>Ga0210040_10000219_pt1 | contig 100398 bp, 90 predicted proteins | sample CryGeyCG12114_NA_FD_185462 | JGI IMG/M metagenome (GOLD analysis project Ga0210040, IMG submission 185462) | Groundwater microbial communities from aquifer - Crystal Geyser CG19_WC_8/21/14_NA (SPAdes) (version 2) | ecosystem: Environmental > Aquatic > Deep subsurface > Groundwater | place... | reverse complement strand
GTGGTCGGCTCGGCCAACTCGTCGAACTCGGTCCGTCTCGTGGAGGTCGCCCTCGAGGCCGGCGCCAAGCAGGCGCACCGCGTGGACAACGCGTCCGAGGTCGACCTCGCCTGGCTCGACGGTGTCGAGTCGGTGGGCGTCACCAGCGGCGCGTCCGTGCCGGACGACCTGGTCCAGGGCGTCCTCGAGCTGCTCGTCGACCGTGGCTACCCGGCGGCCCGCGAGGAGCGGCTGACCGAGGAGTCGCTGACCTTCGCGCTGCCGCCCGAGCTGCGGCGCGGGCTCAAGCGCAGCGTCCAGGGCGACTGACCCCCAGGACGAGGGCACGACCGCAGGAACGCTGACCTCTTCGAGGCCCTTCGACAAGCGCAGGGAGCGGTTCTGCGCACAGGGAGTCTCCTCAGCGCTCAGGACGAGCGGGCCTCGCGCCCGTCGTCGACCGACGCGTCATCGGCCACCAGCTCCCACAGGTCCGGCTCCGGGCGGACCAGCTCGTCGGCCTCCGGGACGTTCGACGTCAGGGCGGTGGCCGAGCGGCTGCGCCGCTTGCTCGTCCGGCCGATGAGCGGCTCGACCTGGGTGGCGTCCTCGACGAGCTCGGGGGCCTGGATCTGGCGGGTGGTCGCCTCGAGCTGGGTGAGCCCGCTGAGCTCGGCCTCGGTCACCTTGAGGTCGGAGAAGCGGCGGGCCTGGACCAGGACGCGGCTCTCCACGGTGGCCACCGTCTCGTTGTACGCCTTGACCGAGCCCTGCAGCGCGCGGCCCAGCTTGTCGAGCCGGCTGCCCATCACGCCGAGCCGCTCGTGCAGCTCGCGGCCCAGCCGGAACACCTCCGCCGCGCTCTCCGCCAGCGCCGCCTGGCGCCACCCGTACGCGACCGCCCGCAGCAGGCCGATGAGCGTGGTCGGCGTCGCCAGCACCACGTTCCGCTTGGCCGCGTAGTCGTAGAGGTCGGGGACCTGGTCGAGAGCCGCGGCGAAGAAGGCCTCGCTGGGCAGGAACAGCACCACGAACTCCGGCGTCTCGCCGCCCTTCCAGTACTGCTTGGTCGAGAGCTGGTCGACGTGGGTCCGCACGTGCCGGCCGTAGCGGACCAGGGCCTCCGTACGGCGGCTGTCCTCCTCCGCCGACTCCGCCTCGGCCGCCTCGAGGAACGCCGACAGCGGGACCTTGGAGTCGACGAAGACGTGCTTGCCCTCCGCCAGGTGGACCCGCATGTCGGGGCGCAGCGTCTTGTCGTCCGCCGACATCGTGTGCTGCAGCTCGAAGTCGCAGCGGTCGAGCATCCCGGCGATCTCGGCCACGCGCTTGAGCTGGGTCTCGCCCCACGAGCCGCGGATCTGCGGCTTGCGCAGCGCCGTCACCAGCGCCGACGTCTCGCGGCGCAGCGTCTCGCCCGTCTGGCGCACGGTCTGCACCTGCGCCCGCAGGTCGACCGACATCTCGACCCGCTCCTTCTCCACCTCGATCAGCCGGCTGCTGAGCAGGCCGAGCTGCTCGCGCACGGGAGCCATCAGCTCCGCCGTGGCCTTGAGCCGGCCCTCGTGGGCCGCGTCGGCCGTGACGCCCTGCCGCTCCAGCGTCTCGTTGGAGACGACCTTGAAGTGGTTGAGCAGCGCCTCCCGGTCGGCGGCGACCTCCTTGGCGCGGGCGACCGCCGCGTCGCGCTGGGCGACCGCGCCGGCCATCTCGGCCGCGACCGAGGCGGCCTCCGCCTGGGCGGCCGACGCCTCGCTGCGGGCGTCGGCCACGCCCGCCCGCGCGTCGGCGACGCCGGCCTTGGCCTCGGCCACGTCGGCGCGGGCCTGACCCAGCTCGGCCCGGGCGTTGGCCGCTTCCGTGCGCGCGGTCGCCGCCTCCGTCCGTGCGTGGGCCGCTCCGGCCTGGGCCTCGGACACCTCGGCCCGCGCGGCAGCCAGCGCGGCCTCGCCCCGCGCGTCGGTCGTGTCGCGCTCCGCGCCGGCGAGGCGGCGCCCGACCACGACGCCGGCGACGACGCCGACGAGCAGCGCGACGACCAGCCCGACGACCAGCAGCAGCGATGAGATCCCGTCCATGGCCACGAGCATGCAGGGACCCACTGACACAACGCCCTCGCCACACCGTCGAGCACCACCTCGGCCCGTCTACCGTGGGCGCGTGCCCGAGCTCCGAGACCCCGCCGCCGCCCACGTGGCCGACCTGGCGGCGTTCGTCCAGGCCTCGCCCACCTCCTTCCACGCCGCGGCCGAGGGTGCGCGACGGCTGGCGGCCGCCGGGTTCGTCGAGCAGGACGAGGCCGAGGCCTGGGACGCGGCGCCGGGGGGTCGCTACCTGGTCCGCGACGGTGCCCTGGTGGCCTGGCGCGTGCCCGCCGGGGCGGGTCCGCTGACCCCGTACCGGGTGGTGGGCTCGCACACCGACTCCCCGACGTTCCAGCTGAAGCCGTCACCCGACCTGACCGCGTACGGCTGGCACCAGCTGGGCTGGGAGGTCTACGGCGGACCCCTGCTCAACTCCTGGCTCGACCGCGAGCTCGGGCTGGCCGGTCGGCTGGCGCTCCGCGACGGGCGCACCGAGCTGGTGCGGACCGGCGCGCTGCTGCGCATCCCGCAGCTCGCCATCCACCTCGACCGGGCGATCGGCGAGACCGGGCTCAAGCTGGACCGGCAGCACCACACCGCGCCGGTCTGGGGCGTCGGCGCGCCCGGTCCCGGGATCCTCGACCACGTCGCCGGCCTCGTCGGTGCGCACGCCGCCGACGTGGACGCGTACGACCTGCTCGCCTTCGACACCGCCGCGCCCGCCGTGTTCGGGGTCGACGGCGAGCTCTTCGCCTCGGCACGGCTCGACAACCTCGCCTCCGTGCACGCCAGCCTGGCCGCGCTCCTCGCGGCCGGGCCGAGCGACGAGATCGCGGTGCTGGCCGCCTTCGACCACGAGGAGCTCGGCAGCGCGAGCCGGACGGGTGCCTCCGGGCCGCTGCTCGCCGACGTGCTCACCCGGACCGGGGCCGCGCTCGGCGCGGGGACCGACGAGCAGCACCGGGCCTGGTCACGCTCGTTCTGCGTGTCGGCGGACGCCGGTCACGCGGTCCACCCGAACTATCCCGAGCGCCACGACCCGGCGAACCGTCCGCTCCTGAACGCCGGCCCGCTGCTCAAGATCAACGCCAACCAGCGCTACGCCAGCGAGGCGGTCGGCATGGCCCGCTGGCGTGCCGTCTGCCGGCGGGCGGGGGTCGGCGTGCAGACGTTCGTGTCGAACAACGCGATGCCGTGCGGCTCGACCATCGGCCCGCTGACCGCGACGCGGCTGGGCATCCCCGTCGTCGACGTCGGCATCCCGACGCTCTCCATGCACTCGGCGCGCGAGCTGACCGGCTCCCGGGACCCGCACGACCTGGCTCGCGCGCTCACCGCGTTCTGGTCGGACTAGTCGCGGCGAGGGTCACTGACGGGCTTCGGCGCCGCCTCTACGGTGAGGCTCCACGGCTCGGACCAGGGCCGGTGACCACCTGGAGGACCGACGGTGTCCAGCGCCTACACCCCGCCGACCCGGCCCGACGGGTACACGACCAGCACCCCCGGCACGACCGGCCCCTCGGGCTGGCTCGGGTCCGCGGACCGTACCGGTGACCGGGACCCCGACGTCCGACCCGTCAAGCCGCGCGGGCACGCGCGCGCCGACCTCGGGCTGCTCGTCCTGCGGCTGGGCCTCGCGGCGATGATGCTCGCCCACGGCTACCAGAAGCTCGTCCTGCAGGGGGGCTTCGGCTTCACCGCGACGCAGACGGCCTTCGGTCAGCTGGGTGTGCCCCTCCCGCAGCTGTCCGGCATCGTGATCGTCATCCTCGAGCTCGTCGGCGGGATCGCCATGGTGTTCGGGCTCCTCACCGTGGTCGTCGGCATCTGCTACGCGGCGGCGATGGCCACGGCGATCTGGTACGTCCACCTCCCGCACGGCTTCTTCGTCACCGACAACGGCTACGAGCTCGCGGGCCTGACCGGTGTGGTCGCCCTCGTGCTGGCCATCTCGGGAGCCGGCCGGATCTCGCTCGACCGGGCGCTCTTCGGCGCCAAGCGGCGTCGCCGGGTCCGCGAGGCCCGCGAGGCCGGCGTCTCCTAGCCCGTACGCCACCGCTCCGCCCCGCAGCCGCACACCATCGTGCACAGCCGCACACCGCCGGGTCAGCCGCACAGGTTGCGACCTGTGCGGCTGGTCCCGAGGTGTGCGGCTGTGACCAGCCGGAACCCGCGTGCCGGCGCGGCGGCAGCGATCAGCGCAGCGGGAGCTCGACGCCGCGCTCGTCCTCCGGTCGAGAACCGAAGATCCGGCGGTCGGCCTCGGCGATCGCGCGATCGTTGATGCTCGCCTCCCGGCGTCGCATCAACCCGTCGGCGTCGAACTCCCAGTTCTCGTTGCCGTAGCTGCGCCACCACTGCCCGTCGTCGTCACGGCACTCGTAGGCGAAGCGCACCGCGATGCGGTCGCCCGCGTACGCCCACAGCGACTTGCGCAGCGCGTAGTCGTGCTCGCGCTCCCACTTGGCGGTGAGGAACGCGACGATCTCCGCCCGTCCGGTGACGAACTGGTCGCGGTTGCGCCAGCGCGAGTCCTCCGTGTACGCCAGCGACACCCGCGCGGCGTCCCGGCTGTTCCACGCGTCCTCGGCAGCCTGCACCTTCGCGGCGGCGGTCTCGGCCGTGAACGGCGGCAGCGGCGGTCTGGACGTGGCGGCGGGCACGAGGTCTCCTGTGGTCGCTCTGCACGAGCGGATAGGTCGTCGGTGGGCGGCGACCCTACCCCTGAGGGGGCCGACCCCCTCGCCCCCGCGGACGTTCCACTCGCTGGCGCTCGCGGAACCTATGCTGGGCCGACGTGGCGCTCACCATCGGTATCGTCGGCCTGCCCAACGCGGGCAAGTCGACCCTCTTCAACGCACTCACCCGCAACGACGTCCTCGCGGCGAACTACCCCTTCGCCACGATCGAGCCGAACGTCGGCGTCGTCGGGGTGCCGGACCCTCGCTTGGCGGTGCTGAGCGACCTGCTCGCCTCCGAGCGCACCGTCCCGGCCACGGTCAGCTTCGTCGACATCGCCGGCATCGTCCGCGGCGCCAGCCAGGGCGAGGGGATGGGCAACGCGTTCCTCTCCCACATCCGCGAGGCCGACGCGATCTGCCAGGTCACGCGGGTGTTCGTCGACCCCGACGTGACCCATGTCGAGGGCAGGGTCGAGCCCGACGACGACATCTCGACGATCGACACCGAGCTGATCCTGGCCGACCTCCAGACGATCGAGCGGGCGCTGCCGCGGCTGGAGAAGGAGGCGCGCACCAACAAGGACAAGCTCGTCGTCATCGCCGCCGCGAAGGAGGCGCAGGAGGTCCTGGACTCCGGCCGTACGGTCTTCGCGGCCGGCCTGGACCGCCAGCCGCTGCGTGAGCTGTTCCTGCTCACGGCCAAGCCGTTCCTCTACGTCTTCAACTGCGACTCCGACGAGCTCGCCGACGCCGCGCTGCTCGACCGTCTCCGGGCGATCGTCGCGCCGGCCGAGGCGATCTTCCTCGACGCCAAGATCGAGTCCGAGCTGGTCGAGATGGAGCCGGACGAGGCGCGTGAGCTCCTGGCCGAGATGGGCATGGACGAGCCCGGGCTCGACCACCTCGCGCGGGTCGCGTTCAACACCCTCGGGCTGCAGACCTACCTGACCGCCGGGCCCAAGGAGTCGCGGGCCTGGACGATCCCCAAGGGCGCGACCGCGCCCGAGGCGGCCGGTGTGATCCACACCGACTTCCAGAAGGGCTTCATCAAGGCCGAGATCGTCTCCTACGACGACCTCGTCGCCGCCGGCTCCGTCCAGGCCGCCCGGGCCAAGGGCCAGGTGCGACTGGAGGGCAAGGACTACGTGATGGCCGACGGCGACGTCGTGGAGTTCCGCTTCAACAACTGAGGAGGGCCGTGCCGGACCGGGACGGCGATCGAGCCGTGCCGGTCCCGCACGACGTCGTCCTCGCCTGGAAGCTCGCACGGCAGCGGGCTCTCGTCGGTAGGAGGACCTGGTCGCGCAGGTCGAGTCCCTGGTTGGGCGCCGACACCGCCCGCGACGCGTGCCGCTACCGGGGGATCGCGGCGGAGCTGTGGACGATCCTGCGAGAGCAGGGGAGCGCCGAGCCGACCGCTTGACCGGGCCCGTGACCGAGCCGATCGTCAGCCCGCAGGCTTCCCGCACGTCCGCCTCACGGTGACCGACATCCACCGCAGCAAGGCACCGCGCCCCTGACCTCGGGGGCGCCGAGACGCAGGGCTACTTCTTCTTGGTCTTCCCGCCCTTCTTGCCCAGCTCGGCCTGGGCGGCGGAGGACTCCTCGGATCACGCTTGCCCTCCTCGGCCGCCTTCGCGTTCGCCTTCTTGGCGGTGTCGCTGCCCTTGCCCTTCGTGCCGGCCACCGTCGGCCTCCTTCCGCCGCTCACCTCTACCTGAGGAGTGGACCGTGCGGTTGCGCTCAGAAGTGGTCGAGCACCCCACGGACGCGGCCGGCGACCAGCGCGTCCCAGTCCGCGTCCTCGGCAGGGTTGCCCCCGGTCAGCAGACCGAGGACGCGCAGGTCCCGGCAGGGCGCGGCGCCGGTGACGAGCAGGGCCAGCCCGCGCGGGTTCAGCGTGCGGTCGTCGCCCGCCGGGGCGCGTACGCAGCTGATCCGCCCCGCGTCGGCCACCACGGCGTAGCTGCCGTCGAGGTCGGCCAGCACGTCCCCGGCCAGCGTGAAGCCCGACCGCAGCGCCAGCCCCGGGGCACAGCCCGCGCCGGTGAACGCGGCCTCCACGTCGAGGACCTTCAGCATGTAGAGGTCCTCGCCCGCGGTGGTCCAGTGCGTCGTCGGCAGGAGCAGCCGGACCAGGTCGTCGCCGGAGCTGCGGATCCGCACGGTGGCCGCGACGCTGGAGAAGGTGCCGAGCATCCGCAGCAGCGGGACGTACGCGTCCGCCCGCGTGGCCACGAGGTCGGCCACCGACAGCTCGGGCCGGGTGCCGTCCCCCGGGCCGCGTGTCCACGCGGCGTAGCCGAGGACCTCGCCCGCCGCGTCCTCGGCGAGCGTGACGCCCGTGGACGCGGCGACCAGCTCGGCGTCCGTCGCGGAGAACGAGACCCCGCGCCGGGTGAGGGCCCCGTCGACGCCGGCAGCCCAGGTGTCGTACAGCCGCCGCACCGTCTCGGCGTCCTCCAGGCCGGCGCGCCGCAGCACGACACCCGGGGTCGGCGGGAGCGCGGACAGGGCCGCGCTCGGCACGTCGACGCGTCGGGTGGCTGCGACGACCTCGTAGCCTGTGCGGCGGTAGATCCTGGGCGCGGTCGGGAACAGCGTCGACATCACCGCGCCCCGCTCCCGGGCACCCTCCAGCAGCGCGACCAGCAGCGGCCCGAGCACGCTGCGGCCCCGTTCCTCGGCGCCGACCGTGACGTCGCCGATCCCGGCGACGGGCAGGACCCGCCCTCCGAACCACGCGTCGTACTCGTGGTCCACCGCCTGGGCCAGGAGCCGGTCGCCGTCGACGGCGCCCCAGCCGTGCGAGCCCGGCTTCACCAGCTCGCTCGGTCCGGGGTCGGTGGTCGGCACGCCGAACGCCTCCCACTCCAGACGCTGGGACGCCGACGCGTCCTCGGCTCCCAGCCGTCGTACGCGCACAGTCACCCACCCATCCTGCCAAGCGCCTCCGTCCGCCCGCCGCCGATCAGGCAGCGGTTGAGACACTGCGGGCATGACCAGCGCTGCCTCCGGACCCGGCCACCCTCACCGGCACGTCCGCGTCGACGGCACCAGGCCCGCCGGCGCGACCAGCACGGCACGCGCATGAGCACCGGCGCCGACGGCCGGACGAGCCTCACCCGTGTCGAGGCCGAGGTCCGCGCGGCCGTGCTGCACGTCGACAGCGTCGACGTCACCCTCGACCTGAGCGACCCGGCGCTGCCGACCTTCCGCTCGCGGACCGTGCTCCGCTTCTCCAGCACGGTCGACGCGACGTTCGTCGACTTCGCCGGGGAGCAGCTCGTCTCGGCCGAGCTCAACGGGAGCCCCCTCGACCCCGCGACCTGGCAGCGCGCCCGGATCCCGCTGAACGGGCTGCTCCCCGACAACGTGCTCGAGGTCGAGGGCCTCATGGCCTACTCCAGCGACGGCGAGGGCCTGCACCGCCACGTCGACCCCGCCGACGGCCGGACGTACCTCTACGCCATGTCGTTCCTGGACGCGGCCCCGCGCTGGTTCGCCTGCTTCGACCAGCCCGACCTCAAGGCCGGCTACACCCTCGAGGTGAGCGCGCCGGAGGACTGGACCGTGCTCGGCAACGGACCCGCCGTGCGTCAGGACCCGGCGGAGGTCGGAGGCGGTACGGCAGGCTCGGCGCCCGCGGGCACGGCACGGTGGCGGATCACCTCGGCCCACCCGCTGTCGACCTACTTCACGACCCTGGTGGCCGGCCCGTACGCGTCGGTGTGGGGCGAGCACGACGGGATCCCGCTCGGGCTGCACATCCGGGCGTCCCTGCGGGCCGAGCTCGAGGAGCAGGCGCCCGACATGCTGGCGGTGACGGCGGCGTCCTTCGACTACTACCACCAGCTCTTCGGGATCCGCTACCCCTTCGGGGAGTACCACCAGGCCTTCGTCCCGGACTTCAACGCGGGCGCCATGGAGAACCCGGGCTGCGTCACGTTCCGCGACGCCTACGTGCCGCGGGGGCGGGTGACCCGGACCGAGCGCGGCGGGCGCGCCGCGACCATCGCCCACGAGATGGCGCACCAGTGGTTCGGCGACCTCGTGACCATGCGCTGGTGGGACGACCTGTGGCTCAACGAGTCCTTCGCCGAGTACCTCGCGCACCGCTGCTGCACCGACGCGACTCCGTACTCGCTCTGGCCCGAGTTCGGGATCATCCGCAAGGACTGGGGCTCGGTCGCCGACCAGTCGCCCTCCACCCACCCGGTCGCCGGCAACGCCGCGCCGGACGCGGCGGCGGCCCTGCAGAACTTCGACGGCATCTCGTACGCCAAGGGCGCCTCCGTGCTGCGCCAGCTCGCGGCCCACGTCGGCGACGAGGTCTTCCTCGCCGGCCTGCGGGACTACATCGGCCGGCACGCGTACGGCAACGCGACGTTCGACGACCTGCTGGACGCGTGGACGAGGGCCGGCGCGCAGGACCTGCCCGCCTGGGCGGGCGCGTGGCTCCGCTCCACCGGCATGGACACCCTGGACGTCGAGCACACCGACGCCGGCGTCCGCGTGGTGGCCTCGGCGCCGGCGGGGGAGCGCCCGCGGCCGCACACCGTCCAGGTCGGGGTGGTCGACGAGGCCGGGGGCCTCACCGTGCTCGACCCCGTCTCTGTGGGCGCGGAGCCGTCCGCGAAGGTCCCGCTCGCCACCCCCGCGGTGCTCGTCACCCCGGACGCGACGGACCTCGCGTGGGCGAAGCTGAGGTTCGGCCCGGACGGCTGGGAGCGCGTCCTGGCCGCGCTGCCGGGCCTGCGCGACGACACGGCGTCCGTCCCCGTCTGGAACGCGCTCCGTGACGCCGTGCGCGACGCGACGCTGGACCCCGAGCACGCCCTGCGCATCGTCGAGGCCGCGCTGCCCACGGCGACGGCGGACATCGTGCTGGCCTCGGTGCTCGGCTTCGCGCTCGACCAGCTCGCCGGCGCCTACGCTCCCGTCGGGGATCGGGCCGCCCGCGCCGGGCGGGTCCGGCGGGTGGCGTGGACGCTGGTCGACGGCGCCGGCCCCGGTTCCGACCGGCAGCTGGTCGGCTTCCGCCAGGCCGTGCGCGCCGAGGACGACCCGGACCGGCTGCGCGCCTGGTACGGCGGCCGTGACCTGCCCCAGGGCGTCGAGCCGGACCCCGAGCTCGTCTGGTCCGTGGTCGAGCGGTGGTGCGCCCTGCAGACCGGCACCGACCTCCTCGACGACGCCCTCGCCCACGACACGTCGGCCTCCGGGCACGTGCACGCGGCGCGGGCCCGGGCACGGCGACCCGACCCGGCGGCCAAGGAGGCCGCGTGGCGCCTCCTCGTGGAGCCCTCCTCGACGGGGGCGTACGAGCTCTACGCCACCGGCGACGGCTTCTGGGAGCCGGGGCAGACCGAGCTCACCGAGCCGTACGTGCGGCGCTACTTCGCCGAGATCGGTGCGACGGCCGCGTTCCGGGAGGGGTGGGCGCTCGGCCAGGTCGCGACCTCGGCGTTCCCGCGGACCGCGGCGACCGGGGAGGCGCTCGGGCTCGCGGAGACCGCGCTGGGCACCGACCTCGCGGCCCAGGTGCACCGCGCTGTGACGGACGGCACCGACCGGCTCCGCCGAGCCGTCGAGTCGTTGCGGCGCTGGACCTGACGGACGCCCCTCGGCGGGAGCATCGCTCCTGGTCAGGCCACGCTTCACCGGTGACCCGCCGCGCCAAGCCGATAGCCGGGGAAAGCTTCGACGGGAGGTCACAATCATGTTGCTTCTCGGCGCGGGTTGTGTCGCTGGCTTGTGCAGCGCTTGTGCACTGGCCTAGAAAGGACAACGTTCATGCGCAGGTGAGCACGGTCTCCCTTTTGCGTGGTTCGCGTCGATCGACGCAGATTTTCCTGAGGAGGAAGTAGATGCGAGCAAGAACTCGCTTGCTGGCGGGCGCTGCGGTGACCTCGCTGGCGCTCTTGGCCAGTGCCTGTGGCGGCGGCTCCACCGGCAGCACGCCGGGGACCTCGGCCAACGCGGGCACGCCCGTCAAGGGCGGCGTCCTGAACATGCTGGGGGTCGGCGACGTCGACTACATGGACCCGAACGTCGCCTACTACTCGGGCTCGTACCTGCTCCACCGCCTGTGGACCCGCCAGCTGTACACCAACCCGGGCGACCCGAAGCTGAACACGACCTCTGCGCCCGACCTGGCCGACGGCCCGGTGCAGACGAGCGCCGACGGTCTCACCGTGACCATCAAGCTCCGTGACGGCGTGCAGTGGAACACCACCCCGGCGCGGCCCATCGTCGCGAGCGACGAGATCACGGGCGTCAAGCGGACCTGCAACCCGGTCCAGCCCTTCGGTGGCATCCCCGACTTCAACACCCTGATCGTCGGCTACGCGGACTTCTGCGCCGGCTTCGCCAAGGTCAAGGGCACCGCGTCGGCGATGAAGGACTACATCGAGAAGAACGACCTGCCCGGCGTGACGGCCCCCGACGACAAGACGATCGTCTTCAAGCTGACGAGCCCGGCGTCGTACTTCCAGGACATGCTGACGCTGCCGGCGTTCTCGCCGGCGCCCGTCGAGTTCCTCGACGCCGTCCCCGGGGCCGAGTTCGGCAGCGACGTCAAGAACCTGATCTCCGACGGTCCGTACATGATCGACGAGTACACGCCGACCAAGACGATCCACCTCAAGCGCAACCCGAGCTGGACCGAGGCGAGCGACCCGATCCGCAAGGCCTACGTCGACGAGATCAAGGTCAGCGAGACCGGGACGCAGGAGAGCATCCAGCAGCAGCTGGAGACCGCGACCGACACGGCCGACATGGCCTTCGACACGTTCCCGCCGGCCACCCAGGTGCCCGGTCTGCTGGCCCGCAAGGATGCGAACCTGAGCATCGGCCCGGAGTCGTCGTCCAACCCGTTCCTCATCTACAACACGGTGTCGCCGAACAACAACAAGGCGATGGCGAACGTGGCGTTCCGTCAGGCGCTCTCGACCAGCATCAACCGCGCGAACCTGATCCAGGTGCTGGGCGGCCCGACGCTGAACTCCCCGCTGACCAACGTCCTCCCGGCGAACATCGTCGGTGGCGAGCAGCCGTTCGACCCGTACCCGTACGACGCGGCCAAGGGCAAGCAGATGCTCTCCGCGGCCGGTGGTGACGGGGCGACGATCAAGATCCTCTACCGCAACGCCTCGCAGGGCTCGACCAAGGTCTTCCAGACGGTGCAGCAGCAGCTGACCGAGCAGGGGATGAAGGTCGAGGGTGTGCCGGCCCCGAACGCCGACTTCTACACCAAGTACCTGCAGCAGGGCAGCGTGGCCAAGCGCGGCGTCTGGGACATCGCGATCGCCGGCTGGGGCTCGGACTGGTACGGCAACGCCGCCCTGTCCTTCTTCGCCCCGCTCTACAGCGGCGAGCCGTCGTTCCCGCCGATCGGCAGCAACTACGGGTTCTACAACAACCCGAAGACGAACGCGCTGATCAAGCAGGCCACGGTGGCGAAGACGCAGGACGAGGCCGCCGCGCTGTGGCGCCAGGCCGACCAGTCGGTCATGGCCGACGCTGCGTTCTACCCCGTCACCAACCCGAACACGGCCAACTACAAGGCCACCCAGGTCAACAACGCCGTGTTCATGCCCGCCTTCCAGAACTTCGACCCGGCGAACGTCTGGTTGTCGGCTGGCAAGCAGGGCGGCTAGTCCCCACCAGGGGGCTCGCTGATCTGACCGTCGCTCCCGCCCGGGTCCACCCCGGGCGGGAGCGTCACGGTGAGTAGGTTCAGCAGAGCTCGACCGGTCCTGGTCAGGGCAGGTCGAGCACGAGACGGAGAGGGAGCTCAGATGGCGCTGCTCGAGGTGGAGGACCTCCACGTCTCGTTCAACACCGCAGACGGGGTGGTCAAGGCCGTACGGGGGCTGACCTTCTCGGTCGACCGTGGCCAGACGGTCGGGATCGTGGGTGAGTCGGGCTCGGGCAAGAGCGTCTCCACCCAGACGATCATGGGCCTGACGGCCGGCGCGCGGGTCAGCGGCGAGGCCCGCTTCGAGGGTCGGGACCTGCTCACGATGAACGAGCGCGACCTGCGCGCGGTCCGTGGCGCCAAGGTCGGGATGATCTTCCAGGACCCGCTGTCGAGCCTGCACCCCTACTACCGCGTGGGCTGGCAGATCGTCGAGATGATCCGCGCCCACAACGACGTCAGCAAGGCCGCGGCCAAGAACCGCGCCATCGACCTGCTGCGGCTGGTCGGCATCCCCAAGCCCGAGGCCCGGGTCGACGAGTACCCGCACCAGTTCTCCGGGGGCATGCGCCAGCGCGCGATGATCGCCATGGCGATGGCCCTCAACCCCATCCTGCTGATCGCCGACGAGCCGACCACCGCGCTCGACGTCACCGTCCAGGCCCAGGTGCTGGAGGTGATGGGACGGCTCCAGAAGGAGTTCGGCACCGCGATCGTCATGATCACCCACGACATGGGCGTGATCGCCGACGTGGCCGACGACGTGGTCGTGATGTACGCCGGCACCGCGATGGAGAAGGCCGAGCGGCGCGAGCTCTTCTACCACAACCACCACCCGTACACGGAGGGGCTGCTGGCCTCGATCCCGCGTCCGGGTGACGACCGCACGAAGCGGCTGCTGCCGATCCACGGCACCCCGCCGAGCCTGATCCAGCTCCCGACAGGCTGCCCGTTCAACCCGCGCTGCCCCTACGCCTTCGACAAGTGCCGCACCGAGACCCCGCCGCTGGCCAGCGTGTACGGCCGACCCGAGCACCTCTCCGCGTGCTGGCTCTCCTCCGACGAGGCCGAGCGGCAGACCGAGCGCGAGCGCGTCCAGGCCGTGCTCGCCGCCCACACCGAGATCAGCGAGGACGTCGCCCGGAACCTCGCGGAGGTGGCCTCGTGAGCACCGCCGTCACCGCACCGGCCCGCCGCGGGGGCGACTCCTCGGAGGTCCTGCTCCGCGTCGAGAACGTGGTGAAGGAGTTCCCGGTCGCCTCCTCCAAGCTCTTCGGCCGCAGCACCGAGGCGGTGCACGCCGTCGACGGGGTGAGCTTCGAGCTGCGCAAGGGCGAGACCCTGGGCCTGGTCGGCGAGACCGGCTGCGGCAAGTCGACCCTGGCGCGCTGCATCACCCGGCTCTACTCGATCACCGGCGGGACCGTGAACTTCAACGGCCGCGACATCAGCAGGCTCGAGGGCAGCGCGCTGCGCGACGTGCGCCGCGAGGTGCAGATGATCTTCCAGGACCCGTACGGCTCGCTGAACCCCCGGCGCCGGGTCGGCTCGATCATCTCCGACCCGTTCATCATCCACGGCACGCTCGACGGCGCCGCGCTCAAGCGCCGCGTGCAGGAGCTGATGGAGCTCGTCGGGCTCAACCCCGAGCACTACAACCGCTTCCCGAACGAGTTCTCCGGCGGGCAGCGGCAGCGCATCGGGGTCGCGCGGGCCCTGGCCCTGCAGCCCAAGCTGATCGTCTGCGACGAGCCGGTCTCGGCCCTCGACGTGTCGATCCAGGCGCAGATCATCAACCTGCTGGCCGACCTGCAGTCCGAGCTCGGCCTGACCTACCTCTTCATCGCCCACGACCTGTCGGTGGTGCAGCACGTCAGCGACCGGGTCGCCGTCATGTACCTCGGCAAGGTCGCCGAGCTCGCCGACGTCGACGACCTCTACGGCCACCCGCGCCACCCCTACAGCAACGCGCTGCTCTCCGCGGTCCCGGTCGCCGACCCGAACGCCGCGGCGAAGCGCGAGCGCGTCGTGCTCATCGGAGACGTCCCCTCTCCGATCAACCCGCCGTCCGGCTGCCACTTCCACACGCGCTGCCCCAAGGCGCAGCCGCTGTGCGTGGCGAAGGACCCGGCCCTGGAGACCAAGTTCGCCGACGCCCCGACCCACGTCGCGGCCTGCCACTTCCCGGTCGCCGACGGCGAGGACCTGACCCGGGCGAAGGCCGCGATCGAGCAGGAGGACGCCTCCGGCGACGTCGACGTCGAGTCGGTGCTGAGCGGTCTCGGGGACGCCCCGGGCTTCGCCAGCCCCGTGCGGGAGGAGGGGCGATGAGCGAGGAGACGCTGCGCACCACGGAGGCAACCGAAGGTCGGCTGGCCGAGTCGGTCGACCGTGGCGCGGTCGCCCTCGACCAGTCCGGCGACGTGCAGGGCGGCGGCGACGCGCCGACCCGCATCCAGGGCCGGAGCCCGTGGCAGCTGGCCTGGGAACGTCTGCGGCGCGACAAGATCGCGATGATCTCGCTCGCGGTCATCGTGCTGATCGTCCTGTTCGCCCTGCTGGCGCCCCTCGTCGCGGCCCTCACCGGCCACGGCGTGAACCAGCAGTTCAACGACGTCGGGCTCACGCCCGAGGGGCTGCCGAAGGCACCGAACGGCACCTTCTGGTTCGGGACCGACGACCTGGGCCGCGACATCTTCGTGCGGTGCGCGTACGGGGCCCGGATCTCGATCCTCGTCGGCGTGGTCGCCACCGGCTTCACCATCGCCGTCGGGGTGGTCGTCGGCCTGATCGCCGGCTACTACGGCAAGGTCGCCGACACGATCCTGTCCCGCGTCATCGACGTCGTCCTGTCCTTCCCGTTCCTGCTCTTCGCCATCTCGCTCGTGTCGATCGTCGGGGCCAGCCTGTCGGTGACGATCTTCGTCATCGCGATGTTCAGCTGGGCCTCGGTGGCCCGCATCGTCCGCGGCCAGGTGCTCTCGATCCGCGAGCGTGAGTACATCGAGGCGGCCCGCTCCCTGGGGGCGGGCAGCACGCGGATCATGTTCGTCGACGTCCTGCCCAACGTGCTGGCGCCGATCATCGTCTACGCCACGCTCCTCATCCCGTCCGTCATCGTCACCGAGGCGACGCTGTCGTTCCTCGGGCTCGGCGTGCCGGCGCCCACCGCGACCTGGGGCAACATGATCTCCGAGGCGCAGGCGGGCGGCCTCTACCAGCTCGCGCCGTGGTTCCTGGCGTTCCCCAGCCTGCTGCTGCTCCTGCTCACCCTCGCGTTCAACCTGCTCGGCGACAGCGTCCGCGACGCCTTCGACCCGCGGGGCGACCGGATGCTGCAGAAGTAAGGGAGAAGACACACCATGGCCCGCTTCCTCGTCCGCCGGATCCTGCTCGGCGTGCTCGTGCTGTTCCTCACCGTCTCGCTCGTCTTCGCGCTGTTCTACGTCTATCCCTCCGACGTGGCGCGCAACCTGGCCGGGCGGCAGGCGACCCCCGAGACGATCGCGCTGATCAAGGCACGGCTCGGGCTGGACCAGCCGATCTACGTCCAGTACGGCCGCTACCTGGTCAACCTGCTGCACGGCAACCTCGGCTACGACTACTACCACAACGTCGCGGTCACCGAGATCATCAAGACGGCGCTGCCCAAGACCGTCTCGATCGCCCTCGGCGCCTCGGTGATCTGGCTCATCCTCGGCGTGCTCAACGGCGTCGTGTCGGCCGTCCGGCCGCGTTCCGTGGCCGACCGCACCCTCACGGTCTTCTCGCTGTTCTTCTACTCGCTGCCGACCTTCGTCCTCGGTCTGACGCTGCTCTACTTCTTCTACTTCAAGCTCACGCTGGCCGGCATCACCTTCTTCCCCCCGGGCGGCTACGTCGACCTGCGGGCGGACCCGCTCACGTGGTTCCGGTCGCTGGTGCTGCCCTGGCTGACGCTCGCGCTGGTCCAGGCGGCGCTCTACACCCGGCTCACCCGGGGCTCGCTGCTCGACGTGCTGGGCGAGGACTACATCCGGACCGCGCGCTCCAAGGGTCTCGGCGAGCGTCGCGTCGTCTACCGGCACGGGCTGCGCAGCGCGCTCACCCCGATCGTCACCCAGTTCGGCATCGACCTCGGGGTCCTCGTCGGCGGCGTCGTGGTGACCGAGTCCGTGTTCGGCATCGACGGCATGGGCTTCGAGGCGGTGCGCGCGATCAACGACCAGAACTCGCCGGTGATCATCGGCGTCGTCATCGTGGCCGCCGGGGCCGTCGTCGTCGCGAACATCGTCGTCGACATGCTGTACGCGGTCCTCGACCCCCGCGTCCGCCTCAACTGAGCGGTTCCTCCTGGTCCGTCGGCGGACCAGGAGGGGTGCGACCGCCGCACGCCTAAGGTGTGCGGCGTGATTGCTGCGCACGACCGCCGCCTGATGCTCGTCCACGCCCACCCCGACGACGAGACCATCGGCAACGGCGTCACCATGGCCCGCCACGTCGCCGAGGGCGGCCAGGTCACCCTCGTGACGTGCACCCTCGGCGAGGAGGGCGAGGTGCTCGTGCCCGAGCTCGTCCACCTCGACGCCGACCACGACGACGACCTCGCACCGCAGCGGCTCCGCGAGCTCACCGAGGCGATGGGCCTGCTCGGCGTGACCGACTTCGTCCGCCTCGGCGCGGACGGGCGCTACCGCGACTCGGGGATGGCGTACGACGACAGGGGGCGTGCGATCGCCCGCGACGTCCTGCGTGACGGGACCTTCTGGACCGCCGACCTGCTCGAGGCCGCGAACGACCTGGTGGCGCTGGTCCGCGACCGGCGGCCGCAGGTGCTGGTGGCCTACAACGAGGTGGGCGGCTACGGCCACCCCGACCACGTGCAGGCGCACCGCGTCGCGATGTACGGCTACCTGCTCGCCGGGGTGCCCGGCTACCGGCGCGACCTCGGGGAGCCCTGGACGGTGCAGCGCGTCGTCTGGAGCACGATGAGCGCCACCCGGATGAACGCCATGATCGTCCAGCTGCGGGCGGCGGGCGACACCGAGACGTTCGCGGGCTGGGAGGACCTGGGGGACGACCTGCCGATGGTGTCCTCGGACGCCGACATCGCCGCCGAGATCGACGGGACGGCGTACGTCGCGCAGAAGCTGGACGCGATGCGGGCCCACGCCACCCAGATCCGCCCGGACGGGACGTTCTTCGCCGGCGGCAAGATGTCGGTGGACAGCATGTGGTCGCACGAGTTCTACCGCTTCGCCGCTGGCACGCCGTTCCCGGCGGCCCCGGCCGGGACCTGGGCGGACGACCTCTTCGCCGGGCTGTCCTGACCCGCTGACCGCGCCTGGGCGCCTGCCGCCGGGTCAGCGCACAGGCGGGGGCGCCAGGTAGTGGTAGCGGTGGTGCAGGACGAACCCGAGCCGCTCGTACGCCGCGTGGGCGGGTGCGTTCCCGGTCTCGACCTGGAGGTAGCACCACCGGGCCCCGCGCCGGGCCGCCCACCCGCCGAGGGCCCGGACCACCGCCGTGCTGAGGCCCTGCCGCCGGTGCCCGGGCCGGGTCCACACGGCGGCCACGCCGAGCCAGCCGTCCGCCAGGTGCCCGCGGCCGAGCGCGACCAGCGCGTCGCCGACCTCCACGCGGGCGAAGGCCCGTGGGCGGCGCCCGTCGAGCAGCCGGGTGACGACCGCCGGGTCGACGTCGCTGCGCCGGTACTCGTCGAACCCGGCCCGCCACGCGGGCGTGAGCTCCTCGCCGACGACGATCCGCGGGTCCGGGACGTGGTCCCCGAGCAGGTCGGCGAGCCGGGTCGCCAGCACGTCGGTGGCGACGTAGGTCTCCGACCAGCCGACCGCGCGGAGCGCGGCGTCCTCCGTCGAGCCGGACACCACCTGGACCATCGGGGCGATGCCGTGCTGCGCCGCGTACGCCTCGACGGCGGCCGCGGCCCCGGCCACGGGGACCCCGGGATCGCCCACGGCGAGGCACGAGTTGGCGCGGCCGGTGAAGCCGGAGGCGGCGCGGAGCGTCCACTCACCGAGCGGCTCCAGCTCCACCGCCCACGCCTCGACGCCGATCCGCTCGAGGACGTCGGCGGGCGTGCGGGACGGGTCGGGTCCGCCACGGGCCGCGGGAGCCCGGCGGGCCACGACCACCTCCGCGAGCGGGACGCGCCACGTCGGAGGGTCGGCGCGCGGGCCCACCGGGTCGAGCGGCCCGACCAGCGTCGCCACCCCGTCGTGGACGCCGACGAGCCAGCCGACGACGTCGGAGGCGGAACCGTCGCCCTGCCGGACGCGGAGGACCCAGCGCTCACCGGGCCGGGCCTGGCGCAGCCCGTCGGTGCCGTTGGCGACCCGCATGGCGTGACCCGCCCTCCCGCTGGCTGACCGTGCCCGCCCTGGCCGGGCGACAGGCGCGATACTAGGAGCGAGCACCTGCCCCGCACGCATCCCTGTCCGAGGCGCCCCGACGAACGGGCCCTCGCTCACCGCCTCATCGAGGAGTTCCTTCGTGACGTACGTCATCGCCCAGCCCTGCGTCGACCTCAAGGACCGCGCCTGCGTCGAGGAGTGCCCCGTCGACTGCATCTACGAGGGCAAGCGGATGCTCTACATCCACCCCGACGAGTGCGTCGACTGCGGCGCCTGCGAGCCGGTCTGCCCCGTGGAGGCGATCTTCTACGAGGACGACACGCCGGAGGAGTGGAAGGGCTACTACGACGCCAACGTCCAGTTCTTCAGCGAGATCGGTTCGCCCGGCGGCGCCGCCAAGATGGGCGTCATCGACGCCGACCACGCGCTGGTCGCCGCCCTGCCCCCGCAGGAGCACGCCGAGTGACCCCTCTCCCGGGGCTGCTCGAGCACCGACCCTCGCGGGCCTGCTCGTGAGCGTCACGACCTCGGCCCGCCGCGGCCTCGGCGCGGGGCTCCCGGACTTCCCGTGGGACACCCTCGCCACGGCTCGGGCGACGGCGCACGCGCACCCCGGGGGCGTCGTCGACCTGTCCATCGGGACGCCCGTCGACCCCACGCCCGAGGTGGCCCGACGTGCCCTGGCCGACGGGTCCGACAGCCCGGGCTACCCGCTCACGTCTGGCACGCCGGCGCTGCGCCAGGCGTTCAGCGACTACCTGGACCGTCGTTGGGGCGCCGACGTGCTCCCCGAGGCGACGCTGCCGCTGATCGGCAGCAAGGAGCTGGTCGCCTGGCTCCCGACGCTGCTCGGGCTGGGCCCCGACGACACGGTCGTCTTCCCCGAGGCCGCCTACCCGACGTACGCCGCGGGCGTGCAGGTTGCAGGGGCACGGGGCGTGGCCTGCGACGACCTGGCCCGGCTCGACGCGCAGGGCGTGCGCCCGGCCCTGGTCTGGCTCAACTCGCCCTCGAACCCCACCGGTGAGGTGCTGGCCCCGGCCGTGCTCGCCGAACGGGTCGCCTGGGCCCGCGCACGCGGCGCCATCGTGGCGTCGGACGAGTGCTACGGCGAGTTCGGCTGGGAGTCGGACCCGGTCTCGGTGCTGCACCCCGACGTTGCGGGCGACAGCCACGACGGCCTGCTCGCCCTCTTCTCACTGTCCAAGCGGTCCAACCTGGCCGGCTACCGGGCCGGCTTCGTCGCCGGCGACCCGTCGTTGGTCACCGAGCTGCTCGAGGTCCGCAAGCACCTCGGGATGCTGGTGCCGCGACCGGTGCAGGACGTGATGGTCGCCGTGCTCGCCGACACCGCCCACGTCGAGGTGCAGCGCGAGCGCTACGCGGCACGGCGCGCCCGGCTGCGACCCACGCTCGAGGCCGCCGGCTTCACGATCGACCACTCCGAGGCCGGCCTCTACCTGTGGGCGACGCGCGGGGAGGACAGCCGGACGACGCTGGCCTGGCTCGCGGAGCGCGGCATCCTCGTCGCCCCCGGCGACTTCTACGGTGCGGCCGCGGCGGAGCACGTCCGCTTCGCCCTCACCGCCACGGACGAGCGGATCGACGCGGCCGTCTCCCGCCTCGGGTCCTAGACCGGCCCGAGCCGGCGCCTCCCAGATCGTCGTCCGCGGGCGACGGTCTGGAGAAGCAGCCTCCCGGACGGTGCTCGGTCAGCGGCCCAGGAGGATCTGCCGCGTGCTGGCGTCGGGGCGCAGGTCGAGGCGACGCAGCAGCTGGGCGTTGGCGGCGACCACGACGGTGGAGGCCGACATCAGCAGGGCGCCGACCGCCATCGGCAGCACAAGACCGATCGGGGCCAGGACGCCGGCGGCCAACGGGACCGCGAGGAGGTTGTAGCCGGCGGCCCAGCCGAGGTTCTGCCGCATCTTGCGACAGCTGGCCCTCGACAGCTCGATCACGGACAGGACCGAGCGTGGGTCGTCGCTGGCCAGGACGACGCCCGCCGAGGCGATCGCCACATCGGTCCCCGCACCGATCGCGATCCCGACGTCGGCCTGGGCCAGTGCGGGAGCGTCGTTGACGCCGTCGCCGACCATCGCGACCCGACGTCCCTGCGCCTGCAGCTGCTTGACCTTGTCGCCCTTGTCCTCGGGCCGGACGCCGGCGAGCACCTGGTCGATCAAGAGCTCGGCTGCGACCGTACGAGCGACCTCCTCGGCGTCGCCGGTGATCATCATCACGTGCTTGCCGAGCGCGTGCAGGGCGTCGACGGCCTCGCGCGACTCCGCGCGGACCTCGTCCGCCAGCGCCAGCGCACCAACCGGCTGCCCGTCGAGGAGGACGTGCAGGACGATCGCGCCGTCGGCCTGCCACTGTGGCGTGATCGGGAGCGCGGACAGCTGGTGCTCGCGCAGCATCGCCGGCCCGCCGACGCTGATGCGGTGGCCGTCGACGTCCGCGGTCACGCCGACGCCGGTCGTGGCCGTGAAGCCGTGCGCCCTGCGGACCGGCAGACCTCGCTCGGTCGCTGCGGCGACGACCGCGCGGGCGAGGGGGTGCTCGCTGTCGGCCTCCGCCCCCGCGGCCATGGCCAGCAGCTCGTCCTCGGTGCGTGCGTCGACGGCGAAGACTCCGGTGAGGGCGGGCTCGCCGCGGGTCAGGGTGCCGGTCTTGTCGAACAGGACGGTGTCGACGGTGCGCATCGCCTCGAGCGCGGTGCGGTCCTTGACCAGGACGCCGCCGCGGGCGGCGCGTTCGGTGGCGATGGAGACCACGAGGGGGATGGCCAGCCCGAGGGCGTGCGGGCACGCGATCACGAGCACGGTGATGGTGCGGACCAGGGCGCTGCCGGGTGCTCCGAGCAGTGACCAGACCAGAGCGGTCACCCCGGCGGAGACGAGGGCGAACCAGAACAGCCAGCCGGCTGCCCGGTCAGCGAGCAGCTGGGCCCGCGACGACGACCCCTGCGCCTCGACCACCAGGCGCTGGATGCCAGCGAGGGCGGTCTGGTCGCCCACCGCGCTGACCTCGACCCGCAGCGCGGAGTCGGTGGAGACGGTCCCGGCGACCACGGGGTCGCCCACGCTCCGCGAGACCGGCCGCGACTCCCCGGTGATCATCGACTCGTCCACCTCGGCGGTGCCGTCGACCACCGTGCCGTCCGCCGGGACCCGACCGCCGGGTCGGACGACGACCACGTCACCGACCCGCAGCTCGGCCGGCGACACCGTCACCGTCCGGCCGTCCTCGACGCGCTCCGCCTCGTCGGGCAGCAGCGCCGCCAGCGACTCCAGCGCAGAGGCGGACCGGGCCAGGGACCGCATCTCGATCCAGTGGCCGAGCAGCATGATCACGACCAGCAGAGCCAGCTCCCACCAGAAGTCGAGCTCCTGGCCGACCAGGCCGAGGCTGGAGCCGAGCGACGACACGAGGGCGACCGTGATCGCGAGGGCGACGAGCAGCATCATCCCGGGGCTCTTGGCGCGGACCTCCGCGGCCGCGCCCGTCAGGAACGGACGGCCGCCCCAGACGTACACCACCGTGCCCAGGACCGGGGAGACCCAGGCGACCCAGCCGCCACGGGGAAGGTCGTAGCCGACGATCATCGCGAACTGGGGCGAGAGGAGGACGACGGGCAGCCCGAACGCCAGCATGATCCAGAACCGTCGCCGGAACATGGCGACGTGGTCCGCGTGCCCCCCGTGACCCAGGTGGCCCCCGTCGTGATCACTGTGGCCCGGGTCGCTCCCGTGCTTCCCGTCACCCGGGTGATGGTCCGCGTGCTGCCTGGGCTGGTCCCCGTGCCCCACGCCGGCGTCCGGCGCCGGATGCCTCTGCTGCAGTGCCTCGTCCACCCCGGTCTCCTTCGGTTCGATACCCCCTAGGGGTATGCGCTTCGCCTGGTGAACCAGGCGGAGCCGGGCGGTATTCCCGCCCGGTCGGAGCGGCGGCGGTGACCCGTCGCCGCCCCGAACAAGCGGGTCGAGCGCCTACGAGGCGCGCAGGTCCTTCATGACGCCGATCTCGTGCTCCTGGGTGGTGACGACGTCCCGGGCCGGCTGAACGGCTCCGGGATCCTTCCCGTCGACGATCTCGGCCCGAGCCATCTCGACGGCGCCCTGGTGGTGGGGGGTCATCAGCTGCAGGTAGCGCTTCTGCGCGAGCTCGCCGTCGGCCCGGTCGAGCTCCTCCAGGTCGGCCTCGGAAGCCATGCCGTCGGCACCCCCGGCGTGGATGTCTCCCATCCCGCCGCCGGTCGGCTCGGGCTGCCCCCAGGCACGCGACCAGCCCTTCATGGTCTCGATCTCGGGCTGCTGCGCCGCCCTGATCTGCTCGGCCAGCGCCATGACCCGCGGGTCGAGGCCGCTCGTGCGCAGCAGGATGTCGCTCGTCGTCACCGCCTGCTCGTGGTGCGGGAGCATCGTCTGACGGACCTGACGTCGGCCTCGTCGAACGTGGCGGACGGACCGGCCGGGTGGCCGCACGTGAAGCGTCAGCCCCGTCGTCACCCCGCCTCAGCGGACGGTGACCTGGACCGTCCGGCCGACGTCGGCGGCCTTCACCCAGGTGGGCATCGTGAACTGGTCGCTCGTCCAGGTGCGGTCGTCGACCGCGACGGTGACGACGCCGTGCCGACCGGCGTTCGCGACGGCGTGCTGCGCGTAGGCCCAGGCGAGCCGGGTCGTGCTCGCCCTGATCGTCACCACCTTGTCCTGCACCTTGGCGTCCGTGCGGAACGTCGTCTCCAGCGACTCGGCCAGACCCTTCGCGTCACCCTTCGCCTCGTCGTGGACGAGGCAGGTGAGGGCGCGCGCCGTCTGCCCGGTGAGCGCGCTGGCCAGGACCCGGGCGTCCGGCTCGTGCTGGGCGTACGCGTCGGGGTAGGCGCTGCGCTGCACCGCCTGGGCGACCTTCGTGATGTCGCGGCTCTCCCAGCCCTGCACCCGCTCGAGCGCGTTGTAGAACTTCGTGGTGGCGTAGTACGGGTCCATCAGCTGCTTCTCGGTGCCCCAGCCCTGCGACGGTCGCTGCTGGAACAGCCCGACCGAGTCCCGGTCGCCGTAGTCGAGGTTCCGGATGCCCGTCTCCTGGTAGACGGTGGCCATCGCGATCGAACCGGCCCGCGCGGCGAGCCCCCGGCGCACGGACACCCCCACCACGATCGCGGCGAAGTGGGCCTGGTCGAGGTCGAGCTCCACGTCGCGGTCCTTCACGGTCGCCACGCACCGTTCCTCGCCGGGCAGCGGCGCGACGACACCGCGCTCGCGCAGCCAGCCGTGCAGGCCCAGCGCGGCGACGACCACGAGGGCGACGACCACGGCCAGCGCCCCGACCGCGAGGAGGCGGCGGCGCGCGTACGGCGGGGGTCGGCGGCCCCGTCGTGCCGGGCGACTCGGCATCAGCGCACCACTACTGGTGGCTGTGCAGCGCCGCGTTCAGCTCGACGGACCGCCCGGCCCGGTGGCGCACCTCGACGGCTCCGCTGACGGAGTTCCGCAGGAGGAGCAGGCCGGCCTGGCCCGACACGGACGCCGCCTTCACGACCCGCCCGTCCGGGAGGGTGAGCTTGGTGCCGGCGGTGACGTAGAGACCGGACTCGACCACGCAGTCGTCGCCCAGGGAGATGCCGATGCCGGCGTTGGCGCCGACGAGGCAGCGTTCGCCGATCGAGATCTGCTCCTTGCCGCCACCGGAGAGCGTGCCCATGACCGAGGCGCCGCCGCCGATGTCGGAGTCGGCTCCCACGACCACGCCCGCGGAGATGCGCCCCTCGACCATCGAGGTCCCCAGCGTGCCCGCGTTGAAGTTGACGAACCCCTCGTGCATCACCGTCGTGCCCTCGGCCAGGTGGGCGCCGAGGCGGACCCGGTCGGCGTCGGCGATCCGGACACCGGGCGGCACGACGTAGTCGACCATCCGCGGGAACTTGTCGACCCCGTAGACGCTGACGCTGCCGTACGCCGAGCGCAGCCGCCAGCGCACGGCCTCGAAGTCCGCCACGGCGCACGGGCCGGCGGTCGTCCAGACGACGTTCGGCAGGACCCCGAAGATCCCGTCGAGGTTGATCGAGCGCGGGGCGGCGAGGCGGTGGCTCAGCAGGTGCAGCCGCAGGTAGGCGTCGGCCGTGTCGGCCGGGGGAGCGTCCAGGTCGATCTCGACCCGACGAAGCTCGAGGCGGACGTCCCGGACGGGGTCCGTGCGTTCGGCCTCCGTCAGCACCGTGGGCGCCGGGGCGTCAGGGGCGACGCCGAGGGCCGGCGCAGGGAAGGAGGCGTCGAGCACCCCGGCACTCTCGTGCACCGTGGTGAGGCCCCACCCCCAGGCGGGTCGCGGACTGGCGTCGGGAGCGGCGTCGGTCATGCACGCAAGGTTAGTGGCGACCTCCCTCGGTAGGGTCGCGCTCATGCCCGCGTCGCCCTCGTCCGTCCCCACGCTCGACCTGCCCGAGCTGGACCTGACCGGTGACCTCACCGACCTGCTGGTCGCGCTGGTGGACGTCGAGTCCGTCAGCGGGGACGAGGCCCGCATCACCGACGCCATCCAGGCCGCGCTCGAGCCGCTCGACCACCTCGAGCTGGTCCGCGACGGCGACGTCCTGGTCGCGCGCACGCAGCTCGGGCGCGCCGACCGGGTGGTCCTCGCCGGGCACACCGACACGGTCCCGATCGCGGGCAACGTGCCGTCGCGCACCACCGGCGAGGGTGACGAGCGCGTCGTGTGGGGCAGGGGGACCTGCGACATGAAGGGCGGGGTCGCCGTGCAGCTCGCGGTCGCCGCCGCCCTGCGCGAGCCGTCCCGCGACCTCACCTACATCTTCTACGACAACGAAGAGGTCGACGAGAGCCGCAACGGGCTCGCCCGCGTCGGCCGCGAGCGGCCCGACCTGCTGGCGGCGACGTTCGCGGTGCTCGGCGAGCCGTCGAACGCCCGCGTCGAGGGCGGCTGCCAGGGCACGATGCGCGCCGAGGTCACCCTGACCGGCGTCGCGGCCCACTCCGCCCGCTCCTGGATGGGGAGCAACGCCGTCCACGCGGCCGGGCCGCTGCTCGAGCGCCTCGCCGCGCACACGCCGGCCCAGGTCGAGGTGGACGGGCTGCTCTACCGCGAGGGCCTGAACGCCGTCCGGATCACCGGCGGCATCGCCGGGAACGTCATCCCCGACCGCTGCGTGGTCGAGGTGAACTACCGCTTCGCCCCGGCGAAGAACCCGGCGCAGGCCGAGGCGTACCTCCGTGAGGTGCTGGACGGCTTCGACGTCGAGGTCACCGACGTCGCCGCCGGCGCCCGCCCCGGCCTCGACCAGCCGGTCGCGGCGGACTTCCTGGCCGCGGTGGGCGGGGAGGCGCACCCCAAGTTCGGGTGGACCGACGTCGCGCGGTTCTCCGCCCTCGGCATCCCCGCGGTGAACTTCGGCCCGGGCAACCCGAGCAAGGCCCACGCCGACGACGAGTTCTGCCCGACCGTGGACCTGCACACCTGCCGGGACGCGCTGCTGCGCTGGCTGGGCTAGCCCTCCGCGACCGCCTGGTCGTCAGCCGTGCCGGTGGCCCGGTCGTCGGCCGACCCCGTCGGCGGGAGCCACCGGCCGACCAGGTTCGCGGTGATCAGGGTCTCGCCCTCGGGATCCCGCAGCATCACCGCGTCACGCACCTGCGTGAGCGCGACGAGCGCGCTCATCTGCGCGGCGGGCACAGCCGTCGCGTGGCGCTCCTCGTCCTGCGTCACCACCATCAGCTCGAAGGCCTCGTCGTCGCCGCGGCCCGGCGACCAGTTCGCGTCGACGTACGCCACCCGCTGCGTCCCTGCGCTCGCTCCCACCATCCGCCGAGGATGGCCCGCGACGAGCCGGGTCCGGGTCGCCCCGCAGACCGCGATTAGGGTCGGCGGATGACGGAACCGACCCAGAGCAAGCGCTTCGTCCAGGGCGCCGTCGTCCGCGGAAGCGGTCAGCACCCGGGGACGACGACCGACCAGCGGCTGCTGGAGTCCCGCAGCGCGACGGACTGGGTCCACACCGACCCGTGGCGGGTGCTGCGCATCCAGGCCGAGTTCGTGGACGGCTTCGGCACGCTGGCCGAGCTCGGCCCGGCGACCTGCGTCTTCGGGTCGGCCCGCACCCGGCCGGACAGCCCGCTCTACGCCGCCGCGGAGGAGCTCGCCGCCCGGCTGGCGCGGGCCGGTCAGGCCGTCATCACCGGCGGCGGCCCCGGGATCATGGAGGCGGCGAACAAGGGCGCCGCGGAGGCGGGCGGGGTCTCGGTGGGGCTGGGGATCGAGCTGCCCTTCGAGACCGGGCTCAACCCGTACGTCAACCTGGGCATCAACTTCCGCTACTTCTTCGTGCGCAAGACCATGTTCGTCAAGTACGCCCAGGGCTTCGTCGTGCTGCCGGGCGGCTTCGGCACCCTGGACGAGCTGTTCGAGGCCCTCACGCTGGTGCAGACCGGCAAGGTGACCTCGTTCCCCGTGGTGCTGTTCGGCAGCGCGTACTGGGCGGGGCTGGTCGGGTGGCTGCGCGAGTCCGCGCTCGAGCAGGGCGCCATCTCCGCGCCCGACCTGGAGATGTTCACCGTGACCGACGACGTGGACGAGGCCGTCGCGACCGTCGTCGCGGCCACACCCGCGGTCGACGCCGAACGTCCGGAGTAGCTCGCCCGCCGTCCCGCGAGGCCTGATCGCCGCCGCCGGGCGTGGCACGATCTCTCCCATGGAGTGGTTCATCGCCGCGATCGCTGTCGTGGCGCTCGGTGTGGCGGCCGTCGTGGCGGCAGGAGGCGGGGGCTCGATGGCGAAGGACCCGGTGCGGGACACGTACGCGATGGCGCTGCCGGACGAGCCCTTCGACGCCGACGTGGTCCGCCAGCTCCGCTTCGGCGTGGTGCTGCGCGGCTACGCGATGGACCAGGTCGACACCGCCCTCGACCGCGTCGCCGTCGACCTCGAGGCCCGGGACACCCGGATCGCCGAGCTCGAGGCGCAGCTCGCCGGCTCCGTCCCGGCCGGGGTGCAGCCGCGCTCCGGGTCGCTGGAGGCCGGTCCCGTCGCCGCGTCGGAACAGCCGCGATGACCCTGCGGCTGGAGGTCTCGCGCACCCTGCGGGCCAGCCCCGGGCGGGTCTGGGACGAGCTCGTCGACTGGCCCCGTCAGGACCTCTGGATCCCCTTCACCCACGTCCGGGTGACCGGGGGGCGCAGCACGGGCCTGGGGGCGAGGGTGGCGGCGCTCAGCGGCTTCTGGCTGGGACCGGTGCCCGTCGGCCTGCTCGACCGCTTCGTCGTCACCGGGTGGACGCCGCCCGGCTCGGACCCGGGTGACGCGCCGGGCGAGCTGGCTGTCCTGCACCTCGGTCCGTACTTCACCGGCGAGGGGTCGTTCAAGGTCGTGCCGGACCCCGTGGGGGCGCGGCTGGTCTGCACCGAGGTGTTCTCGGTCCCCGGCGGTGCCCCGGTCGAGGCGCTGCTGCGGCTCGCGCTGCCGGTCATGCGGCGCGGGTTCGCCGCGAGCCTGGTCACGTTCGCCGGTCTGGTCGAGCAGCCGGCGCTCGCCGAGGGGCGCTGAGCCGAGGATGAGCTCGTCGTGAGCCCCGCGCCCGACGAGCGGGGAGACGCCGACGAGGCGCGCGGGGCCGACGGCCTGCTGCGCTGCCCGTGGTCCCTCTCGACGCCCGAGTACGTCGCCTACCACGACACCGAGTGGGGCTGGCCGGTCGTGAGCGTGGCCGGGCTCTACGAGCGGCTCACGCTCGAGGCGTTCCAGTCCGGCCTGGCCTGGATCACGATCCTGCGCAAGCGCGAGGGCTTCCGCCGCGCGTTCGCCGGCTTCGACCCCGTCGTCGTCGCGGCGTTCGGCGAGGACGACCGGGCGCGGCTGCTCGCGGACGCCGGCATCGTCCGCAACGGCGCCAAGATCGACGCCGCCCTCGCGAACGCCCGGGTCGTCGCCGACCTGGGGGAGGGTTTCGTGGACCTCGTGTGGTCGTTCCGGACGGCCTCGAGCCGGCCCGAGCCGGGCGAGCTCCGGGCGGTCACCCCGGAGTCGACGGCTCTGGCCAGGGCACTGCGTGCCGCGGGGATCCGGTTCGTCGGACCGACGACGGCGTACGCGCTGATGCAGGCGACGGGGCTCGTCGACGACCACCGCAGCGACTGCCAGGTCCCTGACAGGGCCGTCCTGCACGCCGCCGTCGACGCGGCGACCGCCCACCCTGCGAACGTTCCGGGTCGTACGCGATAATCGACCTCGTTCCACGATCCCCTAGCAGATGAGGATGCACGATGGCAGCGATGAAGCCGCGAACCGGTGACGGACCGATGGAGGTCACCAAAGAGGGTCGCGGGATCGTCATGCGCGTCCCGCTCGAGGGCGGCGGTCGCCTCGTCGTCGAGCTGAACGCCACGGAGGCCACCGACCTTGCCGAGGCACTCAAGGGCGTCATCGGCTGATCTCGGCCCGTTCCCCCACCGACCAGGCCCCGCGCGTCGCGCGGGGCCTGTGCCGTCTGCGGACTCTTCGGGCGGTGTTCGGCGGTCTGGGCTCAGCGGGCGGCGTGCGCGGCGATGGCCGCCCGGTAGACGTCGACCGTCTGGGCGGCGATCTTGGCCCAGCTGAACTCGTCCACGCAGCGCTGCCGACCGGCCAGCCCGAACGCCTTCGCCTTCTCCGGGTCCGCCGTGAGCGCGTTGACGCGCGCGGCGAACTCGGCCTCGAACGCCTTGACGAACTCCGGGTCGCCGGCCCGCGCCGGGTCGTACGGGACCAGGTAGCCGGTCTCGCCGTCGACGACGACCTCGGGGATCCCGCCGACGGCGCTCGCGACGACCGCCGTCTCGCAGGCCATGGCCTCCAGGTTGACGATCCCGAGGGGTTCGTAGACCGAGGGGCAGGCGAAGACCGTCGCGTGCGACAGGATCTGGCGCACGCTGGCCCGCGGCAGCATCTCCTCGATCCAGATGACGTTCCCGCGGCTCTGACGCAGGTGCTCGAACGCCTCGCCGATCTCGCGGGCGATCTCCGGGGTGTCCGGGGCGCCGGCGAGCAGCACCAGCTGGGTGTCGGGGTGGAACTGCTCCGCGGCGCGGACCAGGTGGATCAGGCCCTTCTGCCGGGTGATCCGACCGACGAAGACGACGGTGGGTCGGTCGAGAGCCATCCCGATCGACTCCACGACGTCGGTGCCCAGGTCGGGGGCGAACTCGTCGGTGTCGATGCCGTTCTTGACCACGTGCAGGCGCGTGGGGTCGAGGTCGGTGTACGACTCGAGGATCCCGGTCTTCATCCCCTCGCTGACCGCGATCACCGCGTCGGCCGCCTCGAACGCGGTGCGCTCGGCCCACGACGACAGCCGGTAGCCGCCGGCCAGCTGCTCCGCCTTCCACGGCCGGTGCGGCTCGAGCGAGTGCGCGGTGACGACGTGCGGGATGTCCTGGAACAGACCCGTGAGCAGGCCGCCGAGGTTCGCGTACCAGGTGTGGGAGTGCACGACGTCGACCTCGGGGACCGCGGCGACCATGCCCAGGTCCGCCCCGAACACCCGGATGGCGGCGTTCGCCCCGGCCGGATACGTCTCCGGGTGCGCGGTCGCGCCCGGCCTCGGCTCGCCCATGCACTGCACGTCGACGTCGATCAGCGCCCGCAGCTGCGGGACCAGCTGGGCGACGTGCACCCCCGCGCCGCCGTAGATCGAGGGCGGGTACTCGCGGGTCAGGATCGAGACCGAGAGCCGCCCGTCGGGGGCGGCGGCGCTGTCGGTGGCGGGGAGGGCGTCGGCGTCCTGGACGTCGTCGGCAGGGCTCATGGGGGCGAATATTCCACACCGTCCGCCACCCCCGTGTCGGGCGTCACAGCAGGAGCCCTAGGTTTTCCCCATGGCTGTACCAGCGAAGGTCCTGTCGATCGTTCTCGCCGGCGGCGAGGGCAAGCGTCTGATGCCCCTCACTGGAGACCGGGCCAAGCCGGCCGTCCCGTTCGGGGGCACCTACCGCCTGATCGACTTCGTGCTGTCCAACCTCGCGAACGCCGGCATGCGCCAGATCGCCGTGCTGACGCAGTACAAGTCGCACTCCCTCGACCGGCACATCTCGCTCACCTGGCGGATGTCGACGATGCTCGGCAACTACGTGACCCCGGTCCCGGCCCAGCAGCGGCTCGGGCCGCACTGGTACCAGGGCAGCGCGGACGCGATCTTCCAGTCGATGAACCTGATCCGCGACGAGAAGCCGGACTACGTCGTCGTCTTCGGCGCCGACAACATCTACCGGATGGACGTCTCGCAGATGCTCGAGGCGCACATCGACGGCGGCAAGGGCCTGACCGTGGCCGCCATCCGTGTCCCGCGCAGCCAGGCGTCGGCCTTCGGCGTCATCGACGCGGCGCCGGACAACAAGATCACCGAGTTCCTGGAGAAGCCGGCCGACCCGCCGGGCCTGCCGGACGACCCCGAGTCGTCGTTCGCCTCGATGGGCAACTACATCTTCAGCACCGACGCGCTCATCGAGGTCCTCACCGCCGACGCCGAGGACGCCGAGTCCCGCCACGACATGGGCGGCGACATCGTGCCCAGCTTCGTCAGCCGCGGCGACGCGCAGGTCTACGACTTCACGGCCAACAACGTGCCCGGGTCGACCGGGCGTGACAAGGCCTACTGGCGCGACGTCGGGACCATCGACGCCTACCACGAGGCGCACATGGACCTGGTCTCCATCGACCCCGTCTTCAACCTCTACAACGCCGACTGGCCGATCTGGACCTACCCCGTCCAGATGCCCGCGGCGAAGTTCACGCTGCGCGGGCTCGCGCTGGACTCCCTGGTCAGCCCGGGCTGCATCATCTCGGGCGGCTCGATCGAGAGCTCCGTGCTGTCGCCGAGCGTGCGCGTCGACGAGGGCTCCAAGGTGGACCACTCCGTGCTCCTCACCGGGGTGCGGGTCGGGCACAAGGCCATCGTCCGCGACGCCATCCTCGACAAGAACGTCGTCGTGCCCGACGGCACCCGGGTCGGGGTCAGCAAGGCCGACGACCTGGCTCGCGGGTACACGGTCTCCGACAACGGCATCACGGTCGTGGGCAAGGGCACCACCGTCACGTAGAGGGCCCAGCCACACACCTCCAGGCGTTGCCGCGCACCTCCGGCCCAGCCGCACACGTCGCGACCTGTGCGGCTGGCGCCAGCCTGAGCGGCTGGCCCCGAGGGAGGAGTGACCTCGCCTGGGCCGGAGCCCGCGCGCACCGCTTCTCGAGCGTGAGGGGAGGCTGCCCTACTCATTCTGAGGGGAGCCTGCGCTTGCTGGCGGGCGGTGCGGATCAGGTTTAGCGTCGGGCTCGTACTGATCCCCGACCGACGCCCCTGGAGGCTCCCATGACCGACCTGCTCGAGATGCCGTCCGTCCACGACTGCTCCGCGACGACCTGCGCCTACAACCACGACGGTTGCCACGCCTTTGCGATCAGCATGAACTCCGACGCGGAGTGCGCCACGTTCCTGTCGCTCAACGACAAGGGCGGCCTCGACGTCGTCGCCCAGGTGGGCGCCTGCCAGCGGGCGGACTGCGTCAACAACGAGGCCCTCGAGTGCCGGGCCCCGTTCGTGAGCGTCGGGTCGGCCGCCTCCGGCGCGGACTGCCTCTCCTACTCGGCCGCCTGAGCGCCTCTTGGGGGGACGACCCCCGACACCCCCCGAGCGGGTTCTGCCGTCAGCGCTTGACGGCGACGAGCAGGCCGTCGCCGACCGGGAGCAGCGTGGCGACGAGGTCCTCGTTGTCCGACACCGCCTCCAGCGCGCTGCGGACGGCGAGCGTCTCGTCGTCGTCGTCCGAGCCGTCGGCCACGCGGTCGTGCCACAGGGCGTGGGCCATCACCAGCAGGCCGCCGTGGCGCAGCAGCCGCAGGCCCTGGGACACGTAGTCGGCGTACTCGAGCGTGTCGCCCGCGACCAGGACGAGGTCGTACGCGCCGTCGCTCAGCTTGGGCAGCACGGTGAGGGCGTCCCCGGCGATCAGCCGGAACCGCTGGCTCGGGATCCCGAGCGAGCCGAACGACCTGCGGGCCTGGCGCTGGTGGTCGGCCTCGAGGTCGACGCTGGTCAGGATGCCGTCGGCCTGCATCCCCGCGAACAGCGCGAGCCCGGACTGGCCGGTGCCGGTGCCGACCTCCACCACGGCGCGGGCCTGGACGGCCCGGGCGAGGAAGGTCAGCGTGCTCACGGTGCCGCGGCTCAGCGGCTCCACGCCCAGCGGCTCCGCCTCGACCCGGGCCTGGGCGGCCGCGTCGCCCTCGGCCGCGAAGTCCTCCGCGTACGCCCAGGAGGCCGGCGTCGGCGCCTCCGCGGGAGACGTCGGCACGCCGGGGTTGGCGTTGGGGTCAGAGGAGGCAGGCGACGGGCTCACGCGCGCAGCCTATCGGTGCGCACTGCCCCTGGGCGTCGGGCGGCGGAGGGCCCGGACCAGTCTCGCGGCGCCACGACGGGCGCGAGTGGGAATACTCTGCGCCCATGAGCCATACCGTCGTCGCCGAGCTCGTCGCGGCCGTGATGAAGGTCGAGGTCGAGGTGGGGCAGCAGGTCGCCGCCGACGACGCGGTGGTCATCCTCGAGTCGATGAAGATGGAGATCCCGGTGCTCGCCGAGGTGGCGGGCAGGGTGGTCGAGGTCGTGGTCGAGGACGGCGACGTCGTCAACGACGGCGACCCGCTGGTCGTCATCGCGCCGTCCTGAGGGGGACGATCCCCGCACCCCGCAGGGGTGTCTTGCGGGGGACGACCCCCACGCCTCCGCAGGGGTTTCCGTCGCTGGCGCTCCTGAAACCGCTGTCTTGTGGGGGACGACCCCCACGCCCCCGCAGGGGTTTCCGTCGCTGGCGCTCCTGAAACCCGACGGTCCTGGGGGGCTACGGGCGCCGGGATCCGTAGGATGAGCCGCATGGCTGCCCTGGGTGACCCGCCGTTCGGCCGGCTCCTCACCGCGATGGTGACGCCGTTCGGTCCCGACGGCTCGGTCGACCTGGACGCGGCCGCCGTGCTGGCCACCACGCTGGTCGACGAGCACGCGCACGACGGGGTCGTGGTCAACGGGACGGGCGGCGAGGCCCCGACCACCAGCGACCGGGAGAAGGCCGACCTCGTGCGGGCGGTCGTCGACGCGGTGGGGGACCGGGCCCACGTCGTCGCCGGGGTGGGCACCAACGCCACCGCCCACACCCTCGAGCTCGCGGCCGCCGCCGAGAAGGCCGGCGCGGCCGGCCTGCTCGCGGTGACGCCGTACTACTCCAAGCCTCCGCAGGCCGGGCTCGTCGAGCACTTCCGCACGCTCGCCGACGCGACCGGGCTGCCCGTCATGCTCTACGACATCCCGCACCGGACCGGGACCGCGATCGCCTCCGAGACGCTGCTGCGCCTCGCCGAGCACCCGCGCATCGTCGCGGTGAAGGACGCCAAGAGCGACCTCGTCGCCTCCGCGGCCGTGATGGCCGCCTCGGACCTCGCCTACTACGCGGGCGACGACGCGCTCACGCTCCCGCTGGTCTCCATCGGTGCGGTCGGGGTCGTGGGCACCTCGACGCACTTCTGCGGCCCGCAGGTGCGCGCTCTCGTCGAGGCGGCCCTGGCCGGCGACCCGGCGGAGGCGCTGCGGCTGCACCGGCAGCTGCTGCCGATCTTCGTCGGCATCTTCGCGACCCAGGGCGCGATCCTGGTCAAGGCGGGCCTCGAGCTGCAGGGTCGCGGGGTGGGCGGCGTACGGCTGCCGCTGGTGCCGGCGACGCCCGAGCAGCGCACCGCGCTGGGCCAGGCGCTGGCGGCGGCCGGGCTGCCGTCCGGACCCGTGCCCGCCACGGTCTGAGCACCGCCTCTTCCCGCCCGGGACCTGGCCCAGGGAACACCGGCACCACGTGCTTCGTTCCGAAGGACGTACGAGACGCGTGAGGGAGGTGCACAGGTTGCTGACAGGTTTCGTCAAGGGACTCGACAGGTCGGCTCGACATCATGAGGGCCCGGTAGCGGCCGTTCCGGTCGTCCCCGCGCTGCAGGAGGATCTCCCCGTGCGTACGATCCCTGGCTCCACCCCCACCGAGGCTCCCGCTGCTCCGTGGCAGCCGCCGAGCTGGGAGGAGATCGTCCGCGACCACAGCGCACGCGTCTACCGGCTCGCCTACCGCCTCACGGGCAACGCCCACGACGCCGAGGACCTGACCCAGGACGTCTTCGTCCGGGTGTTCCGCTCGCTGCACCGCTTCCAGCCGGGCACCTTCGAGGGCTGGCTCCACCGCATCACCACGAACCTCTTCCTCGACGGTGCGCGGCGTCGGCAGAAGATCCGCTTCGACGGCCTGGCAGAGGGCAGCGACGACCGCCTCGCCAGCCCCTGGCCGAACCCCTCACAGCAGCTCGACGACGCCGACCTCGACCACGACGTCGCCGCCGCGCTCAACGCCCTCGCGCCCACCTTCCGCGCCGCGGTCGTCCTGTGCGACATCGAGGGGCTGACCTACGAGGAGATCAGCGAGGTCCTGGACCTCAAGATCGGTACGGTCCGCAGCCGCATCCACCGCGGTCGCGCCCAGCTCCGCGAGGCGCTGGCCCACCGGCGGCCGACGACCGAGCACACCCGTTACCTCGGCGTCGAGGCGGAGGCGGGTCGCCCGACGTGGCTGGATGCCGACGGCCTCGTCGACGGACGGGTGTCCTCGGTCGCCCGATGACGTACACGTGAGCAGCTCCTGCGACGGGCTCGCCGAGCTGCGCTCCGGCTTCGTCGACGGCGCTCTGTCCCCCCAGGACCGCGAGCGCGTCGTCACGCACCTGCTCCACTGCGCGGGGTGCCGCGCCGACGTCGCGGAGCTGCGTGCCGTCCGCGAGCTCCTCGGGCGCAGCACGCGCGGAGCAGCCGCCCCCTCCCCGCTCTCCGCGCGCCTCGTCTCGATCGCCGGGGACGCCTCGGTCCGTCCGTGGACGAAGGCCTTCGACGGGGCCAGGGGCCTCTCCCTCCCTTCCGCCCGGCACCGGGCCCGGGTCCGGGCCCTCCTCGGCACGCTCGCCGTCGGGGCCGTCCTCGCTGCGGTCGGGCTGACCGGCTGGTTCGCCGCGCCCACCGCCAACCTCGCTGCCGTCGCCGACCCGGCCGACGAGGCGCAGGCCGAGTTCGGTTCCGCGGCAGCCGAGCTGTCGGTGACCGGCGCCTCCCTCGGCGCCCTGATGCTGCTCGACTCGCTGCCCGAGGCGATCAGGGACGGTTCCGGCGTGGACCGGCCGTCGTACGGCGGCCGGCGCTCCGACGACGAGAGAGCCGCCGTCGCGCTGCTCCGCCGGGCCGTGGCCGCGGGCCGGACGACCACGGTCGAGGGGGACCAGGCGGTGCTGGCGCAGCTCGAGGAGCGCGTGGTGGCGGCCCGCGTGCGGATCGACACCCGCAGCAGCCAGGGCACCTTCGTGAGCGTCTACGACCCCCACGGGGACGTGCTGGCGAGCTCGGTCGCGCCGGACCAGGTCGCGGCGGCCGGCGGACCCTCTCCGGTGTCCCTCATCGCCCACGCGTACGCGCTGACCCTCGAGTCGGACGTGCACGTCGCCGGTCGCCGGGCGACCGTCGTCGAGGCCTGGGGCGAGCACGACGTGATCGCCAAGCGGTGGTGGGTGGACGACGCCAGCGGGGTCCTGCTGTGGCAGGAGAGCTACGACGACGGGAAGCTCAGCACGGCGGCCGGGTTCACCGACGTCGACGTCGTGCCGTACGCCGCGGTGGGGCAGCAGCCCCGGGCCGCCACCCGTCTGGCCCCCGCGCGGGCGAGCGCCGACGCCGCCCAGCTCAGCAGCTCGGGGTGGTCCTGCTCCGACGAGATGGCGGGGCTCGACCTGCTCGAGGTGAGCACCGACACCCCCACGAACCCCCGCTCCCTGCACGCCGTCTACGGCGACGGGGCCAGCACGGTGAGCGTGCTCCAGCGGCACGGGCGGCTCAGCGGTGCACCGGTCGGCGCGCGGTGGGACGACAAGCTGCAGGCGTGGCGGCACGGCGGCACCGTCCAGTGGGCCACCTGGCAGTCCGGCGACACCGTCTACACCGTCACGACCGACGGCCCGCGCTCGCTGCTGCGTCGCGCGGTCGCGACGTTCCCCCATACGGGGCCGGTCGACCCGACTACCCTGGGCCGCGTACGTGAGGGCTGGTCGAGGATCCTCTCCGATCTGAAGGGCTGACATGTCGGACGGCTCGGCCCCGCACCGTACGGGCGCCCCGTCCCCGACCAGCTCCCCACCCGGCCCGGTCCCGTCCTACCACTGGCCGTTCGGCGAGCCCGCCGCCCCGACGCCCTCGACACCCCCGCGACGCGTGCGCCGGACCGGTGCGGCCGGGGTCGTCGGCATCGCGGCCCTGACCGCCCTGCTCGTCGGGGCGGGTGCCGGCTTCGGTGCCGCACGGTTCGCGGCCGACCCGGAGACGAGCGTGCCGACCGACCGCACGACCTCCACCGACCCTGCTCCGGCACCGTTGCCCCCGGGTGAGACGACCAGCACCGTCGAGGTCGCGCGCCGGGTGCTGCCCGGCACCGTGATGATCGAGGTCGGCTCGGGCACCGGGTCCGGCTTCGTGATCGACCGCCAGGGCCACGTGCTGACGAACAACCACGTCGTCGCCGACGCCGCGGGCGGGACCCGCATCCGTGTCGTCTTCGCCGACGGCCGGCAGACGGGCGCGACGCTGGTCGGACGCAGCCCCTCCTACGATCTGGCCGTGATCAAGGTGAAGGCCGACGAACGGCTGCGGCCCCTCGAGCTGGGCGACTCCGCGTCTGCGCAGGTCGGCGCCCCGGTGGTCGCGGTCGGCTCGCCGCTGGGGCTGCCCGGCACCGTCACGCAGGGCATCGTCTCGGCGCTCGACCGTCCGGTGACGGTCAACGAGTCGGGCAGCGCCGACGCGCCGACGGCCTACATCGACGGCATCCAGACCGACGCCCCGATCAACCCCGGCAACTCCGGAGGACCGCTCGTCGACGCCGGCGCCCGCGTGATCGGCGTGAACTCGGCGATCCTCACCCTCTCCTCGGGGCAGGCCCAGTCCGGCAACATCGGCATCGGCTTCGCGATCCCCGTCAACCAGGCCAAGACGATCGGCAACCTCCTGATCAAGAACGGCAAGGCCACGTACCCCGTCGTCGGCGCCCAGCTGCGGGAGGCTGCGGGTGGCGTCGAGCTCACGGCGGTCGACGCCGGCGGCGCCGCCCGCAAGGCCGGCCTCGAGGTCGGCGACCTCGTCTCGGCCGTGGACGGTCGACCCGTCGAGACCCGGGAGGAGCTCGTCGTGGTCGTGCGTACGCACCGGCCGGGCGACAAGGTGAGGTTCGGCTACTCGCGAGGTTCCGAGCGGGCCGAGGCCGAGCTCACGCTCGGTGGACGGGTCGGCTGACGTGACGCCCCTGCTGCTCGACATCAACGGTCCGGAGTTCGCGCTGCTCCTGGTCCTGGCCGTGATCCTCTTCGGCCCGGAGCGCCTGCCGGACCTGGCCCGCAAGGCCGCACGTCTGGTCAACTTCCTGCGCAGCACCGCGAACAACGCCCAGCAGCAGCTCACCTCGCAGCTGGGTCCGGAGTTCGAGAACCTCGACTTCCGCGACCTCAACCCGCGCTCGTTCATCCAGAAGAACCTGCTCGACAACTCCGTCGTCGCCGACGTCAAGGCCGAGATCGCGGGTGTCGGTGCCGCCCTCGACGAGAGCCGGGAGTCGGTCCGCAGCTCGATCGAGGGCGCCAAGGAGATCAGCCCCGGCGGCCCCGCCGACGCCATGGCCGCGGCCACCCCGAACCACGCGCCGTACGACGTGGAAGCAACCTGACGACTGTCGCTCGCGCCGGCTGGCCGGCGTCGCGGGCCTCGGGTCGGACTGGCACGTCAACGTGCCACACCAGCACTGACCACAGCGAACACCGTGCGGTCAGTGACGGTCTCGCACGTCTACGTGCGAGACCGACCGAGGCTGGCCCCGAGCGGGAGGGTGCCCCAGATGCTCAGACCGGGCTGAGGCCGAGCTGACGGCCGAGCAGGTTGCGGCCGCGGGCGGCGATGCCGTCGGCCAGGCCCTGCAGGGCCTTGGCGGCCGGGGCCTCCGGGTCCTCGACGACGATCGGGGAGCCCAGGTCCCCGCTGGCCCGTACGCGCGGGTCGAGGGGCACCTCGGCGAGCACGGGCACGTCGTAGCCGAGCCGGGTGGTCAGCGCCTGGGACACGGACGCGCCGCCCCCGGAGCCGAAGACGTCGTGCCGCTGCTCCTCCCCGCAGTGCGGGCAGGTGACGGCGAGGTAGGACATGTTCTCCACGACGCCGATGACGCGCTGGTTCATCATCGAGGCCATGGTCCCGGCCCGCTCGGCGACCTCGGCGGCCGCCTGCTGGGGCGTCGTGACGACGAGGACCTCGGCGTTCGGGAGCTTCTGCCCGAGCGAGATCGCGACGTCGCCGGTGCCGGGCGGCAGGTCGAGCAGCAGGTAGTCGAGGTCGCCCCAGTAGACGTCCGCGAGCATCTGGGTGAGGGCCCGGTCGAGGATCGGGCCGCGCCAGGCGACCACCTGGTCACGCTTGGGCTTCAGCATCCCGATGGAGATGACCTTCATCCCCTGGGTCGGGACCGGCATGATCATGTCCTCGACCGCGGTCGGGCGGGCGTCGGCCACGCCCAGCATCGCGGGCACCGAGTGGCCGTAGATGTCGGCGTCGAGCACCCCCACCATGTGGCCCGCCCGGGCCAGGGCGAGCGCCAGGTTGACGGTGACCGACGACTTGCCGACGCCGCCCTTGCCGGACGCGACGGCGATGACCTTGGTCAGGGAGCCGGGCTGGGCGAACGGGATCTCGCGGTCGGGCGTGCCGCCCTTGAGCACGTCGCGCAGGGCGCCGCGCTGCTCGTCGCTCATCACGCCGAGGTCGACGTCGACCCCGCTGATGCCCTCGACGGCCGAGACGGCGACCGTCACGTCGCGGGTCAGGGTCTCCTTCATCGGGCACCCCGAGACCGTCAGCAGGACCCGTACGCGGGCCCGGCCGGCCGCGTCGACGTCGAGGGTGTCGACCATGCCGAGCTCGGTGATCGGGCGGCGGATCTCGGGGTCGTTGACGCCGTGCAGGGCCGCGCGGACGCGGGGGACCAGCGGGTGCTCAGCCGTGGTGGTGCTCATGATCCCCAAGCCTAGGCGTGTCCGCGAGCCCTGCCGTGGGTCGACCGCCGCGACGCCCTGAGCGGGGTGCTCCTCAGAGCGGCCAGGTGAGGCCGGTCCACGCCGCGTCCCAGAACATCCACTCGTACCGGGTCGTGGTCGCGAAGTGCTCGAGGCAGCGGGCGCGCTCCGCCGGACCCACGTCGAGGCGGTCCGCCGTCGCGATCACAGCCTCCACGACGGCGTCGAACTCCGGGCTGGCGTAGGTGGCGATCCAGGTCGCGTACGCCGGGTCCGGCGACGAGCGCTCCAGCAGCGTCCGCCCGACGTCGCGGTAGACCCAGTAGCAGGGCAGCACCGCCGCGACGGCCTCCGCGTAGGAGCCCGTGGCGCAGACCGCGAGCAGGTAGGAGGTGTACGCCAGCGTGGTCGGTCCCACCGGCGTCGCCGCGACGTCGTCGGCGCTCAGCCCGAGCTCGCCGAGCAGCCGGGCGTGGAGGTCCTGCTCGACCGCGACCGCGTCGGCCGCGTGCGCCGCGAACATCTGCACCGCGGCCGGGTCGGTGGCGCGGGCGGCGGTCAGCGCGAGCGCCCGGGCGTACGCCTTGAGGTAGTGGCTGTCCTGGGCGACGAAGGAGGCGAACGCCTCGCGGGGCAGCGTGCCGGTGCTCAGCCCGGCGAGGAAGGGGTGCGCGACGATCGCGTCGTACGTGGGCGCCCCGGCCGCCCAGAGCTCCGCGGCGAACCCGCCCGTCGACCCGTCCGACCCGGTCACCGGGACCGCGCGCCGTCGCTGCGCCGGTTGGACTCCCGCAGGGCGGTGTCGCGCCGCGACGACCCGTTCGACGACGTGTGCCGCTCCGGCTTCGCCGCGCTGTCCTCGTCCTCGTCGTCGTCGAGCTCGTCCATGATCGCGCGGAGCTCGCCGCGCAGCTCCCCGCGCAGGAAGTCGCGCGTCGCCAGCTCGCCGACCGACATCCGCAGGCCGGCGATCTCGCGCGCGAGGAAGTCCATGTCGGCGCGGCTCTGCGCGGTCTGCTCGCGGTCCGCCTCGAGCGCGACCCGGTCGCGGGCCTCCGTACGGTTCTGCGCCAGCAGGATCAGCGGGGCGGCGTACGAGGCCTGCAGGGACAGCACGAGGGTCAAGAAGATGAAGGGGTACTCGTCGAAGCGTGGCCGGGCCGGTCCGAAGGGCACGTTCCACAGGACCCAGAGGATGATGATGACCGTCATCCCGATGAGGAACTTGGCCGTCCCCATGAACCGGGCGAAGCTCTCGGCGAACTTGCCGAACGCGTCCCGGTCCCAGCGCACGCTCGGCAGGACGGACCGCGTCCGCCGCCCGGGGGTGTTGAGCCGCTGCTGCTCCCGGGTGGTCCCGCGGTCGCCCTCGCGCTCAGCCCTGGCCACGGGTCACCGCCCTGCCGGCCCGCGGCTCCGCGGTGGGCTGGCCGTCGCCCGTCGCGTCCTGCTGGATCCGGGCGTCGAGCTGGTTGCCGCGCCAGTCGGCCGGCAGCGCGTGGTCGAGCACGTCGTCGACGGTGATCGCGCCGATGAGGCGGTGGTCGCCGTCGACGACCGGCGCGTTGACCAGGTTGTACGTGGCGAAGTACCGGCTGACGGCGTGCAGGCCCGCGTTGACGCTCACGGGCTCGATGTCGGTGTCGACGATCGCCGAGACCAGCGTCGAGGGCGGCTCGCGCAGCAGCCGCTGGAAGTGCACGGCGCCGATGTAGCGGCCCGTCGGCGTCTCCAGCGGCGAGCGGCACACGAACGCCATGCAGGCCAGGGCGGGCGTCAGCGTCGGCTCCCGGATCCGGGCCAGCGCGTCGGCGACGGTCGCGTCGGGGGGCAGCACGACCGGCTCCGGCGTCATCATGCCGCCCGCGGTGAACTCGCTGTAGCTGAGGAGCCGGCGCACGTCGCGCGCCTCGTCCGGCTCCATCCGCTGCAGCAGCACCTCGGCCATGTCGGGGGTGAGCTCGTTGATCAGGTCGGCCGCGTCGTCGGGGTCCATCTCCTCGAGGACGTCTGCGGCCCGGTCCGCGTCGAGCGACGAGATCAGGGAGACCTGCTCGTCCTCGGGCAGCTCCTCGAGCGCGTCGGCGAGCTTGGTGTCGTCGAGCGCGGACGCGACCTCGTTGCGCCGCTCGGGCGTCATCTCGTGCAGCTCGCGCGCGACGTCGGCGGCCTTCATGTCCTCCAGCTGGGCCAGCAGCTGCTCGGTGCCCTGACCGCTCGCCGTGCCGGGCAGGCGGATGTCGCGCCAGTCGACGATCGTGACGTTCCCCGGTCGGCCGAAGCGCCTCGCGGGCCCGACGGCCCGCAGCGCGACCTGCGAGAGCTCCCAGTCGCGGCTGCGCACGGGCTGCATCGCGACGTCGAAGACCACGCCCTTGCCTGCATGGTCGAGGCGGTCGACCGTGAGGTCGAACAGGTCGTCGATGACCAGGGTCTCCGACTCGCGCCGCTCGAAGCGGCGGGTGTTGACCACGCCGGTGATGACGACCTGGAGGGCGTCGATGCTGGAGGTGCGCACCATCGGGATGAAGATGCGGTGCCGGGCGAAGAGCTCGACCACCAGGCCCTTCACCCGGGGGGCCAGCACCCCGGCGCGACGCTGCACGACGACGTCACGCAGCCGCCCGACCTGGTCGCCCGACGCGTCGAGGACCGGCAGGCCACGGATGCGTGAGACGAAGATCGTGCTCGAGGTCGCGGACGCCACGCGCCGATTATCGTCCTCCATCGGGTGACCGCTCGCCGCCGACGCATGCCAGACGTCGACGGTCGCGGAGAGGAAAGCTGATCTTGGGAGGTGTTGATCACGTGCCGGAAGATCAGGAGTCCGCCGACGAGCGGGCACGGGTGGCGTACCAGGACCTCTGCGTCGACGTCACCGACCTCGACGCGGGGGCCGCGTTCCTGGGGCCGCTGCTCGGTCTGGGGGTCGAGGAACGGCGCGAGCGGGTCCTCCGGCTGGGCGACGGGACGCCCGCGCACGCGGTCTGGCTGAACCTGGTCCCCGAGGAGCGCACCGTCAAGAACCGGGTGCATCTCGACGTCGACGTCGAGAGCGTGGCCGACGTCGTGTCGCTCGGGGCCCGGGTGAGCGACGAGCGCTTCCCGTGGACCGTCCTGACGCAGGACCAGGTGGGCGAGCTCTGCGCCTTCGTCCGGACCCCTGAGCGGCTGCGGCCCTACCGCGTGCACGAGCTCGTGGTCGACTGCGTCGATCCGGAGCGCGTGGCGGCGTGGTGGGCCGCGCGGTTCGGCGTCGAGCCGCAGACCGACGCCGAGGACGCCTGGATCGAGGGCGGCGGACTGCCGTGGGCTGTCTGCTTCGTGCCGGTGCCCGAGCCCAGGACGGTCAAGAACCGGGTGCACTGGGACGTGGTCGGATCGACCGCTGCGCTGCTGGCCGTGGGCGCCACCCTGCTCCGGGCCCGCGACGAGGAGATCGGCTGGGACGTGCTGGCCGACGTGGAGGGCAACGAGTTCTGCGTCTTCGCCCCCGGGCCGGCGGCGTAGGACGCCCGCCCGAAGTCTCGACCGTGACTGCAGAGGCGAGATCGACCCCTGGGCAGGGAGCCGGGGAGCGGCTTACGGTGCTCGGGCTCGGGACCCCAACGCTGCGGAGGCTGTCCATGCCCGTGTCCATGCCCGTGTCCATGCCCGTGTCCACGACCGTCCTGACGACCGGTAGCGGGCGGTCGCGCGCCGTCCGCTGGGCGGCGCTCGCCGCGCTCGCCGCGGTCACCCTGGCTGGTCCGGTGGCGCTCGGGCACCCGGCCCAGGCGGCACCCGTCGTGCGCGACCCGGCCGTGAGAGCGACGACCGGCTCCGCCGCGGCGTCGCAGGCGGGCCTGACCAGCAAGCTGTCGTCGATCCTGAACGACTCCCGCAGCCGCAAGGAGACCGACGTCTCGGTGCTCGACGCCGAGACCGGCGCGGTCGTCTACTCGCGGCGTGCCACGAGCGCCAGCCTGCCGGCCTCCAACACCAAGATCCTCACCGCCGTGGCGGCGATGGACGTGCTCGGCCCGGACTACCGCTTCAGCACCGACGTGGTGCGGCGCGGTGAGGTGAGCGATGGCGTCCTGCACGGCTCGCTCTACCTGGTGGGGCACGGCGACCCGACGAGCCGCCAGTCCGACTACGCCGCGCTGGCCGCGCAGGTGCGCGCGGCGGGCATCACCGAGGTCACGGGCAGGATCGTCGCGGACGGCAGCTTCTTCGACGACCAGCGCTACAACCCCGGCTGGTCGACCTCGTACGCCTCGGAGTACTACGCCGCCCAGACCGCTGCCCTGACGGTCGCGCCGAACGCGGACTACGACACCGGCACGGTCATCGTCAAGGTCAAGGGCGGGTCGCGCGGCCACCGTCCGACGCTGAGCACGACCCCGGCGGCGGCGAAGGCGTACGTCCACCTGGTCAACCAGGCGTCCACGACGGGTTCGACGAGCGTGTCGCTGTCGCGGAAGGCCGGCGGTAGCACGATCACCGTGCGCGGCCACGTCCGCAGCGGCCGCACGTGGTCCGGGCTGGTCACGGTGGACAAGCCGGAGCTGTACGCGGCAGCGGTGTTCCGGCGCGAGCTGGAGCGGCAGAAGATCGACGTCGAGGGCGGGACCAGGCTCGGGACGACTCCCGCCAGCAAGCGGACCCGGGTCGCCCGCGACACGTCGATGACGCTGTCGAAGCTGCTCGTCCCGTTCCTCAAGCTGTCCAACAACCTGCACGCCGAAGCCCTGACCAAGACGATGGGTGCGCTCGACGGACGTCCGGGCAGCTGGCCCTCGGGGCTGCGGAGGACGACCACCGCCCTGGACGACCTGGGCGTCCCGCTGAAGGGCGTCACGCTCACCGACGGCTCCGGGGTCACCCGCCGGAACCGCGTCACGCCCCTCGCCCTGACCCGGACGCTCGTCGAGGTCCGCGACAAGGCGTGGTGGCCGGCGTTCGACGCGGCGCTCCCGGTCGCCGGCGTCGACAGCCACTGGGTGGGCGGCACGTTGCGGCACCGGATGAACGGCACCCGCGCGGCGGACAACGCGCACGCGAAGACGGGCTCGTTGACCGGCGTGACGGCGTTGAGCGGCTACGTCACCGGGCGGGACGGGCGGCGCTACGCCTTCTCGATGCTCAGCACCTACGCGGGCTCGACGCCGCGACCCGTGGAGAACGAGCTCGTCGTGGCGCTGGCCGGCTGGCGAGGGTAGGACTTGACCATGGACCTGCACCTGGCGACCGTCTACCGCTCCGCCCTCCTCGGTGCCACCAGCGGGGCCCGCTCGTTCAGCGGGCTCGCGGCGCAGGTGGCCGTGACCCCGTCGCTCGCGCGTCGTCAGCCGGAACGTCTGCTGGGTCACCTCTGGGCCAAGGGGCTCGTCGGGCTGGCGGCCCTCGGCGAGCTCGTGGGGGACAAGCTGCCGATGACGCCGAGCCGGCTCGCCCCGCCCTCGCTCATGGGGCGCCTCGGGCTCGCTGCGGCCACCGCCCTGCTCGTGGCCCGGGCCCGGGACGAGGCCGAGCGTGCGGCGGGTGGCCCGACCGCGGACGAGCAGGGCCCGGCCGAGGCGTCCCTGCCGCCCGGAGGTGAGGCCCCCGCGGTCCCGGCGTCCGCCGTCGTCGCCGTGCCGGTCGGCGTAGGTGCCGCCCTGGCGTCGGCGTTCCTGGGGCACGCGTGGCGAGGGTGGGCGGCCAAGGCGTTCGGCCGGGACTGGCCCGGCGCGGTCCTCGAGGACACGACGGTGCTCACGCTCGCCGCGGTGGCGACGCGCCCCTGAGGCCTGGCCGCACAGCAGACGCATGGCGGCCGTACAGGTCTGCCCGCTAGATTTGGGCTCTCGACCCCGAGGAGATCTTCCATGTCGTTCACGCGTCCGCAGCCCAGCTCGCTCTTCGAGCTGCAGTTCCCCCAGTCGGTCGGCCTCTACAACACCTACGACGAGGCGCAGCGCGCCGTCGACTACCTCTCCGACGAGAAGTTCGAGGTCCAGAACCTCGCCATCGTCGGCACCGAGCTCAAGTCCGTCGAGCGGGTGCTCGGGCGGCGCACCTGGAGCACGGTCGTCGCCCAGGGCGTGCAGTCCGGCCTGTCCACGGGGCTGCTCGTCGCCCTCGTGCTGCTGATCTTCCTGCCCCGCGACGGCAGCTTCCTCGCGCTGTTCCTGGTCGCGCTGGGCATCGGCATCGTGCTCGGGGTCGGCTTCGCGGCCCTCGGCTACGCGCTCAGCCGCGGCCGTCGCGACTTCACCTCGGTCACCCAGACGGTGGCGACCAAGTACGAGGTCCTCTGCGAGCACAAGCTCGCCGCACAGGCCCGCGAGATGCTGCTGAAGCTGCCGGGCGCCCGCGCCGCCGCGTTCGAGTAGAGACCACTCGCAGCGCCGGGCCAGCCGCACAGGTCGCGTGCGGCTGCCCGCATCCGGTGCGGCGGTGCCGGAGGGAAGTGCGGTACGCGAGCGGGGCTGAGCCCCGGCGCTACAACCAGCGGTTGCGCTTGAACCCGGCGTAGAGCCCGGCCATGATCAGCGCGATCAGGCCGAGGAACATGAAGTAGCCGTAGTGCCAGTGCAGCTCGGGCATGTTGTCGAAGTTCATGCCGTAGATCCCGGCCACCATGGTCGGCACGGCGACGATCGCGACCCAGGCCGAGATCTTGCGCATGTCCTCGTTGTCGGCCACCGACGCGCGGGCCAGGCCGGCCTGCAGGATCGAGCTCAGCACCTCGTCGAACGACGCGACCGCCTCACGGACCTGCGTGTGGTGGTCGGCGAGCTCGCGGAAGTACGCCCGGGCCTGCGGCGGCACGACCGGCAGCTCCCGGGTCGCCAGCCGCATCAGCGGCGCGCCCAGCGGCAGCACGCACCGCTTGAACTCGATCAGCTCACGCTTGAGCTGGTAGACGCGGTCGACCTCGTGCGAGCCGCCGCGCGCGAACACGGCGCTCTCGACCTCGTCGACGTCCTTCTCGATCTCGTCGACGACCGCCATGTAGTCGTCGATGATCTTGTCGGTGATCGCGTAGAGCACCTCGGACGGTCCCCGGGACAGCCGCTCGGGGTCGGCCTCCAGCGCCCGGCGCAGCGCGCTCAGCTGGGCGTGCTCGCCCCGACGGACGGTGATCACGAAGTGGTCGCCGAGGAAGATCATCACCTGGCCGGTGGTGACGACCTCCGCGTTCTCGGTCATCTCCTCGTGGTCGACGTACGCGACGGTCGAGACGACCATGAACAGGTCGTCCCCGAACGTCTCCAGCTTGGAGCGGTCGTGGCCGTTGACGGCGTCCTCGATCGCCAGCGGGTGCAGCGCGAACTGCGACGACAGGGCCTCCAGGTCGGCGTTGCCCGGGTCCTTGAGCCCGAGCCAGACGAAGCCGTCGCCGTCCTGCGCGTTGCGGGCCGCCTGCGTGAGGCTCTCCGCCGGCCGGCGCACCCCGTCGACGTACCAGGCCCAGGCGACGATCGAGCTCGCCTCGTCCTCGACCAGGGGGACCTGCTTGCGCTCGGGCGGCCGACGGCTCAGCCCCGGGATCGCGGGCAGCGACGTGATGCCGGGCAGGTGCCGGCGCTGGGGGATCGTGGTCATCGCGCGGTCACCGTGCCGGGCCCTCGACCTGCTCCGCCTGCGACTGCTCGTGGGCCAGGGCCAGCGCCGCGGCCTGGCGCTCCCAGACGTCGAGCATCCAGGCCTCGACGTCGTCGGCGGACCGGGGCAGCAGCCCGGAGAGGTTCTCGTTGCCGTCGGCGGTGATGAGGATGTCGTCCTCGATCCGGACGCCGATCCCGCGCAGCTCGGCCGGGACCAGCTCGTCGTCGGACTTGAAGTAGAGGCCCGGCTCCACGGTGATCACCATGCCAGGCGCCAGGGTGCCCTCGCGGTAGTTCTCGCGCCGCGCCTGCGAGCAGTCGTGGACGTCGATGCCCAGGTGGTGGGAGGTGCCGTGCGGCATCCACCGGCGGTGCTGCCCGCCGTCCTCCGAGAGCGCCTCCGCGAGCGGCACGGGGAGCAGGCCCCACGCGTCGAGGTGCTCCGCGACCACCGCGATGGCCGCGCGGTGCACGTCCGCGAACGTGGCCCCCGGTCGGGCCGCGGCGATCCCGGCCTCCTGCGCCGCGAGCACCGCCTCGTACACGCGTCGCTGCGGCTCGCTGAAGGTCCCCGACACCGGCAGGGTGCGCGTCACGTCGGCGGTGTAGAGGGAGTCGAGCTCCACCCCGGCGTCGAGCAGCAGCAGGTCGCCCAGCCGCAGGTCGCCGTCGTTGCGGATCCAGTGCAGCGTGCAGGCGTGGTCACCGGACGCGGCGATCGTGTCGTAGCCGACCGCGTTGCCGAGGTGCCGGGCGTGCAGGCCGAAGACGCCCTCCACCCAGCGCTCCCCACGGCCCTCGGCGACCGCGCGGGGGAGGTCGGCCACGACGGCCTCGAAACCGTCGGCCGTCAGTGCGCACGCCTCGCGCATCTGGTCGGCCTCGAAGCCGTCCTTGACCAGGCGCAGCTCGCTGAGGGCGGTCATCAGCTCGGCGTCGCGGTCCGTGACCGCGGCGCCGCCCTCGACTGTGCCGCCCTCGACCGGGGCGACCTCCGCCAGCACCTGCTGCACGTCCGCTGCGAGGTCGCTCCGGTTGGCGCGGACGGGGATCGTGTCGGCGTCCTTGCGCAGGTGCTCGACGAGCTCTTCGACCGGCGCCGTACGCAGCGTCGTGAGGGCCGACATCTCCTCCAGCGAGGGCCGCCGGCCCACCCACATCTCGCCGTAGCGGGCGTCGGCGTAGAACTCCGAGGAGTCGCGCGGCGCGCGGGGCTTGAAGTAGAGCGTGGCGTCGTGGCCGTCATGGGTCGGGTTGCCGGGCTGGGGGTCCGTGGGCTCGAGCACGAGCACGGCGTCCGGCTCGCGGTCGGTCCCGAGACCGGTCAGGTGGGCGAACGCCGAGTGCGGGCGGAAGCGGTAGTCCGTGTCGTTCGAACGGACCTTCAACCCACCCGCGCCGATCACCAGCCGCTCGCCGGGGAACTGCGCGCTCAGCGCCGCGCGGCGGGCCGCGGTCACCGCGGCCGCGGGGAGCGGCTCGGGCAGCGTGGTCGGGTAGGGCGTCCAGCCCTGGGCGATGAACGCCTTGAAGGCGTCGGAGAACGGCACCGCCCGGTTGGGCTGCGCCGGCGGCTCCTCGCTCGTCGCCACCACCTCGTCCATCTCGCTCATGTGCGCCTCCCTCTCGTCTGGACCCGCTGGGCATTGTCGCACCGCGAGGCAACGAGGCGGTGTCCCGCAGGGGAACGTCTTCGCAGAGTCTCGCTATGCGACGTCACAGGTGCCTGGGCCGGTCCACGCCCTGAGCCTGTCCACGCCCCTGAGCCGGTCGAAGGGTCTCCACTAGGTTGACCGCCATGACCAGGCTCTTCCTCGTGCGGCACGGCGAGACCGAGTGGAGCCGGGACGGCCGGCACACGTCGGTCACCGACCTCCCCCTGACCGACCGCGGCCGGGAGCAGGCGCTGAGGCTCTACGGCGCCCTGGACCCGGAGGCGTTCGGGCTGGTGCTGAGCAGCCCCCGGCACCGGGCGCTGATCACCGCCGAGCTGGCGGGCTTCGTCGGCCCGCACGCGCCGGAGGTGGACGACGACCTGGTCGAGTGGTTCTACGGCGACTTCGAGGGCCGTACCAGCGCCGAGATCCACGAGGAGGCGCCGGGCTGGACCGTCTTCACGGCCACGCCCACCGGCGGTGAGAGCGCGGAGCAGGTCCGTGCACGGCTCACCCGCGTGATCGAGCGCGTCCGGGCGAGCGGCGTCGAGCAGGCCGTCGTCTTCGGCCACGGCCACGCGCTGCGCGCGCTCATGCTCTGCTGGGTCGGGCTCGGGCTCGAGGTGGGCGACCGCTTCCCGCTGGACACCAGCACCGTCTCGATCCTCGGCAATTACAAGGGCCGGGGATCGCTCGACCAGTGGAACACCCCACCGCAGTAGCCGACGCCGTGAAGAGCCACGAGCCACGAGCACCCGCGAAACCTGCCCTCAGTAGGGTGGGCCGCTGGACGCCGACGGTGTCCGAGGGCCGCCACCGGTGGGACGGCGGTCCCGACGAGAGGGTGAGTGCGATCAGAGCCGACGTCACCGCGCAGCTGCGGCTGCTCGACCTCCAGGCGGTCGACTCCGCACTGGCCCAGCTCGCGCAGCGCCGCCGCACCCTGCCCGAGCAGGCCGAGCTCGACCGGCTGGACGCGGACCTGGCGAACCTGTCCTCCGACCTGGTCGGCGCGCAGACCCGCGTGTCGGACCTCGAGCTCGACACCGAGCGCGCCGAGGCCGACCTCGAACCGGTGCGCCAGCGGCTGGTCCGCAACGAGAAGCGCATCGCCGACGGCACGGTCGAGGCCAAGTCGCTGGGCTCGATGGTCGAGGAGGTCGCGCACCTGCGCCGCCGGATCGGCGACCTCGAGGACCTCGAGCTCGAGTCGATGGAGGCTCTGGAGCAGGCGCAGGCCGAGCGCGACGTCCTGCAGGCCCGCGTGGACGGCCTGGCGGCGCAGATCGCTGCGGCGACGGCCGCCCGGGACGCCGCGGTGCAGCAGCTGACGAACGAGGCGAACTACCAGCGCACCGAGCGGGACCGCCTGCTGCCCGACCTGCCGGCCGACCTGGTGACCCTCTACACCAGGATCCAGACGAGCAAGGGCGGCGTGGGCGCGGCCGAGCTGAAGCACCGGCGCTGCACCGGCTGCCAGCTCGAGGTGAACGCGAACGAGCTGCGCGAGTACGCGACCACCGCACCGGACGAGGTGCTGCGCTGCGAGGAGTGCGGACGCATCCTCGTCCGGACCGCCGAGTCGGGGCTGTGATCTCCCACCCGACCCCGACCCCGACCCCGGGTCCGAGGGAACACGCACCCGTCGACGGCCGGGTCTAGGTCGGGACGTGCCAGCGACGAAGTTCGGCCTGCCCCTCGCGGTCCTGCAGGCCCCCGAGACGGCTGACGTCGCCCACGGGCTCGAGCGCATCAGGGCCGAGCTCGCCGTGCCGGACGTCTTCCCGCCCGAGGTGCTCGCCGCCGCCGAGCGGGCCGCGGCCGCCCCACGCCTGCCCGACCTCGACCGGACCGACCTCGAGCTGCTCACGATCGACCCGCCCGGCTCGAAGGACCTCGACCAGGCGCTGCACATCGCCGCACGTCCGGGCGGCGGCTTCACGGTGTCGTACGCGATCGCCGACGTCGCCGCCTTCGTCAGCCCGGGTGACGCGGTCGACCGCGAGGCGCACCGCCGCGGCGAGACCTTCTACGGCCCCGACGCCCGGAGCCCGCTGCACCCGCCCGTGCTGTCCGAGGGCGCCGCGAGCCTGCTGCCCGGCCAGGAGCGTCCGGCGCTGCTGTGGACCGTCCAGCTGGACGCGCACGGCAGGACCACGGACGCGGAGGTGGTGCGGGCACGGGTGCGCAGCCGCGAGCAGCTGACCTACGAGCAGGCCCAGCACGACATCGACCACCCGGGACCGGGCGGCACCCGGCCGACCCTGGCGCTGCTGGCGGCCGTCGGACCCCTCCGGGAGCAGCGTGAGCGTGAGCGCGGCGGGGTCAGCCTCAACATCCCCGAGCAGGAGGTGGTGCCGGTGCCGGACGGAGGCTTCGCGCTGACCTACCGCTCGCTGCTGCCCGTCGAGGGCTGGAACGCGCAGATCTCGCTGCTGACGGGGATGGCTGCGGCCCACCTGATGATCTACGCCCGGGTCGGCATCGTGCGGACCATGCCGCCGGCGACCCACCAGGCGCTCCGGCGCCTGCACGCGGTCGCTCGTGCGCTGGGGATCCGGTGGCCGGCGGAGCTCGACTACCCCGAGCTCGTCCGGAGCCTCGACGCCTCCCGGCCGGCCGACGCCGCGATGCTGAACGCCTGCACCGTCCTGTTCCGGGGTGCCGGCTACGCGGCGTTCGACGGCAGCGTCCCCTCTGACGCCGAGCACGCCGCCCTGGCGAGCGACTACAGCCACGTCACCGCCCCGCTCCGCCGGCTCGTGGACCGCTACGCCGGGGAGGTGTGCGTCGCGCTGTGCGCGGCGACGCCGGTGCCCGCGTGGGTGCGTGAGGCGCTGCCCGGGCTGCCGGCCGAGATGACCCGGGCCGACCAGGCCGCCCACCGCTACGAGCGCTCGGTCGTCGACTGGGTCGAGGCGTGCGTCCTGGAACGTCGGGTGGGCGAGACGTTCACCGGGACGGTGGTCGACGTCGATCCCGAGCACCACCGGGGCACCGTCGTGATCCAGGAGCCGGCCGTCGAGGCCCGCGTCCTGGGAGACGGGCTGCCGCTCGGGCACGAGCTCCAGGTCCGTCTCACCCAGGCCGATCCCGAGGCGGGCCGGGTCACCTTCGAGGTGGTCTGAGCCTCCTCGCCCCGCTCGGCGCGCTCGTGGCGCGCGCCGTCTGCCGGCCGAGGGTCAGCGGTAGCCGTACATGGTGTTCAGGTTCTTGATGTCGGTCTTGTCCGGGGAGCGCGTGCTGGTGACGTACGGGCTCATGCAGGAGGACGTCTGGGTCCGGTGCTCCAGCCCGAGCGAGTGGCCCATCTCGTGGCACACCACGTTCTGGCGGCGGGCAGCGCTGTTCTTGCGCCCGAAGGTCGTGTCGAGGGTGATGTTGGAGCTCTTGATGTCCGCGCCGGCCGAGGCGGTGACGGCCACCCCGACGGTCGGGTCGGCGAGCTCGGACTGCTTGATCGTCACGCACTGGACGTTCGCCGGGCAGCCCTTGGTGGTGTAGCGGATCGAGACGGGGTTGCCCTTGGACCAGGCGGCAGCCGCGGTCTTGACCGGCCACACCTGCGTGCCGTCGGACTTCTTCAGACCGGCGGTGGTGTCGTAGACGTAGATGACGTCCTTCGGCCAGGAGATGAAGCTGACCTTGGGGGCCGCGGTGGCCACGGTGCCCGCCGACGCCAGGGTGCCCTGGCCGAGCACGGCGGTGAGGAGGGCGACGAACACGGCGACGAGAGCGAAGATCCTACGCATGACAGTCCCTGGGGGGTTCCGTCGAGACCTTGTGGTCTCTGACCCCTGAAGATTGAGGTTTCAACCATCACGCGCGGCAAGGGTGCGCGCACCCCTGCGTCAGGAGAAGGTCAGGGCTGCCGGGCCGGTGCTGACGCGGACCTGAGCCAGTCTTGAGGGGGTTGACCTCTCCACCCAGACAGGGGCAACCTCAGGGGCAGACCCTGAGCCTCCGGTCAGCGCTGGTCGCGCGGGCACCACCAGGTCGTCCGTCCGCCGATGGTCGCGCGGGTCATCTCGGTGCCGCAGCGCGGACAGCGGGAGCCGGCCGAACGGAACGGGATGACCTCGCCCGTGTGGACGCCGCCCCGGGCGATCGCGTCCCTGGTGGCGGACTGCAGCGCGTCGTGCAGCCGCCGCAGCTCGAGCGCGCCGAGCGTGTCGCACGGCCGGGCGGGAGAGATCTCCGCCTCCCACAGGGTCTCGTCGGCGAGCAGGTTCCCGACGCCGGAGACGACGGACTGGTCCAGGAGCCGAGCCTTGACCGGCGCCTGCCCGCGATCGACCCGTTCCGCGAAGTCGTCGGGACCGATCTCCTCGGCGTCAGGGCCGAGACGGCTGAGGTCGGGGTCGAGCCGGACCCGTCCGAGGCGCCGCTTGTCGAACAGGCGCAGCGTGCCCCCGTCGGCGAACGTCAGGGTGAAGCGGTCCCACACCGGCTTGCGGTCGGCCTGCTCGCCCCCGCGCCCGTACCGGCCGCCGAGCCAGTCGCCGCCCTCGGTGAGCGCGCCGTGCCCGTCGGTGACGAGGATGCGGCCGCTCATCCCGAGGTGCAGGCCCAGCGCCGGCCCGGGCGTGGCGGACCGGCCGACGCCCGAGGTGTCGCACCACATGCTCTTCCCGCGCCGGTGGGCGGCGGTCAGCGAGCGGCCGACCAGCGCGGTCCTGATGTCGCCGGGGGCGTGGGGCCGGCACTCGTAGGTGTCGGTGTCGTCGACGTCGGCGATCTTCCGGTGGAGCGCGGCGGCCTCGATCGTCGCGCGGGCGCTCTCGACCTCGGGCAGCTCGGGCACGGCGCACAGTGTGCCCGAGGTGCTTGAGCCGGTGCTGCCCGTCCGTGCGGCGTCAGCGGTAGAAGTCGGAGTCCGCGTACGTCTCGCGCTCGAAGAACGCCGAGACGCTGGCGGAGACGCCGAGCGCGAAGGCGGTCCCGCCCACCAGTGCCCCCACGGTGGTGACGAGGGGCGTGACGATCGTGGCTGAGCCGAGCGCGAGACAGCTGCCGACGACGAGGACGCCGGCCAGGACGAGCAGGGTCGGCCACGCCGGGCTCCGCGGCCGGAGCAGCGCGAGGAGGTAGGCCATGGGTCGACGGTAGGACGCGACGGGTGACCCCGGGACCCGAGCGGTCGGAGGTCCAGCGGTCAGCGGTCGCCGCGCTCGCCCAGGACCGTGGCGAGGTGCTGGACCGCGAAGGCGTAGCCCTGCACCCCCGCGCCGACGATCACCGCGTCGGCCAGCGCAGCGAGGTAGGAGTGGTGGCGGAACGTCTCGCGCGCGTGCACGTTGCTCACGTGGACCTCGACGAAGGGCAGCGCGACGGCGGCGAGTGCGTCGCGCAGGGCGATCGAGGTGTGCGTGTACGCCCCCGCGTTGACCACGATGCCGACGCAGTCCTCCCGCGCGGCCTGCACCGCGTCGACGAGGGCGCCCTCGGAGTTGCTCTGCACCGCGCGCAGGTCCAGCCCGACGGACTCCGCGGTGGCCCGGGCCAGCTCCTCGACGTCGGCCAGCGTCGCCGAGCCGTAGACCTCGGGCTCACGTGTGCCGAGCAGGTTGAGGTTGGGTCCGTTCAGGAGCAGCAGCCGGGGCACGGGCTCACGCTAGTACGGCGGGGCCAGCCGGGGACGGCCCCGGACCAGGGCCGAGCGAGGGGACGAGTCGGTCGATAAGCCGGATTCTGTCCCTCCGCCGAGGCGGAGAGGGCGATCATCCATCTGCGACCGCTGTTGCCAGCGGCCTGGTGCGACCTACCCGGGAGCTCGGGCGAGCAGCCCTCGAACGCTCCCGCGGCGTCCTCCTCGCGGAGGGCGCCTTCTTGGTCTTGCTCCCGGTGGGGTTTGCCTAGCCACCCCCGTCACCGGGGGTGCTGGTGGTCTCTTGCACCACCCTTTCACCCTTACCCACGCCGCCGAGGCGGTGTCGGCGGTCTGCTCTCTGTGGCACTGTCCCGCGGGTCACCCCGGGTGGGCGTTACCCACCACCGTGCTCTTCGGAGTCCGGACTTTCCTCGACGCACGCACTCGTGAGAGCCCGTACGCCGCGACCGCCTGACCGACTCGTCCCGACGCGCAGGCTAGCGCCGCCCACGCCCGTGGCGCGAATCCCGGCGCGAGCCGCACACCTCCGGCGCCAGCCGCGCACCTTCGCGCACAGCCGCGCAACCCGGGGTCAGCCGCACAGGTCGCGACCTGTGCGGCTGGCTCGTAGGTGTGCGGCTGCGGACGTGGGAAGGCTGCAGCGGCTGCTACTTCGCGAGGAACGCGATCAGGCTCTCGTTGAACTCGCCGGCGTGGCTGACGTTGAAGCCGTGGGGCCCGCCCTCGACGACGACGAGCTCGGAGCCTGGGATCGCAGCGTGCGTCCGCCGGCCCGACCCCTCGAGGGGGACGACCCCGTCGGAGTCGCCGTGGATGACCAGCGTCGGGACCTTGACGTTGGGCAGGTCGTCGCGGAAGTCCGTCGTGCCGAAGGCGTTCAGGCAGCCCAGCTCCGCGCGGTGGTCCGCGAGGGCCTCGAGCGCCAGCGCCTGCTGGCGCTGGTCCTCGGTGACGGCGAGCACGCCGTCGGCCGAGAAGAACTGCGTCATGAACTGGTCGAAGAACTTCTCGCGGTCGTTGCTGACCCCTGCCTCGAAGACCGCCGCGGTCTCTTTGTCGAGGGGTCCGTCCGGGTTGTCGTCGGACTGGAGCAGGTACGGCGGGACGGCGCCCGCGAAGACCACGCTGTGGACCCGCTCGTTGCCGTGCTTCGTCGCGTAGCGGGCGACCTCGCCGCCACCCATCGAGAACCCGACCAGCGTGACGTCGTTCAGGTCGAGCTCGGTGAGCACCGCGTGCAGGTCGTCGGCGAGGGTGTCGTAGTCGTAGCCGGAGGTCCCCAGGCCCTTCGGCTTGTCGCTGCTGCCGAAGCCGCGGCGGTCGTAGGTGACGACGCGGTAGCCCGCAGCGGCGAGCGGACCGGTCTGCTCGCTCCAGGACTCGCCGGAGAGGGGCCAGCCGTGGATCAGGACGACGGGGCGGCCGGTGCCGCCGCTGTCCTCGACGTGGAGGTTGACGCTGGTGAGCAGGCCTTTGCTGGCGGTGACTTCAGTCATGAGCCCATGATGACTCTGTCGCGCACGACCGATCTCGGCAGGGTCGTACCGAGGTCCTGAGCAGCAGCGGCGCCCTGGTCAGGGCAGGGTCAGCACCTCGGCGCCGGTGTCGGTCACGACGAGCGTGTGCTCGAACTGCGCGCACCGGCTGCCGTCCACGGTCAGCACCGTCCAGTCGTCGTCCCACATGTAGGAGTCGGCGCTGCCCAGCGTGAGCATGGGCTCGATGGTGAACGTCATGCCCGGCTCGATCACCGTGTCGTAGTGCGGCTCGTCGTAGTGCGGGATGACCAGCCCGGAGTGGAACGCGGTGTGCACGCCGTGCCCGGTGTAGTCGCGCACGACGCCGTAACCGAACCGCTTGGCGTACGTCTCGATCACCCGGCCGAGGACGTTCACCTGGCGGCCGGGTCGGACCGCCTTGATCGCCCGGTCCCGCGCCTCCTCGGTGCGCTCGGTGAGCAGCCGCGAGGCCTCGTCGACCTCGCCGCAGAAGTAGGTCCCGCAGTTGTCACCGTGCACGCCGTCCTTGTACGCGGTCACGTCGATCTTGACCAGGTCGCCGTCCTCGAGCGGGCGGGCGTCCGGGATGCCGTGGCAGATGACCTCGTTGACCGACGTGCAGCAGGACTTGGGGAAGCCGCGGTAGCCCAGCGTCGACGGGTAGGCGCCGTGGTCGAGCATGAACTCGTGGGCGACGGCGTCCAACGCGTCCGTGGTCACCCCGGGAGCGATGGCGGCCGCGGCCGCGGCCATCGCCTGCGCGGCGATCCGACCGGCGACGCGCATCCGCTCGACGGTCTCCGGCGTCTGGATGTCCGGACCGTCGTAGTGGGTGGGGCCAGGGCGCCCCACGTACTCCGGCCGCGGGATCGCCGCGGGCACCCTCCGGACAGGGGACACCGGAGCGGGTCGGAGGGTGGTCGGCACGGCGTCGATGCTACGTGCGCGCGCCGGGCGGACGGACGGTAGCGTCGGGCCCGAACGGCGGCGCATGACCGCCCGCAGAGGTGGAGGCGGCATGGCCGACGGCGACTGGTGGTTCGACCTCAAGACCAAGCAGGTCGTGCAGGACACCAAGGCGGGCAAGGCCGCCGACCGGCTCGGCCCCTACCCGAGCCGTGAGGCGGCGGAGCACGCCCTGGAGACGGTCCAGCAGCGCAACGAGTCCGCCGACCAGTGGGACAAGGACTGAACGTCGTGACGTCGGTGCGGAGCTGACCGCTCGGTCGCGGTCGGATCCGCACCGGTCCTGACGCCAGGCTCAGAGCCAGCGGATGCCGGCCCCGTGCTGGTGGGTCAGGGCGACCGCACGCCCGTCGACGCCGAGGACGAACGACAGCCGGTCGTCCGGCCGCTCGGTCGCCGTCGCCGTGACGGTCGGCAGGATGTCCTGCTGCTCGTTGCTGACCCAGTGACAGGCGCCGCTGCCGACGAGGTCGAGCATCAGGTCGACGAACCTCTGCCGCTGAGCACGGTCGAGGTAGAGGGCGACGGCGCTGTGGAACACCACCACCGGACCGTGCTCCCGGGCGGCCCCGACCTGACCGGCCAGGAGGTCGAAGAGGTCTCCTTCGACGATGGTCGGGGGCTCCCGGCGCGCGATCGCGACCGCGGCCCTCAGCCGGTCGCGCCGCTCCTCCTGCTCGGGCCAGACGCACACCTCCAGCCAGGCGACCGCGTGGTCGTCGGTGACGTCGACGGGCTGCAGGTCGACGCCGCCACGCCAGGCGATCTCGACGGGTCCGTCGGGCACGGGGAGCGGGCCGCCGGCCGCGGACGTCAGCACCGGACCGCCGCTGCCGGACACCGACCCGATCGGCGGCCAGGCGTAGTCGTAGCGGTCCGGGTAGAGGCACAGCCCCGCGCTCGCTCCGACCTCGAGCAGGGCGAGCGGTCGGCCCTCCTGCGCGCCCAGCTGCACGAACGCGGGTACGAGCGACGTCAGCCGACCGACCTCGTTGGTCTGCGTCGCGCGGCTCAGGATGGTCGCGCGGATCGTCCCGTCGTCGCCGAGCAGCGCGTCGCGCAGGCCCGCGTACGGCCCGGGTGCCGGCACGCCGTGCCACCGGGCCGACGCGAAGACCAGGTTCGGCTGCTGCTTGCCCCGCGGCAGGCCGGCGATCCACGCCAGCACGGCCGGGTCGTCGGTGACCCCCAGCGACCAGGCCTCGAAGCAGGCCGACTGGCCCCGCGTGGCGACCGCGAAGCCGCGGTAGTGCCGGGCCACGGCGTCGAGGTCCGACGTCTCAGCAGCCATCCGTGCACGCTACGTCCCCCAGCAGGCCGGTCAGCGTGAGGTGCGGTCGATGGCGAGCGGGTGCCCGTCGGCGTCGAAGGCCCGGTCGTCGATGGTGAAGTCGTGCGGCAGGGCGCCGCGCGTCTTCGTCCGGTGCTCCACGCGAGCCGCGGCCCCGGCGTAGCCGTCTGCTGCGCTCGCCTCGAACCAGGGGCTCGTGTGCCCCGTGACCGTGAGCCTCAGCTGCAGGCTGGCCACCTCCGGGATCCGGTAGCAGGCCTCGTCTCGCTGCTGGCGGACCCGTTCTCCGACCGGCCGCCGCCGGCTCGGCGCGGGCCAGGGGGTGGTCTTCGAGCCGCTGCCCGCGCACACCGACGCGCCGCCGGACGAGCAGGCGTACGACAGCCCGTCGCGACCGGTGAACAGCACGACGTCCCCGGTCGATCGACGTCGCTGGTGGGATGGCCGCGTCTGGAAGGGGCGTCCGTCCTCGTCCGGGGACGAGGACGACGCTCTCCGTCGGGCGGGGTCGGGGAAGCGCTGGGCACGCCGACCACGGGCGGCGCCGGGTCCCAGGGGTGGGCCAGGCCGAGGACGACGGCAGGACCATGGCGAGGACGGCGACGGTGGCCAGGAGCAGCCGGGGACGGCGGCGGCGCGACGCACGGGTGGTGGCGACGAGCTCGGCGCCAATCGCGCGCCGTCGGGCGTCGGGCAGGTCCCGCTCGGGCGGTAGGTCGAGGCGGGTGCTCATCGTTCCTCCAGCGGTGCGCCCGACGGCGCCAGCACGACACCCAGCCGGGCCTTCGCGCGCGACAGCCGTGACTTGACCGTGCCCTCGGCCACGCCCAGGGCGGTGGCCGTCTCGGCGAGGCTGAGGCCGGACCAGACGACGAGCTCGACGACGACTCGCTGGTGGCGCGGGAGGACCCGGACTGCCGCACGGACCTGCGTCATCCGCCGCTCGTCGTCCAGGCGCTCGGTCACCGCGTCCGCGTGGTCGGCCTCGAAGGGCTCCGACCCGCGACGCCGTCGAGCCGGTGCTGCAGCCGGCGGCGTCGGACGAGGCTGCGGTAGACCCCACGGTTCTCGTGGTCGGCCACGCCGAGCAGCCAGGGCAGCGCGGTCGGGTACCGACCACCCTGCCCCATGCCCCGTGGTGTCCGGCAGCGCACCGGGGTTCCCGCGGATCTCCCCGGGTCCGCGGATCAGGCGGTGGGGAGCACCAGCTCGGGCTCGGCCACGACCGGCACCCGGCCGGAGACCGGCACCCGGGAGGCGCCGGGGACGGGCAGGATCCAGACGTCGCTGGCCTCGGCGAGCGCCTTGCGCGCGGCGTCGGCCCGGGTGAGCGTGACCAGCACGGGCGCCGGCTCGCCGGGGACCGTCACCTCGAGGCGCACCTCGAAGCCCACCCGGGTCAGGCGCGCGACCCGGCCGGGCACGGCGCCCCCGAACGGGTGCGTCTCGACCTCCAGGTCGTGCGGGCGGACGAGGTGGCCCTGCAGCGTCGTCACCGGACCGAGGAAGCTCATCACGAACTCGCCCGCCGGGTGGTCGTAGAGCTCGTCCGGCGTCCCCTCCTGCTCGAGGCGTCCGTTGTTGATCACGACGATCCGGTCGGCGACCTCGAGGGCCTCCTCCTGGTCGTGGGTGACGAACACGGTGGTCACGTGCACCTCGTCGTGCAGCCGCCGCAACCAGTCGCGGAGCTCCTTGCGCACCTTGGCGTCGAGCGCGCCGAAGGGCTCGTCGAGCAGCAGCACGGTCGGCTCGATGGCCAGCGCCCGGGCGAGCGCCATGCGCTGACGCTGACCACCGGAGAGCTGCGCGGGCAGCCGGTCGGCGAACTGCGACAGGTGCACCAGGTCCAGCATCTCCTGGGTGCGGGCGCGGACCTCGGCCTTGGGCCGCTTCCTGATCGTGAGCCCGAAGCCCACGTTGTCCGCGACGCTCATGTGCCGGAACGCGGCGTAGTGCTGGAACACGAAGCCGACGTTCCGCTTGCGCGCCGGCAGCCGGGTCGCGTCGACGCCCTCGATCTCGACCGTCCCGCTGTCACCCAGCTCCAGCCCCGCGATGATGCGCAGCAGCGTGGACTTGCCACCGCCGCTGGGGCCGAGCAGCGCGGTCAGCTGCCCGCTGGGCAGGTCGAGGTTGACGTCGGTCAGCGCGGCGAAGTCGCCGAACGACTTGTTGACGCCGCTGATCCTGATGCTCACCGGTTCCTCACTGCTTGCTCATGGACGTGACTCATCTGTCTCGTTCCTGGGGACGCAGGCTGGACACCACGACCAGCGCGACGATGGCGAGGAGCGCCAGCACGAACGACGCCGCGTACGCCGCCGTGGTGTTGTCCGCGCCGAACTGGTTGTACCGCTCCTGCACGAGCAGGGTCGCGGTCTGGGTGCGCAGGGCCACGCCGCCGGAGACGACGTTCACCGCGCCGAACTCGCCGAGCGAGCGGGCGAGGGTGAGCACGACGCCGTAGAGCAGGGCCCAGCGGATCGCGGGCAGCGTGATCCGCAGGAACGTCTGCAGCGGGGTCGCGCCCAGGCTGGTGGCCGCCTGCTCCTGCTCGATGCCGATCTCGTGCAGCACGGGGACGACCTCGCGGATCACCAGCGGGAGGCTGACGAACGCGGTGGCCATGATCATCCCGGGCTGCGCGTAGATCACCTGCAGCCCGTACCGCTCGAGCGTCGGCCCGAACCACCCGGTGCGCCCGGAGTAGACCAGCAGCAGCGCCAGGCCGACGACGACGGGCGAGACCGACAGCGGCAGGTCGATCAGCGCGGACAGCGCGCGGCGGCCGGGGAACTCGTAGCGGACCAGCAGCAGCGAGATGCCGACGCCGAAGACCGTGTTGATGACCACGGCCCAGAAGGCGTTCGCGGCGCTCAGCTCGAAGGCGAAGAGCACCTCGGGCTGCGCCAGCGCGTCGAGCACCGGGGCGACCCCGCGCTCGAACGTCTTGACCGCGACGATGGCGACCGGCCAGACGACCAGCAGCGCCAGGTAGACGATCACGGCGATGCGCAGCGGCCAGCGCAGCAGCGAGGGCTGGCGCACCATCCGCACGCGGCCCTTCCCGGTCGTGACGTCAGCCATGGCGGGCCACCCGGCGCGACACGATCTCGAGCCCCACGATGACCACGAGCGCGACCACGAGCAGCAGCGAGGCGACGGCGGCGGCCTCGGTGAGCTGGTCGCCCTCGATGAAGGACAGGATCCGGACGCTCGCGACCTCGGTGCGGTAGGGCAGGTTGCCCGACAGCAGCACCAGCGAGCCGTACTCGCTGATCGCCCGCGCGAAGGCGAGCGCTGCGCCGGAGGTGATGGCCGGGGCGAGGCTGGGCAGGATCACCCTCCGGAACACGGTGAAGCGGCCGGCGCCGAGCGACGCCGCGGCCTCCTCGACCTCGGGCTCGATCTCCATCAGCACCGGTTCGACGGTCCGCACCACGAAGGGCAGGGTGACGAAGAGGAAGGCCAGCGTCACCGCGTTCGGGGTGTTGGCCCACTGCAGGCCGAGAGGGGAGCCCGCCCCGTACAGGCTGAGCAGCACCAGGCCGGCGACGATCGTCGGCAGGGCGAACGGCACGTCGATGACGACCTCGAGGACCCGCTTGCCGACGAAGGAGTCACGCACCAGCACCCAGGCGATCGCCGTGCCCATCACCACGTCGACCGCGGTGACCAGCACCGCCTGACCGACGGTCAGGCGGAGCGAGGCCAGCGTCTGCGGACTGGTCAGCGCCGCGACGTACGTGGTCCAGCCGCCGGCGGACGCCTGCACGACGATCGCGATCAGCGGGATGAGCACGAGCAGGCTGAACCAGAGCATCGCGACCCCGAGCCCGAGACCCGAGCCCCGGGTGAGGGTGGTCAGGCGCCGCCGTCCGGACGGCGCACGACCCGGGGTGGGGTCGTCCTCGGCCGACGCGGGGCCCGCGAGCGCCGAGGTGACGGCGGTGGTCACCTCGGCACCTCCTCCGTGCGCCCGAGCAACTTCACTTGCTCTTGCCGGTGGACTGCTGCACCTCGGTGACGATGCCGGCCTTGTCGTCGAAGAACTTCTTCGTCACCGCGTCCCAGCCGCCGAGGTCGGCGATCGTGACGAGCTTCTTCGGGGTCGGGAAGGGCTGGGACGGGTCGTTCGCGCCCTGGACGTTCCCGGTCGGGGTGCCGGCCACGGCGGGGCGGAAGCCCTTGGTGGCGAACTCGGCCTGGCCCTCGGCCGACAGCACGAAGTCGAGGTAGTCCTTCGCCTTGGGCGTGGCCTTGGTGGTCACGGCGGCCGGGTTCTCGATCAGGACGGTCTCGTCCGGCACGACGTAGTCGAAGTCCTCGCCGGACTGCCGCGCCAGGATGGCCTCGTTCTCGTAGCTGATGAGCGCGTCGGCGTCCCCGCTCAGGAACGCGTTCGTGGCGTCGCGGCCGCTGCCGGGCAGCGACTCGACGTGGGTGAAGAACTGCGTGAGGTAGTCCTTCGCCTGCGCGTCCGTGCCGCCCTCGGAGATCGTGTGCTCGTACGCGGCGAGGGTGTTCCAGCGCGCGGAGCCCGAGGAGGCCGGGTTCGGGGTGATGATCTTGACGCCGGGCTTGATCAGGTCGTCCCAGCCCTTGATGCCCTTGGGGTTGCCCTTGCGGACGGCGATGACGACGACGGAGTCCGCGACCATGCCCTTGGTCGGCCCGGAGCTCCAGCTCGGGTCCACGAGGCCGGCCTTGACCAGCCGGGTCACGTCCGGCTCGAGCGAGAAGCTGACGTAGTCGGCGGCGAGGCCGTTGACCACGGCGCGGCTCTGGTCCCCGGACGGCCCGTACGCCTCCTCGAAGGTGACGCCCTGGCCGGCCGGGCTCGCCTGGAACTTCTTCTCGATCGCCCCGTTGGCCTCCTTGGGCACCGAGTAGCCGACGAGGTGGATGACGGCCGACCCGGCGCCCGAGGCGCCCGAGCCGGCGCCGCCGGAACCGGTGGCCCCGCCCACGCACCCGGCGAGCAGCAGGGAGGACACGGCGGCGGTCGCGACGACGGCGACGCTGCGGACGTGCAGACGGTCGAGGAGGGGGACGTTCACGGATGGACCTGTTCTCTGAGGGCGCGGAGCACTTTGCCTAGCGGACGACTAGAGAATGAGGCTTTGGGCCGCTGCGGCGGGACAGCAGCCCGCATCCTGAGACACCCTGGGCGGCGCTCAGGGGCGCACGAGGCGCGCGAGCGGGCCGCGCGCGAGGGGGCCGTACGTCGCGGCGACGAGCGCAGGTCCCTCCACGACCAGCCCCGCGGTCGTGCCGCCCGCGGCGGGGGACAGGTCGTGGTGCAGGGTCAGCGCGAGCGGGCCGACGTGAGCGATCCAGCTCCAGGTCATCAGGTCGGCGTCGACGGCCGTGACCACGAACGGCACGCGGAGGCCGCCGACCACGTGCACGGTGCCCGACCGTCCGACCGCGAGGCGCGGCCCGTCGGCCTCGACCAAGCGGATCTGCGGCGCCCAGGCCGGCCACCGCGCCAGCTCGGCGTAGCGCTCCCAGGCGACCTCGGGACGGGCCCCGCCCGTCACCTCGACACGACGCACGTCGCTGCTCATCCGGTCACTCCCTCCACCGAGCCCGACCGGCACCGGGCCGGCACCGCGTTACCGCCAGGTTTCGGGCCCGGGCTGCCCGGACCGCCCGGCCCGGCTCACCGTAGGCTTCCGCCAATCCGCCTCACGGCGGCCTCTGCACGACGACGGATCGAGGATCAGATGAAGGTCAAGACAGTGCTGGTGGCTGCGGTCGCGGGCAGCGTCGGCTACGTCCTGGGCACCCGCGCGGGGCGCGAGCGGTTCGAGGAGATCAAGGCCCGCGCGAGCGACCTCGCCCACAGCCAGCAGGCGCAGGACGCGGCGGCCAAGGTCGCCGCCGAGGTCAAGAAGACCACCGGGTCGCTGCCCGACCCGATCGCGAACGTCGTGAACACCGCAGCAGACGCGGTTGCCGAGGCGCCGAAGCCCGACACCACGCCTGGTACGACCCTTCCCGCCTCCGCGTGAGCCCGGGCGGCCCCGGCACCCGCGAGGTCCGGATCGGTTGCGAGTTCGTCCACTCCTCGGCGTACGACGTGCCCGCCGTCTTCCAGGTCGAGCCGGCTCCGGGCCAGGACGTGACGGTCCACGACGAGTCGTGGACCTCGGTCCCGGACCAGAGGACGCACGTCTACCACGACCTCTACGACAACCTGTGTCGTCGGCTGACCATCCCGGCGGGTCAGTCGACGCTGACCTACTCGGCCGTGGTCACGGTGCCGGACGCGACCGAGGAGGTCGACGAGAGCGCTGAGGAGCTGGCGCCGGAGGACCTGCCGGACGACGTGCTGATCTTCACCCTGCCGAGCCGCTACTGCCTGCCCGACGTCCTCGGTGCCGAGGCCTGGAACCGCTTCGGCCAGCTGCCGAAGGGCTACTCGCGCGTCCAGGCGATCTGCGACTACGTCAACGGTCACCTGACCTTCCAGTACGGCAGCAGCACCGCACGCAGCACCGCGGCCGACGTGCACGCCGCGGGCTACGGCGTCTGCCGCGACTTCACGCACCTGGCCGTCTCGCTGTGCCGGGCCCTGAACATCCCGGCCCGCTACGTCTTCGGCTACCTCCCGGAGGTGGACGCCGAGGTCAAGCCGGCGCCGATGGACTTCGCCGCGTGGATGGAGGTCTACCTCTCGGGGAGGTGGTTCACCTTCGACCCGCGCAACAACGAGCACCGCAAGGGCCGGGTGCTCATCGGTCGTGGCCGGGACGCCGGTGACGTCGCCATGGCGACCACGTACGGCGCCCCCTGGCTGCAGCGGATGACCGTGATCGCGGAAGAGGCGGGGTTCCCGCGGCCCACGACGTTCGGCTGAGGCTCGACCGACTGCCCGGCCGACTGCTCGATGCCCGATCGGCTGCGCGACCCTCGGTCGAGTGCTGATCCTCAACCGACGCGGAGCCGATCGACCACCGAGTCGAGGCGGGCGGTGAGGGCGGGGTCGCCGATCGGCGCGGAGCCCCAGAAGAAGGCGAGCGCCTCGGGGGAGTCGAGGTCGACCACGGTGATCTGGACCGTGTCGCCCTCGGACGCGGTGCCGTCGGCAGCCGTCCGGACCTCGGAGCGGAGGCTCCACGCCGGGTAGCCGTCGACCGTCGTCTCCTCGCTGACGAGGTCCGTGCGGCCGGTCACGTCGGCGTAGAGGGCCGAGGCGACCGTGCACTGCATCATGAGCTCGGCCGCGGTCTGCGGGTCCTCGAAGCCGTCGGCCACCGACACCGCGCCGACCGCGTACGCGGCGAACCGCTGCGGCTCGACCTCGATGTCGGTCTCGCCCAGGTCGTAGGCCCAGGTGAAGGCGCTGGCCTGCTCTCCCGGGTCCGTCCAGCCGGGCTGCCGGCGGAACGAGAGGGCGCCACCGTGCACGCGTCCGTCCCGCGGGTGGTCCTGGCGGGAGAACGGGTCGCCGACGGGACAGGGGACGGTGCTCGCCGTCTCGCTCGTCGTCGGGCTCCCGGAGGTGGCGGGGCCGAGGGTCGGAGCGCTCTCGGGGGTGGCACTGGTCGAGGTGTCACCCCCGCTCGTCGTGGGCCCCGTGGAGGGCGGTCCGGGGTCGACGACCGTGCCGGTGCCGCCCCAGGGGAGGAGGGCACCGGCCACCACCAGGACGAGCGCGACCGCCAGGGCGACGAGGACGACGGCGCGACGGGCGCGTCGCGGGCGTCGTCGTGGTGCGTGGGACCCGCCCCCCGACGGCGGCCCCTCGGGAGCAGCGCCGGCCGGGTCCGCGGTCGTCGTCGGCGCCCAGGTCTGGCCGTCCCAGAAACGGAGGTGCCCGGCCCGGCCGCCGGGGTCGGGGTACCAGCCGGGGGTGGACACGCCTGCACGCTATCCGTGCGTCGGCGGTGGAGCCGGCCCGACGCGCTCGCCCCGGAGGGTCAGCGGGGGACGTTCCGGTCGAGCTCGGCGAGCCAGGCGCGCGCGTTGCCGTCCGAGGGCGCCCGCCACTCCCCGCGCGGGGACAGCGCCCCGCCGGCGACGACCTTCGGGCCGTTGGGGATGGCCGACCGCTTGAACTGGCTCATGCCGAAGAACCGCCGGCAGAAGACCTCGAGCCATCCCCGGATGGTCGGCAGGTCGTAGGCCGTCCGGACGCCGTCGAAGCCGGGCGGCCACGCGCCGACCTCGGGGTCGGACCAGGCGTGCATGGCCAGGAACGCGATCCGGCTCGGCGGGAAGCCGTAGCGCAGCACGTGGAACAGCGTGAAGTCCTGCAGCGCGTACGGGCCGATCTTGGCCTCGGTGCTCTGCGGCCGCTCACCCTCGGCGACCGGGACCAGCTCGGGGCTGATCTCCTGCGCCAGGATCGTGCTCAGCACGTCGTTGGTCTCGGCGTCGAACTCGCCGTTGGTGATCGCCCAGCGGATCAGGTGCTGGATCAGCGTCTTGGGCACGCCGGCGTTGACGGCGTAGTGCGACATCTGGTCGCCGACCCCGTACGTGCACCAGCCGAGGGCGAGCTCGGAGAGGTCCCCGGTCCCCAGCACGATGCCGTTGCGCTGGTTGGCGAGGCGGAACAGGTAGTCGGTGCGCAGGCCGGCCTGGACGTTCTCGAACGTGACGTCGTACACGGGGTGCCCGTCGGCGAACGGGTGCCCCATGTCGGTCAGCATCTTCTCCGCGGCGGGGCGGATGTCCAGCTCGGCGAACGTGGTCCCGAGGGCGTGCGAGAGGTGCGTCGCGCTGTCCTTGGTCGCCGCGGTGGTGGCGAACCCCGGCAGCGTGAAGGCGAGGATGTCGGAACGCGGGCGGCCCAGCCGGTCCATCGCCTTGGCCGCGACCATCAGCGCGTGGGTCGAGTCGAGCCCGCCCGAGACGCCGATGACGATCTTGGGGTTGCCGATCGCGGCGAGCCGCTGGGTGAGGGCCGTGACCTGGATGTTGTACGCCTCGTAGCAGTCGAGCGCCAGGCGGTCGACGTCGTCGGGCACGAAGGGGAACCGGTCCAGGCTCCGGCGCAGGCCCAGGTCGCCCCGCGGCGGGTCGAGCGCGAAGGTGACGGTGCGGAAGGCGGCGGCGCCGGGCGCCCCGCGCGCGGCCAGGGTGCGGCGGTTGTCGTCGAACGTCCCCTGCCGCAGCCGTTCCTGCCGGAGCCGGAGCAGGTCGACGTCCGCCACGGCACGGCGCGGCCCGTCGGGGAAGCGGTCGGTCTCGGCCAGCAGCTGGCCGAGCTCGTAGACCATCGTCTGGCCGTCCCACGACAGGTCGGTGCTGGACTCGCCCGGCCCCGCCGCGGTGTAGACGTACGCGGCCAGGCAGCGCGCGGACTGCGACCGCACGAGCAGCCGGCGGTCCTCCGCGCGGCCGACCGTGATGGGGCTGCCGGACAGGTTGAGCAGCAGGTGGGCGCCGGCCAGCGCCGCCTCGGCGCTCGGCGGCACCGGCACCCAGAGGTCCTCGCAGACCTCGACGTGGAAGGTGAGCCCGGGCACGTCGCCGGCGGTGAAGAGCAGGTCGGGACCCAGCGGGACCACCTGGCCCGCGAGGGTGATCGAGGCGCCGCGGCGGTCGTCGCCCGGTGCGAAGTGGCGGCGCTCGTAGAACTCGCGGTAGTTCGGCAGGTACGACTTCGGGGCGACCCCGAGCACCGTGCCGCGGTGGAGGACGACGGCGCAGTTCAGCAGCCGGTTCCCGTGCCGCAGCGGGGCGCCGACGACGCAGACGGTCGACAGGTCGGCGGACGCCGCCACGAGCTCGGCGACCGCCTCCTCGACCTCGTCGAGCACGGCCTCCTGCAGGAACAGGTCCTCGATCGAGTAGCCCGTGAGCGCCAGCTCGGGGAACACGGCGATCCCGACGCCCTCGTCGGCGCAGGCCCGCAGCAGGTCGGCGACCGAGGCCGCGTTCGCGTGCGGGTCGGCGAGGGCGACGTCCGGCACGCACGCGGCGACCCGGACGTACCCCTGGTCGTAGATCGACGAGAAGTTCACCGGCCGATTGTCTCAGCCGGGTCCTGCCGCCCCGCTGGACAGGCCTTCGATCCGGCGGCACGCGTGATGTTCCGTCCGACCGTGCGGTTCCACGGCCACGCGTGCCGGGTTCGCGGAGCCAGCTCGGACCGATCCGGGCCGCCCCCAGCGGTCAGGCGAGGTGCTGCACGGCTTCGACGATCAGATCGCCGACCGCGGCGGGGTGGGACACCATGACCGAGTGGGAGGCGCCCTCGATCTCCTGCACGCGCAGCCCGCCCGCGCGCTCGGCCATGAAGCGCAGCCCCTCGACGGGGATGTTCTTGTCGCCGGAGCCGAAGACGGACCACGACGGCAGGGTCTTCCACGCCGGGGTCTCCGCCGGCTGGGGCTCACCGAGCGCGAAGTCGCGGATGGCGCGCCGGGTGGCCGCCTGCACCTTCGCCCCGACCAGCGGGACGTCGGCCGCGCAGGTCGGAGGCCCCGTCGAGGACCCCGGCCTGCCCCGTGAACCCCGGGTCGGAGGCGAGGAAGCCCGTCACCTTCACGACGCGGGCGACCCGGTCGAGGGAGCCGAGAGCGGCGGCGACCGCCGCGAGCGCGTTGACGGCACAGGTCCGCGTGCCCTCCCTGGCGGTCTGGGGGCGCGGGTCGGTGCTCACGCGGGCTCCTTCGGGTCGCTGGCGTCGTTCTGGAGATGACGTCAGCCGGTCGTCGGCCGGGTGCGCTGCCCCGACGCCAGGGACGCGGGCCGTCCCTGTCGTGGCCCCGCCAACCCCCACCCAGGCGACGCGGACCTGCGGCCCGGCCGCGGGACGAGGGTGGCCCCGGCGCGGTCATGGTCGCTCGGCCGTCCCGTCGCTAGCGTCGCCTCGATGGCTGCCGACCGGTCGGACGCGGAGGACCTGCTCACCTCGTGGCGCGGGACGCCCGCCTTCGCCCGGGACCGGTACCTCACCGTCACCGCGGCGAACCCGCTGGCCCGGGCGCTCAGTCCCGCGTTCGCGCCGGGGGTGAACCTCCTTCGCCACGTCTTCCTGAGCGTCGAGCCCGGGTGGGAGGCAGAGCACGACGCCCTGCTGCCGGTGACGACGATCCTTGCGGCGCTGCTCCGTGACTCGCTCGAGGAGTACGAGGAGGACCGGGCGTTCGTCGACCTCGTGGGGGAGCTGGCCGCCCGCAGCCCACGGTTCGGCGTCCTGTGGGGCCGACCGGACCTCGAGGTGCGCCACCTCGCGACCGTCTCCTTCCCGGCCACGCCGGTGGGTCCGGTGGAGATGACCTACCAGGAGCTGCGGATGCCGTTGGGGTCCGGCCAGGTCATCGTGGTCTGGCGACCTGCCGACCCGCGCTCAGCTGCTGCGTACGACCGGCTGCTGCGTCAGGTCGGCTGACTCGAGGACCTGAGCGGCCAGGAAGGCGAGGACACCAGCGGCGCGACTGCCCGCGTCTGCGAAGAGCGTCGTCACGGTGTAGGGGTGCGCCCCCGGCACCTGGAGGTTCTGCCAGCGGAACCGGACGGTCCCGAACGGCTCGACCGGGACGACGCACGTCCCGCGGACGAACCGGTGGACCTCCTGACGCGCCCAGAGCGTCCGGAAGGTCGGGTCCCGCACCGACAGCAGCCCGACGACCTGCTGGAGCCGGGGGTCCCGCTGGTCGCCGTCGAGCCGGAGCGCACCGACCAGCTCGGCGGCCCGGTCCGGCCAGTCCGGCACGAGCGCGCGGTACTGCGGGCTGAACATCACGAGCGCCCGGTTCGCCCCCCGCGACATCGTCCCGCCGCCGAGCCGGTCGGCCAGCGGGTTCGACAGCACCACGTCGAGGTTCGCGTCGGTGACGTAGGCGGGGACGTCCCGCCACCGCTCGATCATCTGCAGCAGCGCACCGAGCTGGTCGGCCCGGCCCTCGGGGGTCCCGCCGCTTCGCGAGGGCTCCGGCGGACGCACGAGCCGCTCCAGGTACGCCGCGCCGGCGCCGTCCAGGCTCAGCGCCAGGCTCAGGGCCCGGACGACCTGGACCGACGGGTGCCGGTCCCGTCCCTGCTCGAGCCTCAGGTAGTACTCCGGGCTGATGCCGGCCAGGGCCGCGACCTCTTCGCGGCGCAGCCCCGGGACGCGCCTGCTCGCCTCCCGGCGCAGGCCGACGTCCTCGGGCTGCAGCTGTTCCCGACGGGCCCGCAGGTAGTCGCCGAGGTGTCCAGCCGAACGCTCCACGTCCCCTCCCAGTCCGAGCGCGCCTGCGCCACCCACAGGTTGGCCCGTCCAGCGCGGGACGGGAAGCCGGTGCGGCTGTGGGCAAGAAGGCGTTCGCCTCAGGTCAAGTGCGCGGGCTGCCGGATGCCGTGCAGGCGTCGCCACTCCCGCGGCGAGAGCCCGAAGCGGCCCTTGTAGGCGCGGCTGAAGCTCGACGCCGACGCGAAGCCCGCTCGTACGCAGACGCGGTCGATCGACACCCCGGTCGCCGCCTCACGCTCGAGCAGCGCCCGTGCGTGCCTCAGCCGGACGTCGAGGATGGCGGCCGCCACGGTCGTGTCCTCGCGCTCGAACGCCTTCTGCAGGGTGCGTTGCGAGACCTGCAGCGCGGCGGCGACCGTGGCCGGGGTGGTGAGCGGGCTGGTCGCGTGCTCCCGGATGTGCTGGCGGGCCGCCGACACCAGGTTGGACCGCACGACCTCGGGCGCCGAACGTCGGGAGAAGAAGTCGTCGGCGAAGCCTGCGGTGAGGTCGAGGATCGACTGCGCCAGGGCTCCGCTGGAGGCCGGACCGAGATCGCCCTCCATCTTCATGGCCTGCGTCGCGAGGGCGCCGAGGAGGAACGGCACCCCGGCGCGGGCCGGAAAGCTGGCCAGCATGATCGTGTCGATCTCCGCAGAGGTCAGGCTGAGCGCCCGTCGGCTCATCCGGATCGAGACGGCCTGGAAGTCCGGGGTCATCGAGAAGCCGTCGACCCGGGCCATGTGCGCCACCCGCAGGTCACCCGGCTGGGAGAGCACCCCGTCGGCGACCCGGGTGACGATGGAGCCCCGGAGGGTGACGGCCCACACGAAGGCGTCGCCCGGGTCGACGTAGCCGGCCCTCGCGTCGTCCCCGTCCAGGTTGGCCCTCGTCTGGACGATCTGCACCGGCCCGAGGTCCTTCGACCGGACGACCGTGGCCGCCGTGGGTGAGAAGGTCCTGCCCTCGCGGACCGTCCACCGCTGCCCCCGCGGCGGCTGCGGACCGTCGGCGTCGCTGGGCTGCACGCCCCCATGATCAAGGACGGGACGGCGCCAGGGGAAGCCCCAGCAGCCTCCCGACATGATCGGCCCGGTCACCGGAGAGGTGGCGACCGGCTCCGGGCCGGTCGCCGACGCTTTCGCCTCGAACGTCGACGTGGTGGACCCGTGGGGCGCCATCGACGCCGTGCCACCTGCCGCTGAGCCCGCCCACGACCGTAACGTGAGTGTTACTCCTGGCCAGGCACACTGACCCGGTGGACAAGCAGACGGAGTTCGTCCTCCGCGCCGTCGAAGAGCGGGACATCAGGTTCGTCAGGATGTGGTTCACCGACGTCCTCGGCTTCCTGAAGTCGGTCGCGATCGCGCCCGCCGAGCTGGAGGGGGCCTTCGCCGAGGGGATGGGCTTCGACGGCTCGGCCGTCGAGGGCTTCGCCCGGGTCTACGAGTCGGACATGATCGCCCACCCCGACCCGTCGACGTTCCAGATCCTGCCGTGGCGCGACACCAACCCGGCGACCGCGCGGATGTTCTGCGACATCTCGATGCCCGACGGCTCGCCGAGCTATGCGGACCCGCGCTACGTGCTCAAGCGGGCGCTGGGCAAGGCGGCCGACCTCGGCTTCACCTTCTACACGCACCCCGAGGTGGAGTTCTACCTGTTCAAGGACCCGTTGCCGACCAGCGAGACACCGGTCCCGGTCGACCGTTCGGGCTACTTCGACCACACCCCGCAGAGCACCGGCAGCGACTTCCGCCGCAAGGCGATCACGATGCTCGAGCAGATGGGCATCTCGGTCGAGTTCTCCCACCACGAGGCTGGGCCGGGGCAGCAGGAGATCGACCTGCGCTACGCCGACGCGCTCTCGACGGCGGACAACATCATGACCTTCCGGACGGTCGTCAAGGAGGTCGCGCTCAGCCAGGGCATCCATGCGTCCTTCATGCCCAAGCCCGCGACCGACTGGCCCGGCTCGGCGATGCACACGCACATGTCGCTCTTCGAGGGCGACAACAACGCCTTCTACGACGCCAGCGCGGAGAACCACCTCTCCAAGGTGGCGCGGCACTTCATCGCCGGGCTGCTGCGGCACGCGGCCGAGATCAGCGCCGTGACCAACCAGTTCGTCAACTCGTACAAGCGGATGGCGGGCGGCGGCGAGGCCCCGAGCTACATCTGCTGGGGCCGCAACAACCGGTCGGCGCTGGTGCGGGTGCCGATGTACAAGCCGAACAAGGCGTCGTCGGCCCGCGTCGAGCTGCGCTCGATCGACTCGGCGGCGAACCCGTACCTGGCCTTCGCCGTGACGCTGGCCGCCGGTCTGGCCGGCATCGAGGGCGAGTACGAGCTGCCCGACGGCGCCGAGGACGACGTCTGGTCGCTGACCGAGCGTGAGCGCCAGGCGCTGGGCATCGCCCCGCTGCCGCGCAACCTCGACGAGGCGATCCGGGCGATGGAGGGCTCCGAGCTGGTCGCGGAGACCCTCGGCGACCACGTCTTCGACTTCTTCCTGCGCAACAAGCGGACCGAGTTCGACGAGTACCGCCGCCAGGTGACGCCGCAGGAGCTGGAGCGGTTGCTCCCCGTCCTCTGATCCTGGCCTCCCCCTCACTTCGGAGCGCCAGATCGACCGACGCGCCGCAACCGGCGCTCGAGCGGGCATCTGGCGCTTGATTCTGAGGGCTCAGGCGAGCAGCGGAACCATCTCGGACAGGTCCGCCCGCAGGCCGGAGGCGGCCACGACGCCGGACGCCAGGGCGGTGTCCCAGGCGGTCCGGCCGGTGCAGAGCCGGAAGAACGTGACCGCGTCGGTCTCGACCACGTTCGGCGGGGTCCCGCGGGTGTGGGTCGGGCCGGGGTCGAGCACGCCGTCGCGGACGGCCGAGCACTGCACGGCCGCGTACGGCGGGATCCGCACCTCGACGGAACGTCCGGGGTAGCGCGTGGCCATGACGTCCGCCAGGGTCCGGGAGGCGACGCCCAGGGCGGGCCGGGTCAGGGGCACCGGGTCGCGCTCCGCGAACGTGCGGGACAGGTCGTCGCTGTGGACGACGAGCTCGACGACCCGGGTGGCGACCAGGTCGGCCGGCGTCACCGGCCCCCGGGCCGAGGAGACGGCGGCGGGTCCCGGTGCGGACGAGGCGAGCACCGCGGCGACCTGGTCGAGCGTGCCGGCGAGCCGGTCGAGGAGGACGGGCGGCTCGTACGCCGCCGCGTGGTCGAGCACCCGGCTGCTCATCTGCTCCGCCGCCCCGGCGTATCGGCCGACGAGCACGTCGTTGGCCAGCGGTGCCTCCCGGGTCGGCCGGGCGAGCACGGTGAGCATCCCCTCCAGGAGCTGCTCGAGGTGGGCCAGCAGCGCGCGCGCGTCCCAGCCGGGGAGCACCGTCTCGCGCTCGTACGCCTCGGGCGGCAGCTCGCCGAGCCACCCGTGGACGGCCCAGCCCTGCTCGACGAGGGCCTCGCCCGGCGTCCGTCGCGTACGCGCCACGTCCCTCCTCTTCCTCGCTGCCGGACGCTACCAAGGCGAGGCCACGCCGCCCTGGTCGTGAACGCCCCGGCAGGCGTCGCACGTCCGTAACATTCAGGCGTGGCGAGGATCGAGACGGCGCAGGGCTCGCTGGCCCGTCGCGGCTTCATCGACGCCGCCGCCGCGGAGCCCCGGCTCGCCTCCTGGTCGCTGGACCAGCTCCAGCTGCTGGGCACGATCGGCCGGGCCGCGGACCCGGACCTGGCGCTGGCGAGCCTCGACCGGCTGGACGACGCCGACCCGGGGCTCCTGGACCGGCTGGTCGCCGACCCGCTCCTCGCGTCCCACCTCGTCGCCGTCCTCGGAGCGAGCGTGGCGCTCGGCCAGCACCTCGCCGCCCACCCCGAGCTGGTCGGGGCCCTGGTCGGCCGCCTGACCCGCACCTCGGCCGTCGACCTCCGGGCGGAGCTGCTGCGGGCGGTCGGCGCGGATCCGGAGGCGAGCGTCCCCGTCGCCACCGACCTCGTCGGCGACGGGCTGCGGCTGGCCTACCGCGCCGCGCTGCTGCGGATCGCCGCCCGGGACCTGTGCGCCCCCGAGCCGATCGAGGCCGTCGACGGCGTCGCGGACGAGCTGTCCGACCTCGCCGACGCGACCCTGGTGGCGGCGCTCGCCATCGCCCGCGCCAAGGTCGGTCCCGAGGCCCTGCTCACCCGGCTGGCCGTGGTCGCGCTCGGCAAGACCGGCGCGCAGGAGCTGAACTACCTCAGCGACGTCGACGTGCTCTTCGTCGCCGAGCCCGTGCGCGGCGCCGACGGCGAACCCGTGATCGCGACCGACCGTGCGGTCGGCCTCACGACCCGGATGGCCGCGGAGATGACGCGGATCTGCTCGGCCCACACCGCGGCCGGGACCATCTGGGAGGTCGACGCCGCGCTGCGCCCGGAGGGCAAGGCGGGCCAGCTCGTCCGGACCCTGGCCAGCCACCGCGTCTACTACGAGCGCTGGGCCAAGACCTGGGAGTTCCAGGCCATGCTCAAGGCCCGGCCGGCGGCGGGCGACCTCGCGCTCGGCGCGGAGTTCGTCGAGGTCGTCACCCCGTACGTCTGGCGCGCGGCCGAGCGCGAGGGCTTCGTCCACGACACCCAGGCGATGCGGCGCCGCGTCGTCGCCCACATCCCCGCCCGCGACGCCGGGCGTGAGCTCAAGCTGGGGGAGGGCGGGCTGCGCGACGTCGAGTTCTCCGTGCAGATGCTGCAGCTGGTGCACGGCCGCGTCGACGAGTCGCTGCGGGTACGGGCCACGCTGCCGGCCCTCAAGGCCCTGGTCGACGGCGGCTACGTCGGCCGCGAGGACGGGAAGACGCTGGCGCTGGCGTACCGCTTCCTGCGGGTGCTCGAGCACCGCATCCAGCTCTTCCGGCTGCGGCGCACCCACGTGCTGCCCGAGGCCGAGGAGGACCTGCGCCGGATCGGCCGGTCGCTCGGCTACCCCGAGCCGGTCACCGAGCTGCTGTCGACCTGGCGCCACGTGGCGGCCGGCGTCCGGCGGCTGCACGAACGGCTCTACTACTCACCGCTGCTCGAGGCGGTCGCGCGCATCCCCACCAGCGAGCTGCGGCTCACGACGCGCTCGGCGGAGGACCGGCTGCAGGCTCTCGGCTACGACGACCCGGCCGCGGCGCTGCGCCACATCGCAGCGCTCAGCCAGGGCGTCACCCGGCAGGCCGGGATCCAGCGCCAGCTGCTGCCCGCCATGCTCGGCTGGTTCGCGGAGGCGCCCAACCCCGACGCCGGGCTGTTCGCCTTCCGGCAGGTGTCCGAGGCGCTCGGCTCGACGCCCTGGTACCTCCGCGCGCTGCGGGACGAGGGCGCCATGGCGGAACGTCTCGCGCGCATCCTCGCCAGCAGCCGGTACGCGGTCTCGCTGCTCACCCGTGCGCCGCAGACCGTGCAGATGCTCGCGTCCGAGTCGCGGCTGCAGCCGCGTCCCTTCGCCGACATCCGCAGCGAGATGCTCGCGGCGGCGCGGCGCCAGTCCGGCAGCGCCACGGCGGTCGAGGCGGTGCGGGCCATCCGGCGACGCGAGCTGTTCCGGATCGCGGCAGCCGACGTCCTCGGTGAGATCGACGTGCTCGAGGTCGGCGAGGCGCTGACCGACGTGACCTCGGCGACGATCGACGCGGCGCTGGAGACCGTGCGCGCCGACGCCGACGGGCCGGTCCCGCGCATCGCCGTCATCGCGATGGGTCGCTGGGGCGGGCGCGAGCTGTCGTACGCGTCCGACGCCGACGCGATGTTCGTCATGGCCGACGTCGTCGACGGCCAGCCGGCAGGGGACCCGACGAGGGCCGCGGCGGCGGTGATCACCCAGCTGCGCAAGCTGCTGAGCCGGCCGGGTGCCGACCCCGCGCTGCCCGTCGACGCCGACCTGAGGCCCGAGGGCAAGGGCGGCGCGCTCATCCGCTCGCTCGCGGCGTACCGGAACTACTACCAGCGCTGGTCCTCGACCTGGGAGCTGCAGGCGCTGGTCCGCGCCGACGCGCTCGCCGGCGACCCCGAGCTCGGTGCCGGGCTGATGGCCGAGATCGACCCCCGGCGCTGGCCGGAGGGCGGTCTGACGGACGCCCAGCTCGTCGAGATCCGCAAGCTCAAGGCCCGGGTCGAGGCGGAGCGGCTGCCGCGCGGCGCCGACCCGGAACGGCACACCAAGCTCGGGCCGGGCGGGCTGGCCGACGTCGAGTGGACGGTGCAGACCCTCCAGCTCCAGCACGCCCACCGGCTGCCGGAGCTGCGGTCCACCCGGACCATCGTGGCCCTGCGGGCCGCACGCGACGCCGGGATCATCGACCCCCTCGACGCGGGCCAGCTCGAGGAGGCCTGGCGGATGGCCAGCCGGATCCGCAACTCGATCATGCTCATGCGTGGCCGGGCGTCCGACTCCATCCCGGGCGACACCCGCGAGCTCGCCTCGCTGGCCCAGCTGCTCGGCTACGGGGCGGGGGAGTCGTCGCACCTGCTCGCCGACTACCGCCGGGTGACGCGGCGGGCGCGAGCGGTGGTCGACCGGGTCTTCTGGGGCCAGGGCTGACACCGGCTCTCCTGAAGAATTCATCAACCTGTCCTTGACCGACACCTCCCCCCACCACGGCTGCGGCACCAGGAGTAACTTCTCCGCCGACGCGAAGAGCCCGAGGGCTCCCAGGTGACAACGGAAGGGGTCGACAATGACGTCACCAGCGCAGGTCGAGGACAGGCCGGTCAGGAGCCTCGTCCCCGTCCGCATGGACAAGATGCCGTGGTCGAAGTTCCACTGGATGGTGATCTTCGGGCTGGGCACGGCCTGGATCCTCGACGGGCTGGAGATCCAGATCGTCGCCTCGGCCGGCTACGCCAAGGACCTCGGCATGTCCGACGCCCAGGTCGGGTTCACCGCGACGGTCTACCTCCTCGGCCAGGTCGCCGGAGCGCTGTTCTTCGGTCGGCTGACGGACAAGCTCGGCCGCAAGCGGCTCTTCATCATCACGCTGCTGGTGTACCTGATCGGGTCGGGCGTCGCCGGGCTCTCGCCGAACATGTGGTTCCTCTGGGTCTTCCGCTTCGTGGCCGGCATGGGCATCGGCGGCGAGTACTCGGCGATCAACTCGGCGATCGACGAGCTGATGCCCGGGAGGTACCGCGGGCGTGTCGACCTGGCGATCAACGGCACCTACTGGTTCGGGGCCGTGCTGGGGTCCCTGGGCAGCTTCTACCTGCTCGACACCGAGCGCTTCGCCGAGAACATCGGGTGGCGGATCGCCTTCTTCATCGGTCCGGTGCTCGGCCTGTTCATCATCTACCTCCGCCGGCACATCCCGGAGAGCCCGCGGTGGCTGGTCACGCACGGCCGCGGCGAGGAGGCCGAGCGGATCGTCTCCGGCATCGAGCAGTCGGTGCGGGAGCGCGGCCAGGAGCTGCCGAAGCTGGAGGAGTCGCAGGGCTGGTGGATCAAGGCCCACGAGGGCGTCACCTTCAAGCAGCTGCGGTACGTGTTCTTCAAGCTCTACCCGACCCGCACGGTGCTGGGTCTGACGCTGATGATCACGCAGTCGTTCCTCTACAACGCGATCTTCTTCACCTCGTCGCTGGTGCTGCAGAACTTCTACGGCAAGACGTCGTCGAGCGCGGCGCTCTACTTCTTCCCGTTCGCCATCGGCAACCTGCTCGGGCCGCTGCTCCTCGGCCGGTTCTTCGACACGATCGGCCGACGCAAGATGATCGGCGGCTCGTACTCGATCGCCGCGGCGGTGCTCTTCGTCTCGGCGCTGCTCTTCCAGGCCGACCTGCTCTCGGCCGGAACCCACACCGCGCTGTGGTGCCTGTCCTTCTTCTTCGCCTCCGCCGGCGCGTCCGCGGGCTACCTCACGGTCTCGGAGATCTTCCCGCTCGAGGTCCGCGGTCAGGCGATCTCGTACTTCTTCTCGATCGCGCAGATCTTCGGCTCGATCGGCCCGCTGATCTTCGGGGCCCTGATCGGGGGCGGAGCCGAGCGCGGCCCGCTCACCTGGGGCTACATCGGTGCCTCGATCGTCATGCTGGTCGGCGGGCTGGTGGCCTTCAAGTTCGGCGTGGACGCCGAGGGCAAGGCGCTGGAGGACATCGCCCCGCCGCTCAGCACCTACGACGAGCACGGCAACCAGCTGACCAAGCTGCCCGTCTGAGGCGTGAGCCGAGAGGAGCCCTGACATGGCTGAACGTCCCTACACGGTCGTCGTCGGCGTCAGCGCGACGTCGAAGTCGCCCACCGCGCTCGCCTGGGCCCGGGCCCAGGCGGGCACCGAGGGCAAGGTCGTCGCGGTCCGCGCCTGGCGGCTGCCCAACCCGCAGGCGACGCCCTCCGGCACGCCCGCGGGTCGGATCTCCCGCGCCGACGAGGTCGAGGAGGAGGCCCGGGCCGCGTTCGAGCGGGACGTCGTCGCGACCCTCGGCGAGGACCACGGTGTCGAGCTCCGGCTGGTGCGTGGGAGCAAGTTCGACGTGCTGCTGAAGGCGGCGGAGGAGGCCGACCTGCTGGTGGTCGACGCGCCCCGGCAGCTGCTGGCGGGGCCGATGTTCGCCCACCGGCTGGTCTACGCCGCCTCGTGCCCGGTGGTGGTGATGCCGCCGGAGATCTCCGGCGAGCCGCCGTCGGTGCTGAGCCGCGTCGGCCGGGCCGTCGGGCGGAACGTCCTCGCCGCCGCCGGCACGGCTGGCCGGCCCGGTTACCAGCGACCCGTCAGCCGCTGAGCGGCTGCAGTCGCGAGCGGTAGGTTCCGCGCCCGTCCATGCGATGTGGGCGCGGCACCCTACCCCTCGCGGGTCACCTGCCGCGTTCGAACCAGGCGCCGGTCAGGAACGCGCGCCGCCGAGCGGCGCGGAGGGCGTCCCCGTACGCCTCCAGCGTGGCGGCCGCGGTGGTCGACCAGCTGAACCTCGAGGCGTACGCCGCCGCGTTGGCCCCCAGGCGGGCGCGTTCGGCCGGGTGGTCGAGCAGCTCGGCGAGCGCGTCCGCCCAGTCGTCGGGGTCGTGGCCGGCGACCAGCCGCCCGGTGTGGCCGTCGTGCACGGCGTGCCGCAGCCCGCCGGCGTCGGTGGCGACCACGGGTCGCCCGCAGGCCTCGGCCTCGAGCGCGACCAGGCCGAACGACTCGCTGTACGACGGCACACCGATCATGTCGGACACGCAGTAGTAGCGGTACAGCTCCGAGCGCTCCGCGTGCGGACGGAACTCGACGACGTCGCCCACGCCGAGCTCGGCCGCCAGCGGGGCGAGGGAGCCCGACCAGCCCGCGTCGGGCCCGCTCGCGCTGCCGATCACGATCAGCCGCAGGTGCTCACGGCGGCGCGGCTCGCGCTCGACGAGTCGCGCGACGGCACGGATGAGGACGTCGGGCGCCTTGAGCGGCTGGATGCGACCGACGAACAGCACCACCTGCGCCTCCGGGTCGACGCCGAGCAGCGCGCGGGACTGCTCCTGGTCGCACGGGTGGAACGTGTGCAGGTCGACCCCGGGCGGGACCACGGTGATGGTGTCGCGCCGTGCTCCGTACGCGCGCTCGAGGTCTGCCGCCTCGTCCGTCGTGTTGGCCGTCAGCATCTCGGCGCCGGCGACGATCTGCGACTCCCCGAGCGCGCGCAGGTCGGGCTCGGTCGGGCCCGCCGCGGGACGCGAACCGTTCTTGACCCGGGCCATGGTGTGCATCGTGTGGACCAGCGGCAGCCCGTGGCTGCGGCGCAGGGCCAGCCCGACCATCCCGGACAGCCAGTAGTGGCTGTGCACGAGGTCGTACGCCGACGCCACCGACTCGAGCCGGTCGGCGAACTCCGGGACCAGGTCGGGCAGCTGCTCCTTGGCCACGGCCGACCGCGGTCCGGCCGGCACGTGGATGACCCGCAGGTTCTCGCCGACCTCGACCACCTCGTCGGGCGCCGTCCCGTCGTCGCGGGTGAAGACGTCGACGTGCAGGCCGCGTTCGCCGAGCCGGCGCGCGACCTCGGAGACGTACACGTTCAGGCCGCCCGCATCACCGACGCCGGGCACGGCCAGCGGCGAGGTGTGGAGGCTGATCATCGCCACGCGCCGCGGGTAGTCGACGGACACGTCCACGCCGTCGCCGCCCGTCTGTCCTCCGGTGCTGGACCGGGCCGTCGCGGCTCCGGATCGCTCGGGGCCGCCTGTCGGCCTCAGCGTAGTGCCGCGCGGTACGGCTCCCTGTGTGACGTCTAGGGTCCGCTCACGAGGAGCAGCGCGCCCAGCGCCAGCACCAGACCGACCACCTGCAGCGGCCGCAGCCGCTCGCCGTCCACCGCCAGCGCGAGCAGCACGGTGGTCACGGGATAGAGGGCCGCGAGCGGCGCGACCAGGCTCAGGTCCCCGTAGCGCGTCGCCACGAGGAAGAGCGCGTTCGCCGTCATGTCGAAGGGACCGGCGACCGAGGTCCAGGCGAGGGTGCGGCCCCGCGGCCACCGTCGCCCAGCGGGGGCGGACCTGGTGCCGGGACGGGCGGCGAGGAGGAGGGCGCCGGTGAGCACGAGGGCGCCGAGCTGCGCGCTGGCGATCGGCCAGAGCCCGGCGTCCCCGCCGGCGGCCACGTTCGCCCGGGCGAGGAACACGAAGAACAGCGCGAAGCCGACGCCGCTGACCACGGCCGCACCGACGAGCCGGCTGGTGACGACCGACACGACCCCGGGGTGCGGGGGAGCGAGGCTGACCAGCGCGATCGCGACGAGCGCGCACGTCACGCCGACCAGCGCGAGCGCGCCGGGGCGTTCCCCGGTGGCGAGCCCGACCACGACCGGGATGACGGCGGAGGTGACGGACGCGATCGGCGCGACGACGGTCATCGCCCCGGCCGACAGCGCCCGGTAGAAGACGACGACGCCGACCGCCCCGAACACCCCAGCCAGCACCCCCCACCAGAGGCTCCCGACGTCGACCGGTGTCGGCAGCAGGACCAGGTAGAGGGCCAGCAGCGGCAGGCTGGCGAGCTTCGAGAGCCACACGACGCCGAGCGCGTCCGCCCGCTGCGTCGCCTTGCCCCCGGCGAAGTCGCCGATGCCCCAGACCAGGCCGGAGAGGCCGGCGAGAGCGACGAAGAGCACCGGCTCAGGCTAGGGGGGCCGGTCGCCGCGCTCCGCGCAGTCCTTGCCGTCCCTGATGTGTTGCGGACGAACATTCTCGACGCCTGAATGACCGTGAAGTGGCTCTACTGTGTCACTCCTCCGGGTCAGGACCTCGAAGGTCGGGTACGCGACCTCGTGAGCTGGATGAACGTCGACCATCGTGATGGCACAGACCCGGTGGTCGCGGCGGCGACGGCTCACCACCAGTTCGAGGCACTTCACCCCTTCTACGACGGCAACGGCCGCGTGGGACGACTGCTCGTCGTCATGCAGCTACTGACGACGGGTGTGCTGACCGAGCCCACGCTCAGCGTGTCCCCGTGGTTCGAGGCGCGACGGCGGAGTACTACGACCGGCTCTTCGGTGTGAGCGCGCGCGGGGAGTGGGACCAGTGGACAGCATTCTTCGCCCAGGGGCTCGAGGCTTCTGCCGTCGCCACACATCGCCAGATGCTTCAGCTGCTCGGGGTGCGCGACGAGCTCCTCGAGCGCGTCGAGCGGTCGTCCCTGCGGGCCGCGACCGCGCTCAAGCTCGTGGATCTCGCGATCTCGCGAACCTGCTTCACGGTGAAGCAGGCGGCGGCGGACCTCGACGTCGGCTCTTCGAGGGCGAACACCCTCATCGCCAAGACGGTCGACCTCGGGGTGCTGGCGCCGGTGCGGGAAGGCGCTGCGTACGACCGACGGTTCTACGCACCAGCAGTGAACGCCGTCCTGCTGCGCGGATGACTTCCTGCCCCCGATCCGTGGTCGCCGAGGTCAGAGGGCGGTGACGGTGTAGGTCAGGACGCCCGTGTAGCGGTCCGCGTCGATCACCGGCACCGTCAGCCGGAAGTCGTTGTGGACGACGTCGGCCTCGCCGGGCTTGTCGCCGGACGGGGTGGAGCTCCCTCCGACCGTGACCGGCTCCTTCTGGCTGATCGGTCGGAAAGCGCTCGTACCGGACTCCTGCACCTCGAGCCGGTCCCACGGGATCGCACCCGTCGTGTTCGCCAGGCCGGGGTCCGGCTGCAGACCGCCCTCGCTCGTGGCCAGCACGGTGACCGTGTAGCCGGCCGCGTTGTTCGTCAGCACCGTCACGTCCATCGCCCCCAGGTTCGCGGTCACCACACCCGGGGCGCCGCCGAGGCGGAAGGACTCGGCCAGGTGGGACACGGTGATACCCGTGAGGACCTGCACGCGGGCTTCCGGGTCAGCGGTGGATGAAGCGCGAGCGGAGGGGGCGGCCACGCCCGGCCCAGCGAGCACCACCCCAGCGGTGCCGGTGGCGACGAGGATCCACACCCCGAGCCGCACACGGGGTCGCCTGAACGGGCTGAACGCCGTGCCCGAGAGGCTGGACGGGCCGAGGTCGGAGCCCATGGGGGAGTCCTTCGTGAAGTCAGAGTCGCTGCCAAGCCCCCGTACGAGAAAAGCGTAGGCCGAAGCTGACCGCTTCGTCCTGTTCGCGGCAATCTGTCGAGCAGAACGGGGCCCCATCTCCAAGGTGGGGACCAGCTCGCAGGTTCCGGCCCGCTTCGGACAGGCCCGGACAATTTGCGCAGAACGACTTATCGCAGGCGCTGTAACAAGTAAGATCTGACGTAGTCGCGGGGGCGGCGCTCCAGTCACCCCAACGCGAAAGGGCTTCGCCATGACGAACCCATCCAGCACCCCAGAGTACGGCCGCGGCTACCGCATCGTCGCTCGTACCGTGCTCACCACCGCCGCAGCCGCAGCCTTCATCGGCATGGCTTCCGTCTCCGCCTCGGCGGCTCCGGGCGACATCGACGAGGCATCGGTGATCGCCAACGTGAACGTCAACTCGACGATCAACCTGGCGATCGACCAGGGGAGCTTCGACCTCAACCTGCTCCCGAGCACCAGTGTGGACAAGACGGGTGCGGTGACCGGACGGGTGACGACCAACAACGCGACCGGCTACTCGGTCGGGGTCGTGGCGGAGGCGGCCACTCTCCAGGGAGGTGCCGGCAACACCGACAGCATCCCCATCGCCGCCCTCGAGGTGCACAACGCGGCCGGGGTCTACACCCCGCTGAGCAGCAATGCGGCGAATCCGGTGATCACGACCACCAAGGACACCCGGTCGGCTGTCGGTGCTACCGATACCGATCCCGACGGTGACGCCTTCAGCGACGACTACCAGGTCACCGTCGGCGACATCAACAGCGACACCTACAGCGTGACGCTGAACTACACGGCGACCGCCCTGGCCTGATCGGTCACCACCTGAACGATCACCACCGAAGGGTCCTCATGACTGCACCGCTCCGGTGCATCGTCGCGGCCGGGTTGGGCGTCCTTGCTCTGGCAGGGGCGCTCAACCCGAGCGCCGCTTCCGCTGCGCCCACCCCCGTCCCCACCTCGTCCGGATCGGCGTCGGTCAGCCCGGCCGCGCCCAGCAGCACCCCGAGCAGCTCGGTCTCCTACAAGCGTGACCCGGGGGCCTTCTCCCTCACCGTCAGCCCGGCCCGGCTGGCCATCGGGCAGGCCGACATCGGATCGACGCAGCAGATCACGCTGGTCAACCGCGGGCAGGCCGCTCTGGCCGTCACCGTCGAGAAGCGCAACTTCACCGTCGGGGCAGACGGCGCTCTGAGGTACCAGGATGACGCTCCGTACGCCGCGTCCTCCTGGGTGTCGGTGAGCCCCAAGCAGGTGACGCTCCGGCCTGGGAAGGCTCAGGTGGTCACCGCCACGATCAAGGCGCCGAAGACGTACGAGCCGGGGGACCACCAGATGGCCCTGGTCTTCATGGTTCCCGCGGGCAAGGCCGGCGGCAACGTCCGGGTCAACCGAGGCGTCGGCCTGCCGGTCTACATCACGGCGCCGGGCGAGCTCGTCGACTCCGTCTCCCTCAGCGGGTTGGCCGCACCGGGATTCGTCTCGGGCGGGTCGGTCCCCATCACGGCGACGGTCACCAACCAGGGAACCGTGCACCACGACTTCCGCCAGCCCTCTCCGTTGACGGTGACGGGAGCCGGCACGGCCGAGCCGTTCCCGGACTTCACCGTGCCGCGCAACTCGGTCCGCGACATCGCCACCACGTGGGACCCGCCGTTCCTCTGCGTCTGCCACCCCACGGTCACCATGACCAGCGCCGACGGCGGCCTGCAGTCGCAGACCGTACGGGTGGTCGTCTTCCCGTGGCAGTGGTTCGCTGCCGGGGTCGGCGCCGTGCTGCTGGTCCTGCTCCTCGTCCGCACGAGTCGGCGCCGCTACCAGGCCACCGTCGCCAAGGCGGCCGCCGCCCTGTCTGCCCGTGTCAGCGCAGGAGATGTCTGACCGGCTGAGCCGGACGAGCCCCGCACCGCGACGATGGCTGGTCCTGCTGACCACCATCGCTCTGCTCGCGACCGTCCTGGGGGTGGTCCCGGCGCCCGTGACCGCCGCCGCCGCCGAGGTGGTCGCCTTCAACAACACGTTCAAGAGCAACACGGTGAACGGCACCGGCACCGTGACCAAGCCCACCTCGCCCAGCGGGACGAACCAGGCGTGTCTGACCGCGAGCGGCAACACGTCGACGGCTCCGCTGCTGAGCTGCTCGGGCACCACGGACGCCGCGGGCAGCGGTGCGCTCCGGCTGACGGCGGCGACCGGCAGCCAGATCGGCAGCGTCTTCGGATCGGCCGGCTTCTCGACCACCAGCGGTCTGGAGGTCAGCTTCAACAGCTACCAGTACGGGGGTGGTGGCGCGGACGGCATCGGCTTCGTGCTTGCTGCGGCCAACCCGACGACGCCGGTCCCGCCGACGGCGGTCGGTTCTGGTGGCGGGTCCCTGGGCTACTCCGCCCAGGGGACCACGCCCGGCGTGACCAACGGCTACCTCGGTGTGGGGCTGGACGTCTACGGCAACTTCAGCAGCCCGTCCTACCAGGGGAGCGGGTGCACGAACCCGACCAACATCTCGGCGGCGACCGCCGGTGCGATGGTCGTTCGTGGCCCGGGATCAGGGACCACCGGCTACTGCGGACTCACCACCACCTACGACGGCACGTCGGCTTCCCGGCTGACGCTGCGAGCGAGCACCCGCGCGGCATCCGTCGTACCGGTCAAGGTGCTGGTCAACCCCACGACGGCGGCCTTCACCAGCTCCGACGGCGCCTCCGTCCCGGCTGGGTCCTACCGCGTCATCGCGACCCCGGTCGGCGGAACCGCGAAGACCCTGACCGGCACCCTTCCGGTCGCGCCGTCGACGCTCTATCCCTCCAGCACCTGGTTGAACGCGAACGGGGTGCCCAGGCAGCTGAGCTTCGGCTTCGTCGGGTCGACCGGCGGCACCAGCGACGTGCACGAGATCACCGACGTCCAGGTCCGCACCTTCGAGCCCGACCCCGCCGTGAGCGTCTCCACCACCGCCTACGCACCGACGACCGCGGCCGCGGGCGACCCGGTGACCTACGTCGCCAGGACGACCGTGTCCGGCGCGCCGGTCACCAGCCAGATCACCGTGACCCACACCACGCCGGTCGGCGTGCTGCCCCTGGCGGCCTACGCCAACGGCTTCACCTGCGGCGTGCCCTCGGGACGCACCATCACGTGCGTCAGCACCGGGTCGTCGTTCAGCGTCGGCTCGAGCTCGCCCGACATCACCATCGTCGCCATCGCCACCGCCACCATCACGGCCGCGACCATCCGCACCAGCTCGACCACCACGGCGACCGCGACCGGAGCCACGTCCGGCTCGGACACGTCGATGGGCACGGGCACGCTCCCGACCGCTCCCGCTGCCGTTGCCGTGTCGCCCACCCTCGGCTCGACCGCCGGAGGCAACACGGTCACGGTCACCGGGTCGAACATCATCGCCGCCACCGCGGTGGAGATCGGGACCACCGCCCAGATGCAGGCCGGAGCTCCGGTGACCCTGCTGACCTGCGCGTCCGGCGACACGTCCAGCTGTTTCGTGGTCAGTGGCTCCAACCTGCTGGTCTACATGCCCTCACGGTCCAGCAGCGCGACGGTGTCGATCACCGTGGTCACCCGTGGCGTCGCGGGTGCGGACAGCTACGTGTACGCCGCCAAGCCCTCGATACCCGCGCAGCCGACCGCGACGGCGGGCATCACCAGTGCGGTCGTGGACTGGGTGGCTCCGGCGGCGAACGGCAGTCCGATCACCGGTTACACCGTCACGCCCTACCTGGGCACGACCGCCCAGACCCCCATCTCCGTCGCGGGCACCACGACCAGCCTCACGCTGACCGGCCTGACCGCCGGCGGCTCCTACACCTTCACCGTGGCCGCGACCAACGCGATCGCCACGTCGAACGCGAGCAACAAGTCCACCGCGGTCGTGCCCTACGACGTGCCCGCCGCCCCGACGATCGGCAGCGTGGTCGCGGCCGACCTGGCCGTGACGCTGTCGTGGACGGCTCCGAGCAGCAACGGCAGCGCCATCACGGGCTACGTCGTCACGCCCTACATCGGGACCACGGCCCAGTCCGCGCAGACCTTCGCCAGCACCGCGACCAGCCAGAGCATCACCGGCCTGACGGCGGGCACCGCCTACACCTTCACCGTGGCCGCACGCAACGCGGCCGGGACCGGCCCGGCCTCGGCGAGCTCAGCGTCGGCGACCCCGAACGCGCAGCCGACCTTGACCTTCGACACCCCGCCGGCCGGCTACCTGGGGGTGGCCTACAGCACCCAGCTGGCCGCGACCGGGGGGACGTCGCCGTTCGTCTGGTCGATCAGCAGCGGCACGCTGCCCACCGGGCTCACGCTGAACGCCTCGACGGGGCTGCTGAGCGGCACCCCGACCGTCTCGGGCAGCTACACCTTCACCATCCAGGTGGTGGACGCCAGCAACCAGAGCGCCACGAGGGCCGTGACCCTGGTCGTCACCGGTGCACCCGCGGCGCCGGCCCAACCGACGGCCACCGCCGGCCTGAACCAGGCCACGGTGAGCTGGGTGGCGCCCAGCAGCAACGGCAACACCATCACCGGCTACGTGCTCACCCCCTACCTGGGTGGGGTGGCACAGACGCCCATCACCGTGGACGGGAACTCCACCTCCCGGGTGGTCGGCGGCCTCACCGCCGGCGGCTCCTACACCTTCACTGTCGCAGCCGTGAACGGGCGCGGCACGTCGCCGGCGAGCACCGCGTCGGCGGCGGTCGTCCCGTACGCGGCTCTCAGCGCGCCGACGATCACCGCCGTCCGGGCTGGGGACTCGTCGGCGGTGCTGACCTGGACCGCGCCCAGCAGCACGGGTGGCAGCCCGATCACCGCCTACGTGGTCACGCCGTACATCGGCTCGGTGGCTCAGACCCCGCAGACCTTCGCCGGCACCGCTACCACCCAGACCATCACCGGCCTGACCCCCGGTACCGCGTACACGTTCCAGGTAGCGGCGCAGAACGGCTCCGGCGCCACCTCGCTCTACCGGGTCAACGCCGGCGGTCCGACGGTCACGGCTCTCGACGGCGGGCTGGACTGGGCGGCTGACAACACCAGCAGCAGTCCTTACTACGCCACCGGCACGGGGACCACCGCCAACGACCCGTCAGCGGCTCTCGACTCGACCATCCCGGCCGGAACACCGCTGGCGCTCTTCGACACCCAGCGGTACGACCTCTCCGGCGGCACGAACATGCTGTGGCAGTTCCCGGTGAACGCCGGGGCGAACGTGAAGGTGCGCCTCTACTTCGCCAACCGCTACACCGGGACCGGCCAGGTGGGCCAGCGCGTGTTCGACGTGAGCCTCGACGGCACGACGGTCCTCGACCATTTCGACGCCGTCGCCGCCGCCGGCGGTGACCAGACGGCGACCATGCGGGAGTTCACCCTCACCAGCGACGGTTCCGTCGACATCGGGTTCACCCCCGAGGTCGAGAACCCGATGATCAGCGCGATCGACATCATCCAGACCGGCCAGGGCGGCACCGGGCCCCCGTCCGCGGCATCGGCTGCGGTCACCCCCAACGCCTCGCCCACCCTCACCTTCGCGGCACCTCCCTCCGGCGAGGTGAACGTCCCCTACAGCAACCAGCTCGTCGTCACCGGCGGGACGTCGCCCTTCGTCTGGTCGGTCATCACCGGCTCCCTGCCGGCCGGGCTCACGCTCAACGCCTCCTCCGGTCTGCTGAGCGGCACCCCGACCGCAGCGGGCTCGTACGCCTTCACCGTGCAGGTGGTGGACGCTTCGGGGCAGAGTGCCAGCAAGGCGGTCACGCTGGTCGTCGCGGCCGCGCCGGTGCTCACCTTCGCTCCTGCAGCGGGCGAGGTGGCCGTCGCGTACAGCCAGCAGCCCACCGTCACCGGGGGCACCGCACCGTACGCCTGGAAGATCAGCGCCGGCAGCCTGCCGGCCGGGGTCACGCTCAACGCATCGACCGGGCTGATCAGCGGCACACCGACCGCGTCCGGGACGTTCAGCGTCACGCTGACTGTCACCGACTCCTTCGGAGTGTCGGCCAGCAAGCCCGCGAGCATCGTCATCGCTGCGCTGCCCACCCTCACCTTCCCCGCGCCCCCCGCCGGGCAGGTCGCGGTGGCCTACAGCACGACGTTCACGGCGGCCGGCGGCACGACGCCCCTGGTCTGGTCGATCTCGGCCGGCAGCGTCCCGTCCGGACTCACCCTGAACACCAGCACCGGCGTGCTGTCGGGCACGCCGACCACGGTGGGCAGCTCGTCGTTCACCGTCTCGGTCACGGACGCCAACAACAAGTCGGCCAGCAAGGCGGTGACCCTGGTGGTCGCCACCGGGCCCCTGGTCATCGCCAAGACGGCGAACGCCTCCTCGACCCTCGCCGGGGGTGTGGTGGCGTTCACCATCACCTTGACCAACACGGGTACCGCGGCGTTCACCGGCGTGGCGCTGAACGACCCCTTGGCCAGCCCCGGCAGCGTGCTGGACGACGCCGCGTACAACGGCGACGCCACGTCGTCGAGCGGCACGGTCAGCTATGCGGGCGGGACGGTGAGCTGGTCCGGAGACGTACCGGTCAACGGCTCGGTGACCATCACCTACTCCGTGACGGTGAACAACCCCAGCACCGGCAACCAGGTGCTGGCCAGCACCGTGGTCTCGTCGACGTCGGGGACCAACTGCGCGAGCGGCAGCACAGACGCGCGGTGCACGGCGACCGTCTCCGTGGCGGGAGTGTCCATCGTCAAGAGCGCCAACGCGACCACGACGACGCCGGGCAGCGTGGTCCGGTTCACGATCGTGGTGCGGAACACCGGAGGCGCCGCTGTCACCGGCGCGACGCTGACCGACCAGCTGGCCGGGGTGCTGGACGACGCGACGTACAACGCGGACGGGTCGGCCACGGCCGGGCTGCTGTCGTCCGGGAGCCAGCAGCTCACCTGGACGGGCAACCTGGCGGTCGGGGCGACCGTCACCATCACCTACTCGGTCACCGTGGCCGACCCGGACACCGGGAACCGGTCGCTGGCGGCCACCGTCGTCAGCGCGACGGCGGGCAGCACGTGCCCGAGCGGCGCACCGGCCGCATCATGCACGACCACGGTCCAGGTGCTGGTACCGGCGTTGGCGATCAGCAACGCGGCCAGCAGCACCACGACGACCCCTGGCGCGCCGGTCACCTACACCCAGACGCTGTCCAACAACGGGCAGACCCCCTACACCGGGATCAGCGTCACCCTGGCCCTGACCGGCGCCCTGGACGACGCGACCTACGCCAGCGCCTCGGCCTCGTCGGGGAGCGTGGTCTACAGCGCCACTGCCGGCACGGTCGTCTGGACCGGCAACCTCGCGGTCGGCGCGGCCGTGACGGTGACCGAGTCGTTGACGGTCCTCGACCCCGCCACCGGGGACCGGTCCGCCGTCACCACCGCCACGTCCAGCGCCGCGGGGAGCACCTGCCCGGCGGGCACCTCGAACGCCGCCTGCACGGCCACCGTCTCGGTGCTGGTTCCTGCCCTCACCATCGCGCAGACGACGGACGTCTCCTCGACCACTCCCGGCGGCGTCGTCCGCTACACGGTGTCGCTGACCAACAGCGGGCAGACCGCGTACACCGGCGCCACCTTCAGCGAGTCCCTCTCGGGGGTGAACGCCACCGGCGTGCTGGACGACGCGACCTACAACGCCGACGCGTCGGCCAGCTCGGGCACGGTCTCCTACAGCGTGCCGACCCTGAGCTGGACAGGAGACCTGGCCGTCGGCGCGACGGCCACCATCACCTACTCGGTGAAGGTACGCAGTCCCGACCCAGGCGACCTCAGCCTGGTCAGCACGGTCGTGTCCAGCACGCCCTTCAGCACCTGCCCGGCGGGTGGCACCGACAGCCGGTGCACCAGCACGGTGGCGGTGCTGATCCCCGCCCTGTCCGTCAGCACGACGGTCGACCCGGCTTCGTCCACCACTCCCGGCGGGGTGGTGCGCTACCTCGTGTCCGTCAAGAACACCGGCCAGACGACGTACGCAGGAGCTTCGCTCCTCCTCGACTTCGGCGGTGTGCTCGACGACGCGCGGTACAACAACGACGCGGTGACCAGCACGGGCTCGTTCGTCAGCCGGGCGGACGGCACGTCCAGCTGGGTCGTGACCCTGGCGCCGGGCCAGAGCGCCACCGCAACCAGCTCCTTCACGGTCTTCGACCCCACGCCGACGAGCGGGGCCAACAAGGTGCTGACGAGCACCGTCGCCTCCGACGCCGCCGGCAGCAGCTGTCCCACGGGATCCACGGCCGCGGCCTGCAAGACCTCCATCCTGGTGCTGACCCCCGCGCTGACCATCACCAAGACGGCGAGCACCTCCTCGGTGGTCACGGGCGGGACGGTGGGCTACACGGTCCTCGTCGCCAACACCGGCGAGACGACGTACGGCGCCGCCAGCTTCAAGGACGACCTCGCCCGCGTGCTGACCGACGCCACGTACTCCGGCAACGCGACGGCGACGACGGGCGCGGTCTCGTACGCCGGGTCGGTCCTGTCCTGGACGGGCTCCCTCGCGCCGGGGGCCAGCGCCACCGTGAGCTACTCGGTCGTGGTCCGTGACCCCGACCCGGGCGACAAGCGCATGACCAACACGGTGGTGTCGACCGCCGTGCGCAACAACTGCCCGGCTGGCAGCACCGACCCCCGGTGCACCGCCGTCGTGAACGTGCTCGTGCCGCAGCTCACCATCGCCAAGGTCGCGGACCGGGCAACCACCGCGCCGGGCGAAAAGGTCGCCTTCACCGTCACGGTCACCAACTCCGGCGCCGTGGCCTACACGGGCGCCACCTTCAACGACGCCCTGAGCGGCACCCTCGACGACGCGGTGTACGCCGGGGACGCCGCGGCCACCTCGGGCAGCGTCACCCTCGCCGGTTCGGCCCTCAGCTGGACCGGTGACCTGGCCGTGGGGGCCAAGGCCACCGTGAGCTATTCGGTGACGGTGAACGCGGCCGACGTCGGTGACGACCTGGTCACCGACACGGTCACGTCGACCACGAAGGGCAGCAGCTGCGCCGTGGGGAGCACGGACCCGCGCTGCAGCGTGACGGTGCCGGTCGCCCGCCTGGTGCTCACCCAGACCTACGACGAGGACACCACCACGCCCGGCTCGGTCGTGCACGCGCGCGGCACGTTCGCCAACACCGGCCAGGTGCCGTACACCGGCCTCAAGATCTACATCGTCGGTGACGCCAACGACGACGGTGTCTCCAACGGGGACCAGACGGTGAGCTCTGGCACGATCGTCATCGCCCCGCCCGAGGTCTACTGGACCGGCGACATCCCCGTCGGCGGTACGGTGACCGGCTCGGGCACGATCACCATCAACAACCCGGACACCGGCGACCGGGTGATCAGCGCATCCCTGAGATCCGAGGCCCCCGGCAACAACTGCCCCGCGGGGACCACCGACAGCCGCTGCGGAGACTCCCTCCGAGTGCTGGTGCCCGGGCTGACGATGACCAAGACCGCGTCGACCACGTCCGCCACGCCTGGACAGACCGTCGGCTACACGATCACGATCCGGAACAGCGGGGACACCCCGTACACCGCAGCGACGGTCACCGACGCCCTCAACGGGGTCCTGGACGACGGCAGCTACGCCGCCGACGCAGCGACCACCACCGGCTCGGTGAGCTACGCCGGCTCGACCCTCACCTGGACGGGCGACCTGGCGGCCGGAGGCACGACGACGATCACCTACTCGGTGACCGTGCACAACGTGCTCAGCGGCGACAAGGTGATGACCAACGCCGTGGAGTCCGGCGTCTCTGGCAGCAGCTGCCCCCCGGGGGGCGGTGGCGACGCGTCCTGTCGAAGCACCGTGATCGTGCTGACCCCTGCACTGACCATCCTGCAGAGGGCCGACCAGGACAACGCCACCCTCGGGTCGCCGGTGCAGTACTCGATCACGGTCACCAACACGGGACAGGTGTCCTACCCCTCGTCCGCCTTCAGCGAGTCCCTCGCCGGCGTGCTCGACGACGCCACCTACACCCCGTCCGAGACGACCGCGACGAGGGGCGTCGTGAGCTACGCGAACGGCGTGCTGAGCTGGTCCGGACCCCTGGAGCCGGGAGCATCCGCCACCATCCGGTTCTCTGTGACGATCAACGCGCCGTCCTCCGGCGACCGCAGCCTGACCAGCACCGTGACGTCGTCCACCCCAGGGAGCAACTGCGCGACCGGGAGTGCCGATGCCGGCTGCTCGACCACCGTGTCGGTGACGAACGCCGTCACGCTGACCTTCACCAAGACGGCCGACGTCCGCTCGACAGCCCCCGGCGCCACGGTCACCCAGACCGTGACGGTCGTCAACTCCAGCCAGACGGAAGTGGTGGGAGCGAACTTCACCGACTCGCTGGCTGGCGTCGTGGACGACGCCTCCTACAACGACGACGCGGCAGCGAGCTCCGGCACCGTGGCTCGATCGGGCGCGAACCTGCAGTGGTCAGGCGACGTCGCAGCGCTGAGCACGGTCACCGTCACGTACTCCGTCACGGTGAACGCCGCCGTCACCGGAGACCAGATCCTGGACGGCACCCTCACCTCCACCTCGCTGCCCTCCAGCAACAACTGCGTCCTGGGCAGCGGAGACGCCCGGTGCTCCACCCGGGTGGCGGTCGCCCGCCTGCTGATCCAGCAGGCCGATCCCGGCGCCACGACGACGCCGGGCTCGGTCGTGCACACCTCCGTGACGTTCACCAACACAGGGCAGGAGCCGTTCTTCGGCATCACCCTCAGCACCCCGGGAGCCGACCTGCTGGACGACGCGTACTCCAACGGGGACCTGACCGCGAGCTCGGGCAGCCTGGTGGTCAATCCGACCGCCGCCAGCTGGACGGGCAGCATCCCGGTCGGTGGCGTCGTCACGATCACCGGCAGCCTCACGGTGCTGAGTCCCGCCACGGGCAACCGATCGATCGTCTCCACCTGGCAGTCGGACGCGCCAGGGAACAACTGCCCGGTCGGCGGCAGCGACCCCCGCTGCTCCACCGAGGTCACGGTGCTGATCCCGCAGCTCACGATCACCACCAGGGCCAGTACCTCCTACGTCGTGCCGGGAGGGACCGTGGGGCAGACGGTGACGATCCGGAACTCGGGCGAGAGCCCCTACACCGGTGCCGTCGTGAGCGACAGCCTCGCCGGCCTGCTCGACGACGCGACCTACGACGGCAACGCCGTCGCCACGATCGGCACAGTCTCCTTCGCGAGCCCGGTGCTCACCTGGACCGGGGACCTCGCTGTCGGGGCCACCGCCACCGTCAGCTTCAGCGTCACCACGTTCAGCCCACCTCCGGGCGACAAGGTCGCGGTCAACCAGGTGAGCTCGAGCACGGTCGGCAGCACCTGCCAGCCCGCCAGCGGCAGCTCCTCCTGCCGCAGCACCGTCCTGGTGCTGACCCCGGCGCTCAGCATCAGCTCCCGGGCGAGCCAGACCACGGCCGCCCCCGGCGACAGGGTCACGTTCACCCTGACCGTCAGCAACACCGGCCAGACGGCCTACGCGCCCGCCACGCTGACCGTCCCCCTCGACGGGGTGCTCGACGACGCGACCTACTCGGCGGGGGACGCGACGGCCACGACGGGCACGGTCGGCGTCAACGGCCAGACGCTGGCGTGGTCGGGGAGTCTCGCGCCAGGTTCGACGGCGACCATCACGTACTCGGTGCTGGTCCGGTCCTCGACCACCGGGGACTCCCGCCTCACCCAGACGGTGAGCTCGGCCAACCCGGGCAGCACGTGCCCGGCCGGCAGCGCCTGCACGACCTCGGTGGCCGTCGCCGGCCTGCGGATCGTCAACTCCGTCGACGCGACCACCACCCAACCGACCAGCGTCCTGCACCACACCGGCACCTTCACGAACACCGGTCAGGTCCCCTACGTCGGGATCACCATCTACGACAGCTTTGCCGGGACCCTGGACAGCGCCACCTACAACGGTGACGCCGCCGCGACGTCGGGCAGCGTGACCATCGTGGTCGGCTCTGGGCAGGTCTCCTGGACGGGTGACCTCGCCGTGGGCCAGACCGTCACCGTCACCGCGTCGTTGACGGTCAACAACCCGGCGACGGGCGACGACCACCTGACGACGCTGATCACGACCGACGCGTCGGGGAGCAACTGTCCTGCGGCGGGCACCGATCCCGCGTGCGCCACCGATGTGACCCTGCTACGCCCGCAGCTGAGCGTCACCAAGACGGTCAGCACCGCCACGAGCACGCCTGGCGCGACCGCGACGGCCACACCCGGCGCGACGATCGGTTACACCATCACGGCCGCCAACACGGGCCAGACGGCCTACGCGGGCGCCCAGGTCCGGGACGACCTGACGAGCGCGCTGACCAGCGCGAGCCTCGGTGCTGTCCAGACCACCCGGGGATCGATCAGCACCACCGACCAGGTGCTGACCTGGGTCGGCGACCTGGGCGTCGGCGAGCAGGTCGTCATCACCTACACGCTCACGGTCCACGACCCGGACGACGGCGGCGGCTCCGTCGGCAACGCCGTGACGTCGGACGAGATCGGCAGCAGCTGCCCGACCGGCGGTGGCGCTGAAGCCTGTTCGACGCTCGTCACCGTCCTGCACCCGGCCCTGGACGTCTCGGCCTCCGCCGACCAGACGTCGACCACCCCGGGATCCACCGTGGGCTACACCATCCTGGTCCGGAACACCGGCGAGACCGACTACGCCTCCACGAGCGTCACCGCCGATCTCAGCGGGGTGCTGGACGACGCGGCGTACGCGAACGACGCCACCGTCACAGGCGACGGGACGGTGACGTACGGCGAGGGGGCCCTGACCTGGACGGGCGAACTGGCGAGGGGTGCGACCGCGACCATCTCCTACCACGTGACGGTGGCAGACCCGGACGCCGGCAACCGCTCGCTGGTCACCTCGGTGAGCTCGGCGGCGGCGGGGACCACCTGCAGCACGGCCAGCCCGTGCACCAACACGATCCAGGTGCTCCGGCCGGGGCTGGCGGTCTCGACCACCGCAAGCGCTGCCACTGCCACTCCTGGCGACCCGGTCACCTTCACCATCAAGATCTCGAACACCGGTGAGACCGCTTACGTCGACACCTCGGTCAGCACCGATCTCGTGGGCGTCGTGGACGACGCGGCGTTCGACGGCGAGATCAGGTCCAGCAGCGGTACCACGTCCTACGTCGGCACCCGGCTCACCTGGACCGGGAGCCTGGCCGTGGGGCAGACCGCCCTCGTCAGCTACACCGTGGTGGTGAGACCTGCCGCCTCGTTGAGCCCGGGCAGAGTGCTGGAGACGAGGGTGCTCTCCGACGTCCCAGGTAGCACCTGCCGCACGGGCGCGGAGCTCGACGTGAGCTGCACAGCGTCGGTCAGCGTGCTCATCCCTGCCCTGACCATCACCAAGAGCGCCGACACGACGACCACCACCCCCGGCGGCCGGGTCGGTTACACCATCTCCATCACCAACTCCGGGCAGACCGCATACTCGGGAGCAGTCGTCTCGGACTCCTTGTCGGGCCTCCTGTCCGAGACGGCTTACGGCGCCGACGCGACGGTCACCACCGGCGGCGGGGTCGTGACCTACGCCAACTCGACCCTGACCTGGACCGGAGACCTGCTGGTCGGGGCCACCGCGACGATCACGTTCTCCCTGACGGTCGACAACCCCTACGTCGGGGACCGGGCGCTGTCCAACAGCGTCGTCTCCTCGGCTGCGGGGAGCAGCTGCCCCACGGCGGGGAGCTCCCAGCCCGGCTGCACCAGCATGGTGCAGGTGCTGATGCCGGCCCTCGGGGTCACGCAGACCGCGAACAAGACCACCGTGGTCGCCGGCGACACGGTCACCTACACCGTGACGCTGACCAACACGGGCGAGACCGACTACGTGCCCGCCACCTTCAGCGACTCGCTGGCGAGCCCAAGGATCCTGGCCTTCGCCGACTACGCGAACGACGCGAAGGCGGACGTGGGATCGGTCAGCTACACCAACCAGACCCTGGTGTGGAGCGGCCCCCTGCTGAAGGGCGAGACCGCCGTCGTCACGTTCTCGGTGCGCACCCGCTATCCCGCCCCGGCACCGGTGAACGGCGCACGGCTGATGACGAACGTCGTGACCTCGTCGACCGCCGGGTCCACCTGCGTCACGGGCACCCGGGCCCGGTGCCGGACGACGGTCTCGGTCCTCCAACCCGCCCTGAGCATCACCAAGGTGGCCGACACCAGCCAGGTGGTGGCCGGCGGCACCCTCGGCTACACGATCACCGCGACCAACACGGGGGAGGCCGACTACTCCACCGCGACGTTCACGGACGACCTGAACGGTCTGCTGGCCCGAGCCCCGTACCGCGATGATGTGACGGCGAGCGCCGGTGCGGTCAGCTACGCCGGCGGCGTCGTGAGCTGGTCCGGCCCGCTGGCCAGGGGCGCCACCGTCCAGGTCAGCTTCAGCCTGCGGGTCCGCGTCGAGACGCCGGACGACGTGACCCTGATGAACCGGGTCGTCTCGTCGACGGTGGGCAGCACGTGCCTCGCCGACTCGGCCGACAACTCAGGTTGCGTGACCTTCACGTCGATCGCGCCCCGGAGCATCACGCTGAGCAGCCTCACGCCGTCCTTCACCCTCACGGGACTGCCCGGGTCGACGGTCGAGAAGGACGGCGCCGTGGGAATGGCCGTCACGACCAACAGCACCGGTGGCTACGGCGTCACCGTCAGGTCGCGCAAGGAGGCGCTGACTGCTCCCGGTACCTCCGACACCATCCCGATCGAGCGGCTGAGCGTCCGGTCCCCGGAGCTGAACCGCTTCGTCCAGATGACCGGTCCGTCGAAGGCCCCGGTCACCGTCCACACCAGCACCGGGCCCACGTCGTCGGAAGGAGACGCGATCAGCGACGACTACCAGGTGGTGATCCCGGACGTCGACTCCGGCACCTACTCCACCGAGCTCGAATACATCGCCACCGCGCAGTAGTCCGCACGGACCACGCCTCGAGAGGACGCACATGCACGCACAGCTCGACCTCACGCCACGGTCCCGGACGGCGGCCGTGCTGATCGCCGCCGCCCTGCTGACGCTCGGCGGCACCGGCGCCGCGCAGGCGGACACCTCGGACCCGCAGCTCAGCATCGCCGTCGACAACGGCAGCACGGCGGCCAAGAGCGGGGACGAGCTCGGCTACACCATCACGGTCACCAACCTGGGCACCAGGAAGGTCAAGGGCCTGCAGGTGAGTCAGACGGTCCCGGCGGGCGTCTCCGTCGTCTCGGCGGACGCCGACGGTGACGAGACCAAGGGCAAGATCAGCTGGAAGGTCGACCTGGCCGCGGCCGACAAGATCATCATGCACACCACGATGGCGCTGGGGAGCACGCCGGACTCGGCGCTGCGGCTGGCGACGGTGGCCTGTGCCCAGGTGTCGGCGAAGGGTCCGGCTCTGGTGTGCGCCTCCGACTCCGACCAGCTCCCGGCGGGAGCAGCGGTCGAGCGGGCCGAGGCCGACGCCGTCCCTGCTGCGGACGGTTGGCTCGACGGCCGCGCCCCCTGGTACGCGGGTGGCGCCGCGGTCGCGGTCCTCGCCGCTGGCGGAGCCGCACTGGTCGTCCGTCGTCGGCACCGGGCGGACCCCCCCGCCGGGGCTCGGTCCGCCGGCCCGGAGTAGCCGCGACGCAGCCGGGTACCTAGGCAGCGACCAGCAAGCCGGACGAAGGAGGAACGATGGCGGAATCAGTCGCGACCGTGTGGGTGCCCGTGGACGACATGGACCGGGCGAAGAGCTTCTACGCCGACACGCTGCGCTTCGAGGTGACCAAGGAGACGCCGGAGTGGAGCGAGATCGACGCCGGCAACCTGACCATCGGGCTGAACGCCCGCGAGGGCACCTCGGCCCACGCCGACGGCGGAGCGGTCATCACGTTCACGCCCGAGGGCGGGATCGACGCCGAGGTCGAGCGCCTGCAGAGCGCCGGCGTCACCTTCACCGGTGGCATCAGCGACCACCCCTGGGGCCGCATCGCCCCGTTCAAGGACTCCGAGGGCAACGACCTCCAGCTGTACGCGCCGCCGAAGGACTGAGCTCGCGCGCTCTGGGCCCGTCGAGGGGTGCCCTTCGACAGGCCCAGGGCGCGAAGGGACAGGCTCAGCGCGCGGAGGAGCTGACCGGCGCCAGGCAACGGATCGAAGCGCTGCCGCAGCCCACGTGAACGTTTGGGGTACGGCGCGACAGGCAGGTGAGGCGCCGAGCGCCGGGCGCCGGGCGGTGTACCGTCCGAAACGTGCTGACCCTCACACAAAAGCCGTCACACCCGGCCCGGGCGGAGAGGTGACCACCACCGCCACCACCCCTGCGGTGGTGGAGACCGCGCACCAGGACGGGCCTGCCCGCTCGCGGTCGCGACGCGACTCGGGTTCGTGGGCTGCGCTCGCCTACCTGGTGCCGGCGCTGGTCGTGTTCGTCGCCTTCTTCTTCTTCCCGCTCGCCCGGTCGATCTACCTCTCCTTCCAGCGCAGCGACCTCTTCGGTCGACCGCGTGGCTTCGTCGGGGTGGAGCACTACACCGACCTCTTCACCGACCCGGGCTTCGGCAAGACCCTGCTGGTGACCCTCGGCTTCACGCTGCTCACGGTCATCCCCAGCATCCTCGTCGGCCTGGTGCTGGCGCTGCTGCTGCAGGAGCGGGTCCGGGCGGTGCGCTTCTTCCGCACCGCGTTCGCCCTGCCCTTCGCCTTCTCCGTGGCCACGGCCGCGGTGGTGTTCGGCGTGATGCTCAACCCGGCCACCGGCGTCGTCAACGGGCTGCTGTCCTACGTCGGGGTCGCCCCGGTCGGCTGGCTCACCGAGCCGGCGACGGCACTGGTCGCCGTCGCGGCCACCTCGGTGTGGATGCAGGTGGGCTACAACCTGCTCGTGCTGTCCGCCGGTCTGGGCGCGGTGCCCGACGACGTGCTGGAGGCCGCCCGGCTCGACGGCGCGTCGGGGCTGCGGCTGCAGACCGGGGTCGTCCTCCCGCTCATCAGTCCCCAGCTGTTCTTCCTGGCCGTGACCGGGACGGTGCAGGCCCTGCAGAGCTTCGGCCAGATCCACATCCTGACCCGCGGCGGCCCGGACCGCTCGACCGAGACGTTGGTCTACTCCATCTACGACGTGGCCTTCGCCAACAACA
>Ga0210040_10000218_pt1 | contig 100704 bp, 89 predicted proteins | sample CryGeyCG12114_NA_FD_185462 | JGI IMG/M metagenome (GOLD analysis project Ga0210040, IMG submission 185462) | Groundwater microbial communities from aquifer - Crystal Geyser CG19_WC_8/21/14_NA (SPAdes) (version 2) | ecosystem: Environmental > Aquatic > Deep subsurface > Groundwater | place... | reverse complement strand
GGTTTGGTTTGGTTTGGTTTGGTTTGGTTTGGTTTGGTTTGGTTTGGTTTGGTTTGGTTTGGTTTGGTTTGGTTTGGTTTGGTTTGGTTTGGTGTGATTGGGTGGCATGGCATGGCTGCTTTTGCTCGTTGTCGTTGTTTGTGAAGTATGTGATTGGCTGACTGACGAGGACTAATAGATCCAATTGGGCTGGGCGCCAGTCAATGAAAGCGACGACCCGCGATGGAACGCAGATGCGCTCGCCCATCCCGAAGAGTCGAGGAAGAAGAAGTAAACGACAGGTCATCAAGTAACGGCACGGCATCGAAGTGCTTAGGGAGGAATACCCTGTAAGTACAGTATGCATAGTAAGCGTTCCAACCTCGCGGAGTCGCCCGAAGCCTTCCTTGTCCGGTCTAAAGAAGTGTACTCCACAGTATGTGGAGACTGCACCTTTCTGGCTGTGAGGCAGGTCTGCATACACTGTATGCTTCCTTGTATCCCGCTTCAAGTTGTGCTAGGCTTGAAGTTCTGAAGCCCTGTGAATAGAACCGGAGTAGGCTTTTCTCGTAGCACATGTGTCGTGTACCGTCTACTGCCACGAAAACACATATCGAGACCACGGGACCCGTGTAAGCGTGACCACAAATCATTCAACTCGTCAGTGATGTTGGCATTTTAGCTGTGATGCATAAGCTACAGTATATCCAGCCAAAAAGGCAAGGTTACAGTATGTGTCCGGTCCCTAGCATACATTATAATCATCTCTCTCTACACGCAGTTGAGTTGTCGCATCTCATTTCGTGTGTGCCTCACTACGAAAGCTCGATCCACGCTCGCTTATTTTCTCATCTCATCCCAACAAGTTCTCACGCGACATGATGTCCATTCGCCCCATCAGCGCCATTAGTGCTACAGCACGAATCGCCATTCGCCAACCTACTCGCCTGATTCTTGTTAGTCGGCAGGTCAATAGCCGGGTTCTCATGCCAGAAATCCGCTGGCCGGATCTTCAACTCGTGGATCTCAACTGGCATGACGGGCCAGTCCTCGACTCGCGGGTTGTGCGTCAGACCAAACGTAGCCCAGACGACGATATCTTCGTTCTCGGTGTTGTCGTTGCGCGCCACCATGTCTGCTAGACCGCCTTCTTCTCGCGTTGATTGCAGGGTGTAGCGGCCGGCGGCGTAGAGTTCGCCGTCCTGGTGCTTGGTGACCCAGACGTGGTGTTGGGCGAAAAGCGCGCGTTGGGCTTGGACGGAGTTTTTGTCGGCTAGGAGGAGTTGGGTGGCCATTGGGGCGAATTTGTAGCCTACTGGACGGCCGGAGATGGGGTTGGTTTTCGAGGTGTTTTGGATCTTGACGACTCGGTTGCTGGCAATGTCTGCGTCGAGCCATCTGCTGTTCTTGATGGGGGTCTTAATGACTTCGTAGTAGTTACCGCGGGGGTTCGTTTTGTCGTTCATCGCGACTGGGTGTGATTCTTCGATTACGGCGGTGTTGTTGTGGCCGTCGATTGCGGGGTCGATTCGTATGCAGAAGATGTGCTGGTGGTTCTGAGCTAGGGCGCCTTCGGAGACGACTGTTCCGTAGTCTGACTGCTTGCCTGGGTCGATGTTGACGACGCTGACAATACCAGTAGCGCGGGTCTCGACATTGATGCCACCCATTGTGTCAAGCTTGTAGGCGAAGACATACTCGTAGTTCGCTAAGGTGATGATAAACTGCACCACAAGCTCTCGGTTTCGAGCCACTACAGCTCGGCCAGTTCGCCAGTTGGTGTGTTTCCATGCTATTCCATTATCCTGCTCATGCAGGCAGACAACGTTTGACGCAACCTCTGGCTTGCCTTCTGCATCCGTGACAACGCTGTCGAAGTATTTGATGACACCAAGGCAATCGCAACCAAGCGAAAGATTGTTCGCACAAGTACCAGCACCGCCATCACCAAAGTCGAAAGCTTGCTTCCGCGCGAATGGGTATCGTGCATCCGCGTATGGCACTGTCATCTCTGAGAAAGACAACCGGTACATCACGGACCGACCGTTAAAGTGGAGATCGTGCAAAACCGCGCCTTCACGAGGGTTGAAAGAGACCCTGAAGCGCCATCCTTGCCATTCAACCAGGCTGTCATTTGTGATTTTGAACGAAGGTCCTTCGGGCTGCACTACATCGAGAGGCTTGAGGTCTTTTCGTGGGCCATTCGGTAGCAGCTCTGGAACATATTCTGAGGGCGTGCAGTGGTCGACCGGGTTCCTTTGGTGAGACTCGGGTTCCATTGGGTCACCCTTACCTCCTGTAGCGAGACGATCGACCCGTACAATCTCCTGTGTAGACGCGTCCATAACGGGAATAAATGGGAGTGGGAAGCTGTAAAAATTCGAGTCGGGGTTCTTGGACCTCGTGTCCTGAGCGAAGCACAGGCCCTGGAAATAGCGTGAGTTCTCTTCGCCGGGTAGAAGACCTCCATATGGCCATGGCTCCACGACAAGCTCATAACCTTCGGGGAGTTGGTATTCTTCGAGGCATTTCTTGAACATATCTGATTTCTCAACAGCTTGCACTAACTGGCGAAATTCTGGTACTGTGAGTGAGGCATGAAACTCCTTGCCGACGACTTTGTGATCAAGTCTCTTGCCGGATGTGACATCAACCACAGACTCGTTGTAGACAGGAATCTTGTCAGAGTCTATCACATCGTACAGGACCATTGCTCGACGGTTGAGTGGTTCTGGATCCTTGCCCGCATGTTCAGCTTCTAGATACTTCTTTATCTCCCCTTTCGGAGCTTCTTCGAGGAAGATATATCTGAAGAATATGGCTGTGTTAGGATGAAGCTTGAGTATAAGATCACGTGCCCGCTGTGTCTCCTCGAGAGAGAGCTGATCGAAAGGATGTGGGGCCATGGTGGAAGGTTTGTGGTCTGAGGGGTAAAACAGGAAGTCGAGGAAAGTGGAAAGATGTTAACGAGCATATATAGGTCGCTTGCCGTTCCTCACTTCAGATTCGGCGATGTGTTCGTGATATCGAAGACGTACTTCGACGCGCCAATCACAAGTGCTACGCATGTACATTCCGTTTTAGGTCTTAGCGCGGGCGAAGGACTCTTATATTTTCCGTGGCAGTCACCGCACCGTGCCGCGCAATGACTGGTAGAGGGTATGTATGGTTTCGTACGCTGACCATAACACTTCAAATGACTTAGTATCGGAGATGAGATACACCACCTGCTGTCGGTCAATGCGCGCTATTTTCGCAATTTCTTGAAATGACGAAACAGTCTCTGGGTACATCAAGGATAAATTTTCGGGTTAGGAAGCCTGCAAGGTCGATCCATGCCAAGATGACCGTCTGACAGAAGTCATGTGCGGACATTGGCGGGACGATTTCTGTCCAGGTTCATGCTTCGTAGCGAAGGCCCGGAAAGTAACGGTGTCGTGACTCGCCGTCGTTTTGAGGATGACGCATCAAATAGTGTCTTGCAGGTGAATCGACTTAAGAGCACGAAGCTCCTCGTGCATATCACGGAGAGGTAGCGCTTTCCACCAGGGGAGGCGGACAGAGGATAGCGATATCTTTTCGCGGACCTTGGTTGGTACGGTTCCAGACTGGCCCGCCTCAAGTGGTCCACCTTCTTATGTCTGCTGCATGTCTCTGATCCCAGAATGAAAGGTTGTTGGCTTTTGAACAAGTTGTGGTTGCAGCTCATCGTGTGCCATCACTCCATGTAGATCCGGGATCTTGACACCGTACTGTTCCTTCAGCGAAGCACTCCTTCCAGAAACTTGCCGAACACGCCGCGCACATTGTGGTGTTTCTTCTGCACCGCACTCATCACAATCGCGACACTTGTAGCAAAGACGATCTGCTCTCGTCGCTGGAACCTCCTATCGTACACTCGAGGCAAGAGCGTTGCAAGAGCTCTTGGGGCGACGAAGAAGGCTATGTCTTGCCGTCGGCTTGCATTCTCAAGCAATATTGACCAGCCGCAAGCGAGACACCCTGCAAGCACGCAAAGCCCGGAGTCCCACATCTGAGGCGTGACCGTCCTCGAAAATATCTTCGGGCCAAGCCGCGTGCGAGCAAGGCAGACGGCGTAGTAAAAGAGCGACACAAAGGCTGCAAGAAATGATGAGGACCTGGCTGCACCTACAACCACATTCGACATGCGCCTGTAATCGAAAGTAGGCCGTCGGACGTGGCTGATGAATTGCAGGGGTAGATAGAGGCGCATGGCGCTACTGAAAGCCTTCCAGAATCTTCTGACCGCGTGCACCTCACAGCTCTTCCCAGCGCCACAATGATAGAGCTCACAGGGTATCGGCACGGTGATCGTGGGATTGCCCCACACCTGTGGGAGGTTGAGTTCTTTACACAGACTTGGCAAATCGGCGTCCTTGGTGGTACTGCTTCCATAGACCAAGTCACCCTGCCTACATAGCCGGAGTGCTTGGATAAGTCGGTTGTCGATCTCTGCTATTCTCGATATCCACTGGTTGTATGTCTTTGGGAGCCTGTCTGGGGCAAAGAACCAAGACCACATAATGACCGCCGAAGAAGTTGAAAACACCCAAGGATCTGCCAGCGTCTTCACCAGAGACGTAAGCTTAGGTACCATTAGTTCTGGATGAAATGATGTCCCTCTGGAAGAGATCCAGGCAGAAATTACAGCCACATCAATCGCCCTGCAGAAGGCGAACAGTGTGAAGTCAATCGTTTTACCAGCATATTGCATATGGTAGCCTGGTGGCGGAAGATGGTGCTGGTTCGGAGAATCGAGAGTTGGTCGTATTTGCTCTACGCGCGAGTTCGCTTGTCTTCGTGCCCAACCATCATCCTTGTTGAGAAGTCTGAATGCCACCCATGCTGATACGAAAGCGCTTACTAGGGTAGCCTCTCTGATGATCACGTTGAGAAGGCGGACAAAAACATGTAGGGGGACATGCTGGCGCAACCATAAAAGAATACTCCTGAGCAGGCGTGGAAGGAGCGTGCTGCCGCCAACGATCAAGGCACAGGAAGTCGGAAAACGATTGATGCCAACTGAGCTTGTAAGGGCCGACGTGAGAAGCTCAAGTTTCTGTTGTACGGCTAGATCTGATGCCAGGAGTGTTTTGACCGTCGCCGGTAGTCGCGGTAGTGTTGAGCTCACATAGCCACAAGCGAACGCCTTAACAACGGGCTTCAACGCATCCGCTTGGCCTCGCCGTAGTGACCACGGACCCTTTCCTGTCCATGTCGCCATCATCGACAAGGCATTCGAGCTCGACACTGTAATGCTGCGATCGACGACGGACAGTGATTTGGGGGACACTATGGGCGATGCCACAGCCGAGGTTGCGGTCTTGGCAGCAACATGTGAAGAAGGCGCGATCGCTATAACGACAACGCAGGACCTGCTGCTTAATCAACAATTTCCTGGGCTGATGTAATGACCAGCTCTTGCTTTTGGTCCTTCTAACACATATGAGCGTGTCGTGTCTGGAACGGTACCTTAGTAGTAGTTGAGAGCAGAAGTCGAGGCAATCTACGTGGCCACTCAACGCGTCGGTTATTCACGCGTCGTGGAGCATGATGGTGAACATGATCCCGCACAAACATTGATGGCTTGCGAAGATCTGGCAGGCTAGCACTAGCCATGTCGCATCAGATACGGGGCTCGCAGCAGCGGTCGTTAACACTAACAGAGGAGCTCGAGCGCCTTGAGCAGTCCATTACATTGACTCTACAAGAAATCGACCACAATTTCAGTCGGGCGCATCGGATCGTTACCTCCAGCATCCTGCCGATTGTCGAGCAATATGCAAACCACTCTCGAGATGTATGGGAGGGATCCAAATTTTGGAAACAATTCTTCGAAGCAAGCGCAAATGTGTCTCTGTCAGGATATGAGGAGCAACAGTCGGTACAGGACGAGCAAGAGCAGACAGCCACCGAAGAGTCTGCCGCCACCACCCATACCACCTTAGAAACCTCGGAGTCATACGAGACACCAAATGCGCAGCATATCTCGACCGACTCAATCCAGGACCTTGATCTCTCCAATCTGACTATTTCCCCTTCAGATAGCACTCCGCGACCTCTGAAGCAGAAACAGGGAGGGGAGGAGCCATTGCCATATAGGTCGCTACAGCAGGATGTTGACGATACAACAAATGTCAATGTGACCTATGCTTCCGGTGCTGGCGATCCACGAACGCCGAGCAAGCAGACCTCTTCTTTGTTGGACGACGTAGCGATGACACCAGAGCAGTCTCCAGAAGTGCAGAGAAGAGAGCGGTTACCTCAGCCAGGCACTACGCAGAAGAGATCGGATCCATTGCTCCATTCAGTACTTGATAAGAAATATCGTGTTCAAGCAACTCCCTTGGCAAGCCATCGAGTAGGAGGCAGGCCAGCACGGACTCCTGGCACAGTCCAAGGTAAAAAGACATCAGACGCAACGTTAGAGTCAAGCCCGCTTGCACCACCGGAGCTGCATGCTGAAGTATTCGACTCACCTATGCGCCGCGAGATCACACAGAACTTGAAGCAGCAGAGAACACCAGGCGTCTCTGTCCTGACACCAGCGAAAGAAAGGCACACACAGGCACAGCGCACGATGGACGTCTGGGACTCCGACGACGACGACGATATGGACGAAGCTACAGGGATGCCATACGGCGCATCGCCTCCGAAAACAATGCAGTTTCATGTTCCACAGAGTCGGTTGTTGAAGACGCCCGCTCGAGAAGCGTCTAAGCAGATTGTCGACAATATACTAGCATCAGCCGGCGTGGGTCGAGAAGAGGACAATTCAGAGGACTTTGACATTGATTTGGACCTCAGCTACGACGATAATGATATGGATCAGACGAGCCCCAGTGTCGTTCGCAAGGCGGCTGTGGAAGACGAGACGTTCTAGAAATGCCATTCTTGTGTTCAGGCACCACCCTGGCATATCTAGCCCTTGCTAACGCCTATGCTGTGGTAGCCTTGGAGAAGCTGTGCAGTCTAAGGCTGAAACATCCGTCCGTGTTGCCTCCGAAGCCTGTGCTTTGTCAGAGCACAATGCGCACGACCTCTCCGGGTAATTTTGTTTGTGTTTTATGACGAGTTCAGATCAACCCAGCGAAATGAGGATCGTACGTACGCGAACTCTCAGTTTTTCAAGACAGCTGCATCAAGCTGCGTGCTTGTACCAAATGCATAGGCAAAGAGTCTGGACCTCGTGAGCAGCACGTGGTGTGGGGCTTATTACAGGAAATTACTTTGCTGTCGCAAGGGATGGTGGTGATCGACAAGTTCGAAGCACAAGTTTCAGACTTAGCGAGACGGTGTACGCTTTCATGCGGGTCAGGCAATGAATGGGCTTGGCGTGATGTTCGTCAAAGCGATACGGATGGAGCACAGCGAAAGACGAAGTACCGTATGCTGAAACAAAAAGGCATAAACAGCTATTAATGAGCATGCAACTAGCCTGCCGGTCACTGCATTCGAGCCGGTAATTTGCTGAAGGCCAAGCAGTCGCACGTTCATCTTGTCAAACACGTGTGCAGGAGGAGATTGAGGATGTACAGGCGAGAGTAGTGCATTACAGCAGCTGTGGTTGACGATGCGTAGAGTGAAGCGTATTCCATGATTCGATGGAGAGATATGGGAAGATGGTGTGTTGGAAGCACGCCTTGAATCTTCCTGCTGCCTCAAACAGCAGAGATTGCATGGTAGAGGGTAAAGACTCTGCTGACGAGGCCTCTACTGTAAATATCAAGCCCTTCGCACCTTAATCTTGGTTGGCTGACCCCTGGACTATTAATTGCATAACGCTATGTCGTATGTAGAACAGCGCCAACGCAAGGGCAAGTCGTGCTTGGGACTAAGTTGCAGTGGGAGGACTAAGCGGACATTCAGGGGTCCTTTTGGGATTAGCTTGGGGCGCATGGTGGCCTCCCAGACTTTCCTCACGCCTAAAAGTGCACAATTTGACGGGAGCTCCCAGTCGCCAGCTGAAGCATCACAAGCGATAGCGTGTCTGCCCCAGTTCTGGTGTTGCTTAGGGCATCACAAGCCTATGCAATCCTTGTCGTCCCTTCGCTTTGCATCTCGAGACCAAGAAAACAGTGTCGTCCATCCACTTGACACGACATCTGCAGCACGCAGAAGCTCATCGACACAATCTTGACTACTACCCTCGAGCAGGTCCATCGACCACCCGATCCTGGCTGCCGATTCTTCTCACCGACTCCTCGAGCAAGCAACGGTGATCGTGGTTCGGAACATTACGAACATCGTCTGCAGGCCAGGATCGATCCTGGCGCATTGGCGTTTGGGCTGGCCAACGACATCAACCCCCGTCCTCGTGTTCCATATCGTCGGTTTCCTCTTGCCCTAAGCTATTGACTTCGACTTTGTATCTTCAGCTGGACGGCAAGCCTATAATTGACCACCCCACTCGTTTGTCAGTAGGGAGTAACACGAAGACCAGCGATTTGCGACCTGCCGTCTATATCCTCTGTATATACGCCTCTCGAGTACGAATCGAACAGCACTCGAGGAGGAAGAACAATCGAGGCTTCAACTTCGTCTGCTACACACACAAATCGCATCGTTTGGACTGCCGGTTAATCTGATTTTGGTTTCAAACGTTGATGCCACATTCATGTGGTGGCACAAGCTTTTCCAACAAGACTATCCACGGTGTTTGACTAATTGACAGGCAGTCGCAGGCCGTCGGTAGAAGGAAAGACCGGCTGTCGCATCAGAGTCAAAATGGCGGCCACGATGCTTGACCACATGCAGCCATACCCAGAGTCTCCCATGGATCCTGAAGACCAAGCATATCCGTGCAAAGGCTGCGGAGAGGTATGAGCACTCTACAAACTAGCGCTTGAGTGTGACTGACATAGCATCCAGATTCTGGAGGAAGGCAAAGCATTTGAACTCGGTAAGCACGAACCCTCTTTCCCGCCTTGACTTCCAGTGCTGACTATCTAAAGCTGGCAACAGATGGCACATTGACTGCTTCCGATGCAATACGTGTAACACCCTTCTCGACTCGGACGCGAACCTACTCCTACTGGGCGACGGTTCCTTGATATGCAACAACTGCACCTACAGCTGCAGCAGCTGTATGAACAAGATCGAAGATCTTGCCATCCTTACTGGTGATCAAGCATTCTGCGCCAACTGTTTCAAGTGCAGGAATTGTAAGAGGAAGATTGAGAACCTTCGATATGCTCGGACCTCTCAAGGTATATTCTGCATGGACTGCCATGAGGCCCTGATGGCCAGGAGGAGGAAAAAGACTGCGAAGGGCTTATCCGCCAAGAAGCCGATGGACAAGGCCTTACCTGCCATACCTCCACCAGAAGCGAGGCACACTGCCTATATGTCTCCAAGCGTCGACCAAATAGCGGACCCTCTGCATGCTGCGCCCATGCCTGAGGGTCCGTCCGTACAGAAGACTATGAGCGAGCTGCGGCACGACGGGGATTCGGAACACACCAGCCCTCCGGCTTCTTCGCACAACCAACAGGCCGGTCTCACCCTACCCTCGACGACCTACAAGGACAACAGAAAATCTCACATGTCTCAAAGGTCAGACATGTCAGGTGGAGGCGAAGAGTTCCTGATACCGCTCGCCTTTGATCCCAATCCTCGTAAACCTGCCTCCAATAGCCCAAGCCAGCAAAGCACACCTCAGGTGCGGCCAACCGAGGACCTTGCAAAGGACTACTTTGGAGGTCCTCGATCACATACCCTGGCCGGTTCAACATCACAAGCAACAAGTCCTCAAATACCACAGACTCGACAACCTTCGCATAATCACGTGCGGAAGCAGTCAGACGCCAGTCCGTCAAGACATGGCTCTAGGGCAGCTTCCTCATATGCGGCCCCGGGGCAACATCACTCACCCCACATTTCGCAACTAGCGAGGAATGACTCGTCGATGGACGAGAACTTCAAATTACAGGAAGCACCGAAGAACAGACGAGTGCCATCAAGCAGCTCTACTCCTCAACAGGACCTCACGCCAAATCTGGCACAGCAGAGGAGCCCGGCCCTCGGAGAGCAAGACTTCAGATCCGATGGCGGTCGATCAACACCACGTATGTCGCATGAAGCGAGCCCTGAATTTATCGATGAATTCAATTCGCCTCCACGGCCTCCGGCGTCACGTTCGATACCCGCGAGGGGCGATTCTCTAGCTAGTTCTGTGCCCAAGACTATACCGAGGAAAGAGGTCAGCGCTGGCACATCTTCTCAGCCACTGCATGACATGAGCAATACACCGGGGCCTAAGCCGCCTCCAACGAACCTCGACGCTGCCAAAGCCAACGGCGGCAAAGTCATCTCGGCACCCATTAGCTCCCCAGGCTCACAGAGCATTCATGATACCCCAAGTCTACTACAAGAACCTATCGGTGGAGACAAATTTGTCCAGCCACGAGCACCACCAGCGCCACCCTCAGCTCACGCTAGGAACGAGAGCATTAGCACATTACAATCGGATGCTCAAAGATCACCGAAACTCCCTCGCTACTCCGGCCAAGGCGACTTCACGCTCGAAGAGGACATTTCTAGAATACTTGGACTCGACGATGGGCCGACTGCAAACGAGTCATTTCTGCGCCGTGTTTCAAATTCGGTCAGACATGGTCGTAGCTATAGTGCTCAGAGTGGTGGTAGATTCTCTCGCGACCGATGGCCGCGTTCGCCTGTTGTGACAACCGCAGCAGGCCATGAGATAAGCAGCCCTAGTACGGCTTCGCCAGAGCACAGGGAAGAATTGGCGTGGTTCAAGAACGAGCTGCGAAGAGAAAGACAGAAGACGATGGACAGGGAAAAGAAGATTGCCGAGCTTGAGACACAGCTCAATGCAACAGCCGACATTAGTCAGGTCAACGTCGAGCTCAAAGAGAAGCGCTCAACTATGGTGGTGTTAGACACTCAGAAAGAAATCGTGGTCCGAGAACTTGAAGTCCTTACGGAGCACATCGCTAACGCCAAGAAGAGTGGTGAGCCACTTGATGTGAACAAGATGAACAGCACAGTCTTTCGGGATCTCGCAGAAGCGCTCGACAGACTGAAGAGGGCTTTTACACCGCAGATTGAGTCGCTCGTGCAGCAGAAGAACGAATTGCTGGATGACATTACACAGCTCAACCAGCAGAAAGATAAGAGCTTTCATGAATTTGAGCAGCTCTCCAATAAAAACGCTCAGCTGGCGGAGTTTAACAACCAACTCGTGGACCAGATACAGAACATCTACAAGAGTAATCGCGGCACTGCCCTGGATGAGCTTAAGCAACCGAATGGTCTGGGCATCTACTCTCACCACAAAGACAACTCAAAGGTATCGATTGACTCACGTGAGATGAAACCGATGCAACCGCCTATCATGGACCCGGGGATAACCTACGAAGCGGGTGAAGCGGGTGCCATCCAGTCACTAGCAGGTGCGCAAGTCGTCGAAATGAAGAAAGGAGCAGTAGCCAAGCGCTTCGACTGGCGTAAAGGCCAGAAGATGGCAAAGGGTATCACCAAGGGCGTCAAAGGCGCGTTCGCTTCGGCACAGCAGAACTACGGGCGAGATATGTCATTCGCTGAGACCGGTGCATACGGTAACCAAATATCAGGTGGACAACCATACACGGATACGCCAAAGAACGCAATGGAGTTCTCACAACAGGCAGGCTGGTTGAGTGCCAACCAGAAGCCTGGAAGAAATGGGCTCTATGCCTCCTCCGCTAACGCATCCACCCCATCCCTCCTCGCCGGCGCCGATAACGGAAGGCTTCCCCTTTACGGCACAGATCTTGAGACTCGCGCCGATTATGAAAAATCCTCAATACCCGGAATTGTCAAGAGATGCATAGCGGAGGTCGAGGATCGCGGCATGGACGTTGAGGGTATCTACCGCAAATCCGGTGGTAACAGCCAAGTCCAACAGGTCAAGGAAGGCTTCGAACGACAACCGTACGATTACGACATCAGCGATCCAGATCTGGATATTCACGCCGTGACGAGCGGCTTGAAGCAGTACTTTAGGAAGTTACCGACGCCGCTGATCACTTACGACGTCTATGATACCCTGATTGAGTTGACGATGATTCCAGATGGTCCTAACCAGCGCGAACATCGCATCGCAGGTCTAAGGGATGCCCTTGAGGAATTGCCGCGTGTTCACTATGAGATACTGGACTACCTTATGCGCCATCTGAGCCGAGTCGTGGTGTTTGAGAAAGAGAATCTAATGACACCCATGAACGTGGCGGTTGTGTTTGCGCCGACCATCATGAGACCGGAAAGTGTAGCGAGAGAACTAAGTGACACGAAGGGCAAGAACGAGGTTATCATGTGGATGGTGAACGAAGGTGCTGCTGTCTTTGGTTGGGATGAAAGCGAAACCGGCAGTGGAAGGTCCTAGTTGGATCTAAGGTTATTTGGGGATCCACGCCGGGATCAGATGGTCTACGTCGAAACGGAAACAGACTCACAAGAAGACCGTACGAGTTTCGGGGAGCATGGCGTTGCGGCGTACTCATTGTCGCAATTGCTAGGCCGGAATGGTCTGGATCGATGATTTGGTACGTTTCCTTCTTACACTGAGACGACACAGCACTGCTATTGTCTGGTCACAGCGTTTCAGCGAGCTACTTACCCTGTCATTCAGCGTGATCACGATTATGATTGCGCCTCCATTTTGGGAAAGACAGATTGGCATTATCAGAGGACTTCTTTTGCGAGTTCTAGAATGAGACATTCTATTTTTATGGTCTATATGATCAGATTCAGATGCAAGCTTGCCCTTCCCGTCCCAATTTCGTTCTCATTGAACATATGCTGTTACGACTTCTCTTGTCCAATACTCGAAATATTATACTAACGACTTTGATGACAAATTGCGCTACCTTTGATGAAAATACCAATGGAGCTTTCGACAATTCGAATTACCAGATTGTAGCGAACAAGCCGTATTGGTACTGCTCTGCTCTGGTCGGGCCGCCATCAGCGAGCGCACTGCGGCTTCCGCCATGCTGTGAGTGGACCATCGCACGACAGCTCAAACGAAACGACTTGACCGCGGCACTATCATAAGTTAGTGGCCTCGACCCGTGAGGCTATCTTATCATAAATAGCAGGGCGTAAACAAAAGTCTTCAGCTAGAAGCCTTCTATAACCAATCGCTAGCTAACTGCCTTACCCATCCCAGGTCTTCCGCGAACGATAGGCGGGCGGTAATATACAGTATCAAGAATTGCCATCCTGTCCCGGGCGCGAGGATGAGTTTTTAGAGGTGCGTCTGCTTCCGCTGAGTCCGCCGTGTTCCTTAGCCAACATGGCGTTACAAGCTGCATTCCGCCGAGACCTGCCTGATAGGAGAGAGGTCGTCAGCCGCGTATGGCGTTATGCTGCTGGTGATTTTTGGGTGTGCTAAGACACTTCTGCCTGCTCTGCGTTATCCTAACCCGCTTTGGTATTCAGCCTCATTCATCTTCAGTCACTATTACGTTAGTACCGCGTTTCTCAATTCCAGATTTTCGAAGAGCCTTGATCACAATGGCGCCCTGCAATCACCCTTCCGGACAATGTGATGAAGCAATGCTGGACCCTGAGCACAGTGTGCATACCATTTGTGTAAGTCTGACGATTGCTTTACTCTGGCTCGACATTCAGGCTGCGCCGATTACTGCGAATACCATGTACTGTATGTGAATCGCCAGGCCGCGAGGAAGCGGCATCAGGCGGATGCGGGTATGGGAAGTGTGTTGCGGATACCCCTCATGTGACGGACACGGGGCGGGCTACTGTATAAATCATCGCTGTCAGGCCCAAGGCTGTAACGACATGGTGCATGTCCGGAACGGAGAACTTTCAGACTAACTTACTGCAAGAAGCACACCTGCGCTACCAGAGATTGTTTCACTCTTGTTGAATCGTACGTGTCCTTCTGCCCTGGGCACGCTTGCGAGATACTTGACTTGATTGCCCCGGCCGCCGTCTAGAGCGCGAAATCCTCTGTACTTATTAAGCATCAGAACCTTCAGTCAGCACAAGAGCAGGACGGCAATCAGTCTCCCTTGGGAGATGGATCGTCTTCAGACGAGGAGGCACCCTTAGACAACGGGTCTTCCTCGTCGGAGGGCGAAGTCTGTAAAGACTCAGACTGCCGCAGTAAAGAACTCGCCACATACACTGATTGGGAAGGCGGTCAGCGCATCTTGGTTTCTTCCGATTACTGCTACAGGCACAAATGCCTCGACAAGTATTGCATTGCAACGAGGAGATTGCTCCCCGATCTGATCTGTGCGCTGCGAGTCGCACGAGGACGAAATGGAAAGGAAGTTCGGTCTAATTCGGCGTAGGGAAACGGTCGCTTGCTTCTCATTTGGTATTGGTATATCACGGCAAGGCAAGAAGAGGTATCGCAGTATCATCGACGACCTTTTGACGGGATATAAGAGGTGACATTCGCCCGTTGAGGCTCAGATCGCGGACGAGTTCACAAAGAAGACGAGTAGCATATACGTTGAATTACCAGTCTCCTGCTATACCGTGTTAATGAACGACACACAGGTTCCGGTGGGCGTACTGCGAGCTCAACGCTCCTCGCAAATGTGTTCAGCTTAGCGTCTATGTAGGGAAGGCATTGTCTTCGTTGCGCGAAGCCTTAGACGAAACGGACGCCCGAATCCTTGATAATGACACATCGTGTTCACGTCTACGCGTGACTATTGGTTGCTACTTGTCCACTGCTTCGTACTCATGATTTCTACTCTTACTGTACAGTCTCCAACCACGGAGACTCTGGTCGTTAACCTGACGGCCCGGCAAGAGCAAGCGAATCCTGGTCTTGGCTTAAGGAGTCAGATTGAATCGCTAGTTGCGATGGCACGATCCGGCATTTTCCCCTCGTGAGATATCGTAGCAGAAGACACAACGGAAGAACAGCTCGGCTGGGCTCAGCTCGTTACTCAAACGCCAACGTCAACCTCATCCATCATCAACGTGACATAACCGCCACTGCCACCCTGCTAACTCGACCTACTCCTCACTCCCGGCCAACTCAAACAACACCGCCGTCTCACAGAACCCAGCCCTATTCACGTTCCAATTCAACAGATTGTTCCCCTCGTAGCTCACCATATACTCGCTGCCCTTCGTATTCAGCGCCCACAGGTAAATATCCGAGCAATTCCCGCTGATATCGACCATGCGCTCCTGACACGTCTCAGTCCCAAGACAAATGGGGGTATTGTAGTTCTCGAAGAAGTTGTACATGCCCGACCCGTAGACGTAGATGTTGGAGGAGTTGACGAAGCGCGCGCCCCATGTGCGTGCGCAGTTTGGCTGCTCGCAGTCTTCGAATGTGGGGTCGTTCCAGTTTGATTGCGGCGTGAAGGGGACCAATGCGTTGGGGTTTCCTTGGAAGTATGCGGTCTCTGTCTGGATCACGCCGGCGAAGGTATTTCGGCTGTTGGCCCACTGGTAGTTGTAGAGCGTGTTGTGCTCTGCGCTGGTGCCGTATAGCCAGTTTGGTCCGTCGCCTTCAATGAGGAAGCCGCGGCCGTTGTAGATGTCGACTTGGCTACGTGAGCCTAGGTCGAGCTCGTGATCGGAGACCCAGCCCCAGATGTTCTCGAAGTAGCCGTTCGCTTGAGGGGTGATGTGCAGGAGGAGGAACGCGGCGGTGCAGCTTGCTATGTGTGCATCGCCGTCGGACCAGCGGGTGTCAGGTGACTTGAGGCAGATATCTTGTTGGAGATTTGTCCCGGCGGTAGCACCGAGCCTGAAGTGGGCATCCCACATGCCAACGGAGCCTTGTGTTGCGGCACGGACGTTCCATTGAACGACGATGGCACCAGGTGTGGGACCGCGAGTCTCCCACATCAGATCGCTAATTTCGACGGTGCCCGAGTCGCCGGGGTTTCCGATTTGCCAGATCGGAATGGGATTATTCTCGTCTTGGAAATTTGAGCCCGTGCCCATGATGATGCTGTAGAGCTCCCCGACAATGCGGATGTTCGATGGGACACGTACGGTGTCGCTAACTATATAGGCACCTTTGTCGAAGAAGCAGACTTGGTTGTTGGCACTGCAGGCGTCAAGGAACGATTGCATTGCTGCTGTATCATCTGGATAATGTTAGTATGAGTTGGAAATGGCAAGGCTTGTAGCTTACCTGTATTGCCATCACCAGCCAGACCCGCAGCAAGAGCACTGGAGAAGCTTGAGAGAGGCACATCTTCGTATTGTGGCTTTGACCTGGTGTACCATCTACCATTTCCATCGACGAGACTTGCTGGTCTTTCGAGCGGCGCCAGTGTGCGCTGAATGGTGATTTCCTGAGCCGTGTACTGGGTCTGAGTATCGTTGCCAAACGAGCACGTAGTGCCGTTCAAAGATTGCCCATCCAAGCTTTGGGCAGCTGTAGTCCAAGCGTTGCCCTGTGCAAAGAGGCCAACCTTCTGATTGCCTGCAAGAATTGTTCGCGACGCCGTTCCACCTGCTGCAGCAACTGCCTGAGATGAGCCGGTGAAGTCAACGTTCTCTAGAACGAGTGAACCAGCACTTTGAGGCGAGCTGTATCCTGGAGCGTAAGGGGTGAGGATACCTTGAGTGGCCGAGATGGAGCTATCCGTAACGATGATTGAGCCCACTGCTTGGTTGGAAAACCCGCCAGAAGTCATGTCCAGACCCACGTCACAGCCAGTAATCTGTAGATTCACAAAAAGCCACACCCAGTCGAATACCATCTGTATGCCTGTTCTTGCGTTGCTGATCTGAAGGTTTATGCTTGTGAATTGCTGCGAACCAAGAGTAGCACCTATTGCCCCACCATCGATGAATATGTCAGACATGAAACCACCAGAGCCATTCTCCGCGTAGATGCCCTGTTGCCTGTTATTGGCTTCACTCTTTGGCCTCATGTTAATGCGGATGTTGTTGAGATGCGTCGCTTGCGCAACCTGCCAGTGGATGCCAGATGCGAAGACAGGGGCTTCTGTCATATCGATGATCACATTTCTCAGTTGCCGGAAGAAGTTGTTCTGATTCGCATACCACTCGGCACCAGATCCATCCGGGATGTAGATATCCGAGTCAAACACAGCCAAGCCGATGTCATTCGTATAGCTTGGGTCGACCTTGATGGTAGGGGGATTGACTGCGTCTCCCACAATTTGTGTCGCATACCACATGACTAACGGCTTGTTGACTCTGTAGGTACCGGGCGGGATGTACACTAATGCAGGTGTAATGGTAGACGATTCACAATAGGTCCCCACTATGTTGTCGCCGCCACCACACCTAGTGCCGGGATCTTGGATCGCGTCATTGATACATTGTGTCGAATCCTGGACACCGGTGGCTGTAGCGGACTAGTTAGCCACGCTTCATGTACTCGGACCGGACAGACTCACCGTCACATCCATAATCCAGGACGTTCCGAAACGCCTTGTAGTTTGGGTCTGTCTGAAATGCGACTTTGCCTATATGGTTGTATTGGCCTAGCCACCAGTTTGACTGAGCCGCGGCAAAAGAGAGTGAGGACAGAGTCAACGCCAGAGTTGGCAGAATCCGCGATCTGCTGAAACGAGGCATGATGGCGGCTGAACGTCGACGGCAACAAAAACGAGAGGGTTGCTGATCGCAAAGACTTGTCGAGAAGCTGGAAATCGACGCGTGAAATGTGGTGTTGAGGCTCGTGTAATGGCATGCCCTGATCTGTGGTATGCGACCCACACCAATTTCCACCTAATATTTCAGGTATGTGCTCAAGAATGTTGACCCTTCCAGGACCAGAGTGAGCTTGAGCATTCATCTTCACCTCAGGAATACAAGCATCCTGCTCAATCCCATCACAGGTCCTTCCGTTAGTAAAACGCCAAAATGAAAACATTCGGGTTTCTCTGCCTTTTCATCCAGCTCCTGGCTATGCTACAACTGGTGTCAGCAGCACAGTTGAGATCTCGTCAGAACGAAAAGCAGACTGAGAAAATGTAAGCAGATGGTCGATGTCAAATGATCATTGCTGACCTGGAAGCCAGATGCGCTAAAGGTCATCACTCCTGCAACAAGTTCTGCTGTGCCGATCCATGCAACTCGGACGGTGACTGTCCAAACGAAGTGCTGCAGAACATGGGGCTCGCAAGGTTCGGTCAGGTTGTGGCACGAGAATGAGGTCAAGGCTCGTAATATCGGAGAGGGATGATGCCGATATTCGAAGTTGACAAGCTCGACTAGGCCGATCGAAGACATCAACAGCGGAGTCCCTGGCAGCAGACATACCTTCCAAGTCAGAACATTGCAAAAAGAGAAGCAACACGCCTCGACTCTGGAATCTAGAAAAGTGGTATGCTTCAGGGTATCCAAGGTTACTACAAACTCACACACAACGCCGCGCTCCCGTTAGTGAATGTCGTAGCAAGTTGAATTGATGCTGTGGCTTCCGATCTTTTCCAATATTGAACAAGTACATCGTTGACTATGAGCCACCATAAGCTCGCTTGATTTCATCCTTGTACTTCTCTTGAATCTTCTTGCGTTGCAGCTTTTGAGCCGGGGTCAAGAGTCCCTATATCTTGTTAGCAACAGCTCTTCTTGCGTGTTACAGTATGGGCACTTACGTTCTGGGGGGTCCATTCCTCCTCAACAAGCACGACACCATCAATGATCTCAATGCCTGACAAGCCGCCCTGTTTGCCCTGATTCTGTACTTCTTTCAGCACTGCATCATTGAGCTTCTTGTCGTGTACCATCTCCTCCAACGAAGCTGCTTTGAGACCATTCGAGGAAGCCAGCTTTTGTAGTGCAGCTTCCACGGGGACCACAATGGCGACGGGCTTGGCCTTATCTTGTTGGGCATAGACGCAGATTCGACCAACGACAGGGGCAGACATATACACCGATTCGAGTTTCTCCAGGGCGATGTATTCACCATTGAGTGTCTTGACCAAGTTTTTCTTTCGGTCAATAATAGCAAGATGGCCATTCTTGTCAAATTGACCGATGTCGCCGCTCATGAACCATCCGTCGTCACTGATGGCTTCCTTCGTCTCTTTCTCATTATCCAAGTAGCCTTCAGTTACTGCGACACCCTTGATCCAAATTTCGCCTTGAGGTGGGTTATTCGTGGAGAAGTAGCCGGCCTCGGGGAAGTCAACTAACTTCACTTCAACGCATCCAGGAACACTACCCAATGTGTGGGGGTTCCACTCAAGGGGGTCTTGTATGGCGCCCATTGCGCACGTCTCTGTCAAGCCATATCCTTGAATCATCGGTGTGATAGCGTATGAGATAAACTTGCAGGTTTCGAGCGAGATGGGGCCACCGCCGTTGAAAGCGATACGTAGACGGCCACCAGTAGCGTCCTTGAGCTTCTTGAAAATGACGGAGTCGAGTACAGCGGCACCCGGTAGGCCCATACCTAGAAGACGTTCTTTGAGAGCCATGCCACCCCAGAACATGTTCTTCACCACGAAGGAACTTGAGTCTACTTTTGCAACAATGCCTTTCTTGACGCTTTCCCAGACTGCAGGTACACCAATCAGGATGGTGGGCCTGAATTCCCTGATATCTCCCTTGCAGTTGCGGACGGAGGAGTCGGACAAAGTCTTGGGGTTACCATAGCCCATAGTGGCACCCCAGAACATGGTGACATTTTCGAACATGTACTCGAAAATGTGGGATTGAGGCAGATATGTCAGGTTAGAATCGGCCGGGCTGATGAATGGGGCAACGACCGACTGGACACCGGCCAGGGCAGCAACAACGGCTTTGTGCTTGATCATGACACCTTTGGGAGGGCCAGTAGAGCCAGAGGTGTACATGATGCATGCTAGATCATCGGGAGAAGGCGGGACTGGATCGACAGGATTCTCCTTTCCTCTTTTGAGCAACTCGTCGTAGCTGATGATTTCCAGGTCGCTGTTGGCCTCTTTCAGCTTGTCCATGTCCGCTTGCTTCAGTTCGGGCTCGGTGTTGTAGATGACGTATTTGATAGCAGAACCGTCTTTGATGACCTTTGCCAGTGTTCCGAAAAGGTTAGGGTCCAGGAAAATGGCAAGCGAGCCGGTCTGCTTGAGAGAATGGCTGAGACCCTCTTCACCCAGCGAGTCGTAAGCGGTCACGATGGGGATGGACTGGGCCGAGGCAGCATGCGACATGGCTAGCCAGTGAGCGCTGCAATACGATTAGCCAGAGAACTTTCTCGTGTATCTGGCAGACATACCTGGTAGCACCATAAAGATGCATCTTGTCGTCTTTCTTCATACCGAGATGGCGCAGGCCTGAAGCTGCAGCCAGAGCCATCTGCTCATACTCGACGAAGCTCATGTATTCGTAGCCAGACAGCTCGAAGTAAGTCCATTTCTTGTCGACTTCCTGCTCTTTGCCATCGATGATCTTCTTGACCTTCTTGTTCTCGACGTGGGTCTTGATGATCCTTCTACTACCAACGGCTTTCGCATTTCCAAACTTTGCAGCAGCTCTCCTGAAGTTCTCGTATATTGTGCTGACCTGTGCCGAGGGCTTGACAATGAGTTCATCTTTGGCGTGGGGGTTTCGTCTCGGTATCGTCTCGCCCTTCTTCTTCTCGTAACCCGAGGCTTCGACGCTGAAAGGGCCTCGTTTGTACATGTACGGCTGTACATACCCGGAAACCCTCTTCTCGTTCTTCATAGCATCCTCAGCGTTAGCCATGGTGGATTGTATGCGCTACTGCGCTGCGATGAGGATGAGTTGGTGGAAGGGACACTACAAGCTCGAGTATAACAATCGAGTTTCGACTTGAATATGAGGGATTAGAGTTTGAGTTGTTGTGCGAGCTGGTGTGATATAGACACGACGGAATGCGAATGTTGGGAGAGGACCAGCCACAAGGTGTACAGTATCTACCCCAGGTGATGTACGCTTATGCAGGCATGCGGCGTGACTGCCTCGTCGAGCATGCATCACCACACGTCATTTCCCGCCCACCGCTCACCATTTTGGAGATCCTTGGCACTCTCAGACATCCATCATCATAACCAATCCTCTTTCATCCCAAGAACAACCATGTTCCTCGGCTTGCTGGGCATCGTGAACTCTTAATTGCTACTTCCGTGCGTAGGATCTCGCTTCATCGTACGCAAGGTCTTACGGTCACTATTCATTGCCAATTTCTGCCCGAGCTTCTTGCCTACAATATCTGTGGGCCAATAAAATTCATCTATAATGACATTGGTGTTGTCCAGGCCTATCGAGGACAGGCTCAATGCGATCGGCCATAGAGTGATTGATGTCGACGAAGGTTCGTCTGACACTTGATTCCCGACTTCATCTGTAGTGTCCTTACTTTTACTTTGTATTGATAGAGACCTATGATTTATTCAGCTATGACTTTCCACAACGCAACCTTGGCATGATTGACGACAAGGCCAGCACTCTGGAAGTTGATGTGGCAGGTGAAAGATACGATATACGACAGTCGCCAGGTCTGCTGACTTCGTCTAATGCGGAAGGCACGACTGGTGCTGCTTTGTGGAAGATATCTCCTCTTCTTGCAGAATGGCTAGCCGACCAGACCAATGCCTTGTGGTCTACCGGCATCCTCGACCTTGATGCTGTCGTTGTTGAGCTAGGATGTGGCATTACTGGCCTTGTTGGCCTTGTCATGGCCAAGCGAGTCTCAACCTACATTCTAACCGATCAAAGATCTGTTCTTAAGCTACTGCAAGAGAACGTGGATGCTAATGCACCTCATGCCAACAGCTCCAAGGTCAAAAGTCGTACCTCGAGGAAGGTCGAACGCTCATCCGAAGGCAATAGCAAAGCTCGCGTGATGGAGCTCAATTGGGAGCTTGACGATGCCGCCGCTCTGGATGACGCGCTTAGTCTAGGAGGCCAGATTGACCTCGTGATCGTCTGTGATTGTGTCTTCAATGACTTTCTTTTGCCACCTCTTGTCACTATGTGCCAGAAGATCTGCTTGAGGTCGATCGAGAAGAGAACGGCCTTACTTGTTGCCCAGCAGCTGCGGTCAGATGAAGTCTTCTCGGCGTTCATGGAGCTCCTACTGACGAAGTTCAATGTTTGGCGGCTGTCTGATGCATCCTTACCACCAACATTACACAGCGGTTCCGGCTTCGTCGTGCACCTAGCCATTCTACGGTGACTCTCAAAGTATGTTGCTTCCATAACCGCCAAGCTCGAAGGTGAAGCCTTGGTTGTAATTGTCATCACACGGCGCAATCGTGTTCCTGACCTTGACGTTTTCACTCCGGTGAAAGGAATAATGCCTGAATGAGATGCCAAACATTCGCACTGTTAACATCCAAAAGATCAACAGCTGGTCACAATCATCTCAGGTACAGTGTTTCCGCTTGACTTCGTCCAAGGCTCGAATCTAGCCTGCGACCACCACTCCATGACTCTCGGCCAGGATGAACGATGCATCGCTAATCGCTCTTGCTGCCGTCATCGCCGCAGTCATCGTCGCACTGAGCATTGTGAGCGCAGTCTTCCTAGCAAAGTACGCCAAACGAAGGAGAGTCGATCGGTCATACCAAGCCTCGTAAGTCTTCACTTCTCATCACACAGTGTTGCACACAATTCTACTCTGCGATATCACCAAAGGCTGTACCACCACCGATCTCACCCATTTGTCCAAACAGCGACAAAGAAAAGCCGCAAATTGACAATCGCACAGACAGGAAGAAGTCGAGATGCAACCACCAAGCCAGCATAGGCCGATTTCCACCACTATCGCACCACTCCCACCTCCCCCGATACCGCACGCCCGACCATTCTCTCCTCTCGGTGAGCAGGCGCCACCTGGTGCCGCGCTAGCGCACAACACGCTGCCACGACCGATGCATTATGGTATAAGCTGGGCCAGGTAAAGACTTGCACATGGTATTTGGTAGACAGGAACGGACAGTTCAGCACGAGCAGGCAACATTAAGCAAGCGGGTTCAGGGGTAGTCTGAAAATGGATTCATACGAGGCGCGTTATTGGCAAATGCGACAACTTCAAGAACACGAAACTGCCGAATCAAAATAGAACTGTTTCTGTCTGGGCAAATCATGCTAAACGTTGCTCGTATGCCAATCCCAAGCCAAACCAAGCCAATTAGCGCTCGTCTTTGCCATTTAGAGACCACGACAGCTAGTGGCAACACACCAGGGGTAGGAACTTGCTTTACGTCAGGCAGTGCCACGACACGATTCGCAAGGTCTTGATGCAGGCGATAATGAAGAGTGAAGCGCGGAGGACTTGCCGTCCAGAGGCCGATAGACGTATCGCTGGGTAGCTCTTGTGCGTGAAGCCATTGCATATAGTATGTGAACAAATCGCCATGAAGATCCACTTTGGGGGACTTCCCTTAAAGACCGTCGAAGTTCCTGAGGCTGAGCAGTGACCAGACACCAGAGATCGCGTTGTGATTGGATGCGAGGTCATGCATCATTACCAAAAGTCCTTCGTATTCTTCCCGGCGGACAAGCACGTGGGCCCCGCATTGCACTCATCGCTACTGACAGCATCGAGAGGCACTCAGCGAGGTGTTGGGAGACAAGTGATCACTTCCAGACCTACTAGACCTCTCGAAAGTATTACATCGCTCAAGTCGTTGCGTAGAGTGTGTTTGCAGTGATAGATGCAGAAGTCACGAGTGTCCAAACGCAGCAAGTTTGCCGGAAAAAATAGGATTGCCATGGTCGGACCTGACTCTTCCAGACCCAGCAGCTCCCGCATGCTCAAGGATGTGGTTCACAAGAAGGATCAGTCAGCATTGACACTGGAGGCCCGACAGCTTTTCAGAATGTGCGAGGCTCGTTCTGCACTACGCACTTCAAGTGAGATACCAACAACATCAAGCAAACAACAAGCATCACCAAGCGATGAATTTGAGGCAGAGGCAAACCAGGGCCGAAATTTCGATACCTATCCATTCCTGACTCTCGGTACTACCTAGTGCCCGTGAACATGCGCCAACCCAACCCTATGCGCCTTCAAATGATCATGCTTATGCTCATGTCCAAGTCCATCCCTCTTCACACCCGCACCTCCCACCCCAGCGATCCTCCTCCTCAGCTTCTGCGCATCCGTCAACCCCGCCTCCTCGTCCCCTCCGCCTCCCCCTTCAACGCCATCCGCACTCCCAGTACTCCCACCTGTCTTCTTACTCCCCGGCAACCCCGGCGCCCTCAACAAACTCAACCCCAGCCCATTCCCCTCAGGCAACTTTCCCATCCCCAAACTCGTCGAACTATTCCTCACATCCACCAAATTGACACCAAACCTTGCATACCCACACCCGACCAGTGCACTCCACGGACAATGCCCATCACTCCCACAGTCCGTATACGGCGGACAACAGATGCCCGAGTCCTCAGGGCACAGGTGGCAGAGCGAATCCGAAGTGCTGTTTCCCGACGTGAAATTGCCCGCCGTGTAGTTCCGCGCACCGGACAGTAAAGCGTCGGTGGCGTACGACGGGTATGCTGCACTCCCGTTGATAGCGCCGTTGCGGTTAGCATCGATTAGAGCCGGTGAGACGGCGTAGGCGATATCACTGCCGTTGCCTGCCAGACGCATCAGGCCGCCGGCCTCGGGCGGACAATAACTTACATAAACATTGACGGTGGGCGTTACACCCGGCGTACTCGTGGTCGTGAATGGCTGACTTACAGTGAACGTCCCCGTCCCCGTCAGATAGCCGCAGCCCTTGACGCGTCCGCTCCCAGTCACGGTCCCGCTGGACACAAACGAGATCATGTCCATGAAGCCGGCGGGCCACACGGTGCCGGAGCCGATCATTGTTGCGTACCCGGTTCCCTCGCCGCAGGCGGTGAGGTCTGCGGCGCCGGTGAATGTGCCGGTTGTGGCGAGCATGGTGCCGAAACCGACGATGGTGGGTGCGCAACCGGAGACTGTGCCGCTGCTTGTGACGGCGGGGAAGCCGAAGGGGGCGAGGTAAACTGTGCCGGAGCCGACTGGGGAGGGGGTGTCAGTGTCTTGTCTTGTCATTGCTAAGGGAATAAGAAGAAGGACTTACCAACTGTTCCGCAGCCGCGCGCTGTGCCGCAGCCTACGATCGTGTTGAAGCCGGATGTTGTGACTGGAGTTTCGGTTGTGTTTGTGGGGGTGATTGTTTCGATACTGAGTGTGGATTGCGTGAGGGTTACGGGTTCGGTGGCGGTGGCTGTTATTGTTACTGTGCTTCCGCCTGGTGTGAGTATGGGGCCGATGCCGCCTATGATGGCTGTATTTGTGGTAGTGGCACCCCCTGTGACGCCCCCTGTGGCGCCCCCTGTGATGCCGCCTGGGAGGACGATGGTCCCTGATGTGCTCAGGACACCGGTTGTGATGATGGCTGTGCTGTTTCCGCCAGCTGGATAGCACTGCGGGCAGCAAGGAAGGCTGGCATCTGTGGGTTGTGCGGAGAGCAGAGGGCCTGCGTAGCCTGAATCGAAGCAGTAGTCAGGCGGCTGGTTGGAACTGAAGCCGCCTTCGCGAAAGACACCCTGAGAGAGTCAATGTTGTTCGTCATCTGAAGGGCATGCGGCGAGTCTTACCTCGTAGTTGACCACTGAGCATGACGGGGACCCACTATCTGTGCTGTTGCTGTTCGATACCGGGTTGCCGTTAATATCACATTGTCGGCAGTTCGTGATTGGAGGTAGTATGCCTCTTGGTGCTAGTACGCCTCGCCGTCTGAGGCCTGGATGCGTAACCGTTCTGGTAGGCTCCAAATGGAAGTGCATGCTCCACGACGTCGCGTAGGAGCCATTACTCAGTGGCCTCACTGATGGCGCAACTGCTGTGATGTGAGACTGAAACGGCGCATATCGCATCCAGACATCGTCAGGTAGCTGATGAGGTCTTGGTGCTGTGATCGTTGGCTCAAGTCCGAACGGCTGCGTGATTGTGCCGAAGTCGACAAACCCCAAAGCGAGCTGCAAGAGGCACAATAGTGACAGCCATCGCATCAGTGACGCCGCCGTGATGGACGGCAGCATGGTCGACTTGATGCAGCGACGTGACGCTGGACACTCCGTTGTTGCTCGTCGAGAGTACTGCGTTTCATCGCAGCGTGCGAGAATTGCCTTCGGCGCTGGTGAGCACAGACCATTTTGTGTGGTATGTGGCATCTGCAAGTGGAATGTTGCTACGATTGAGCCTATCCCTGTGACGGTGTCCTGGGCCATTTGCCTAAGATACTGGTTTCTAAGAAGAATGCAGGCGCGACAGGCAAGTACCAACCCAAGGTAGCGACCATGCGAGCCGCTCAGAAATCTGGAATAATCGTCCCAACCCCTCGGTCTCTCCCCAGCCGGACAACCTCACCCCCTACCACAAGGTCCATTAGTCCCAAGCCAACACTCTTGTAGAGAACATTGCCTCTCTCTAACCATTCTAGCAGACCCTTCTCGCCCTCACCCCCAGCTTGTATCTCCTTATGTACAGATCTTTTGACCATGATCAGTTCACCCACCTCCACAAGTTGGTCGGGTGTAAGCTTAGCCTGAATGATCTCACCCGCTTCTTTGAGGCATCCATCAAGAGTGTCAACAATAATCACACCTTCCTGTCTCGCGTGTTTATGATGATGGCGATTGTGATCACTATCAGCCTTCACAGCCGTCTTGATAATCTCAGGATGTAACTCTATCATGTCCGGTGAATACGACCCAACAGCAGAGATATACCGCCCCTTCCTCCTTCCCTCATGACTTGTTAAGAACTCGTGAGGGAACAGCGGTGTTCTCGAAGGCGTACAGCAAAATATGACATCAGCCTTCCGGACCTCCACTTTTAGTAACCTGCCGTATTCGCCGAATTCAGGGCTGACGGCAGAGAACTTCACATGTGACCATTCTTGCTTGCCGCCGTGACCGGGCTGGAACCTCTTCATGAGCTTGATGGCGTTGTCGAAGGATCGGTTAATGATGTTGACGTGATGGATTTCGTTGTGCCGCAGGATCAAAGCCAGACGGATGTGCCAGTATGCAATCTTTCCGGCACCAAACACAGTGATGGTGTGCACGTCTTTGCGTCTTTGAAGAATGAAGGTCGCGCCTAGCGCGGTGCGGAATGCAGTCAGTTCCCCTGCGTTGAGGATGCCTACTGGGTTGCCAAAGGCGTCCATGATGGTAATCATGCCTTTCGGAGCAGGGCTCTCGGAACCAATGACGGATGATGGGGGTCGGAAAGATTCGCCTGAGATAGAGGATCGGGGATCTCCCGTCGATTCGGATGAAGCTGGGGTTAGTTGCAATGCATCTATGCCAGTTGATGCAGAGCTGACAGATGATTTCTTGCTCATGACGCTAGCAGCGCTCGAGGTAGGCGGCGATGTCTCCATTGTGACCACTTTCACACCGATGGCGCCACCAGCTGATGATGGCATGAACAACGAGGTCGCGTTCTTCTTCTTGAGTACAGTCCTCTCCGGTTGAAAGCTCGCGCAGCATGAAGCATTTGTGTCACCTGTAGAATATTCATGAAGTGCATCGCCGAGGCTTTTCTGTAGATCTACCACATCCTCGTAAGAGAGATTAAGCAGGATCTCTCGGACGGCCGAGTTTGATAGCACCGAAAGAGGCATGCTGTCAATGGTCGTCTACGGGCCTAAATTGAAACAGAACCGACCAAAATGCTCTCCGGTGGTCGTACGACGTCGATATGCCACTATTGTTCCTCGGGCCTGACTTGAGGTTCTGATCAGCGCGGTCCCAGATCTACTAGCTTATTACCATGGTCCATGAGTACGGCGGCGATGTACGTTTGGTTTGTTACTTCATCATTATTAGATGCTTGTGTTGACCCTTGCGTGTTCCTCAGTCGTATCATGCTTACTAAGTTTGGGTCGCTGCGTCTAACGCTAGGATCAGATTTGCACCAATCACACTCATTGGCGACTTGCAGCAACTCAGTTACAAATCCTGCAGCGATAGCGCTACAAATGCCGAATGTGTGATGACAACGGCATTGGGAGGAGGTACGCAAATGTTGAGCACGCAATATAATAATGACACATCAATACTGCCTCTCTCACGCCTTCATCATCTCCAAGAACTTGTCGCCTAGCGGGTTCGCTGCCAATGGGTTGCCGCCACTGATAACCTCCCTGTCAACCGTAATGTAGCCGACTTTTTCACCAACACCCTCCTGCATATCCGCTCCGGCGTTTCTAAGCGCGCTTTCGACCTTCTCGATCTCGCCTCCCAGCATCGTCTCCATGAACTTCTCCTCGAGATCCGACCAACTCGTGATCCTGTACCCCTTGTACGCAAAGTCACCCCCGCTCGAAGCCCTGGTACTCAGGAACGCATACGGTCCGTGGCATATCGTTGCGGTAGGTTTCTGCTTGCCGTGAAAGTGCTCTAGGATACGACCCAGCTCCTTGCTATCGCCCAGATCGGCCAGTGGCGCGTGGCCGCCAGGAATGAAGACGCCGCTGAAGCCCTCGAGTTCCTGGTCTGAGATTTCGGAGAATTTGCGAGGCCGGGAGAAGCCATTTTCCTTCTTCATGCGCTCGATCAACTCGTTCTCGCGCTGGCGCTCGTAAAAGTTTCCTGCAAATGCCATCAGGCTTTCACTGTTGGGGTCTGGTGTGGGCTCCTGGCCTTCGGGCGAGGCGAAGGTAACTTCGTAGCCGGCGTTGAGTAGCTTTCCGAGCGGCTTGGCGAGCTCCATGAGGAAGTAGCCAGAGGGCTGGTCGACTGTCTTGCCTGCATCGGCGCCTGAGGTCTTCTTCATTGGGAATGAATGTGCGTCGGAAACGATAATGAGGACTTTCTTCTCCGCCATTGTTGCGATTTGGTCGTGGGCAATAATTGAAATACGCAGAGGATGGGGTTTGATTGTTAAGCAGAAAAGGTTGTGTTTATCGAAGATGAAGGGAGTAGCGCTGAACCTCGTGTGTTCTACAACATATACTCATGACAATAAGGAAGGAGATTATTTCCGTTGTCATGATGACGTTGATCCATCTGTTCTTCAAGGTGTCCACTCTAATACTGTTCGCTTGGAGCGTCAAGCTTCTATGTCCGATATGAAGCATGTGAAGTGTGCTTCTATATCGTGTGGAACCTTAAGGTGTCCTGGATGTAGAGATGGAAAGTGATTTAGGGCGCCGAGTATCCAACACGTGGCACATGATGAAAGGGTCGATCAAATGGGTATCAATTCTGAGTCAGGTAGTGTACACATCGCCCTATCCATAGCCACCAACAGGATGCCAATAAGCGCCAGGAAATGAGAAAGGCTATCAATCGGTTCCCCACATATCAGTGTCACTCTGCACCATCTCATTCTCCTTCACAACCTTCAATGCATATGCCTTCTTATTCTTCTTCAGTTCCTCCTTGCCCAGCAGCCGTCTCGGCGTGACAGGCGTCATAGGCGTGGTCGGGCAATAAGGACTATACGGCGTTTTGGGTACACCCGTCTTCGCTCCGTTCATGGCGCTCGCCCTTCGATCAAGGAACGTGGTCTTTGTTGGTGGCGCGCTCTTCATGGTGTCTTGATAGAAGTGTCTGAAAGGCAGAGTCTTTGTAGACGTATTGCCAGTTGACATCCCGTCACCGCCTATTCCCGTCGATGTGAGTTGTGGACGACCATGCATCTCAAATTCCTCGACAACGGGCGCTGGAGTTCTCCCCGGCGTTGGAGGAGGAGGCCCAGGGCTGTAAAGGCCGGATTTGAAGGAGGCCTGAGAGGGTGAAATGGCTGATTGCCGCAGGTCTGCAGAACCGAGAGGCTTAGAAATTGGTTGGCCGCGAATTGTGATAGGACTAGGTCGTGCTTTGGATGAGTGTGAGGAGCCGAGACGAGAGGCTGTGTTGGAAATTAACGATAGAGCTGTTGGTTTGCCTTTGCGTGGAGAAGTCTGGTTATCCAGGAGTGATTCTCTGTCATTGTCTGTTGGCATTGGCATTGGTGGTAGAGGCATGGGATCGTACGACTCTTGGCGGAGGTGTTGCGGGTAAGTGTGTTGTCGTGTGTATTCTTGTGGTTGCGGGTATTCTTGTTGTTGATAGGCTTGTGGTTGTGAGTAGACTTGTGGTTGCTGGTATGCTTCCTGTTGGGCTTGCGGTTGTGTGGTATAAGCTTGTGGCTGTGAGTAAATTGGCGATCCTGGCGGAAGATACGCTGGATGTGCCAGATTAGGCGGGCATTGAGGGGACTTTGGTGTGACGGGTGTGATATCGTCCGAGACTGGCGACGAGTCGGTACTACTCTGAGGCTTGTGAGTTGCTCGCTGTTGGTCATGAGCCATGACTGCTGCATATAGCTTAGCCATGTCATCCATGTTTCTGGCTCTATCATTCTCTATCACTCGCTCATCCACCCTGGTGTTTACTGTTGAGACACTGATCTGCGATTGTCTTGCCTTGTCTCTTCTTGCCCATGATCTTATGCTTGCCATTTTGCCCGGGCTCTTCGGACTCAGCGGACTCTTGGGCCCAGCCTGAAGGTCTCGCACCGTTACTTGAGTGGGTTTGATCGTCTCCATTTGTAGCGACAGATTTGGTTTTGGCTCTCTTTGCGGCGTCGGATCCGGTCCTTGCTGCCTTCGACTCCTTCGTCTAGCAACTATGAGAAGAGCAATACCCGTGAAAACTAGCCAAGCAAGATAGGCACAGACTATGCCAACGGCCTCGTATTTGAGCTTGCTCGGGTCGTGAAGAGCGTTAGCAGAAGCAGGTGGGCCGTCTTCAGGCGAAGGAGCAGAGCCGCGAAATACGCTGATTGTCCAAATGTTCTTGGACTCAGTCGTTGGAGCGGCGTAGGACAAGCTCACAAAGAAGAGGACGGCGAGCAGTATGGGGGAAGCCACCAGCATCTTCGTAGAACGTTTAATCTTAAGAGTTCAAAGTCACAGTGATCATCCTGCGCCTTTTGAAACTACGGATGCCCCTGACCGCAGGAGGAGCGTTCTTGAAAACATACCTTTACGCAGATAAAGTAAGAAGTGAGTGCATGATGTTTGAGCCATTGCGATGGACGGTGCCCTGACAGTGACTCGAAAGGTGATTGGAAGGTATTGGTTGTGAATGCAATGCAGGTCCGTCAGCATCGCACACCCCGCAGCGAATGAGAAAAAAGGCCGGGGTTGAGCTCTGGAAGCTGGGATTTAGTGGCTCCATCAGTGTCCATTTGGATCATGGACAATTCCTGTGCGAGCCGTAGCGCCCATTTTAACCGCCCTTGGCAGTGCCCGTCTCGTGGGATCTGATGGTGCGACCATTCCTTTTCAAGAGTGGTCAAGGCCCAGCTCTGCGAAAGTCATGGTCAAGTGCAAGCTCATCGTGCGGCACGGCATGCCATTCGGTGGTCAGTACAAATCAAGTAATCATCACCTGTGATACAGATACACCATCATCGAACACTTGTGCTTGCGAAAGCCGAGACGTAGCTTTCAGTAAGTTAGATTTCGGCAGCATGCAGCCTCGGTCCTGCAGCTTCCTGCATGATGGACACAGGTCTCAAGTCTTTCAGTGGCTGTGATGTCTTCGAAACTGCTAGGCGCATATGTTCTAGACGCATGCTCTCTTCGGTCTTCGCGCTGGTGGCAGCTGTGCAGAGGTCTGTGATAAGCGCGCTTCATGACCTGGTTCGCTGGACTCTTGCAGTGACAATGCGCCAGTGCATGTGCTCATCATAATGTTGACCATCGGAAGCCTGACTAGCACGATCACTTTGTGCGTCGATGCTGGAGAAGCACGATTTGCCTGCGCAGATCAAGATCAAGGGTTGTTGTCACCTCCAAGAACTTCCTGTTCCAGTAGCCCAACCGAGACCAGCGAAACCAGAGCTTTTCCCCAGGCTGGCCGAAGACGAGGCATTGACAGCCTTCCTCTTGCCTTTGACGCCCTCACTCTCTTTGACACCAGCGACAATTTTTTCTAGGCCAGTCTCGATAACCACACCGCCAACGACCATCTCGCCCAGGACAGCATGCAATGTTTCGAAGCCGAAGATCAGGTCGAGCTCACAGACATTCTCGAACAGTCTGTCGAGTGCCTCGACAAAGACCTGGATGAAGTCTAGCAGGGCAAGAGGAGATTCAGTCGAAGTCGATATCAGAATGAAGTAGAGGGTAGCGTAGTGACGGTAGGTGATTTGTGTTGGCGCATCTGGGGAGGAAGAAGTGGCAGCTGGAGCAAGGAGAGGTGGCAGAGGGAGGAAGTTGCAGGCGGATGAGGGTCTGGCCGAGACGAGGTCAAAGATCTGTCGCAGAAGTGTCTGTTGCGTTGCCGTGTCCTGCTTCGAATTAGATCGTGCTCACTATCACCGCCTGCATCGACTGCATCGACTTGCCAACTGGGTGTAGAACTTGGTCAGTCGAGGTTGGCCATTATTGTTGAAGACCAAGACTGCGTTGATCATGATACCTCTCTTCCCAATCTATACACTATTCAACGCCTTTTTGGGTGCCGATTCACTTGCCATTGGAAGCATTGAAACAATACTGGCAGCAACGTGGGGAAGGCACCGGATCGGTATGACAAACACGACAGACGAGACAAATATGGCAAACATTCCAAGACTGGCCGCGCGATCAACATGGTCGGCACTACGGTGAAAATTACAGCCAAAGGTGCTTGAGTCGGCCACGTTGATCGCGCGGCGTGTGAGTAGGTAGGTTGGCGAGGAGGTCCTGCTCTCGTCATCGAACAATCTCAAGTGCACCCACCTGACTACTTATCCAAGTGTCTATGCTTAGAACGCGATGGTCGAGGCTACTAAGCTCGCGATCTGAGGCGAGATCCTTGTACCAAGCAAGCCCTTGGGCCTTCTCACCATGCGCCCAGTACCATAGCACGCCTCAAGCAGCGCAAGATGCGCTTCTAGTCCAGCCCGACCGTGGCATCCAGTCTCTATTCACCGATACAGCCCCTGCCACTTCCCAGCAGTCTGCCGCAGCAGAGCTCTTCTTCAAAACACACCTGCCTCTCAAATCATGGACTGCGACAGAATGGCGCAAACAACCACACTCCGACACGGCCTTCTTAACCCCTGAAGTCGCCTTCCTCGGCCGCAGTAACAGCGGCAAATCCTCCCTCCTCAATGCTATCCTCGGGAACCCATCATTATGTCGCGTCGGCCCCAAGCCTGGGAAAACCACGACCATGCACGCCTGGGCACTCGGTCCGCACCACTCCAACACGAGAGGAGCGAGGAAAGGCTGGCAGGGCGATACGGACCCAAAGTTAACAGTTCTCGACATGCCGGGATATGGACACGGCAGTCGTAGCGATTGGGGTGAAGAGATCATGAAGTACCTCACAACACGGAGGCAGCTGCGCCGCGCATTCGTCCTGATCAATCCAGCTCATGGTCTGAAGAAGCAGGATTTGCAGATGCTGCAGTTGTTGAGAAGGCATACAATCTCGCATCAAGTCATCGCTACGAAGTGTGACCACGACTCGGTCAAGAAATTACCCCAGTTATTGTTCGACATCCAGAGCACTATCAAGTCACATTTCGGATCCGGTAAAGCTGGGCCAATTCTGATGACTATCAACGATATTCTAGCTGTGGGTGGATTAGGAGATGGCCAGGCAAACAAAAGAGTGAAGGGAACTAGTATGCGCGGGCTAGAAGATGTCAGATGGGCTGTACTCCGCGCTGCGGGGCTCGACGAGTACGCAATGGCCCTGCTTGCAAACGGAGGACTACCACCCAAGAAAAGGCCTGTCACGCTAGCCCCAGATACAGTTGAGACTGAGACCACCACGACCGAAACCGAAGTCACCCAGCCCGCTGTTTCCGCTCCGCTGTCTTCTTTCCAGCCCAACCAAGTAGCCCTCGAAGAACAGCAGGACCAACAACCAGCGCCGCCCTCGTTCTCGCCACAGATTGGCATCGGCATTGAGGAGCTGATGTCCATGACAGGACCATCACCTAAAGCCTCGAGAAATCAGACCTCGAACAATCGTGAGCAGGAGCGCCAAGGCGGTCGTCGTCGACCGATACCCAGAAAGCAGTCGACCGAGACAGTGATGCAGGCGCGAAGGGCTCGACTAAGATCATGACAGGTCTAGAGGTGTAGAAGCCGTATCTGTTCCCTTGGTGAAGAGCTCCGTGAGCATTGTTGAGGATTGCTTGTGTTCTCATTTTAGCACGCGTCTTGTCTCGGCCCTATTATGGTCATCCTGCTAGACCTGTTCATGTGTTTCTTCACATTTGCTGCTTTTACTAGACGGAGGTTGTCCTGCAATTCACCTTTCATGCAGATAAGACACAAGGTCTAGAATGTGGAATAATCCGACTATGATACTTTGCAGCGAAAACTAGATTCTAGATTAACTACTCAACGACTTGTATCACCCTTCGGATAATAGCTATCAGTGCTAACACGTCTTCTCCTGTATTATAGAACTTCCGAGGCCCTTCATCCACACAAATGCATCTATACATGTACTCTAATCTGGTTGTGGGTAGATCTGTGTCCGATGCCATTTTTTTGCAGATGGGCCACATGTCCAATATTCGAATAGGCATATCGGATGCGGTATCGACAATCAGGTCTGGGTCACCCTTCATGATTCGATTGACAATCTATTGTCCAGGTTCGTACCCCAGCCAATGATCTTGGTGTTTGGGACGAGACCCCAGGTGGTCAGCTCGGCTGAAATGTCTCTGATACTAAGTCCAGTTTGAATCCTCCGTAGCGCTGATTGTAGCCTTATAAGGTCGATATCTAGTACAATCCCGCCGCATTGTTTGTAGTAAGGGGCAGCTAGCTTAGCTGCTTCCTGATTGCTGATGGAATTCCCGTCTTCGTCGGTATAGGTGACTGTTGTGTTCACAACCATGTTGCCGTTCAGCGTCTAGAATGCGACTTGTGTTACGATAGGGTCCTTGCCTCTGGATAAGTTGCAGAATTCGAAATCGGCAACCAAGCTGGTTTCTGCCTGCGAAAGGTACAACTGGGAGACCTGTGCGAGTAGGGGCGATAGAGGGTGCAGATGAGTCGCCTGTACTTCCTCCTCGGTAGGTCTGATCGCACGGGTCTGTGCTTGAGCTACGCGGAACATTCCATTCATATGGCCAGTTTCTGTTAACGTCTGTACCGAGACAGTGACTTCCGGGGCGTGCTGCGGATCTGTTCTTGCGCCACAAACGGTCTATGGTCTGACTGTAGATACATCCTTCGGGGAGTCGAGGATGTGCCTGCCTCGGAGTGCACGGCTCCACTCTGGATCCCACAGCTACCCACAGCGGCCCCGGCATCGGCGCCAAAGCGGCCCGAGGCCGTTCCAAAAATAACTTGGGAACTTCACTCCTCTTCCCGGAGAGCAAAAAAATTGCAAAAACATTCAACAGCGCGGATTCGCTGGTCGTCACCGACCCAACTACTGACGCGTCAATGTGAGGCTTATCTATGCCAGATCGAACGGGATGGCGAGTATTCCTTACTTTATGGTCGAATGCGGAGATAAAATCTGGATCTTTGATCTATATACCATTTTTGCGCCAGAGTGCTCCAGGACCAACGCCCTTCGGCTTGAGGACATCTCTGACAACGATGGGAAGTACGTACCAGTCTTACGCATTCAAGAAGATGTTGCAGAGGCGTCTTTACCACAGCTAGAAATCAATTGCTAAGCGAGATATTCGACCGTCACACTCGTGGTCCATTCTTGGGCGCGAAGATTGCCGTGGAAGACTATGGCGGGTTTGGCGGACTGGCCTTAGTTGCCCCAAAGGTGAATGCCCTGACGGCTCGGCCTTGTACCGAGGTGCCAGAGGTGATGGTCTCAGATTGGCACGAAGTTTTCGCAATCACTGTCAAAGTTGAGCCTCCGCTCCAAACTGATTTGAAGCGCCTGCGCCAAGCAATAGCATACCTGTCGCTTTGCTTGCTGTACTTGAGTCCTGATTTGGTTTCAGTAGTCCCCCTCTGCCTATAGAATGCGAACAACCCCTAATGCCCGAACGTATGGCTTCTGTGGATGACAGTACACGGAGGCCAGCACATATTGTTGCCTGTGAAAGCACTCCTCGTCGGTATCGAAAGTGATCTTCTCCTCGGTGCTAAAGGTCACAAGAAAGACTTGACACTGAAGAGTTTGATCACTGTCGCGAGGTGGACCTTTCCCGATTTTGATTAAGAGTGGTTTACAGATACAATAAGCCAGCCGTCTCGTGGCTGAAAAGTGCGGCAGAAATGAAGGAGTGATCGGTAAAGAAACAGAATGTTGATTGCTTATGCTGGGGATTGAGGACGATTATATATCACTACGGCAATTTCGTATTGTTTCGAGGGGGTGACCTCAAGATCACAAACTTTCACCTCTTGTGCTGCCTCACCTGGAATGGACTTGCCTTTCGCTAAAGGAGTGCTACGGAGGTTTGTCTCATGAGCTCCGATGTAGTCTTCGTACAAGGTGGGTTGCAGTCTTCGAGAAAGGGCCTGAAAGGCAACTACGAAATGAGCGACATCGAGCATCACTTGGCATGAAACATGGAACCATGTTGCCCAGGCTATCATGGCTCCCCGTTCTGTGGTAATGCCTCCGAGAAGGGCGGAACTGGAAAGGACAGAGTTTGTGGGCACGGAAGCGAGGGAGGAGGAGAAATCGAGGCGAAGCAATCTAGTGCCACAGATTAGCGGAGCTGAGTGGAACACGGGGGGCGGCGAGAAGCACGAGTCTCGGATATAGGTTTCCTACTAGACCAATAGCATTTTCGACTGCCAGTATATCTGGCCCTCTGAAGACAGGATGTATCTCACTCGTCTGATCTCATGTCCAGTCAGCAGGTGAGCTTCCTCTCTACCGTGTCTGTTAGTCTATTACCGTGGACCATGGGAACTCCCCTATCGCAATAGCCAAGTGCTTGGGGCCCGAACAGCAACTACACACTTCAGGGCTGTTGATGCCACCTAGAGCAATTGAATGTTATGCATTCCTTGCGCTCACACATATTGTTAGGATACTTGGTGGAGATGGCCAGGCAGCATCAGCAAAACTTGTAGTTCGTACCTACTACTATCGTAGGCTCCCAAGACTCTTAACTTCTGAAAGGCTTGCGTGTTTTACAAGATTCTGCCACCATGCGGGCTCCTGATAACACAAGTGGCTTGTAGTCAGGAAATTGCTTTGACCATGAACTCCTGTTGATAAGTGTTCACTCCAAGTTGGAGGCAGATGATGGATCAGAAATTCAGTGGCAAAGAAGCTGAACAGTGAATACAATCAATCCAACCTCGAGACCTCACAGTACCGAAGGTGCGGTCCATTCTTCGAACAAGAATGTCGTACTCTGCACGAACAACGTGTTACATACATCATTTTGTACATCATGGTACAGTATCCTCCATCAGCCGACAGCGCGCCGGGTCCTTCGGACTGGAACGGATTACTGAGGGTTGGAAGGCGTGATGCTGGATAGCGATGCAAAACTGAAGCGAGCAAACATGAGATATCCAGGCTGCTTACGTGTGTGATAGGCTTGATAGCAAGTCCGGCTTCTACGGCCCACTGCATAAGTTGCAGGCCAACCACGCCTAGACCATATTCAAGGTACAAAAACACCGCTAACTTTTAATAGAATGGTTTGACGCTGATAACAGGGTGGAACGCGGCTGTAAACTCTCCTATTCGTGCCCTCGAGTTAAGGGAGCTTGTGCCCGTCTGTGTCTCACTGTGATTGGCTTGGGGCACAGCCATCATGCATGCGCACCACCGGCATGTTGGAAGGTTACTTGTACGGACCTTGAATTGTCGACGGCTGTATCTCACATGCACTTGTCAGGACCTTGGATCTTACACGTACACCTCGTCCAACGTCCATCCTTCGTCTCACAGCGTCAAAGCTTATACTGCCCTTGATGCAGTAAACATTCATCTCACACTTCTCCTCTTCTGATTCCCGGCACGGCGTCGATGACCTGGGGAGCCATCCAACGATGCACAAGATCAGCAACTTTGGTCGGATGACTCCGGCGGCTTTTGGCATATCGAGATTCCATCAAGACATACCTCAGCAGCCGCAACCATTGAGACGCCCTCAAGCTTCTGCGAACATCGGCACGCCCAACCACTCTGACTATTCCACTGTGAATCTGTCCTTTAATGTCCCATTCGCCTCGAGCCTGCCTGGTCCCGAGCCTGAGGAAGTCCTTCACGCGAGTCCAGGGGCTATTCAGCGATGGACGTTTCCAGAGGGAACACAAGATGGGACACCGACCTACAAGCTGCCGGTGCATGCGCAGAATGAAGAGAGGCTGCGTGGCCTGTGCCGATACATGAACGATTCAAGTGGTGGTCGGATTGAGGCGCTGGTAACTTCATCAGAGCCGAAAGCGACCCAAGCCCTGCATCAAAAGGCTCAAGCCCTCATCACGAACGTCTGCATCTCCGGCGATCATGATGTGGTACACAAAATGCGGGCCAAGGTTTTGAATGAGACGCCTATCATGATGGTATCTATCCCCGTCCGGCTCTACCGGTGCATCCTGACTGACCTTCACTTAGAAATCTGCCGTTGTTGATATCGATCCAAACCTGATTCTCGATGGTGCTGAGATTGGTATCAGGTCCAGTGTGCTTAGCCACATTGACTTGTGCGCGAAATACACTGGCACTGATATCTTCCTGCTCAAGTCACGCGCCGACGCTATTCCTCAGCTGACGACTACAAACTCTGGTGACGGCATTGATAGTGGTCTCGACCAAAGGTACAGACTCAACATCTTTGGCGACATTGAAAGTGTGGAACATGCCAAAACAAGGACACTGATGATGATTGATCAAATCGTGCGTATGGATAAGTAAGATGTGGGCAACATACTGACAGCCCTGGCAGCTCAAACACAAGATCGATGTGATCAAGCTCGACTTGACCATGCACACTTTGGTTTCTGGTCGTACCGGCAAGAACATCAAAATGATCGAATCTGCAACCAAGACAGCGATCTACTTTCCGCCGCCCTTCCCCGGAGTGTTTGGCTATGTTCCTCCTGGTGCGACAAGGCGAGCTCCCGATGAGATCTTCATAACCGGCGAAACCCAAGAGCGAATCAATCTTGCGAAGCAGAAGTTGAGTGAGCTGGTCATGGGCATTAAGATTTTCTCGAAAGACGTAATGCTGTCTGCAAGCAAGATCGACAATATCTTGTTGGATCGGCTTGACAAGGTGCGCAAAATCATGGAGTTGAATGCATCCCAAGTTCTATTTCCACAGCTTGGAAGCCAGCGAGGCCTTGTGCGGGTACAAGGCACGGATGTTCTGCACGTTGAGCGAACAGTGAAGGAAATCATGGCATTAGCGGGACAATTTTACAGCGCCTCCTGGTGGCTGATGGTGCCAGACCTGTCACAAGCGCCAGGGCTTCGCCCTCCATCATCAGAGGAAGTCCGGGTCATGCTTGGTGACGTTTGCAGCAACTCAGGAGCCGACTTGAGCTTTGACAAGCTCACTTTCACGATTAACGGCTCAGATGACGCTGTCAAAGATGCTATGATGGTTATTTACCAGATCCCGTTCGTCAAAAGGTACCCGTATCAGATTCGTGTGAAGATCGAGCTCGCGAACGAGCACAAAGAGTTCGTGAGCGGCAAGAAGAACGGCAAGATCAACAAGATCATGGGCCAGAGTGAGCTTGCAAGCGCACGGCCTTTCTGGACCAAGCTGACAGTCTCTAGGCAACGTACAAATCATCTTTGATGGCTTCAATGAGTACAATTTCTACATCGATGTCGTTGGCAGTCAGTATGAGGCGACCAAGAACGGATTAGATCTTGTTGAACAAGAAATGCCAGCCTCCATCTCATTCCATGTGCCTGATCAATACCACAAACGGATCATTGGGATCGGCGGTCAGCACATTCAACGCATCATGAAGAAGTATTCTGTCTTCGTCAAGTTCTCCAATGCCATGGACAGAGGTGGTGTTGGAAAAGACGAGGACGACGTCAAGATTGACAATGTGATCTGCCGAACACCTGCTCGCAATGCACAAAGTCTAGATTCTGTCAAGCAGGAAATCATGGATATGGTGGAGAAAGTGGTAAGTCTCGATCTCCCGGGTCGTGTTGTAGGCTAATCGTTGTGCTCGCAGGATGCGGAATTCGTCTCCGAAACCGTCATCATCAATCGACTCTATCATCGAGAGCTTATCGCTCGTCTGTCTGAAATTGACGAGCTCGAAAAGAAATGGAACTGCAAGATTGACTTCCCCAGCACAGAGCAGGCGAGCGACATTGTCACTATCTCCGGACCCGAGTACCAAGTGCCCCAAGCCGTGGACGCTTTCCTTGGCATGGTGCCGGAGAGTCACGAAATTGCATTTCAGAGATCTGACGAGCTTGAGAAGTTCTTCGATTCGGCAGAGTTCTCAAATGATCTGCGTCACAAGTTGCGCAGCCAGTATGAAGTTGATGTGCACTACAATCCTTCATTCGGCAGTCTTCCAAAGTCTGCCACAGCATCAGTGGAACGCATCGTCACGGCTACAGAAGGTCGGCTAGTGCTGACATACACTCGCAACAACGCCGGAGGTCTGAAGGATGCGATCGACTACCTGGTTGAACAGCTAGTCCCACAAGGCCTCGATGCGTCGACGATTAAAGGCGCGATACCACGACCCAAGTCCGACTCTTTTGAGGACTCCCTGCCCTTCTTCGAGTCCAAGATATTGCAGAATGCACCCTCGCTGCACCTCAATGATTCGCCAACACGATCTGTTTTCCTCGACGGCGCCACCACTCCAGTAACGGAAAGGTCGTCCCTATTCGACAAGTTGCGCAAACCAGGAAGTATCGGCTCGTTTTCTTCCTTCATGAGCCGTAAGAACACCAACAACAACCCAGGCACCTTCTTCAAATATCCCTCGTCAAATGCCAGTAAAGCGTCTTTGATATCCATGGAGAGTCGTGAAAGTGGTTACCGAAATTTCTGGAACGATTCCGGTGTCAACCTTCCGGAGGAAGACGCTGCCTCCATATCCTCCAAGAACAGTGGCTGGCCTTCACGAAAATACTCGGAGAACAAATTCCCCTTCGGCAGTGGTGTCACAATACCCGGTGACAAGACGCCTCGCCATGAACCCAGAGCCAGCTTCGACTCTGGACGACCACCTACATCACATTCTTTCACGAACCTACCGGCTCCAATCCAGCCACAAGCAGGTTCGCATGTTCAAAATAATTCCATCCTCCACAACAAAAAGATGCATCACCCGACTATGAACAACGGGTCCGCGCCGAATTTACATTTGCCTTCACGATGAAATACCCACTGAGTTTTTGCGATTTGTCTGGTTGCCAATTACCAAAAGAGATACCCACGATCAAAAGCATTGATAACGCCACGCACGACATGACTAAATGGTTTGCAACGAAGCAAGATACCCTTTTTGCTAAATACGAAGAATTGATTTCTGTTTGGAAGCGGCGTTTTCAGGTTTACTGCATTGTTGTTAGAACGAGTATTGCTTTAAGATACCACTTTGCGAGCAGAGCTAGCGAGAAAGGAACAGTTGCGAAGGGTTGCAGGTGACAGAGAAGAGAGAAGGGGAAGTTGCAACTACTGTAGCAGGTACAATGGTGTTGGCCCTGGTAGGTGTTTGACTCTGGAGATGGAAAGCTTCGATGGCATTGAGTTTTCAGGTTCTGCTGCCTTGTGCAGAGGGTCTATACAATGGCATTTACAATGACTGACGACCGCTTTGTGCTTTTGGAAAGGTCACCACTGCAGATGAGAGATTTGAGAGACGTGGAATGAGGCGTCTCGGCGACTATCCTTGGGCTGCTCGTACCTGTTTTGGACAGCCGCTATCCGTAATCGGTATCCTCGCACAGTCATTGCGAACTTCGTATCTTGCCATTTACGCCAACAAGCAATGCCTACCACTGTATTGCAGAAAGTCATTGAAAGTTCTGCTACCGTTGGATCAGGCTATATCGAGCCATCAGATGCCTAAATGACGCGTAACCGAGGAGGGTTGACACAAATAATGGTGACATGGAGCCTATTGCGTTGTCGTGCTTCTCCGGCTGGCGATCCCGGCTTTCTCGACTTCATGTTATCGCGATGGCCATCGAGTGATTGACATTGATAGTGGTCCAAGGTCGACAATATGCTACCGTCATAAGCATCCTCTCCAGAAAACAAATCAAAATGGCAGCCTCTGTGGATCATAAGAAGACCAGGCTCATCTCAGTCGTTGCTGCGACTGCAATTGCCCTGGCTTGCGGCACGAATGTAAGTACAAGACGAGAAGGTACAGGACGCACACTGACCTTTGCCAGTATGTCTACTCAGCATGGGCACCACAATTCGCGCAGAAGCTCAAGCTGTCTTCGACTCAGACCAACCTCGTCGTGCGTCTCCTTCCCCTACACAGCATATTGTGACCTGATTGACGATTAGGGGACTTTTGGCAACCTAGGCATGTACGCCACGGGTATACCTTCTGGTATGCTCGTCGATGCAAGAGGTCCGAGGTGGGGTGTAGCCCTGGGCATGGTTTTTTTCGCTGCAGGCTATTATCCGATTGCAAAAGGTGGGAGATTATTCCTTGATGTACAAGCAAGACAATTGACGATGCCACAGCATTCGACGCGGGCCCTGGAGAGTATAGCATAGGCTCTCTGTGCTTGTTTTCTTTCTTCACTGGCGCGGGAAGCTGTTCAGCATTCAATGGCTCGATCAAGGCAGCCGCGCTCAATTTCCCAGACCACCGAGGGACAGCGACCGCATTTCCGTTGGCAGCATTCGGCCTAAGCGCCTTCTTCTTCTCAACACTTGCCCTGGCCTTGCCGCACGATACATCACATTTTCTGCTTCTGCTGGCGACCGGTACCGTCGTCCTACCAGCACTTTCTTTCTTCTTTCTACGTACTCCGCCAGCTCGCAGCTCATACGAGCAGCTTCCTCAGCATGAAAGCCAGCGACTGCAGAGGACTCGCTCAGCGGACGACCGAGCACAACTCAACAATCCTCACACAGGTATGCCACAAAAGCAACCCACTTCTACCACCACCCCGTCATCTGCCACTTCTGAATCATATACGGACGATGACCCAATGCCCGACGGGTCGGAAGATGCATCCCTGCTCTCAAACACCTCCACTTCTGGTCCAGGCACACCAAGGCCCGTTGAGGCCAAAGCTTCTGATTCACCAGCTGACACTCCTCCTCCTGACCTAGACGTCCGCGGTATGGCCCTACTTCCTCACCGAGAGTTCTGGATCCTTTTCGCTCTTCTTGGACTCATGTGCGGCATCGGTTTGATGACAATCAACAACATTGGTGGCGTGGCGCAATCGTTGTGGCTTTCACTCGACCCAGAAACACCAGACTCCTTTATCGCCAACAGGCAGGTCCTGCATGTGAGCATTCTCTCGGTGATGTCTTTCTCTGGCCGGTTGACATCTGGCATTGGCTCCGATGTACTGGTCAAAAGGTACACAATGAGCAGGTTCTGGTGCCTGTTCGCCTCAAGCGTGGTTTTTACATGTGCGCAAATCGCGGCGCTCACCATCACACATCCTACGCTCCTTGTCCTCGTCTCAGGTTTTACTGGGTTTGGTTACGGAATGCTATTCGGGGTGTTCCCTAGCCTGGTAGCACACACCTTCGGTGTCCACGGTCTTAGCCAGAACTGGGGTACAATGACGCTTGCCCCAGTCATTTCTGGGAACATCTTCAACCTCATTTTCGGGAGGATCTACGACGCACGTTCGGTGGTGGACGACAAGACCGGAGATAGAGAGTGCTTGGAGGGTAAAAGCTGCTACGAGGGCGCGTATTACCTGACGCTTGTTGCGAGTCTTGGAGCCATTGTGTTGTGTTTGTATAGTATATGGCATGACAATGCTATGACCAGAAGGCGGACAGAGAAAGGAAGGGGCAAAGACCGCAGACACATAGTGGATTAGCACAGACGATTCGAGTCGGGACTTGCCGCAGTCTTGGGCACGAACATCAAGGCAAAGGCGTAGGACTAAAGTACATACTTGATAGACTTAGACACGCCGAGCACACAGCTTCGCGGTAGTATGGTCTCATACACCAGCGTATCTCCTCCTCACATGTCTCCGGAACGCGTCCCATCTTGCATTAGGAACATACCCAGCGTGGGAAGCATGCCACGCAGTCCCAGAAGGCGCAGCGACTGGAACAACCTGGAGGTGATTTTCGAATTGGGCTAACTCCACGACGCACCTGAACCTCCCACGGCCCAAACTACCGAGCCGCGAACTACCTAACACACGAGGATGGCCCCAGTCCAACCAGCAACCTGAGATACTTATGGACAGAGCTCGACCCAGTACACGGGGTCTTAGACATTCACGCATGCAATCCCGTACTTCGACTATAATGAGAATGAGGGTAAGTAGGGGAGGGGAGGGGAGGATCTATACCTCTTGTGCACGGGGTTTCGACCTAGAATGTGTGGCGGGGTATTGTATGTGAAGTTCACGCCGGCTGTGTCACGCTTGCAGGTGTCGTGGTATATTGGATTGAGTTGGACAAATTCGGCCATATTGAGATTAGATTGATGGTGGACTGGTCGTCCAGACAGACAGACAGACAGACAGACAGACAGACAGACAGACAGACAGACAGACAGACGTGTTAGAAGCTCTGGGCCAAGAGCATGGCGTGGGGACGTTTACTATCAGTACACTATCCTGAAACAGAGTCGGGGCGATGCGGGAGTGGTGGGCTTGTCCCGATGCCTTTCAACTTTGAATCTGTTGCCAACAAGACTGAGGTCGCAGGGTTTATCGAGGGCATCAATTTGCGTCGATGCTATGATATGTCGTCTACAAGGTCAGACTCGAGACCTTTTGAGGCTCCGTGTGTCCAGAGCCCTAGCTCCCAACTCTATCACTGCAGTATTGATGGACTCCTTTCCTAATACTGCATCAGATCTTGCGGTTGGTCCTAGAAGATGGACAGGAATCTCGTAGTTCCACGTCAGCACGAGTCTATAGCATCTTATAGCTGTGCTTTTCGTGACTTTACTGAATGTGATAGACCAAGCTCAGCTCAGCAGTGTTAGTTAGACATGAACGACCTGATCTCTGTCTCGTACTCCTTGGCAAGCCAGTCAATGCCATCTCTAGACATTACCGCATTCGAAGGGAACGGCACACACGGCCTCGGCCGTTCTTTGCTTGTGAAGACAAGACGCGTGCTGTTCAATTACAGTACTTTGAGTTCCCTAGCTTGTAGACGAGATAGGGAGGGCCTCCCGCCTGATGTATGGAGCGGACCACTAATCAACCAATCAAGTCTGACGCCAAGACTTCAACGAACAACAACAGCGGCCATAGACGTGGCCCGAGCGAGCACCTCCCACACCACGAGGGCGGAAGAAAGCACATAACATGCCACCAAGACGTCCAGGGGTCAACCCTACGACGCCATGGCGGCACGATAAGAGTGAGACAGGCTCACATCCCCGGGGCGGAGCGTATAGCCCAGCCCAGGTGACATATTCAGACAATTCAGCATTAATCCGCGCATCAATATTTCAGTTTTGTTTAGTTTTTAGAAGGGGTGAACAGGGAAGGAATCCACAGTACACGTGAGGGGGAGAAGCACCAAGAGCGTCCTTGATAGGTAGGCCGTAAGAGCCGAGGAGGATAGGTGATCTATAAATAGCTTAGTCCGCATGGGCCTTATCAGGCCTAGGTCAGACGGTAAATTGAATTCATCATCATCATCATCATTACACGAGATGGGTCTGTCTATTCAATGCTGTCCTGACTGACGCAAGTCGTCTCGAAAGTCTTCGATCACATCGACGGCTTGCGAACTTAAGCCATGTCTTGAGTTGGCCGAAAGCTGAAGACCTGGCCGGTAGTCCTCTCGGGTAGGCTGGGATACTGTGGAGTCTCACCAGTATGAGATGCTATATCCTTAAGCATCTCTTGCGTCTTTCCCGCAATGACTTCTGGGCGCCTGTTCAGTCCTTGAGTATGGCAAAATGCAGGAAGTAAACAACAGTCTGAGCATCACGCGGCGTCCTTCTTGCACTTTCTAGGGTTTAGAAACTGTGGTGGCGAAGTCGTTACGCGTGTCCTGGATAGAGAACGCCTCCAGGAAGTCCGGCCTTACAGCCTGAATACAGACGTTAAGGAAGAGCTCGTGGCTAAGAACGCGAAGCGGACGACGTATAGATTTCCATCGAGGTGTTGCTTGCTGCTGTACGTAGGACTCGTCGTCGACGTGCTTTGGGATGAATGAGGAGATAGTTCGGAACTAACGTTGGAGTCTTTGGGCATCTTTTGAGAGGCTCGGGGCTGCTTGTTGTTTGATGATTCGGCTGAGGATCTTGAGTCTGGGTCTAAGATGCTTGTCTTGACATTTGGTGTTGGCGGCGTCATCGTCGGCCTGGCCTTCAAGGAAGTGCTGTCATATGGAGTGCTTTCTGCGGCGGGGGTCCCGATTTCCTTTTCATCCACAGGCTCTAGAAGAGCATGAGATTTAATACCGTCGACGCACTGGGGTTGGTAAATAGCTGGGAGCGAGGATCTGACTTACGGCTGAATGCATTAGTAAGAAAAACCATTCCTTGGTAAAGCACATGAATGCCTTGATGCCGACAAAGTCAAGTCGGATCTGTAGTAGGTAGAACGCTGTAACTATATCGCAGCATGAGAACAACGATGAATTGTAGATCGAGATTTTGGTATCCTGATCGTGTCTTGTCCCACAACACACCACGGCTCGCTAGCAGTCCATAATCCAGGCCGATCCAAGAATCAGACAAACTCATGATACAGCTCAATCAGATGGTGTATCTATAACCCTTCTGCATCCTTCTGGCAGAAGCGATATCAATACCCTCAGCCTCCGCGGTCCGTTTCAACACAGCAAGATCCTGCTCCGTCAACTCTGCGTCTTCGCCCGCCATCCGGTCAAGTCTCTGGTTCGCCTTCTTCAGCATGTACGCCAACAGAATTGCCGACAATGCCGCAACACCCTGCAACGCGATACAGATACCGAGGGCTGTTCGGTAAAACGGTGCCTCGCTTGGGAAGTAAGTGTAGGGTGTCCAGATGGAGCTACGGTTCTGTTAGCAAGGCTCGATTTCGATAGACACGAAGTAATCATGCGGCAAGGGTCGACTTACGCGGCGTTACCGAAAGCATTGATGGCGGCGAACGCGGCCGCACGCTTCGCCGGGGGCCGTGGCACGGCACCGCCGATCCAGCTGTAGATTGTGCCGTTTTGGGCGAAGAGGAACACCATGAGGAAGAAAGAGAAATATCTAGCGCCGAAGTTTCTGGTGAACATGAAGATAAGGAATCCGACTATCGTAATGGGAATTGGGTAGACGAAGAACCTGGGATGGGTCAGTATGCCACTCGTGACGAGCTTGGAGGCGTGGGAGGAAAAAAGACTAACAAGAATCGCTTGCCCAGCTTATCACTCAGGATACCGTGACCGTAGGAGTAAAACGTCATGAAGATGTAGGGTGGTGCGACCAGCAGTAGAGAGACGGTGTCGGTGTAGCCGAGTGTCCTTGTGAGTGTAGGGAAGAAGTTCTGGAAACCAGCTGCTCCGGTCAGGCAATGCTACAGGCCACAGTCAGTCCAGCTCAACCATCGAAGTCCCAACAAGTCATTTTCCAGAGCGTACTTACGTATGCAATTGCCAAAACATACACCTTGGGATCGGTGAAACATTGCTTCAGACCCTTCAACTGCGACTTCATACCAGGCTCATCGACATCTGCTTCAGCAGCATCGACCGCCATACGACGATTGGCTAACACATGGGGTTAGTACGGATGGTCCTCAATTGATTCAGAGAAGCCAGAGGTTCACTCACCCACGTGCTTCATCTCCGGGCTTAATAACTTCCACGTTTGCGGAAAGTCCGGTAAGACAAACATGATTACCAAGCCAATCGCGACAGTAATCGAACCTTCAATGATGTAAAGCCACTGCCACGGGGTTAGACCCCTATCACCATTGAGTCCTTTGAGGATGCCAGCCGCAATCAAATTGCCAAAGGCACCGCTAATGAGAGATGCGGAGTAGAAGATACTCATCCGCAGGTTGAGCTCGGTTTTGGTGTACCATTTTGAGAGATAGAAGAGAACGCCTGCGAAAAACGGAGACTCAACGAGGCCGAGGATGAATCTGCATGCTATGATCTGACCAGGAGTTGTAACTTGAGAAGTGAGGGCAGATACTAGACCCCAGGCAGCGGTGAAGCCGCCCAGATAGAGTGATGGTCTACCAAGATGGTTGAGCAGAAGGTTCGAAGGGACCTGGCCAAGAATGTACCCCACGAAGAGGATACTGAGGCCGAGCTGGTACTCCGTGGGTGACATGTTGAGATCAGCTTCGAGACCTTGTAGGCGGGCGGCGGCGTAGTTGTTTCGGTCGATGTAGTTCATCAGGTAGACCAGCATAACAAGTGGCATGATGAGAGAGTCGATGCGGCGTTTGAGTTTCTTTTCGACGACCTGAGATGGTCGTTAGCAATTTTGTTTTCTTTTGCTTGCAAGCACTTGTGTCGCGGCCTGATGTGCCGAAGTGGTGATGCATGGCCTGAACATACCCTCTCCTCTGGTGTGAGCTCACCGAGGTGGCCTGCTTCCTCATGGTCGACGCTCGTTTTGTCGCCAAGCAATTCATGGTCTTTTATGGAGCCTCTGCGCTCGACTTCTTTATCCATGGTGGGTGGCGGTAACTCTGCTCAGAACAACAATGGTGCGATAGGGCTGCCGTCCGACAGCTGCGAAGCTGAGTTGAGCTGGGTACGACGCTGTGTCCGCTGTAGATAGGAATTTTACGCTCAATATAGCTGTTGTAAAAAGTGATAATGAGAGAGTAATCAGGCAATACAAGCACGAAAAGAAAAATCAAGCAAGACCAAGTGACCTTGGAAGCTCTTGTATCTGTTCTGTGGAAGACTAGTAAGGCTTGTCCTAGCTCATCGCGCATGAGGAGCAACGTCAAGCGAGCGTTCTCCAGAATTTAGGGCCATCCGCTCTCCGGAGATGTGGGGTGACAGCAAGACCATACCACCCCGGCAAGTGACATAAGATCGTGATAGGTTAGATGTTTACCGAGAGGCGATAGAGAGCTCGTAAAGACACGGCCATAGGTCGGAGGCGGCACATGGCCCGGACAAGTGAAAAGTGAGGGTATGCACCAATCTTACAAGTCCAGTAGGCTAAAATCAAGCGCCTGACCGCATATGGTAGCACTTAGGTAGACTTGACGACAGCGATGCTCTTTCCACAAACCGTAGGCGTAGATCTCTCGATTGAAGGATTAAACATCGCACGATCTGTCATCTTGGCCTGAGGCGAGACATGTCGCTACCGAGTCGCCTTCTGGAGCTGTGTGCGGTACAGGGAGAACTGGAAAGAGCTGAAAAGGTGGTAGCCCTGCGTCAAAGCTTTGATGAAGACGTCAGTTTGCAGGCATATCAGATGAAGAGCAAGCACACGCCGTTCTATCGGCAATGGTGCCGACTTAGCCCAGATTCGAGAGTTTGTCGGCCTGACTTCTACATACAGCCATCTCTTTTACACACACCATTAACCTTAATTTGGATACCACAAACACCTGACCCATCTTGGTGTGTGTTTGTTTCAGTGGCAGCTGTTCTCGAATGTGGAACGTAGATACCACGTTGCGTGGCCTCGTTGCACTGAGAAGTTCTAGACACCATCTTGGAAGTTCTAGTTCTCCGGATCTGTTACCAATCTTACCATAGCAGCACATCGGCCCCATATTCTCCGCTCCACCGCCCTTCTCTCGGGTAGCGCCGGACCCAATGCTAGGTACAGACACGCATGCTGATGTTTTCTTCGTGGTGGAGTTCGTCGCGAGCATGTGTTTTGGTTATCGCGTCCTCCTGTCCTCGGCTTCGAGCGGCGGGCTCGTGACGAGATTGCTGTGCAAAACTGGTGTGGTCGCGCCTTCATGATGTTTGTCATGCAACTGCTTCTCGAGTTCTCGTATTCTCATCCTCAGCATCTGGTTCTCCCTCTGCATGTTCGCTTGTTCAGCTTGGTAGTAGGCACTCTCATCCCTCATGCTATCTCTTCGACTAGAACTGCTGCGGCGCGTGTTGGTATGGCTGACTGGAGAAGGCGGCCATGGTTGGTCGTGCAATTCTTGACTTGGAAGTGGTCGAAGTGCAGGAGACCTATTGGCATACGAGTTCTCTCGAGATAAGCTGCCAGTTGGTCGCGGGATGGAGCCGACAGCAGGATGTACAGAGGGAAAAGAGAAGGATCGTTCTGACTGTGGTGTTGTGTCTTCAACTGCGGTGGATGTAGTAGCAGGCTGCCCGCCAGCTTGTTGTGCTCGCAGAGTATCGAGTTGGTTTTGCTGTCCTCGAATCATGGATAGCATTCGATTTACTTGTGCTTCCTGCTCTTGTTCTAGCTCATTATGGATGTCGCCGAGCGAAGGCTGTCGGTGGTGGTTAGGATCCCCAGTAGCCAGTGTTTGTCTTCCGCCAATACCTGAGGGGCTTGCAGCGGAGAAAGCATGGCCGAGACTGGATCGTTGATCTGAGCTAGATAGTTCTCCTGGCGCAGGGATGGCTGGGTCGTTGAGGGTCAAGTTCATCATGACTTGTGACCTTCTTCGCTCTGACGCTCTTCTGTCAAGTCGTGGAGAGCCTCGACTATTGCTTGGACTTCGGTCTGCTGCATTCATGGTTGCTGCTGCAGCTAGCGAGTGGGTGGACGGTCGCTGATTGGAACTGTTTTCGTGTTGTGGTGTAGACATGGCTGTAATCGTAGATCGTGATTGCAGGGCACTGGGGTTGGTTGGTGTGGAAGGTGGTAAAGAGTTCAGGTCTGGGGGCATGTCGGATGGGTAATAGAAGGGAAGGGGCAAGGTGAAGCTCAAGTGATATTTCAAGGTTTCGTAGTAGTACGCCAACTATACTATGGACGTGTTTGCTATCCCATATTCACCTCGTAGTCAGGTGATGGGGCTTTGCACACGGGACCATGTGGCGTGCGCACAATAAGACGCCTACCAGTGGTGCGCTGACTGCCGGAGCGAGTTGTGGATGGAGACTTCCGCTTGTGCTGTGAATAAGCATTCAGCCCGTGGTTTTCCTGCGAGTGGCATGAGCGACTCGGAAGAGCGAGGCTAGCACGCCGTTTTCTCGTTCTGGTGGGAACCGGACAATAAATTGGCGCAGACGTCATCGTGCGGGTCACTTGGCTTACTACAAGTATACTTCCCAAGCGTTATTGCCTGTTGCATATGAACAACTCGATTGACCTAGCATAGCTAATCTGGAGCAGCTTGTCTGCGTTCAACGATAATTCTCCAAGGTCACTAGAATCTCTGCCTATCAATATCAACGCCAACATAACAATCGTGCACAAAGCAAGCGCCTCCCTTCATCCCAAACATGTTCATGAATCATGCAATCCAATTCTCGTGACATAGCGCCCAGGCTCTATTGACCATGAACCGCTCGACCGGGGTATCTCATTCAATTCACACTTCAAACAACAGTTGCTTAGCTCAGCAACCAGAAGCTATCTTTTCAGTACCGCCTCGTACAAGCTCACAGCAGCTCCTATCCCCGAACTGATCAGCATGCCCTGATAGCCACCCGGTACAGCGGTATTGATTTGAGCGACAGTGGCATTCTTGGCAACCTCAACGATCTGGAAATGCAGAGCATAGACGCAGTAGGCGACGAACCCCTTGGTCAAGTTGAACACGAAAGGGTCGAATTGGACGTGAGGATTGCTTTTGATGCTGGCACGTCGTGCTGCGCTATGTGGCGGGAGCTGTTGCAAAGGCAGGTTTATAAAATAGGACGTTAGTGCAGGAGCGATGACGGTTGTGAGTAGCCAGAATGAAAACGGTGCCCAGAAGCCATGTCCGAGAAGCTGAAATAGGTCAGGCACCATGATCGGGGTTGACGTGTTCTTCACGTATGGGATTGGACCAATGTGTGTAAGTCGCTTGTTGGGGAGAAGCTGTTTCTCGAGACCCCAGAACTCGAACATGATCGCAAGCACGTTGATTGTGACGGTTGAGCTCATCGTGTCACGCGCCAGGTCGCTGTACTCATGGAATCTCGTCCGATCGTAGGCGTGGGAGATGGATGTCCGGATGCGCTTGCTCTGCCGGTCGATCGCATCGGTAACGACTGCTGGCGATGGCGGCAGAGGAATGTTACTGGCAAGAATGGAGGTTCGCCGACTTAGTTCTTGCCCTGGCGTCTTCATCAGAGCTGAAAGGGGCCCCTCTGCATCTGTAGTCACGCTGCTTGAGGTTAAGATGTGTTTCATGGGACGCGCTGTGGAGAGTCAGCTCACCTTTCATCATCGGTTGGTGAGCGCGTCTTCCTCCTGGTCTTCTTTGCCGTTGCTGGCGCGGCAACGTTCTGCATAACATCGTCAACGGTATCGGAGACCTTCTCTGCTATTCTTTTCATCGGTGACCGGTTGGTCGCGCCAAGTCGTTTGTAGTACTCGCTCAGTGACGGAACCTTCTGCAACGTGGTCGCATTCCTCTTGAGGTGGCTGTCGAGCTTCTCAGCGAGCTCAGCCTTTCGAAGTCCTGCATAGCTACGGTCACATACATGTCAGCTGTTGATCCGCAAAGGCCTGTGCGCACTCGGACGCGTCTTTCTCGTATCATAGTGGACGTACTCGGACAAGTTGGACGTCTCGGCAAACTCCGTCAAATCGGTTTTCAGAAGAGAGTTGAGGTATGATGTCGACGACATGTTTCCAACGCGACTCAGGTTTATGCGACAAGTGGTAGTTAGACTATAAGCATGCGCAGCTTGCGGTATTGTAGTGAAGGTCGGAGAGAAGCTCGAACACGCGCCGTGGGAGGCTGGAGAAGAAGTGGTGGAGCTCTGCTGGTCGATCGTCCCGCAAGAAACTTGAACCTTCGTTGTTTACCCACTTCCAAAAGTAGTAACAACCACTGCATAACAACGCACAACATGGTACCTTGCGGCCCTTCAAAGCGTCCAATTGAAGTAGTCGCTTGTTCGCAGAGACGGTCTACAAGGTCTTACTAAAACCTCCGCCTGGTGTCTTGCATCGTTGTAAGTGACGACTTCGTGCAAAGCACAGTCAGGCATAGCTAATCGTGCTCAAGGCTTCGTCACGGCCTGTCAGTCAGGTACTGATACCAAATCAACGCTTCTGCCTGCTGGCTCTGATGCAACGCTGTACTATACCCCGTGGCCAGGGCTCAAGATGGCCATAGCCGAATCTTGTCGTGGTAGATCGATTTCTAGTCCTCTCTGTGTGTGTTTCTGGCTTAGGCTCTCTTTCAGGAGTGCCTCGTATTCCTTCCACCGTTTCATCCATATCTCTTCGACTTCGTTCCGTGCCTTCTCCAGGCTTATCTGTACATCCTCCCCCATCTCATAGATCCTTGTCTTCAGCTCATTGATTGTCCCGTCTTTGAAGCGTGCCTCCTCTTTCAGAGACTCAATAGCAAAATCACGCTCTTTCAGTTGCTGTCGGTAAACCTTGTCCTTTTCGTCAAGCAATTCTCTCATCCGTGCTGAGAGATTGTCTCGTTCGTGAAGTCGTTTTCTGTGTTCGTGATCCATGTCACGCATCATGCGGGCGTAGTTATGCCTCATCTCGTTTGCTTGCTCGTCGCCACGATCAATCACCGACCTAGAACCCTGAATTTGTCGTTCGGCGTTCAGGATCAATTCATTGTGTTCATCAGCTAGATCTAAATGCGAAGGCTTGACGTTCCTCAAACTAGAGCTGTCTGACTGCGTCCGCCGTAGTACTCCTGTTGTACTGGCTACCGGCGCATTTCTGTTTTCTGTAGTAAGTGTATCCGACTCGTACCAGCGCAGCACAGATTTCAGTCGTTGAGGCAACTCCAGCACACTCGGCCGACGGTCTATTGCTTGTAACGTTTCACGCGGCAGTGCTCCGGGCAGCAAATGGGCCCTAATAGGTAGAACGGCCTCAATGGACTCGGCCTGAAGCTGACTGTCGGGCGACCGTTCTCGTACACTGTCGACCGAATGCCTCGTGGGAACTGATGGTTCTTCTTCATCGCTCTCCTCGGCCAACTGTTCCAGAGGTGGACCGGGATAAGGTGGTGGAGCCGTTAGATTGGCAATGCGAGAACCATCGCGGCTGATCCTGAAGGATTGTCCTCCGGCTTCAAACTCTATACTCCGAGCATCATCACTTTGGTGTGTCAATCTGGTCCGTGTTGAAATTATGCTCGAGGCACGACTATGCCTGCCGACTCTCGAATTCGCCAGTTCTCGCTGCCACTGGGGTATAGCTGTGGTTTGTGCCGTTTGTGCATGGCCGAAAGCTGCGCTCGAACTTTCCACGCGATCATGAGCTCCCAACAGTTTCTCGTTGTCACTTGCGTGCTTCGATACCCTTGTAACATCGTAATGGTTCGTTACCTCTGTTACTCCAGCCGAGAGGGATGTGTTCGGATCACTTTGAGATCGTCTCCTGGTCGTGCTAGTCATGCTGGGCTTAAGAAGTCAGTCCTCACACCAATAAACTCCTTCTTGTAACCGATGCAGAGATTGTTAAGAGAAGCATATTCCTTGTCTCTCAAGTCTTGGAGCTGCTTGCACATAGCGCAGAGAGAAAGAGGGAGAGAGACAGCCAGGCAAGTTACGCATAATGGACATTATACATCAGGAGCGCTATTGCAGAGCATGGTATGGGTGTTGCCAGGCACCCATCTTATAGATTCAAGGACTGATCCTGTGGCTTTTAATTGCATGGTACCATGCGCTCTTCTCGGCAGGACAGGCATCATCGATGCCAGCTTTGGCCCTGGTTCAGCCTCCATTTACGTCGCGGCCTCTTGATAAGGTCCGACATGCTTCGCATTTTGTGAAGCTCTCTCGGCTGTCGGATGACGAGGATTACGCAGCAATGTCGATATCGTACTATCCTTGATCTGGCTTAGAGCATCGGAAGCTCGCGTTAAAGTGTGTGCATTAGCTTCCGTGACGGCATCGTGATTGTAAACAATTCGACACAGCGGCGTGCAAACCGCTTGTCAGCCACATGGGGAGTCCGCAACATTCTTCGTCAAAGCTGTCGTGCAACCTTAGTGACGTAGCTATCCCTCGCGATACGATCCAAGACGCGTCTTCACTAACTGTGTGAAAGCCCCGCGCAGCATTGATGACGGCTGCCGCACCAGCGCAAGATGAGGGATCGTGAACAGCAGACAGCGCGTCTAGCACAATGGACGTCCTCTTTCGATGCCGGATAAATAATGTCGACTTTTACCAGCATTCGCCGATTCCTGATTTTGATCCTCCCCTACCACGACCGGCAGACCATGGCGACAGCCACAAAGTTTCAGTCATTCGCGTATTTGGCGCAACCGAATCCGGCCAAAAAGCATTAGTACACATACACGGAGTGTTCCAGTATTGCTACATTGAATACTCTGGAAGCTTGCGTCCCCAGGATGTAGAATTGGCCATCAGGACTCTGCAGATGTCCATCGACCATGCGCTAGCCATCAGCTACCGGCGGAATGTGTACGATGGGAAGAACAGATACGTTGCGCATATTAGCTTGGTGAAAGGTGTACCATTCTATGGCTATCACGTTGGCTACAAGTTTCACCTTAAGATCTACCTGCTTAATCCGCTACACATGACGAGGCTGGCTGACTTGCTACGAGAGGGCGCTGTTATGAAGAGAGTCTTGCAACCATATGAGAGTCATATGCAATACATTGCGCAGTGGATGTGTGATTTCAGTCTCTTCGGCTGCGGTTGGCTTGATTGTGCGAAAGTCAAATTTAGAAGCCCAGTGCCTGATTACCTCGAAGTTGGCCAGACGCTGCACCCGTGGCATAACCAGTCCATTCCTTCTGAGATGATCTCAGATGAGGTCACTCTTCCGAAACAGAGTCATTGTGCTCTCGAAGTCGATGTGCGTGCTGAGGACATCATGAACCGTTGCAGTGTTCAGTCTCGGGACATCCATCACGACTTCATCGAGCGTATCACTCCTCTATCTATGGACAAGAAGCTCGTCCAGAGTCTGGCAGGGCTGTGGAAGGATGAAACGAGAAGACGGAAGATGCGAATGGGCATAAAAGACCCTAACAGCAGTCCTTTTCCTGCCGAGGTTCTGATCTCTATGTCTGCTGATCCGAGAAACGTCGATGCTGGAGGCTGGATCCACGAGGAGGAACTCCGCGAGAAGATCGCTCAGATTGCACAGCAAGAACATGACGCTAGCGACGGAACAAAACTTGCCTTCGACACCTTCGTAAGGCCGTCAGCACTTGAAGACAGTGTACAGACAGCGCTCGAGAGTGTGGAGGACCTTTACAGTCACAACATTGAGAAGTTGCTGGCGACAGAGGCTTCGAATGGTGCCTCGGTACCAGTGGCCACCCAAGCAGTGGTAGACGAAGGTCTGATCAGAGGCACAGCCGCAGCTGACAAAGATAGCGGCAGCGGCTCTGATACCGGAGTCAAGATGACAACAAACGGTGTCTCGGCTTCGAGTGTCCAAATGCACGACAGCAGTAGTGCCAGTTCAGCTTCTGAAGTCAAAACACCGCTCAGCTCTGGAGAATTTGCTTCCTTGGGCGTACGGAAGGATGGCGACCTATCAAATCTGAGAGAGGACGACTTCCAAATACCAAACGAACTCCTCGCTGCCGAAAGGCCAAAAAGATCAAGCTTGAAAAGAGCACGATTCGACAGTTCCAGTCTCGCACCGGAAAAGAGGCCACGATTTGCTGACTCAACCACTCTGCACATAGACGACAGACGACCTGAACTTGAGATGCTTGAGGATGCCGATCCCGAGCAGGGTGTTGAAGAGCAGGCTCTCGAGTTGTTAGACCCTGCGTTCGAGCAGCCGCCATATACTGGTGTGCCTCAGCAAGTGCAGACTCAAAACACGCGTCCTGAGAAGACCTCGCAGCCCGTTCGATCATCTCAGAATTCTACGCTTCGCTTCCCGGTTGTCAAGAATCCAACCGATCCGAACACAATAAAGCGTTTGAGCCAGCAAAGCAGTTCGCCGGAAAAGAAGGCACCTAGCACAACCGCAAAAACACCTAGCAAGCATCAGCCCACAACACAGGCGACTTCGGCGAAGTCGCCAGCAGATTGGTCATACCGTAAGTCCCTGTCGCCAGCACTAATCGAAAGACCGCTCAGTTTTCGGGGCCTCCCCCAATTTGAGCAGTACCATCAGGTGCACGTCTTCGCAATCCGACCTCCGCCTTCCAAGCATGTCACAAAGACATTGTGGGACAGAGGTCTACCCGACATAATCTACCAACAAGCGTACTACAGCAACGAGGAAGACGTACCAGAAAGAAATCGAGAATATGCTGGTAAAGACTTCAAGCTTGGGAGCTCTACGGTTCCATACTTGCCAGAATTTGACGCTACTGGCTCCTCTCTAGCAACACATGGCAAGCGCCCCCCTACACTAATCGATGTCGCTACAGAGGATTTGGCCGACCGCCAGAGGCGTCAAAGGTGTACATATCAGAAGTGGAGCATTGAGGCGCGGCCACCGTCTCGCAGTAAGGTCACTCACTACTTTGCTGAGCAACACCGGGACAAGGTCATTGCGCGCGTGGGACAGGGGACACCTGCTCGTAAAAAGGCTCTGTCACAAATTGATGCAGGTACACAAGCAAACAAGCATGGCTTCAAATACTCTCAGAAGCAAAAAAGCACAAGCGTACAACATGAGACACAATACATGAGTATTATGGGTCTCGAAGTGCACGTCAATACCCGGGGATCGCTTGCACCAAATCCGGAAGAAGACGAGATAGCCTGCATCTTCTGGTGCATCCAGACAGACGACGAAGATGTTGTGGTAAACACCAGTAGTCCCGGGATGCATGCAGGCATTCTTGCTCTCGCGGAAGAGAGACCAATGGCGAAGCAGATTTCTCAGATCCTGCCGATCGAGGTTGAAGAAGAACTATCTGAGCTCGAATTGCTGACTAGAATGGTGGACATAGTCAGGTATTACGATCCTGATATCTTGACGGGTTATGAGGTCCACAACAGCTCCTGGGGCTATCTAATTGAACGGGGTCGGCTGAAGTACGACTTGAACCTTTGCGATGAGATATCAAGGATGAGATCACTTTCGCACGGTCGATTCGGTAAAGATGATGACAGATGGGGCTTCAATCACACTTCGACGATCAGAGTGACGGGTCGACATACGATCAATATCTGGAGAGCGATGAGAAGCGAATTGAATTTGCTTCAATACACCATGGAGAACGTGGCGTTACATCTGTTGCACAAACGCATCCCTCACTACAGCTTCGCAGACCTGACGAGATGGTATAAGAGCAAGAACACTCGCGACCTGTCGAAGGTCATCGACTATTTTGCTACACGAGTCCAGGTTGATCTCAACATCCTTGAAGTGAACGAGCTTGTACCACGGACGAGTGAACAAGCTCGCCTTATCGGCGTTGACTGGTTTGCTGTCATCTCCCGTGGTTCGCAGTTCAAGGTCGAAAACATCATGTTCAGGATTGCAAAACCCGAGAACCTGATGCTCATCTCGCCTAGTAGACGACAAGTTGGTGGTCAGAACGCACTGGAGTGCTTGCCACTAGTGATGGAGCCTCAAAGTGATTTCTACACGAGCCCTATGTTAGTCTTCGACTTTCAGTCGCTATACCCCAGTGTCATGATTGCTTACAATTATTGCTATTCGACGTTCCTTGGACGTGTGGTCAATTGGCGCGGCACAAACAAGATGGGCTTTACGAATTATCAAAGACAGGAAAGACTGATTGAGCTGCTTCAGGATCATATCAACATCGCTCCGAACGGTATCATGTATGTCAAACAGAGTATGCGAAGATCACTGCTTGCCAAAATGCTGAGCGAGATTCTTGAAACTAGAGTTATGGTGAAGAGTGGTATGAAGGCTGACAAGGACGACAAGACCCTACAGAGGTTGTTAAACAACAGACAGTTGGCCCTCAAATTGATCGCAAACGTCACTTATGGCTACACGTCAGCATCATTCTCTGGCCGCATGCCGTGTTCGGAGATAGCAGACAGTATTGTCCAAACTGGTCGCGAGACACTCGAGAAAGCTATAGCACTTATCCACTCAGTGTCTCGTTGGGGAGCGGAAGTAGTCTATGGTGATACAGACAGTATATTCGTCCACCTCAAAGGCCGTACACGAGAGCAAGCATTCAGTATTGGTGAGGAAATCAGCAAGACTATCACTGACATGAATCCTCGACCTATCAAGCTCAAATTCGAGAAGGTCTATCAGCCGTGTGTCCTTCTTGCTAAGAAGCGCTACGTTGGCTTCAAATATGAGAGCCCGAAACAGATACAACCAGAATTCGAAGCCAAAGGCATTGAAACTGTACGTCGTGACGGCACACCAGCTGAGCAGAAGATTGAAGAGAACGCGCTAAAGGTGCTTTTCAGAACGGCTGATTTGAGCCAGGTCAAAGCTTTCTTCCAAGCACAATGTGCTAAGATCATGCAGGGCAAGGTATCCATTCAGGACTTTTGTTTTGCAAGGGAGGTCAAGCTGGGAACGTATTCGGACAAAGGCCCGCCTCCACCTGGAGCCCTGATATCTGCGAGGAGGATGCTAGAGGACCCTAGAAATGAACCACAATATGGCGAACGAGTTCCTTATGTGGTTGTCACAGGTGGTCCTGGAGCTCGACTAATCGACAGATGCGTCGCACCAGATGTGCTGCTGAATGACGCACAGCAGGAGTTGGATGCAGAGTACTACATCTCGAAGAACATTATTCCTCCCCTTGAACGTATTTTCAACCTCGTCGGCGCCAACGTTCGACAGTGGTACGATGAGATGCCGAAATACCAACGGATACGTCAAGTCGACATTAGTGGCCACGAGGTTGTGGAGAACAGTCTGATGAAGAAGAGTACTTTGGAATCATATATGAAGGCATCAAATTGTGTTGTGTGTCGGGACCCAATCGAGTCAGAGCTGCCCCTGTGTCAGAGCTGCCTGAGTCAACCTGCTCAGAGTCTGCTAGTGCTCAGGGCAAAGCTGACAAGGTCAGAGAAGAAGAAGTCAGAGCTTAACCGGATCTGTCGTTCTTGTTCGGGCTTCACGTGGAGTGAGGAAATCAGGTGTGATAGCAAGGATTGTCCGGTGTTTTATTCCAGGGTCAGGCAGGGTGCATCTTTGGCTAATACAGCGGCGCAGATGCGGCCAGTCACGAAGGTGTTGGAGGATGAAGTTGGGTATGGTATAGAGTGGTAAGGCCGTATTTGGACCCGGATCTGCCGCTCAAATCGCACAATGGCACGATGAGATGTTTTATGACGGTTGGCTGCCTACTGCTATTCGGTGGCGTTGATCACCTTAACTTCCTATAACACCACAAGCTAATGGATCTCCTAATATACATCCACTACAGCGTTAAGATAGCTATAGTAATGATGACGAGGTGTTTTAAGAGGCCATCTTTATTTTGTCGTGTTTAACAGGCATTTTTGGTTTAGTACGTCATCAACGGTGCACGTTACGGAGTAGTCGCTGCCCTCGTACTCCGGGCGCATGCGCAAGGACAGTCCGCGCTAGCAGAGGCAATGGGACAGGTGTACCATGGCTTGCAAGTTGCCATACCCAGGCGCTCGCCTTGATGCACAATTAGAGAATGCTGTGGTGAATGTCTCGAACCAGTAGTAGATCCCATGGAGCAGTCAGGCCGCCCTGTACTGTCCTCGCACCACGACCATGTCCTTCAAAGCATACCTCTATGCCTACCTATTCGGTGGACTCACCTTCATACCGCTTGTTCTCATATCGATCCTGCTCTATGCGTATTACACACTTCCGCGAATTGACGACAATAAGGACATCCCGAAAGAGGACCCGGCTAAGCTGAGTAGAGAGGGCGACGAGAAGATAGTACTGAAGACGGGAACAGACGACTTAGCAGAGAAGTTTCACCGCAAGCATGAGGCAGACGTGGCCGCAGGATACTTCGCTGTTTGTCGGGAATACGTGCCAGGCGGCGTCAATGGCAAGCCGCCAGAAATCAAGTCCCCGGCTGGCGACATCGTGGCCTCAGAGTCGCCGAGTGTCTATCAGACCATGTATCGCAGTATCTTTGAACGGAGCCAGAAGCCTTCGATCGAGCCAAACAAGGACGGTGCTGGGAAGACCGCCAGGAGAGCCAACAACGTCTTCTATGTCGTCCTGCGACATGGCCATCTCATGCTCTACGACGATATACAGCAGCTCGAAGTTCGCTATGTGATTGCCCTCGAATACCACGACGTTGATGTATATGCTGGCGGTGAAGAGATACCAGAGGCAGAGCTCTGGATCAAGAGGAATGCCATTCGGCTCAAACGCAAGAAGGCCCATATTAGTGACAGGACAGCTTCGTCTCCGTTCTTCCTGTTTAGCGAAAACCAGTCAGAGAAAGAGGACTTCTACTTCGCCATGCTGAACAATATGCAGAAGAGCCTGGGAGACGATCCACCTCTGCCCCAAGAGTTCGAGACAAGTCATATCATCACGCTGGTGCAGAGGCTACATTCGTCAGAGAAGCAACTACAGACTCGCTGGCTGAACGCTCTACTTGGAAGGATATTCCTGGCCGTCTACAAGACGCCCGAGCTCGAGGCACATATCAGACAGAAATTGACTAAGAAGATCTCGCGTGTCAAGAAACCCGACTTCATCACAAGGCTGGCACTGCAGAAGATCGACACAGGCACAGGTGCCCCCTTCTTCACCAACCCCCGACTCAGAGATCTGACAGTAAACGGCGACTGCACAGTGGAAGCAGACGTCGAGTATACTGGTAGCTTTCGAGTTGAGATCGCAGCAACTGTACGAATCGACCTTGGCAAACGCCTCGGCGCAAGGGAAGTCGATATTGTGCTAGCAGCGACTCTCAACAAGTTACAAGGACATATCTTAGGCCGCGTGAAGCCCCCACCTAGCAACCGGTTATGGTTCTCGTTCGAAAAGGTTCCCAAGCTGGAGATGAAGTTGGAACCTATCGTGAGCTCGAGGCAAATCACGTACGGCTTCATACTCCGAGGCATCGAAAGCAGGATTCTGGAAGTGATTGCCGAGTCCGTTGTCTTGCCTCACTGGGAGGACCTCCCTTTCACTCTCACCGAGGACGAGCAGTTCAGAGGAGGCATTTGGAAGAAGGACGTCCAACCTCCCCAATCTACAGAGATCAAGGATGAAGCACAGGTTGAGGCAGAAGCAGGCACCGGCGCAAACAGCCCGAAGCTTGTTGGCCCCGACGAAAGGGTCATGAGCATGCCAGTCCTGGCGGACAGCAGCAACGCTGTCACTGCTGCTGCTGGAAAATCTACCACATCACTGAGAGAAGTGACACGCAGTCGTGACGGGTCTAAGACTCCTGATCGTTCAGCTCGTCAGCAGCCCCCTAGAATACTCCGCGCACCTTCTTTTGCCAGTACAGTAAACCCGACCGTTTCACCTAATCACGCGCCGGCTGAATCTGCGCCTATGGACACGCAAGCCACATCTAAGCGGGACAGCATGCTGAAGGACATCTCTGCGCGTTCGCTAGGCACGTCACCAGAATCAGAAAGGGAAGACCCGCATTTCCTCGACAGCGACCGCAACCGAGCTAACAGCTCCGCTTCCACTTTCAGCACGAACAGTGGGAAGTTTCCTCGACGTGACACAGGCGAAAGCGAGTCTACGCTGGTCGGCAGTACTGCATCTACGAACATCAATAACGACAACCAGGACTCTAACCAATCCCCGGTCAATGGCGAGAGCAAGACTGGCATTGCAGCAGCAGCAAGAAATTTTGCGACCTCTGATCGGCAGGATAAGATGGCAAGCATCAACGCAGCTCGAGAAGCTGCGCAGAAGTGGGGCTGGGGAGTGTTGGCTCGCAAGCGACAGCATGAAGCAGGCGCAGGTACGTCTGCAGACCAGGAGAACAAACACGATACCTCGCAGCCGATGGGCAGAGGACAGCCCTTGCCTCCGCCTGGAACGCCTCTACCCGGGCCAGCAAAGCCTGGCATCTTCACTTTACCAAAGAAGAGGCCAGTTCCACCGCCACCTACACCACCGCGAGAAGGGAGTTACACCCAAGGTCCCACAGCAAAGAGTGGTTCGCCTCCTAAGGCACCTCCGGCTCTGCCGCACAGGGCGAGTTCCAGCCAGGTCAATACGCCAAGTAGTGAGTCGCCCCCTAAGGAGGCGCCTCGTTTGCCAGACAGAAAGAGAAGGCAAAGTCAGAAGCAAAGTACGGAAGGGCAGGATGATGAGCTACTAGTCGTAGCGGCACCGCACGATTCGGTGCCAACCAGTCCGGCGCCCACTGAGAATGAACATCACGATGAGTTCTTCGGCCATGGTGAAGACGACACAGGCACGAAACTGGAAGTGCCGAAGGAAGATCCTCCAAAATATACTCCGCCATTGCCCAGGCGGCCTCAGTCGAGAGATGAGGATGCTGTAGCAACCAATTTTGATCAGATTTTAGAAAGGAGTGTCTCGTAGAATGAGACTATGTTGGAGGATACATTCCCCTCTTGACAGGATGAAGCCGGCGTTACAAGAGGCGTGGAGGCGTATCGATGGCTATTCCGGTGTTAAGGGAGAAGCCATTGATACATCTGATAGAGTACAGCGCCAACAACGTAACGAGTATCTCAGCGTTTTGGAGTCACTATTGTGATTACATGGTACCTTCGTCGAAGAAGTCAAGTGCATATTTTGTCAATCCCGGTGTATTTCAGGACCTTGGTGTAGCGAAAAGTGCTGGAATAGAGGTTTAGGACTGCTGTATTGAGAAATGTAGATTTCCCTTATGTTATTGTAACTTAGCAGCATGCGCGGTGGAATAGAGAGTGTGTTAGCAGGGATGAGGACGAGACTGGGGCGCTATATGATTTGGTGATGCTAGCTCGCTGTCGTTAAACAGGATCAACACGATACCACCGACTATCTGCCGACTAGATGGTCTTGATTTTCTTCAATGCATAGATGTGTGAGGATAGTAGACTGCTTTTGTCAACTCTCTATGGGCAAGCTTCACGGGCATCCGAGCTGAGTCGAGCAAGCCTAGTGTAGTTAAGGATGATAAGCGGCCAAGAGTGGCTTTTGTGGCGGCTGGCGTGTGCTCGAGCTGCATCAGCGAGCAGCCTCAGTTGAGAGGTCTTGCGTCAGACTTCGTTCGCAGGCACCACAATTCTCGCCAGAAAGTCATCGATTGGCTCGTACTATCGCTGAAACCAATTCCCCGGACCCAGCCGCGTGTCACATCTAGCTTACTGTAGTGTTATTCATAGCCTTCGGTTTGCTGATCCCTCAAGCTGGCTCGCCCACGCGCAGGAGGTGTATTTGACGGCTTTGGCAGGACCGTTGAACCTCAAGATTACGGCACTTCTGCCAAGATGAACAGCTATGGCGGCGGCACGAGGAACGTCGACATGTCCAAGACCGAGGCTGACCTGGCCATCAATATCCGGAAAGCGACGAGTATAGAAGAGACTGCGCCAAAGCGAAAGCACGTCCGAGCATGCATCGTCTACACCTGGGACCACAAGTCCTCCATGTCCTTCTGGGCGGGCATGAAGGTCCAACCTGTCATGGCCGACGAGATCCAGACATTCAAGGCCTTGATTACCATACACAAAGTGCTGCAAGAGGGCCACCCCGTCGTGGTGAGGGAAGCACAGCAGAACGTCAACTGGATCGAGACACTCGCGAGAGGCGCAGGCGGTGGTGATGGCCTGCGCGGCTACAGCCCTCTGATAAGAGAATACGTCTTCTTCCTCCTGGCTAAGCTCGCCTTCCACAGACAGCATATCGAGTTCAACGGCCTGTTCGAATATGAAGAGTACATCAGCTTGAAGTCTATCAACGACCCCAACGAAGGCTACGAGACCATCTCCGACTTGATGACCCTGCAAGACCAGATTGATACGTTCCAGAAACTCATCTTTTCCCACTTCAGAGGTGGAAACAATAATGAGTGCAGGATCGCCGCTCTGGTGCCGCTGGTGCAAGAAAGCTATGGCATCTACAAGTTCATTACAAGCATGTTGAGAGCCATGCATACCACCACGGGAGACGACGATGCCCTGGAACCCTTACGCACACGCTACGATGGTCAGCACTACCGCCTGGTCAAGTTCTACTACGAGTGCTCCAATCTGCGCTACCTCACAAGCTTGATTACTGTACCCAAGCTGCCGCAAGACCCTCCGAACTTGCTGGCCGAAGACGAAGAGAAACCTGCCCTACCCAAGAGACCTGCGAGAGAGATCGAGAAGCCTCCGACCCCGGTTACGAAAAATGGAAATGGTACCCCCGACCCATCCGACATGTCCGACTTTTGGACAAGAGAAGGGCAAAGACAACAGGATGAGTTCGAAGCAGAGCAGAGAAGATTACATCAGCAGTACGAGGAGCAGCAGCGCCAGAGAATGTTGGCTGAACAACAAGCCCAGAGAGATTTTGAGGACCAGCAACGCCGCGCCCAGGATGCTGCCAGGATGCAGCAGGAACAGCTTATGCAACAACAGATGTCCATGCAGACTCAAGGACGCATGGCTGAGCTGGAGCAGGAGAACCTCAGAGCTCGAGCACAATATGAGCAGGATCAGCTGATGCTGCAACAATATGACCAGAGGATGAAAGCCCTGGAAGAGCAGTACCACCAGCTGCAAGCGAACTTCAACCTGCAAAATCAGTCCAAAGACGACCAGCTCAATTCACTACAGGAGCAAGTCAACACCTGGAGGTCGAAGTATGAATCCCTGGCTAAGCTGTACTCACAGCTGCGCCAAGAGCATCTCGATTTGCTGCAGACCACCAAATCGCTCAAGCTGAAGGCTGCCTCTGCTCAAGAAGCCATCGACCAAAGAGAACGACTGCAGAGAGAGATGAAGACCAAGAATTTGGAGCTAGCAGATATGATCAGAGAACGGGATCGAGCGCTGCATGAAAAGGACAGAAGTCACGGTGGCCACAAGGATGAGCTGGAGAAGCTGAAGCGAGAGCTGCGCTTTGCCATCGAAAGAGCTGAAAATACTGAGAGAGCGAAGGGTTCCGAGCTTTCCTCTCTCATGGCCAAATACAACAGAGAAATGGCTGATCTCGAAGAGGCCATGCGAGCAAAGACGAGACAGCTCGATGAGATCCGATCCAAGTCTGGCGACCGGAATCTCGATCACGATGCTGCGCTTAGAGAGAAGGACGATGAGATTGAGATCTACAAGTCTGGTATGGAGCAAGCCCTGGAAGAGCTGGAAGAGCTCAAGCTGGGCTCGGGTGAGACGGATGGTGCTCTTGATGGCGCCATCGACGAAGTGATCAAAGGCAACATTGTCAAGATCAACGACATGATCGACTCAGTATTGCAGTCCGGTGTGCAGAGAGTCGACGACGCTATTTACGAACTCGAGTCTCCCATGCAGGCTGGTAACCAGAACGCCACAGCTCCTTACATCCTATCACAAATTGAGAAGGCATCCTCGAGTGCAACAGAATTCTCGACCGCCTTCAACAACTTCATCGCAGATGGACCAAATAGTAATCATGCTGAAATCATCAAGACAGTCTCTGTCTTCGCTGCCTCGGTAGCAGATGTTCTTACTAACGCTAAAGGTCTTCTCCGGTTCGCAACGGACGACAAGAAGGGCGATGAGCTCACCAATAGCGCACGTCAGTCTGCATTGAGCACAATCAACTTCTTTCGTAGCCTTCAGTCCTTCCGCCTCGAAGGTCTAGAACCAATGCAGAAGTCTGACGTGGTGATCAACAACAACCACGACGTCCTCATGAAGCTGCAGAAACTGTCCAAGCTCGCCGACGCATTCGCACCAAAGTCCTCGAAACTCAGCACCAAAGGCGACCTCGGCGATCTCGTCGACAGCGAGCTCACCAAGGCGGCCAACGCCATCGAAGCCGCCGCACAGCGTCTGGCCAAACTTAAGAACAAACCAAGAGACGGATACAGCATATACGAGCTGCGCGTCAACGACTCAATCCTCGACGCGGCAGTCGCAATCACTAACGCGATCGGCGCTCTCATCAAAGCGGCCACCGACTCACAGAAGGAAATCGTCCAGTCCGGCCGCGGCTCGTCGTCGCGCACAGCCTTCTACAAGAAGAACAACCGCTGGACCGAAGGTCTCATTTCCGCCGCCAAAGCAGTAGCCACGTCGACTAACACCCTAATCGAGACCGCCGACGGCGTCATCTCAGGCCGCAACAGCCCCGAACAACTCATCGTGGCATCCAACGATGTAGCCGCTTCCACTGCTCAGCTCGTCGCCGCGAGCCGCGTCAAGGCAACATTCATGTCACAGACCCAGGACCGACTCGAGCAGGCTAGCAAGGCCGTCGGCGCGGCGTGCAGAGCGCTTGTCAGACAAGTGCAGGACATCATCAAGGAGCGCCAGAAGGAAGAGGGCGGTGCGGAGGATTACGGCGCGTTGAGTGGGCATGAATTCAAGGTCAGGGAGATGGAGCAGCAGGTTAGTCCGACCCTTTCTTTAATCGTTCTGGTTAAACACAAAAACGTGCATGTGCTAACGATAATCCGCAGGTCGAGATTCTGAAGCTGAACAATGCTCTTGAAGCCGCCAGAGGACGATTGGCTGAGATGAGGAAGTTGAGCTATAGAGAAGATTAGTTCTGCTTTCGTAGTCCATGGACAGCCAAGCTCTGGCTATTTGAGGTCCATGCCCATGCCCATGTGAAAAGCATGTCATGTCATGTCATGTCTTCCAGCCAGCTTCTTAGCAAAGAGATGGATGGGTAATGCTACACAACCAACCCAATTCCAAGAACGCTACCAACCAACCATCCATCCATCCATCCACCTTGTTCCTTCCTCGTCCAATGCAGCCCAGCCCAGCCCAGCGCAACCTAAGCCAAGCTACCCTACCTACCTTATCTTATGCCTTCCTCATCATCTCAAAACACTCCCGCAAATCGCTCGCAACAACATCAAACTCCCCAAACAACCCCGTACACGGATCCCCCTCCTCACTCGCAACCCACGCCGTCTTAAACCCGGCTTTCCGCGCCGCGATCAAATCCCAACTATGCGCCGCCACGAACCAGCGGTCGCCCGGCTCACACCCCCTACTGTCCAGCCTCGCATTCGTGTTCTCATACACCTTGACATCGGGCTTCGCAACTTGAATCTCGTCGCAGCTGAGCATATGCTCGCCGTCCAGCTCTATCCCCGCGAGCTCGAAGTATTTCAAGCTCGTCTGCGCCGCGCCGTTCGTGACGGCGTAGACGTCCCAGCCTTCACGCCTCAACCCCTCGAATATCTCCTTCAGGCCGTCGCGCGGCGGCAGACGCTTCAGTTCCGTGCTGATGGCGGCGAGATCGTCGTCTGTGATTGTGTTGGCTGGGTCCGGGAAGGAGACGATGCTGCAGGCGCGCCGGAATGTTTGGGCCAGGACGCTGGCGATGGGGACGTAGGTGCCGCTGAGGTGGAGGTAGGTGAAGTCGCGCTGGGCGGCGTAGAACCAGGAGTGGAAGAGTGTTGTGGCGTCGATGGGGGTGGATGGGTCGGTGCGGTGGAGGATGCGGTCGATGAGGGTTATGAGCGGGGTGAAGTGGAAGCAGGTGCCTAGGACGTCGAAGGAGGCGGATTTGGGCATTGTGATGGGGCGGTGAGGTTGTGGTGGTGGTGGTGGTGGTTTGGTGGGTTGGGTTGGGTTGATGTGGTGAGTGAGGTGAGATGTGAGGGTTGGGGATGTTAATGCCAGCAAGTAAGTTAGATGTGTTGCGACGATGCAGCTTGAAGAACGGTCTGTTTGTCGATTGTTCTGTCCTTCGCCGTAGTTGTGTATAAGTCAAGTCAAGTCAAGCCCTGCCCTGAATATCTAACGTGCATGAAGCTCTAGGCAACTCAGTCACTAGGAACTTTAGAAAGTGTAGTTTTTGAGCATTATGTCACTGAGCAATGACGGATATGTATAGCGGCTGAGGTCATAAAGTCACAGTACTGTATGTTAAGGTTAACGGGAGCTGTACGGTAAGTACGAGTATACTTTAGAGCTTCTCCAATTTACTTAAACCTACAGTACAGTACCGCACACTGCAGTACGATGTCTGATTAAGTTTGGGGCTCGAAATGATGCTTTGAGCTTATGCAGCGACAGGGTAGCTAGCCACGTGTCCGATATGCATCCCGACTGCATCGCTTCGAGCTTGTAGGAACAAGGGTTGAAGCAAGCTTGAGGTGAATGAAGAGCTTGATAGGAAACAGTCGGTCGGTAAAGAGTCCTTGTCTTGTGCCTCATTGCTGGCTGTGCTTGGCGGGGTCATCGGAATTGGCTACAGGTAGTGACGGCGCAACTCATTCTTGTTACGTCGGGTTATGTACGGGGCCGGGCGAGAGCACGGTGCTGCTGTGGCAGGAAGGGGCAAAGGATGGAAAGCACGAACCACATACGAGATTGTCGGATGGTATCACCGGGTGGAGGAGTTGGAGAGGCTAAAGTGATGGGCGAGAAGCCCCGAGAGGTAGGCATCTGCGACTGGCAAAGACGAAATGTGCAGGAGCAAGCAATGAACGAGAATGTAGTTGGATGAACAGAAGCCGCAGGATAGGAGGAGTACGTAGCAGGATTGACTAAGGGAACACTCCGGCCGCAGAGTGGAATACTGTAGTGTATCTGTCGAAGAGTGTATCATTCAACTCGGGAATCGCGAGCTTTTTTCCTGCATGCTGGTAGCGAAAGCCCGTGATCTTGCAGAGCAACGTCTACGAGCTGTGAGACGTGTTGCATGCATGACTTCGAGTCTTCTTGCATGTGTGGAGGACTTTTCCCCCGAATGTGCCAAATGGCAGCATGTGGACTGTAACCTTGCAGGCACCATGTGTGAGGTCGACATTTTCCTGCTTAGCTGTATAGGAGCGCCTGTGCGAAGAAGGCCATTATCTGTATTATGTCGTTGCATCCGACTGTTGCGGTCGTACGTCGTTGTCGTTCTATTGCTGGTGCATAGCAAGTCAATGATCGTCTCGATGACCGCCGTCTCGATGTACATGTGTAAATGTGAAAGCGAATTCAGTTGCAGGGTGGTGCTCAGCGGTTCAACCTGCAATGTAGAATGAATACATCAGCTCCAGATCGTGGCCTCAAGACGAATACTCAGGTTTGGCAATATTACCGGCAGGCGGGGCCCCTTCTTTCCAGCTTGTTCCGCTTGGAGCGTCCTTGGTGCCTCTAATTCGACATTGCCGACATCTCTGTCTCGAGCAATGGAGGCACTCCCACCAGTCCGTCTGGTTCAAGAGTCCACAGCCATTACATGTTGGCAGGACCAAGCCTTGACCTCCGCCATAAGGTGACTTCATCCTGTACATGACATGCTTGTGACCATCATGTTCAGTACAGCGTTTTGCGACTGCGGTGTTGGCTGGGTTGCCTTGTTCGTAGGGCTGACGATACCTCGTCATGGTATCAAGTCTGGTGATGTCGTACTAGCCAATCAAACTACTGGCTCACGAACTTTGTGCCTGCGACATGCAGTCCGATTGTGAATCGTCCAAACTTTGGCTCAGGCCTGGTTGCTTCTCTGATGATACAGAAGGAGCAGATCTTCACCCACCGTAGGACACCTTTATACCGGATATGCCTCTTAATTTCTGAGCTTCACCAACAACCAGCGGTCAATGCTAGACCTCTTGACGTGCATGCTACCAGCGTTAACTCAGGAATGGATGGGGAAAGTGGTGCTCATCCGGGGGATGTCAAGATCTAGTCGCGCTCGAATGGAGACCATGTGAACATGCACCACTCAAACTTGTGGTGCAAGTCCAAGCTGGATAGATACTTGCGTTCGACATCATCGAACCAAAGACGGATGTGTCATTGGGGCATGGCTTCAGAATCACGGTATCGGGTCCACCGAGAGATTCCAAGGTTGCGGAACACGATAGTCGAGATTCTAAAACAGTTAGCATTGGAGAAGTATCCTGACGAACAAGAGTCCGCCGAAGACGAAGAGAAGGATCCGTGAACAACTGTTGCTTTCGGGCATTCTTCCACGCGGACACTAACGCCCATGGTCATTAATGCAATCATTCAGGTAATGACGATCCTGCAGCCGCATCTCCTAACACTCAATGATGCGGCTGTCATGCAGCAATGTGATATGCTTAGCCAACTTGAGCTTTAGATAAGCTGCTCATCGGAACAAATGATGATATTGCAGGAGATATTGTTCTTTTGTTGAAAGGGTTGCTGTAGATCTCCTAGCCATTTAGTGCTACTACGTAACCTAGGTCGCTAAGTACCGCGGCTCTGGACTGGACTTGGGTTTAGCCCGTGATCCGATCTTGTCTCGGCTCCAATCAAGCGACTGCTGAAGCAACCTGCAGCATCCGATCCTTCTGCGGTGGAAAGCATTCTCCCAAAGCAGCGAGCTGCATAATTAGGCGAATGTCTAGACGCATGAGCATGTTTAGCTTTGCAACGAGATCTTTTGAAAGTAAACGCTAACAACCTCGTGGTTCGCCTGCGGATTAAGTATGCATAAACAAAGTTGGTCCAGTCAGACGTCAGCGGTCTCAATATGCTGTCTTGATATTCTACTGCCAAGTGTCGTATCCATTTTGTTAGGCTGTCATTCTGCGAAGGTGTTGTCAACATGCCGTAAATTGTAGCATGCTCGGCTTAGGCTTCAGCATCTGCAGCAGTCAGTGCACTGGACTTGAAGTCCATCGAAGCGCATGCTGAAGCGCACAGAAAAGAGGTACATGGAGTAGTACCGGAGTAATGAGCCGGCCCAGGTGTGGCAGACGGTGCGGAGGGTGTTAGGCGAAGCGGATTGAGTCGACCACAGGACCGACAGAGACGCTTGAAAAACACCACGAACCATTGTACGTGTCTCAAATGTCAGGATTGCAGGAGCTAATGTCGTTACCGAAAATGGGAGATGATAGATCCCTGCCATGCATATTTGCGTGTTTGACACCTGCAGGAGACAAGGTCTTCACGTTGTCTCTTTTGATAAGTAGCGCGTACTGAAGACACGATCCTGGTTCGATACGAGCGCCTCTCCCCCAGTTCGGTAGCCGTCAGAGCTGCGATGATCTTCTTGCGTAAGACGCATGAGCACCAGATCTTCAGACCCCTGTCTGATATATCTAGAGATCTGCTATACCTCTCGCTGCAGATACTGTGCTTATGTGTGCGCATTGAAGGCTTGAAATACTGTTCTGGATACACTGTGTAGTCGGTTCAACCACGTTCGCCTAGACTTGTCCTTTCAGTCCAGACAACAAGCCATGACTGGAATGGCTGTTTGTGGAGATGCACGTTCCTAACAGCTCGAAATATCCATCCTACTTGTCCGAGACTATGATATAGAGTGGGCCGGTCGACCAAAGCATGATGTGGTTCTTGCTGACTCCGCTCGTGTGTCCAAGCTGGCTGCTTCAAGCACAACTTCGGGCAGGTCTGCCAGCCACGTTCGATATTCGGAAGAAGGCGGACTCTCTGTACTTTGAGCATTTGGCGCATGGGGCTAGATCCACATTCGATGAACGAGTCGGCCGTTCTCCACATCTGTACGACGTAGACACGCAGCGACGTCGTTTGCGCTTGATCGACATCCAGGTTGTCGAATAGGTATTGGAGAGTGCGCGCTGCAACGGAGACCTCTCAATCCTGCATGAACAACGTCGAAATGCTCTCTGTCATATGTTAGGAAACTCGAAATACGGCGTTCGCTTTAGCGAAAGCTTACCTCCATGATGATTTCGGCGTATGGATTCCGAAAGCAGGTTAGAAAGGTCAATGACCACAACTTTCTTTGAGGCTTCTAACCTCTGCCTGTCAAGGGGGAAAGTATTGGTAATGACGATGTGATCGATACAGTCACAAGCCTCCATCTCTTCTAAAGCATTCTCACCGAGAAGCGGATGTATACCGATGCAGTATACCTTCTTCGCACCACCTATCTTGACACAAGTCTCCGCTGCAGCAACCCAAGACCCGGACCTGTCCATGATGTCGTCGGTTATGATTGCTGTGCGGTTGCGAACATTGCCCACAAGCGTGACGGTGTGCTCAAGGTCGGGGTTCTGGATGTCATCCTCCTCGTCTTCGGATGAGGCTGCTGCATCGATCGTCCCACCCAGTGCATGACCAGGCTGGAAGGACGATGCGTTGGAGACGAAGGAGGAAGTCATGGGATCCATGGCCGGATCTTCCAGTGGCTCAGCGCGGTCGCCGAAACCAGACATGGCCGAGAGTGCTGGCGATGGATGATCTTCGTCCACAATATGTCCATGTACGAGGCGCCCTATTACTACGTCGCGTGCCTTTTCATCGTAGAATCCTGACTGTGCTTCGTATTCAGAAGCCCTACGAGCGTTTGGCAGAGTCTCGACGCGCGAAAGCCTGTTGGGCGAAGGGGAACGTGAGACAGACTCTCGTCTGACCGTCTGCACTAGAGGACTTGAGTTGATCGTAACGTTCCGCGGTCTAGTGGGTCTCTGTGTGGCGTTGGAGTCCAGTCTTTCTCGCTCTGCTCTGGTCCCATTGGTCCTACCGGCAGTAGTGCGTGACTGATCAGCGATTGGGTCGATACTGTCACCGCCTTCTGACTCGGGACTTATTCGGCCAGTTCTGTTCGTATGTATTCCGCTCGGCTGTATAGCGTCGAAGAATACGATACTGTCTGTCATGGCCCCGGTCGAGCGGTTTGGCATAGTTGCTCTTTTTCGATCAGTAGAACAGAGTGCGAAGCTAAGTCGGAGAGTATCTGCTAAGGAGGTAACGCGCTTGCTGCCTCCGACATTCTTGCTGACGATGACCGCGTCCTGCCAATCCTTGACATTGGCTTTGATCCATCTGGCAAGCATGTACTCACAGTGCAGATTGTCGACGCCACCAGGGAAGAAGCCTGCCATCTGAGATGCATGGAGATCGACTGTGATGACGTGGGTCACGCCTGCTACAGTCATCAGGTTGGCTATCATTTTAGCGGTGATTGCACCACGGTGGCTTTTCTTCTTCGATGACCTCGCATAGGGAAAGTAGGGCATGACAGCGGTGATTGACTTGGCTGAACCACCTTTGCAAGCTGCAATCATAATCAAAAGTTCCATGACACTGTCGTTGATGTATTTGCTTCCACTCTGAACAATGAACACATCCTCGTTTCGTATTGAGGTGTTGATCTGCACACTTGTTTCGCCATTAGCAAAATTGCCCAGGTCGCAGCTGCCCTTGTTCATTCCCAGTCGTTGACATATGGCTTCTGTAAGCTCGGGGTGGGAGCGCCCAGCGAAGACTTTAACCCCGCGCATCTCGGATGCTGGTGTGAGTTGTGAACAACTTCAAGGACGATCACGGCATATTTGGGTATCGTTGGCCTCATTGGCTTCTTATACAAATATCTACCGTAGACAAAGGAAGTGCTTGCTTTGCAGGGCGGCAGCGAATAAGCTTTAGTCTTTCCACGCTCGACCGAACAGGTGCCAAGGCCGTAGTAGATCCACACCTTATCGTTATCGACTGGTAGCGTTGAGGTCATCGCCATCAGGATTATCTTTTGCTGGCACGCAACCAAGCCAAATCGACGGCCTGGGCCATGTGAGCTCTCCTCTTGTCTGCGCACCTGCGCAGCGTACAACATGGCCAATCCCCAACCCTTCCCCGAAGTCCAAGGCGGCGGCTCCCTAATCCTCGCTTGGCAAATCAAGCACAAAAACGTCCTCGTCGTCGGCGGCGGCGAAGTAGCCGCCGGCCGAATCCTCAACCTCCTCAATGCCGACGCCCGCGTAACAGTCGTGTGTCCTTCCTCAGGCCTAAATGATGAAGTCCGCTACCGAATTGCGCAGAACCAAGTCTCGCACCTCGACCGCGTCTGGCTGCCCATCGACCTCGAACCGGAGAAAAATGTCGCCATGGTGCTCACTGCGATTGATGATCCGGAGGCGAGCACGAGGATATGGAAGTACTGCAAGCAGATGAAGGTTGCAGCGAATATCGCTGATGTCCCGCCCGAATGCGACTTTTACTTCGGGAGTGTGCATCGGGATGGACCGCTTCAGATCATGGTGAGTACGAACGGGAATGGCCCGAGACTTGCGGCGCAGATTCGACGGCAGATCGGGGAGATGTTGCCGGTGGGCACTGGGGATAGTATACAGAAGGTGGGTATGTTGAGGAGGAAGTTGAGACGGGTTGCGCCGGGGAAGGCGACCGAGGACATCAGCAAGAGGATGGCTTGGATGAGTCGGGTTTGTGATGAGTGGGCCACGGAGGAGTTCAACAAGATGGATGAGGAGGATATGAAGATGCTTGTGGAAGGGTACGAGGATAATATTGTGAGATCATTTGAGAATATACGACTTGGAGCTACGGATCCAGACGTGGTATGGCAGTTTGACGGTTCATTCGGATGGATGTGATAGATAGCATGGTACACTTCCAGCAAGCACAACCCCGATGGGAGGGTGGCAATCGGATCGAGTTTTCAATTTCAAGCTGCGGTCTATATTGGTGGACCCGCAGGGCTTTCTTGCGAATCGACTGATAACATATCTTGCGAAGCACTCAACCATGTCATGCTCGTCTTTTCCATCCTTCGATGTATTCGGAGCGTATCTGTACCCACAAATTCCTTTCCGCAATCTCACCATTGCTTGCTCTCCCGTGAAAGGCGCCAGACTCCTGCTTGCGCGCAAGGTGCTGCCGTTGAAGTAATGACCAAAGATAGTCGACTGATATCGTGCTGGAAATTTTTGTACAGATGGCTGTCTTCTCTCAAGGCCTTTCCTCCTCCGTCCTTCTTGCTCTTCTAGAAGCCAAGTTTGAATCACACATTACCAGCATCGTCCGGCAGCACATAAAATGCCAGAGCGATAATGAAGTACATCCCTAAACACAGTAGTCCTTCCAAGTAATTGCTCTTGCCGTCCTGAATCAACAAGATGACAACCAAAGATGCAAGGAAGAAGGCAACAGTTTCGAAAGTCTCGAAGTGAAGCGTCATAGGCTGACCCATTATCCACCCCAAGATGACAAGGAAGGGGGTGACGAAAATGGCAATTTGCAGACTGGAACCGATGGCCACACCAATCGCAAGATCCATCTTGTCCTTCCATGCGACAATTACAGCCGTGACGTGCTCAGCTGCATTGCCGACGATGGGAATGAGAATGAGACCAATGAACGTCTTCGAGATGTGGGCCGTTTCGACGATAGAATCGATGCTATCAACGAGATATTCGGCGCAGATGGCGACCATAAGTGTGACGATGACCAGACAGGCACCGGCGGCCCAAGGGCCGAGAAGTTCTGCCTCCTCGTGTTCACCTCCGCCTTCAGCTTCCTCGAAGAGGTCGGCATGAGTCTTGAGCTGGAAGATCAGGTATGCGACGTAGATAACGAGCAGTATAATAGATGTCCCGTGTGACAGAATGTTAATCTTGTCGTCTTGACCTCGTGAATCGCTCATGACGGAGTAGAGAGTAGCTGGAATAATGAGGGAGGCGGTCGCGACAGCCATCAAGGAAGACATTGTGCTTGCGACGGTCGAGTTGAAAGATTGTTCCTTGAATTTCAGACCTCCGACGAAGAAACAGCAGCCGAGGACGAGGAGGATGTTCGAGAGGATGGAACCCAGCATGCTGGCTTGGACGACTCTGATCTCGCCATTGCGGAGAGCGATGATGCTGACCTGCGAACTGTTAGCCTGTGGTCATAGGTGTCGTGTTGCGATTGCATACAATAAGCTCAACGGCATTTCCGAAGGTCGCATTGAGCAGACCACCCAGGGTCTGTCCTAATGGTACAGCCAACTCCTCAGTTGCGAAAGCCAGCAGCGAAGCCAGAGGGATGATGGCGATGAAGTTGAGGACGAACTGTAGGACGGGATCCCATCCTGCGGCGCCTGAAACTATGCCAATTGGCACAAATACCAACAACACATTGACGTAGTTGGTCTTGAGCACTTCGAAGGTTGTGCGTACTACCGCTGACGGGTACCTGACCACTGGGTTTGGATGCTTGTTGTACGGTGTGCCGGAGTTGGTCCTGGTGATGCGGTTCAAGTGTGAGTGTACGTGCTCATGCGCATGATCCAGTAGGCTAGACTGCTCATTCGTATCTGCGCTTCCATTCACGCCAGCTTCGACATCGGTCTCATTTTGATTCTGGGGTCGCGCCATGGAGGCCTTTCGCATGGCACCTTTGAGTCCCGTCGCTGTAGACATTAGTACTGCTGGCCCGAACGAACACGCCTGTAGTGCGGAGTGATCGGGCAAAAAACCGAAGACAGACCGCAGTAGAGCTTAGAAGCACAGCCGGGCAGTGGAATCTCGGGGTAAGAGGCAAGAGCTTGTACTTACGCTTTGGCATTGGTATAGGCTACCTCTTGGTAATGCCCAGCGTCCGCGTTCTGGAATGTGAGCTTGTCACGGCACTGTCTGGACGGGAAATGAGATGGAGGGTGAATGCAAGCCACTGCAGCCAAGTCCGAGACGATTGACCTTGGCAAATGATTTCTAGCACTGAAAGGAGGGGTGCTTGACGATGACAACGATAGCTGTGCGTTACGAAACCGAGAGTTGAGCGGCAGCCGTCAGCACAAGTGGAGGCAGGAAGTGTTACAACAAGAAGATTGAGGCAGTGCTGATGCAGCAGCTCCCGGCAGCTCACGCTTGTCATAGGCGAAACCATCAAGACCACTTGAAAGGGCCGGACGCCGTCAATAATTAATGCCATCATAGGCAACTTTGCGATTGGTGCCTTCGACGCTGTTGCTTCGATTTCCACCAGGAAATGACACCTGCAACCGAGAGTCTGAGCTCGTTGCTCTCTTAGCCTGGCGCCATAGTGCTTGGCTGCCGCTGTCGAGCAGACACAGCCACCTTTTTCTCCAACGAGCCGAGATCTTAGCCTTCGCCAAGCAGGGACTGGGACCTGTTGCATCGATCCTCGTGCTCTGAGGACGATCAAACGTTGGTGAGAACATGTCCTGCGTAAGATACTTGATCTGCTTACACGTGGCGAGAAGCACGAAACCGCTTTTGTGCGAAGCAAGCTCGTGTCAAGTACCAAGAAGTAACCTCGTATAAGAGAAGAAAGAAACACTGTGCTCAAGCTGCTCAAGAGAAGCTGGTCCAACAATGCGATATGCAAGCGTTATGCACGTGGTTGTCCCATGTTGCTTCACAAAAGCATTGCGGCCCTCTGTGAAGGTGGAACGGGGTTTCGTCGAAAAAGCCAAGCCCGACGGTGCTTGATTATGCACAGCTCTAGGTCTGTGAGAATGGAAGGTACAGAAGTCCGACGAAGAGCTTCACCTGCTTCTCAGACGTTCGCGTACGGAAGGCAGCAACAACGGCATATTCCGATTTGTCCTAATTGCAACGGACCGCTACATTGGCGGGGAACAGAAAGCACGATGGGACTGTAGAAGCAAGAAGCTGACCACGTCTTGATTGAGTCCTGGCTGGCAGGCGGGATCTGATACTGTCCCAAAGCTTACCAGCTCCTCTACCGTACCGTCCTGCGCGAACCATTGGCTCGACCCGCGACCGGGACATTTCTAACAGGTAGATATCCACCTACTGTGCCGCAGCAATGCTTTTGGAATGCACACCGCACATCGTTCTATTTGCTTCACACAGGCACATTCTGTTTCAACCCTCTTCGGTCTACAAACAGATTGTCCCTAGCGATTACTTACTCGACTGGCTCTTCGACTTATCGGCATATGGCCCCCGTGACTTGGCCCAGGACTGATAGGGGTCATGCCACCACCACTCGGTCTCCTTTCACTAGATACGCTGCTTTCGCGCCCTCTTCCCGGCACGTATTCGGGCATGCCGAACTTACATTCGCCAGTTCTCCTCAAGAACCCCCAAATTGCGCCTCTCAAATCATTATTAACCTCTTTTTCTAGCAGTGCTATAACCAGCGGGTAGAAAGTCTCAATATGTTTAGTGAAAGAGTCCATTTGAAAATTGGTGTACCCTTCTATCACGTCTATTACGACGGGCCGCCAGGCGACTATGTTACGTTGTTGGGTTTCATCGTCGAGGTGGGCGAAGGAGCGAATGATGTCGGCGCAGAGCCTATGAGACTGTTAGTGCATGTGAAGAACGAACACGAAAAATGACTTACGGAATCAGAGCTCCTTCTGTCTCGGCTCTAGCCTTACGGCGCTCCTCGCCTTCATCATGATACATGCGCATCAGGATGCCCACGTATGTATTAGCTGATCCAGACTCCTGCTTCAAGAGATTCGGTGGTTGTCGCATGAACCCTTGGCGCCAAAGTGCCAACCTTAGGTCCTTATCGCCATTGAACTTCTTCGCAAACTGGTAGGACTTCTTGAGAAGGGCCATAAGTCGAAGGAGTTCGTTCGAAGGTATTTGTGCGTAGACACTGTCGTTGCTGAACAGTTCGGCCACCGTCTCTATCATGAGAAGCTGCAACACGCAGTTGGTGATGATTTTGTTGAAGAAGCGTCTACGGGCGGCAGTCACCACTGGTGCAGGTGTCTGCATGTCCGGCTGCGGCTTGTAGTCTTCGAGTTCTCCTTGGCCGGCCTGCGCAACGGTAGTGGTGGCCTGCGCCTCTCCATTTTCGACTCTATGGTCACCATTCGTGGTTACCGATTCTGGAACAGCTGAGTCGGTAGGCGTCATGGACAAGCCATCACCTGACTCAGCGACTGCCGGTCTCGCCTCTGACATCGTAGCTGCAGCGGAAAAGAGCTCGTAAGCGGTTGTTCGGTTGAACAATTCCACGAAGGCTCCCACTATCCGTGCCCAGTGGTCAGGCGTAAATCTATTCACATTCTGCAAGATCAACTGCTGCAGGCAATTGCTGCCTATCCTGGCGATTGTGTCATTTTCCTGGCAGATGCACAAACTGAGCAGTTCAAGAAAGCGGTCCAGCATATGCTCTAGCGATTCGAAGTAATGCGTGAACAGGGAGATCATGTTCCGTAATGCTTGAATCATGGTCGTCGACAACCACACCGATAGCTCTTCATGGTTTGGAGCTTTCGACATTTCCGACTTTGACTGAAGCACCACAAATATTGGGTATAAAACCTGGCGCCACAGAGTCTCCCAGAAGTCTTTCGGGAAGTCGCCACCATACCGCGTTAGCGTTTCGAACAGATAGTTGAGCGATCTCGACCTGACCTCAAGGTCTTCTCCCGTCATGAGAACGTCTTGGTATGCCATCAATACTGGATACCAAAATTGTTCCTCTTCGGTCTGTGCGCTCGGCTGCTTAATTCCTGACGCGACGCTGTTCAAGCTCTCTGCTTGCTTCAAATGTCTTCGAGATAGTGGGCACTCTGGTGTCTTCAACATCTTAGGAACCGTTGACTTGAGCAACTCAATAGCTTGCAACGACTTCTTTTGATACCTGAGGTTCTTTGAGAACTCCTTCAAACATCTGATAAGATCTGGGAAAGAACCCTGAGAAATGACAACCCCAAATCGAGTGCTATAGATCTGCGTGGTGTAGTCGAAAGCGATGTTGACAATCGCCTCATATTGCTCGCCGGCGGCGACAGTGAAGACACCAAACATGGTCTTCCAGCCAGACCTGATATTATCACCACGAGCTTGTATCATCTGAATGAGACATCTCAAGACCATGTCCTTGACTGTGACAGTGGAACTATTGGCCATGACATGTTCGAATGGCCTGAGAAAGTCTTTCTGGAACTTGAATCCCGGTAGTTCTTCCAGCTCCATGAACCGCATGGATAACTGCCGAAGTGAATCGAGTGCAAAGAAGGCAACTGCAGTGTTGTTATGGCATCCCACTTGGTTGAAGTGGTCGCCAAGCACATCCCATATCCTTGACCACTCGATCCTTACTCGCGTCATGTTGTAGTAACTTATTTCGACCAGTTTCTGCAAGCTGTACATACGCGGCGAGTCTGAATTGCCAGAAGACTGGATTTCCTGCCAGCTGACGTTCGTCAAAGCTTGTACAAAGTCGACGATCCCGCTTGCTGACAGCTTTGCAGTATTCGTGAATATCTGGTCGACACCGCGAACCATTTCTGATGACTTCGTCTCATCCGCGACTTCTGGCCTGAAACTATTCGCCGTTTTTGGTCCGCCGGGCCGTCTGTTCACTTGCATCGATCTTCTGGAGGATCGGTTTGACGAGCTGACATTCGAGGGCGTGGGTATGTGAGCTCTTGTCACATCGGGCAGAGCGCCTTCATCGACACCGGTCGACAGCAGCTGCAAGCGGTCGAGCTGGCTGATACACATGAGAATCTCCCTCCACGCACCCTTGAGCAAATCACCTTCCGAGATAGCCACTTCGATGAGAATTCGAAGAGCTTGGAGGTTCTTAGCCATCATCTCCTTGATATTCCCGAGGTTGGTGAACTTTGCCAACATGGTCACAAAGGCTGTCCTTGGGGTATCGAGGTCGAAGCGGCAGGTAATGCGAATAGCTAGTCGTAGACCATCCAGGCACTGCTGAATCAGATCCGCGTTCTGAGCATCCTGCATCTGGCTTGATAAAGCCGACAAGAAAGACATCCATGTTTCTGCGAACATAGAGCCCACATGGCGGACACTCGAAGCTGATACAAACCTGGAAAGAGCTTCTCTGACAGCTGATTTCCTCTGGGCGCGCACTAAAGTCCTGAATAATTGCTCGGTACGGTTCGCCATCTTGTCTGCCTCGACGGCTTGTCGCTCGGCTTGCAGGTCTCGCCCGAGGTTAGCCAGAGCTTGGCCTGTACGAGAAGCAAGACCTGCTGCAGGTGCTGCTGACTGAATGCCAATGTTTTCAGCATGTTCTCGCTCGGAGGTAAGTACAATTTCATTGCTGCCAATCTCTTCGTAGATGGCAGTAAGGTATTCAGGTGGCAGGTCTTGCCCATCATTGATGCCTCTATTGTTCTTGATGAAGTCCTCAGGTGTCATTCGTTTTTGAACCTTGCCACTGTGCTGATCTGTGTTAAGCATAATGACTGAATAGGCCAGCACGTACGCCGTGTCAGCGTTCGCAAAAGCGTTTGGGTTGCCTGTGAGGTACCTCTCCGCAAATTTGAGCATGAACCGATCGATCTTTTGCGCCTCTCCAGGCAACCTAAAGCTCTGTAGAAATTGCCGTAGAGCATCAACAAATCGTCGCTTGGTGAAGTCCATCGTATCTACAAATGCGTGCATGACTGAGACGTTATACTCATCGCCTTCTCCTAGGTATTCACCAAGCATGGACTTGTCCAGACGATCATTCGCAAGCAAAAATTGTGCAACGTCTATGGGAGCATCACTCCTGATGAAGCCGTGCTCAATGAGCGCCTTGACACCCCTTTTTGGCTTGAAGTTGAATTGCCTGATGGCATCATTCAGGGCCGTCTTGCGTTTTCTGACTTTCTCGATCTCACTCGGGTCGTCTTCGAGCACAGGGGTCGATGCACCAGAGTCGGACAGGCCACTAACGACTCGAGGTGACATAGGTATGGGCCCGGGGGGTTCAATCGACTCGCGGGAATCTTCTTTTGAGGTACGAGACGCTGCATAACCGGACGCAGTCAGCATATCAGCTGAGGACCATGTATCTAGCGAGCTTAGAATTTCAATCAGACTCCTAAGTGCTTGCTGTTTGAGGGCATATTCAGGAGGGATCGTGGGAGGTGGTTGGGGCGGCTGTGCTATGCTAGCGGTGGCTAGGCTTGGGAAGAGGGCACCCTTGTTGTGCCAATCGTGAGCATGCTGCCTACTCTGCTGTTCTTGAAACTGCAATTGCTGCTGCGGCGTGGTTGCAATGGGTGTGCAACATATCCGCGAGAGGTGTTCGATTATCTCTTGATACATGTTATCCAGCGCTGTTCTATCGCAGTCATAATTCAGGTAGATCTCGACCAAAGCTCGGGCGTCGCCGGACAGGCGCTCCAGGACGTCCAGGAACATCTGCTTTTGGAAGAGCGGGGCATTCCGTTTCTCGAGCACAGTCAGGTAGACTTCCTTCCAGAAAACTTCCAGCTCTTTCTTCAACGCTACCCTTAGATATCTCAAAGACAGCCAGAAGATTTCGCAGCATACCTCGTATACGCGAGACACAGAACTGGAGGCGTTCCTGGACAGGCTTAGGCAGAGATGCGGTTTTGCAATCTGTACAAACGGCACCACTTCCCCATCGTTACCACCCTTCAATGCAGAATACGGTGAGGTGAAAACAGGGGTATAGTTGTTCAAGACGTGATGTATCAAGTGCAAAGATAGGAGCTTCGAGCGCATACTCTGAGATTTGAGGTCTTGTTGCTGGTCGTGACTCAGTTGTTTCTGGCTGAGTTTGCATAAAGAGCGGAAAACTAAAAAGGCATCACGAAGATAGATATCATCCTCGTCTTCTGGGCTCATATCTGCGTCGTCTGGTTCGTCTTGCATGCTGTTCCGTGAAGTGGGTGCAGAGTTCATGCGTGTGCCTTTGCGCTCTCTCCTTGCACGTGTCACGGTGGTTGGTGCTGAATCTGCAAGCACTGACTCATCCAACGTCTTGTTTGTTTCGAAGTCTTGTAAGGTCATTCTCTGCTCTGACTGCTCTGTGGTGGTAGCATCTGTTGCTGCGGAAGGAGAGCTTGTTCCGGTGGGGCCGTCGTCACCCTCGTTGGCGCCATTAGACTCTGGCTGCTCAGCGTCCTGGAAGTCGGCAGAAAGGCTTTCCACTGATTTGGCGGCGCCTTCTTTGGAGCGAAGCTCTTTGACATCAAGGCGCACACGGATTCTCTCGAAGACGGTTGCAATCATCTGTGTGAGCGAGCCTTGTGCTATTTGCTGGTTCTGACTCGATTTGGAGTAGATGAAAATGTTGTAGATCTGCCTCACAGCCTTCAGCAGGCCGGCGCCATGAACGACGATCTTGTCATCGAGGACTGCGGCAAGTAGTGACTTGACAATCTGTTGCTGAATCTCGTTTGCAGTAGCCTCATTCTCGAAGGTATCGCAGATGGCTTCAATGGCTCTTTCTATTAAGGGTGGTGTATCAGCAGCTGGAGGTGGTGCGGAAGCAGGCGTGGGGAAGGCGAAGTAAGAGTAGCTGATCAACTTGCCGATGCAGTCTAAAGCAGTGACTTGTAGCTGGACGTTGTACGACTTTGTGGCCATCTGCAGGGGTCTAAAGATGAGCTCTGGATTGATCTGCTGCTCAGTGTTCCTAATATTGGCCAAAGCAGCCTGTACAGCGTCTCCGAACTCCTTGTTCTTCCGCACTTCCCTTGAGGCATTGATGGACTCGAGAGCATTAACCACGAAGACTGTCGAACTGACCGGCAGTGAGCGGGAGGCAGAGGCAGTCGTCGCATGTGAATCGGACCGCTGCCGCTGAGACTCAAGTTCCGGAGGTCTCATGGACAATTCTGTTCTTGAGCCTGCATCTGGGTGACCATCTTCCTTGCTCGTCTCTGGTGTTGTCGTTGCCGAGACCTCCTCTGGTGTATCGTCCTCGCGTACAGTGGGCTCGGTGGGCTCAGTCTCGGCTTCACCTTCTGAATCTGCGCCATGTGACAGGGTCTCATCTTCTCCTCCTGGCACAGACTCTGCATCGGTGTGCAAAGGCGGTCCATCGGCATCTGCGTCTGATATGGTGATGGTTGGACCTTCGCTTGTAGTCCTTTGAGGTGCAGGTCGCTGTGGAAACCCATCACCGTCATGCTCTTGCTCTAGGCCCTCCTCTGACGTCTCATCTTGCTCACGGTCACGGTTGGGGCTCTCTACCTGTTGTGTGGCATCTGTCTCAGGGTGTTCTCCAGACATCTGTCCGGTCTCGAGCGCATTCAATGTTACAAAGGACTCTCGCAATTGTTTCTGGCGTACAGCAGCATGTCGCTTGTTTTCCGAAGTTGGTATGGTACAAAGATTCCGCAAGGCGTGAGGTCCTTGTGTTTAAACCTGACTCATCTGTCTGCCGTCCTGGTGACTGTTGCTGCCCTTTAATGATGCCAACCTGTATCTTCGATTTACTAGGGACTACACTACGGCTGTGTGGGGGAGCCACAAGTGCGAGTGCTGCGGAGTTTGAGGCTCGCCGTTTGCGCCTTATGTTTCAGGCCACACTATACGGAAGCCAGAGACGGACCGACTCAGCGCTGGCCGCCATCTTTTGCCCAACAACTGCGGAGTGGGTCGGCCAGCAGTTCGGAGCCCTTACCTGAGCTCCAGAATTAGCCCAGTCCATTTTCGTATTCAGTATTCAAGACCTCAACAGCTTCAATTCACCATTCAGCCATTGCAACTGCCTTCGTTCGAGCGTTCCTGGCCTTTCCTTGTCGCTCCTTTGGTCAGTCGAGCTGACTGCGCTTGAATCTACCACACCCTCCTCTGCGCAGTCATGGCTTCCGCAATGGTTTCCAGATTACCTGCTCGCATAGTCTCACACGCCCCTGCGACGTGCAGAGGAAGTCAACCGTCTCTGCAGAGACTGAGGTATCAAGCACGGTATGGCCAGTCTATTGCTCTATAAGGGAATTGTGCTGACTAGTCGTTCAGCTTGTCGCCCTCAGCATTGAATGTGTTGAGCCGTTACTATGCCTCGAAATGTACATACTCTATCATTCGATCCCCATGCTCATGAGCTAACACGGTGATCAGCTTTCCCTGAACACACCGTCATCAGCATGCCCGCTCTGTCACCTACCATGCAGGCAGGTAACATTGGCGCATGGCAGAAGAAGCCTGGTGATTCACTGGCTCCTGGCGACGTCTTGGTAGAGATCGAAACAGACAAGGCACAGATGGACTTCGAATTCCAGGAGGAGGGTACCCTTGCAAAGATCCTGAAGGAGACTGGCGACAAGGACGTGGCAGTGGGCAGCGTACGTGGTTCCCTACGTGGTCAAGAACTCGGATCTAACAATATTACAGCCCATTGCAGTCATGGTGGTCGAGGAGGGTGCAGACGTATCAGCATTCGAATCTTTCACCCTTGACGATGCGGGTGGTGAGAAAGAGCCACCAAAGGAAGCGCCAAAAGAAGAGGCTTCTCAAGCAACAGAAGCCCCCGACTCCGGTGCCGGTACTGCACCGCCGGAACCAAAAGAATCAAAAGAGCCTGCTCCAGAGGCGCAAGAGTCGGACTCAACAGGCGGGAGACTCGAGGCCACCATAGACCGGGAGCCGAACATCACATTCTCCGCTAAGAAGTTGGCCCTGGAGAAGGGTGTACCACTGAAAGGCATGAAGGGCACAGGTCCAGGCGGACGAGTAACAGCCAAAGATGTCGAGAACTACAAGGCACCCGCTGGAGCTCCAGCTGCTGCTGGCGCCGGTGCTGCTGCTTACGAGGACATCCCAGCTAGCTCGATGCGAAAAACCATTGCCACAAGGTTACGCGACTCGATGAACCAGAACCCTCATTATTTCGTCTCCACCAACCTCTCGGTTGGCAAGCTGATGAAATTGAGGGAAGCACTGAATGCATCCGCAGACGGCAAGTACAAGCTGTCAGTCAACGATTTCTTGATCAAGGCATGTGCCCTTGCATGCAAGAAGGTGCCAGCTGCCAACTCGAGCTGGCGTGAGGTCGATGGCCAGACCGTCATCAGAGAGCACAAGACGGTCGATGTCAGCGTCGCTGTTGCCACACCGGTTGGTCTGATGACTCCAATCGTCAAGAATGCTGACAGTATTGGACTGTCGTCAATCTCGGCCGCTGTCAAGGACCTCGGGAAGAGGGCTCGAGACGGCAAGCTGAAGCCCGAAGAATATCAAGGAGGCACTTTCACCATCAGCAACATGGGCATGAACCCTGCTGTCGAGAGGTTCACTGCCGTCATCAACCCACCACAAGCCGCCATCTTGGCTGTTGGCGCACCAAGAAAGGTCGCTGTGCCTGTGGAAACAGAAGAAGGCACGATCACCGAGTGGGACGATCAGATTGTGGTCACTGGTAGCTTCGACCACAAGGTCGTGGACGGAGCTGTTGGTGGTGATTGGATCAGAGAGCTCAAGAAGATTGTCGAGAATCCATTAGAGATGATGTTGTAGTCGAAGGGCTCTGTACAAAAGATTTCTGTCTTGTGCGAAAGCAAAAGTCGTGCCCCTTTTCGTGTTAGCGTGGGTCATGAGTCGTCCTCGTGCTGAGGAACTTGGCGGTCTTTGGTGGCATGGAGTGAGAAGGAACGGTTCATAGCATGAATATAGTCGCTTTCAAAACGCCTATCATCCTGTGGTCATCGACTGCACCTTGATCCTTTGCTTGTACAGCTACCCACTGACCACTGACCTTGTAGGGTGGAACCTCGATAGCCGGGCCCGGGCTGGCGAGGCTCCGAGTTGTGAAGGCTCCACGCTGCGGCGAGAGTGATTTTCGTCACGGCTCAACAACTTAAGTTATCCAGCGCACTCGTCAGGCGCAAGTCTGTCTTTGGTTTATCGCTCATTTTCCATTGACTTGACTATACCCGATGGGCCTTGAGCCCTTGAGATGAGCTTTACGACCCGCCCACAATCACTCCTGGGCTCTTCAGAACCAGCGCATTCAGATGATACACAGCAAGATGGCAGTTTGCAACTTGGGACAAAGCATGGAGTTGGGAAGGATAACGCAGGCCTGCACACGATGGTGGAGATAACAGCGGAGGATGACTGGGAGCTGAAGCGGCCTCCATACCTACATGTCAGCATATGCGGTCTGCGCCCGTAGCGGACAAGGACTAATTGCGCGAATAGGCTATGCTTGCGGGAGGCATTGGCGGCACGAGCGGAGACGCCCTCATGCACTCGCTAGATACAGTCAAGACGAGACAGCAAGGGGATCCTCACTGGCCACCGAAGTACGGGAGCCTTGGAGACGCATACATCAAGATCTTCCGTCAAGAAGGCATCAGACGGGGGCTCTATGGAGGTTTTACCGCTGCCATGCTGGGCTCGTTTCCTGGAACCGTCGTGTTCTTCGGCACATATGAGTTCACAAAGAGAAGGATGCTGGACTATGGACTCAATCCATCGTTCAGCTACCTGACGTCTGGTCCGTCACTCTACCATCGTGAAGTCAAGGTCGAAAGATACTAACAACCACAGGCTTCCTCGCCGATTTCGCCGCTTCCGTGTGCTATGTACCCTCCGAAGTCCTCAAAACCCGGTTGCAGCTACAGGGAAGATACAACAACCCATTCTTTTATTCGGGCTACAACTACAAATCCACCTGGCATGCAGCAAAAACAATAGCTCGGACAGAGGGTGTACTAGCATTGTACTCAGGCTACAAGGCGACGATCGTGCGAGACCTGCCCTTTTCCGCCTTCCAATTTGCCCTATACGAGCAGTTCAGACAGCTGTCGATGGGTTTGACAAACTCAACAGACATCGGCCTGGGGTTGGAGGTGCTCACAGCCGTGTCAGCAGGTGGTATTGCAGGAGTAGTGACATGTCCTCTGGATGTGGTAAAGACACGGATACAGACACAAATTACGCCCGATAGCCATCAACAGTCCAGCCAAGCATCGAAGTTCGAAAGTGTCGCCAGAACTAGCACGGGGCAGAAGAGATCGATACACTCGGGACCAAGAACCGTCCCGAAAACGGTACCAACACTTGACACGTCGTCCGTTGTGACGGGCCTAAGGATGATATACAAGACTGAGGGAGTGGGTGGTTGGTTCCGTGGCGTTGGGCCACGGTTTGTGTGGACGAGCGTGCAAAGTGGGACCATGCTTGTCATGTACCAATATTTGTTAAAACAGTTTGAGCGGTTGTCGAAGAAAGAGGATGGCCTAGGATCGATGTAACCGTGCAGAATTGCCTGGAAATTGGTACGAAGTCAACGAATGGTCGGACGGCATTTGACACCGACCTTGACAGCGATCTTAACAGCGGCTGTGATGGGGAATTCTGCATTCGTGTACAGGTCGGATGTACAGACCTGGCGGTTCTGGTTATGTATGTATATAGACGATAGAGTAATGCATTCGCAACTTCCAACATCACGTATGGGCACACCTATCATGATCAAGCCGGCACACCACGACCATATCAATCAACATAATTTGATGACACTAACTTTCAGCGCGAATGCATCCCGGCTACCTAAGGTTGACAAAAAGACCAATGGAGTTAAGCTCGTTCCTTACGAGCTCGAACCCAGGCATGTCAAGTGGACATACTGAAGATCTCTGGGGTTGGTGGTCAGGGGTCCTGTTGGCCCAACGGGCAATCAGAAATGCCCCGTAGGCACTAAAGTAAACTCTCTTCTTGGCAGTATCCCTTTTCCTAGGGCCGACCCTACAACTTTGTAGACGTGTATAATCATTGCAGACCAACCGTCGTTGTTTGTCCTGTCGCCGGCATCATACTTGTAAAATCCTTCGAGAAAGGTCGCGACAGCAGGCTTCCACTCGTTCTTGCCTTCTCTTCTTCTGTTGAGAACACGATTTCTACGGAACACAACGTATGCTACTCCCATGTGGACATCATCACACCTGCTCCGTCTCCTACTCAGACCACGCGTTTCAGGATTACTAACGAAGAAGCTGCGATAGTTCTTTCATTGCGAGTCCTTTGCCAACGCCTCGACGGATCCTCCTCCGAAAACATAATGGGTGAGCAGCCATCTCCAATGCCACAACGTCTTTGCTTCCAACTGTGATCCTTCCGGTTCCTATTCGCTCCCTCTGTGGGTGCACAACATTGTGGTCGAGATGCCATCAGTCGAAGTGCACGATGCCACCGACGGCGCAAAGCACTCAATGAGGCTGAGACACGTAGAGAAGCCACCGATGCTGAAATACGCTCCGGACCCTGAAGAACGCATTGGAAAGATCAGCTCTAATATACCATGTGATGCAGCAACCGCACAATCACCACCACCGCAGCAGCAGGCGCGGTCCTCCCCAGCACCTATGCAGAATGGCAAGCCATCGTCTCCATACGTGAGAGAGAGCAGTCCCATGGGACCTGGTGGACACACAGTAAGCTCGAAAGACCCTAAGGCTGCTGCTGCCGCTGCCATGGACATGAGGAATGTTGTCAGGCGCAAGTTGACCGGCTACGTTGGCTTTGCCAATCTGCCTAATCAATGGCACAGAAAGAGTGTACGAAAAGGCTTCAGCTTTAACGTCATGGTTGTTGGTACGTCAAGATGAAGGGTATAACAGTCACCTATACTGATATAGCCAGGCGAATCTGGTCTCGGAAAGTCTACGCTGATCAACACCCTCTTCAATACTTCCCTCTACCCTCCACGAGAGCGCAAAGGCCCCAGCCTTGATATCATTCCAAAGACCGTGTCCATACAGTCAATCAGTGCAGACATAGAAGAGAATGGCGTCCGGCTCAGATTGACCGTTGTCGATACGCCCGGCTTCGGTGACTTCGTCAACAACGACGACTCCTGGAGACCAATCGTGGAGAATATTGAGCAGCGATTCGATGCATATCTAGAGGCTGAAAACAAGGTCAACCGCATGAACATTATCGACAACCGCGTTCATGCCTGCGTTTACTTCGTCGAGCCTACGGGCCACTCGTTGAAGCCACTCGACATTGAAGTTATGAGAAGACTGCATACCAAGGTCAACCTCATCCCCGTCATTGCCAAAGCAGATACTTTGACAGATGAAGAGGTGGTCATGTTCAAGCAAAGAGTGAGGATCGCAGATAGTGCTTCTGGTGCGATACATGTACTAACACGCAATAGATTCTGGCAGACATCCAGCACCACTCTATCCAGATATTCGAGGGTCCTCGATACGAGCTAGACGACGAAGAAACCATCGCAGAGAACCAGGAGATCATGTCTCGGGTACCATTCGCTGTTGTGGGTGCAAACTACGAGGTGACGAATTCTGAAGGTCGCAAGGTCCGAGGCCGACGCTACCCCTGGGGTATCATCGAAGTAGACAATGAGGATCACTGCGACTTTGTTAAGCTTCGACAGATGCTGATCCGAACCCACATGGAGGAATTGAAGGAGAACACCAACAACCTCCTCTACGAGAACTATAGATCAGACAAGCTCATCCAAATGGGTGTCTCACAAGATCCTAGTGTGTTCAAGGAGGTCAACCCGGCAGTCAAGCAAGAGGAGGAGCGGACTTTGCACGAGCAGAAGCTCGCCAAGATGGAGACAGAAATGAAGATGGTCTTCCAACAGAAGGTTGCAGAGAAGGAGTCCAAGCTACAACAGAGCGAAGAAGAGCTCTTTGCCCGACACCGAGAGATGAAAGACCAGCTAGAACGCCAACGAGCGGAACTAGAAGAAAAGAAGCAGCGCATTGAACAAGGAAGACCCATCGAAAAGGAGGGCAAGAGGAAGGGCTTTTCCCTCAGATGAACGACAAGCGATCCTGGGTGACCACAGCGCGGAATCTTCAGCTTGCATGAACAGTCTTTTTCAGCGACGCGACGATGATGAAGATACCACCTTCCTTGAGACTTGGCTTCTATTTGTGCTTGCTACGGACCAAAGGCAGACAGGAGCTGTGTACGGCGGAAGAGCAAGCACGTGTATTTTGAATGTGCATACGGAGTGGGCGAGACTGTTGACTATGAGTGTGAGCGCAGAAGCCGTTGAGTTTGTCGGAAGAGTAATGCTGACAGCCAGCAGCCTTGAGGTATACATTTCCTTCAGTATGTATTTTTTAATAGCGAGCTTGTGAACAGAATATGGAGTGCATGGTAGGGAGATATATAATTTAGCGTGCATTCTGGCCGTCCCTCTGCTGCTTAACGACCGCACGCGCTCCGAAACATGCTCGCGTGACGCATCACGATCCTTTATCGAAGCTGCATCGCGCGCGTGATTCCAGCAGAGTCAAGTGTTGGGGAGGTGGTAGGCAGAAGAGAAGGTGAAGGTGGTCGCTGACACCAAGCACGTGCTCAGGTACACCCAACCGATTCAAGGCCACTGTGATACTTTTGAATCTGCGATGTGGCTTGATCAGGGTTTGCTCTTTTGCGCTGGTGAAAGCTTAAGATGCCCAGTGACATCACATTGTTGTGCATGCACACACACGCAAGCGCCTGCGCGATCGCACTTGCAGCACCAAGTTTTGACCGTCTTTCCTTGTAACAGCGAACACCCTCACCCACCTGCAGAGTATTCTTTTGAAGGTATCTGTCTCTTCTTGATTTCTTCTTCCACTCGGTCTTCACTCCAGCCTGTCTGCTCACGAACTGTCAAGTTTCGAACCTCCAGTATCCTGAGATCGGATTTTAATTGGGTGCACACACAAATTCAAAATAAAGCCACGAAGATGCCTGCCCCACCATCTCCCAATCTCCCTCTGACAGAGAGGCTCCAGAAGCTCGCGCTGACTCTACAATATAAGTTCATCTCCAGATCTCTGAAGAAGCGTATGTACTAACACCGCAGCACTCGCCTGGTTCGTCGGGCATTTCACCTTGCTCTTCTGCGTCTTCCGGTACGGCTTGTCATACATAACTTTCAATGCTGCTTCGAAATGGGCAGCCCTCAGCTATCGTACAGCCTTTATGGCGGCAGTTGCAACATATGGGATCGTCGTCTATAAGGCTTTCCGAGCGCGAGTCAAGCCTGGCTCTCCTCCTGCCCAAACGGCAATAACTCTGCTCGGTGATGAGAACGTGCAATACCTATGTAGGTCAATACCGAGATGGAAAGGAACAAAGCTGACCATTACAGTGATCTCCCTTGTCTGGCTTATCAGCAGACAAATACCTTTGGCTCTACTGCCATTCAGCGTCTATTCCATCTTCCACGTTGCAACATACACCCGTACGAACCTTATTCCCACCTTCCAGCAGCCGAAGCCAACCCCTGCTGGCCAGTCTCCCCAGCAGGCGAAGCCTCAAAGCGGTCTTGCCGCTATGATCGGTCGATTCGTCAAGGAATATTACGACAGCAGCATGATGCTTGTGGCAGCCCTTGAGATTGCTCTATGGGGTCGTCTCTTCCTCTCTGCCTTGACGTTCAGCAAGGGTGCATGGATGCTTCTTGGCCTCTACACCGTCTTCTTGCGAGCGAGGTTCCACCAGAGCACTTTTGTTCAGGGTGCCTTTGGCCAATTCTCCGCACGAATTGACCAGCAAGTCAACCAGCAGAACGTGCCTCCTGCGGCTAAGCAAGCTTGGGATACCATCAAGAATGTCTCTCGACAGGGTGTTGAGGCTACAGATGTGAGAAAGTACCTGGGTAATTCTCAGGCTGCTCCAAAGAAGGCACAATAGAGGTCTGCAAGAACATCGATCGAATACAAATTGGACCGATTCTATGGACGGCAGAGCGAGGATCTGATGATTGAAACGAGGCAATGAGCATCTACGATTACGACCAAACGACAATACCCGATGAGGTAAATGGTGATGTAGCAGGTCGACAATGGCTGGTGGTGTGGTTGGAAAGTGCGAGGAGCACGGGCACAGAGGCGCAACGAGTTGGCGGCCGAATTTGATGATAGTGGTTGGACGATTGCTTCGATAGCTTGAAGCACCTAGAATGATTTCGGACCTGGTCCGGAGAACTGAAGTAGACTAGCGGTGGCCACGAACAGTGTGAACGTGGAGAGCAGTATACCCTTCTTACATACAAAGTCCTCGATACGCGCGCAATATGAATGAAAATCAGCATACTTGTGTGCCTTGATTGCTTGACATGTTAGTTGGTACAAGTAGACGGCCAGAGTGGCACGTTGCTCCTTCCTCAAGACCACGTGACGATGACGACTGCCTTGTCTCTTCTGGTTTGCCGAACCGAGTGGTCTGGCTGCGCCAAACAGGCCCACTCAAACAGCGTACTGAGACTCAAGTGCGTTCTATGAAGGCAACTCTTCAACCCATCAACATACCATACATCAACAGACATGGGTGCTCTACTGTCTCTGCCATTGCTGGCGCTGCCTAGCGTTGCAACACTATGGTCAGTGGCAGCGTCGTGCTGCGGCGCGGCGACGTGCACAGCACTATGCAATGCATGCGGCAAGTTTCAGAGCAGGTGAGTCGCAACGAGCATACAGCCGAAGGCAGCACACTGATTGCATTGCAGCATGGCAACACGTATAGCATATGCCATCATTCTCTTGTTCAACTCCGTCTTTGCCTGGATCATGCTGACACCCTGGGCACTCCGGAAACTTGAACATTTGACTCTCGACTATATGACCTTCAAATGTGGCTCGCACGAATGCTATGGCTACATGGCGGTGCAGCGCATCAACTTCGCCCTCGGACTCTTCCACTTCCTCCTCTCATTCATCCTTATTGGCGTGAGAAACACGAAAGACGGACGCGCGGGATTACAAAATGGTTACTGGGGCCCAAAGATCGTCGCTTGGATTGCCTTCATCGTCATCAGCTTCTTCATCCCCGAGGAGTTCTTCATGTTCTACGGCAGATACATTGCCTTCGCAGGAGGAATGCTCTTCACCCTGCTTGGCCTGGTTTTGTTGGTCGACCTGGCGCATACTTGGGTTGAGATGTGCTTAGACAAAGCCGAAGACGATACGAACGCTAACTCGTCGGTCTGGAGATGGGTCCTCGTTGGCTCAACCTTCTCTATGTACTTGGCCGCCTTTGCCATGACGATTATCATGTACATCTTCTTCTCCGGCAGCACCTGCGGAATGAACAATTCTGCAATCACCATCAATCTGCTCGCTATTCTGATCGTAACGGGCATAAGTATGGCGCCCCGAGTGCAAGACGAGAATCCTAAAGCAGGGATCGGTCAAGCAGCTATGGTGGTCGCCTACTGCACCTACCTCACCTTCTCCGCCGTCTGCATGGAGCCGGATGACAGAAAATGCAATCCACTAATTCGTGCTCGAGGTGCCCGAACAACAACGATCATCCTCGGTGCAATTGTCACTTTGCTGACCGTTGCGTATACCACTACCCGTGCCGCAACCCAGTCCTTCTTCGGCAACAAAGACGCCGGTTATGTTCAGCTCCCGGAGGACGAGTACGGTCCATCCTCTAACCACGTTGTGATCTCCGAACAGCCACGCGCCAGACGGCAGATGCTCCTTCAACAAGCGATCGCAGAGGGGACACTTCCTGCCTCGGCAACCCTCGATGATTCGGACGATGAAGAACTGGAGAATGACTCTCACGGCGGGAAACACGTCAAAGACGACGAGAGGAGAGCAACACAATACAACTACAGCTTGTTCCATATCATCTTCTTCCTGGCCACATGCTGGGTAGCGACATTACTGACACAGTCTTTGGACCAGAACAACCCGTCGTCTGACTTCCAGCCGCTAGGCCGGACGTATGCCGCGAGCTGGATTAAGATCGTTTCAGGTTGGGTGTGTTATGCAATCTATACTTGGAGTCTGATCGCGCCTTTGGTTTTGACAGGGCGGGACTTTAGTGGATAGGATTGCTTAGGGTTCTGCATGTGGTATGGGCGTCTAAGGTGGTGGTTTGAGCGCAAGTATTACTTTTCTGACCATAGCAGCTTTGCTGAGGACTGGTAGGGTTTGGGCGCGAATTCAGTATCCTTGTAGTGTATAGATGTATATGCGCTACTAGTGTATATGAATTAAGCTACAAGCGTCCAGCCCCTGATTGCGTGTGGCACGACCACCCCTCGATAGTCGCGCCTGCTGCAAGTACCAACGCTAGGTGGCAAGTCTACTGTCCGTCACCCAGTGTCTATTGTTAAGCTCCTTCCTCGTATCATCGGCATAAAGCGATTGGCGAGCGCGTCTCAGTAAACTTGTCATGCTACCATAAAGGCGGGGAGAAGACATCCGTTAGTACCCTCCGAACGCTACATATGTCAAGGATGGGAATCGCTATCTGAGGTCTTTGAAGTCAAATAAAGTCCTATGAGCGTCGCGTTCCCGTAGCACTGAGACTGAGTAGGTTGTACGACCAAAGAGCAAGGTAGAAGCATCCAAACCCAAACCAGAGAGCCATTCACCAAGCACAACGTCCTTACTATGTCCCAACCAATCCACACCGGCACAAACCAGCTCGGCACACTCAAAACCTCAGACGACCTTCTCATCTGCCGCACCTGCGGGACACAGTACGACACCACCGACTCGAAAGCCCTGACCTCATGTCGGATCTGCGATGATCCTAGGCAATATGTTCCTCCGTCTGGTCAATCCTTCACCACCCTCTCACAGCTCGGTTCTGACTCAGCTGGGTATCACTTGACTTTCAATCCCGACGAGCGAGATCCGAGTATCATCGGAATCAGGATTGAGCCGCCCGGGGTCGGTATTGGACAGCGAGCACTCCTCATTCAGACTCCTCAGGGGAATATCCTGTGGGACTTGGTATCGTATCTCGATGAAGACGCCGTGACGAAGATCAATGATCTCGGCGGGCTGAGTGCGATTGTGATTTCTCATCCGCATTTCTATACTAGTTGGAAGGACTGGAGTGCCACGTTCAATGTGCCGGTTTACTTGGCTGGGCTGGACAAGGAATGGTTGAATAGGGATGCGGAGGGTGCTAATGTGAAGTTCTTGAGTGAGAGACATACGACTATCATCCCTGGTGTGACGGCTATTATATGTGGGGGGCATTTTCCAGGGAGCATGGCGTTGCATACGACAAAGGGGACTACGAAGGTGCCTGGTTTGTTTCATGCGGACACGGTGAGTGAAATGTGCCATCTCGCCCTCCATCAGCACGACCAAGAGCAAAATCTCTTCAAAGTGCAGTGCTTTTTCCACAGGCTGACACACGTTCTACAGATCTACACAGTTCCCAACGCCCTCACCCCCGATATCGCCACAACCAAACACGGCAAAGGCCATAACAGTTACACCTTTATGTGGTCGATACCGAACATGATCCCTCTTTCGCCAGATCAGATACTAGGCATATGGAAGGCGTTGAAAGGGTTCAAGATCGAGGCGACGTACGGTTTTACTACCGTGAGGTATGCGGGGAAAGAAGGGGAGGCGAATATCCCGGAGCGGATACTGGAGAGTGCAAAGGTTTGTGTCGGGAGGATGAGTGGGGAGAAGAGGGAGCATGAGGTATTTGGGGAGACTGTGTAAGCTAGATCGTCAGTCAGTGACAGCTCGAGCACCGAGGGCCATATCAATGTCATCTACATTCATATCCAACTCAACACTTCTCGCGACAGATGTGATGCCTCCTGCGAACAGACTGTTGCCTATCGACTTGACCCTCCTTGATCGTTCACACTCCACGGTAGGTTTGAAGACCATTCGGTCTGAGTAGCTGTTTGCGTGGCGGCGCATAGCAAAATCGACAGCAAACTACCCTCCCTACCCAGCACAACATAATTGGGAATCGATGGTTCATACCACATACGCCCTGCCGTCTTCCCCGAATTGTGCAATAATCGAGACATTCCGCTTTCCCTGATAGTGCTGTACTGTCCTTGCTAAATTACAGGAACGTGGCTCGGTTCCCGCTGCCAGCCTGAGTGTGAGACAGTCGATTCTGGTGAGGGAACAATCCAACTCGTCCGGTATTCATTGGGCGCGACCACGCGAAACCAGACTCGCATCTGGACGGACGGGTTTTCCTCAACACCAGGTGCTGCTACTGGAAAGTTGGGGTTGATGGAGAGTGAGTGCAATGTTGTGCTGTGTTGTCGCTTCGTACAACTCAGCTCAGCTCAGCTCTCTTCGGTGTGGTTCTTCGCACCGTCTGGTCTGGAACGGTGATATTGCACCCCTTGCTAGGACGGGGGAACCTTTCGTCGGGGCCTGTAGTGCAGCTGAATGATTCGATCTCGACCGCGAGACCGAACGCTGTATTGCCCGGCTGGCGAGGTGATCGCAGTGCAGTGCAGTGGTTTTGCATTGCGCCTTGATTGCTGTCGTGGAGGACGATGGCGAGCGAGCCGATGGCTGGACAGCTCGTGAGTTGTTGGCGAGGCCTCTTGTGTACTGTATGTGTGATATTCTCGCGTTGGTCTGAGGTGTTGGTGATTGGACTTGCTTGCGTCGAATTCACATTCATCACCCGTCGAGGATTCATAAGGTCTTACCTTAGCTGAGGTGAGGTGAGGTGAGGTGGTTTTGAGGGCGCCTTCGCCTATGTATTGTTTGGTCTTCCACTACTATCTACAGTATTTGCTGCTGCTGCGTTCGCTCTTGGGAAGTAGATGGTGATGGTTTCCACTGTTGCATCTCTTCTCCTGCCTCTTATTCATCCGCACAGATTACATACGAGCGACCATCCGCTTGGTCCGATTGCCAGCGGTCACTGACTTCAATAATTAGCTTTTGATACTCTTCCTAACTATGGCAGAGCCCACTTTCTAGAAATGCTACGGTCAATTTTCTAAGTGCACAACTACAGCACAATCATACTCACAATTAATACTAACTTCAAATTCAACTTTGTTCTACTGTATAACCACTAAAATGTCACTTGAACAAGCAATAGCTCGGTATACCGAGCACTATGAGAAGTCTGGTGAGGTGCTTAAGCGTTTCACTCAGCGGGCCGAGCACCTTATGGCCACTTCGTAAACCAAGCCAGCTCTCGTACAGATCATAAGCAGTACGCTCTCGGGTTTCGAAGAAGCAATGAAGAGCAAACAACTCTAAACTCGAGGCTCTTCGACAATCGCTCCCTTCTGGCCTAGGGCTACATATTGACTCCCCACTCAGAGACTCGATCTGTTCTGCTCCCGCCTAATCAAGTGGCAGCTTAGGCGGTCGTGCACCCCGACAAAGTCAACTTTGCACCTAATGTCTAGGCGCTTCCGGACTTGCTTTTGAATGATTCAGTCTTCGCATCCTTCGCAACACTGCCACTGTCGCTGCCACAGATGATAAGTCACAACCGCAGACAATGCTCTGCAGTACGAGATGTCAAGGTGTTTCGGGTCAGATGAATCTGCTGTTTCGTTTGATTCTACGTGAGTAACGCACGATGCAGTGAGAGAGGTTGCAGGTCACGATGAGAGAAGTCAGTGGTCATTATGAGAATGTCGAAGGTCACAATGAGAGAAGTCAGAGTTGGGTTGAAGTGAATTTCATTGTTTGCTATCTATCCAGCTCCTTCCGCCAAGGCCTTGCATATAGCAAGAGCGGTGGTGAAAAAGTGGTTTGTTTGGTACTCGACTCTCATCCCCAAGGCCTTGCATATAGCAAGAGCAGTGGTGAAAAAAGATGAGTTGTATCTGCCATTGAACACTGTTGAATGAGGTGAAATATTCTCATCAACAAGTCTCGGAAGCAGAATTTGATCTCTCTTCAAACAAGAGGTTCGGAAAGCAAGTGAACTGGCCGTATTGACGGTCCTGGCACGATACGTTGTAAGCCGAAGGCATAGCCAACGACCCGTATGTGGTGATCCAGAGTTGTCAAATTCTTGCCATGTGTGTAAGCTGTTCCAGTCAAAGTGTATTGCCGCCAGCAGCTCAACCTGACGAACTCAGAAGACTGTGCTGCGAGGACAACCATTGCCCGCGGGGATTGCCTCATCAGCGTCTTTGAGTGATTTTGAGCCCTCGTGAACCAAAGAAGGAATCGACCTTCAATGGGGTGTGTTCTGATACCGATCCATGCTGCCGAACACTGCGAACATGATCATTGTCGGTCGATAGGCCGAGCGAACTGCATGCGTGAGATGTTCGACAACTTAACATCCAACGTGCGTCTGCCGTCAACCAGGGTCACCCAAGGGTGATTGTCCCAGAATTCCTCGGCATGCCATGGCGAGTTCACTCCTCCGTCAGCAAGGGGGTGGACGAATCCTCGTCGCACAATTCTTACCGAAGGGCAGTGGTCCGGGCTCATGACGTGTGATCCTATACCACCGCAGCAAGGCAGCTTCACACCTATGCGGTGATCAGCACCCTTGCTGCCGGCAGCATCGAGGATTTTCACAACATGGGCAAACCGAACGCCCTTGCTGACTTTTCTTGGCCCACTCTTGAGAGCAGACCGCACTGGCTTTGTCACAGCCACCTCCTCCTGATCGGAGAGTTGCAGGCCTCGTAGCTGACCGCTCATCTGCTCCTCCGCTGGCACCTAGCCATTGGAGTCGACAGAAGAGCTGGAAACAGCCCGTCGGACCTCAACCTCATCCTTCACAGGTTTGGTTGGAGGGGAGGAGTCCAGTACACCAGCTGCACTGCTGGTTTTGGAGGTAGCACAGCCACGCTGCACTCTCTTCTCGACAGAAAGACCCCACTTTGCGGCAAGTCGTGGAAGTCTGCAGGACGCCGAAGCGAACGAGCCAACCAGCGTGTGAGCCGCTGAAGTGAGGGACTTGGTGTCTCCATTGAAGACAGGCAAGCGAGACTGCGATGCAAGCCTCAGAACCTCCCACTTGGTCCCGACAGCCATGGCCTGCTGTCCGCCGGTGTGAGGTTTTGGGACTGCCACGCTTCCCACGACAGAATTGCTAGTCCACGGCCGAGACCGGGACTCGCGCTTCTGGCGCCGAGCTGACATGTCCTGTCATATGTCAGTGAGATTCCAGGATGGTGTGAGACTGGTTGTCAACGTACCACGCGAGAGGATACCTTCCCCTCGACAAAAGCCATGGTGACTAGAAACGTAAGTTAACCACGAGGGAGAACTTACTAACCTAGTACCTGAAGACGATGAGTGTTAGCATGTCTGCTGGAAGTGATAGTGAGGTGATGTGGTATTGTACGTGGTGTGAAGGCAACAAGGTCACGACAGCATATAGCAGTAAGGCAAAGGGGCAGTGAGCACAGTAGGGAGCAACAACGTCACGATGGCATGTGGCGGTGCAGGTCTATGAGGGAGGGTCCTATCGTAAAGGCATGATGGGTTGTGATGATGAGGAGATGTGACGATGAGGTTGTGTGATGATGATGTTGTGTGATGATGATGTTGTGTGATGATGATGTTGTGTGAT
>Ga0210040_10000217_pt1 | contig 101301 bp, 101 predicted proteins | sample CryGeyCG12114_NA_FD_185462 | JGI IMG/M metagenome (GOLD analysis project Ga0210040, IMG submission 185462) | Groundwater microbial communities from aquifer - Crystal Geyser CG19_WC_8/21/14_NA (SPAdes) (version 2) | ecosystem: Environmental > Aquatic > Deep subsurface > Groundwater | place... | reverse complement strand
GTGCAGCGCGGCCAGCAGGTCCTGTTTCGGCAGGGGTGCGAACGCGGACGGGGAGGCGCCTAGACGTGCGACGGTGTCCGCGGTGCGGAGGAGTGTCGTCGCCGGGATGCTCATACCCCTATTATCGAGCATCGTAGATGTGTACTATAAGGGATCCCGCCCAATGGGGAGAAGGTTCTTCCCACAGGTTCGGGTGGGGAGAGGACGCACATCGCGGCGGCCCTCGGCGCGGCACGTTCCGAGGCCCGGCGAGGTGTCCCACGGTTCGGACGGCGACGCGCCCCGTCAACGCACGAGCGGCGTCCCCGCGAGGGGACGCCGCTCGATGGGTCGCCACGAGGGCGGCCCGTTTGCCGTGAGGCGGGTGGAATGCTTAGCGCGCGGTCTTCCGGCGCCCGGCCAGGCCCTCGAAGACGCCGATCAGCAGGATCGCGGCGATGACGGCCACGATGAAGCCGAGGACGTTCAGCTCGAAGATGTCACCCGTGCCGAGGAGGTTCGCGATCACGCCGCCGATGACGGAGCCGGCGAGTCCGAGCAGCAGCGTGGCGATGACACTGAGGTTCTGGCGGCCGGGCTTGATCAGTCGGGCAAGCGCGCCGATCACGAGGCCGGCGACGATGAATCCGATCATTGGTGGGGTCTCCCTGAGGGTTGATTGTGGTGCTGGCGGGCCGCACGGGCGCGGCCACGAACATCGAGCGTACCCGCGTCATCCCCGGCTTGCGCCGGAGCCCGTCGCCGTGCCAGCTCCCCGGCAATCGCAACCACGACCGCATCCCCACGAGCGGTGGGTCCGCTGACGCTCGCGGCCGTCGTGGATTTCGGGGACGTCACCATGGGAGACCCCGCGACCGATCTCGCGGCCGCGTGGCTGTGCTTCGACCGCATCGGCAGGCGGGAGTTCCAGGCCGCATACGCGAGCCACGACGCCGCCCTCTGGGCGCGGGCGCGCGGCTGGGCGCTCGTGATCGCCACGGCCCTCACCGCGAACAGCCTCGACGACCCGCTGATGGCCGGACTCGGGCACGAGACGATCACCGAAGTTCTCGCACGCCCGCGAAGCGACAGGGTTAGGTTCGTCCCATGACCAAGGACATCGACCCCACCCGCGACGACGAGACCACCTCGGCGAACGACGATCAGCACGAGCCGGAGATCACCGGACCGTCTTCGGACGGCATCCCCGACGGCTCCAGCAGCAACACGGACTCGGACGACATGGGCGAGGACAGCGCGTCCGGCGGCGGGGATTCCTGAGCGTCGGACGCGACTCCACAACGTCGGCACCGGGGGATTCCGGGCGCCGGACCGGCGGCTCCGGGGCAACGGACCGCGGGTAGCGGCCCGGCGACCGCGGAGCCGAGGCGGGCCGGGAGCACACCCCTGGTCACGGTCGGTGATCGATCGCAACCCCCGCACGGCCTCCGATCGGCGCGCGTACGCTCGACGAAACCGGAGGGAGAAACGCATGTCGTCATTCACCATCTCGGTCGCCGGTCAGATGTATCAGCTTCCGGCGGACGCCGACGTTCCGCAGTTCCGAGCCCGGCTCGTCGCCGCGGTCCGCCAGGGAGGGGGCGTTGTGACCATACCGTGCGCGGGTGCCGGTGAGGTCTCGGTGCTCGTTTCTCCCGGCCTGCCCGTCTTCTTCGAGGAGCAGCCGGATGCCGTGACGCCTCGGGAGGACACGGTGCCCGATGGCGGGAACTGGACCAAGAACGTGTTCACCGCCGAGGAGTGGGACTCCTACTGATGGGGCCGGGTCTCTCGCCGCAACGGCTGAGCGGCCAGCGGTGGGGTGTCACCGCGAACTCTCCGGCACGAGCGTCGGTTCCGCTCAGCGTCGATACCTAGGGTTGACGCATGGCTGCCAGAAGGGACCCCGACGACCCCCGCCTCTCCGCCGCGCGCTACGCGGTCGACCGCCTCGCCGCCGAGACCGGTGCGAATGCCGACGCGGAGGATGAGAAGGGCGACGCCGGCCAGGCGACGATGGACCAGCGCGCGCAGTTCGTGGAGATCGCCATTCAGCAGGCCGTCCGGCGTGGTGACTTCGACGACCTGCCCGGAGCGGGCAAGCCGTTACCGAGTCTTCAACAGCCGTACGACCCCAACTGGTGGATCCGGCAGAAGATCGAGCGCGAGAAGCTGACCGGTCTCGGACCGCCCGCGCTCACCCTCCGTACGGAGCACGCGGAACTCGAGGCGCGTCTCGACGCGACCGCGTCCGAGAGCACCGTGCGCGACATCCTCACCGACTTCAACCGTCGTGTGGTCGAGGCGAGACGTCAGCTGCAGGGCGGACCGCCCGTCGTGACGCCGACGCGCGACGTCGACGATGAGGTCGCGCGCTGGCGGGAGCGCCGCACCGCCCGGTTGCGAAAGGCGGAAGAGGCGCGGGACAGGGAGGCGGCGGCGTTCGCCGCACTGTCGTGGCGGGAGCGTCGCCGGGCGAAGCGGCGCCGCTGAATCGACGCGCCTGACGCCGCCACCCTGACGCCGCCACCCACGAGAGCCGCGGGCGAGGGCTGAGGGCGAGAATGGGACGGTGCCGCGACCGGAAGAGCAGGAGCCCGAGCAGAAGCCCCCGCAGGGGCTCGCGGCGGACCCGATGATGGATCCCGCGGGGGAGCCCCTGGTGGATCCGACGGTTCCGCCCGTGCTCGACGTCACCGCGAACGACGGACACCTGCTCCGCAACCGGGACTTCCGGTTGCTGCTTCTCGGCCAGACGACGAGTCAACTGGGCGCGCAGGTCAGCGGCGTCGCGATCCCACTCCTCGCCGTGCTCGAACTTGGCGCCTCGGCGTTCGAGGTCGGTCTCATCGGGGCGTCGTCGACGCTCGCGTTCGCCGTGATCGGCCTGCCCGCGGGTGCCTGGGTGGACACCTTGCGCCGCCGCCCCATCCTCATCGCGAGCGACCTCGTGCGCATGGTGCTGCTCGCCACCATCCCGCTCGCGGCCGTGTTCGGGATGCTGTCGGTCGCGCACCTCGTGGTCGTCTCGTTGCTCGCGGGCTTCGCGCGGGTCTTCTTCGACGTGGCATACCAGAGCTACGTGCCGTCGGTGATCGGCAGGGACCGCGTGCTCGCGGGCAACTCGGCGATGGAGACGATCCGCGCATCCGGTCAGGTGGTGGGCCCGGGGCTCGGCGGTATCCTCGTCACCCTGCTCGGCGCCGCGAGCGTCGTACTGATCCAGGCGGTCACCTTCGCGGTGTCCGCGGTATCGATTGTCGGCATCCGGCGGCGGGAAGCCGCCGTGCCCGTCCCGGCGGCGCGCCCCCGGCTGCGGTCGCAGATCCGCGAGGGTCTCGCGTTCGTCGGCCGCAACCGCATCCTCCGCGCAACGGCCATCACGAGCGCGGCGAGCAACTTCTCGTTCGCCATCGCGTCGGCCGTCTCCTTCATCTTCCTGGCCCGCACGCTCGACCTGTCGCCGGCCGTGATCGGCATCATCGTCGCGGCCGGTTCCGTGACCGTGATGCTCGGCGCAGCGCTGACCCCCCGCCTCTCCCGGCGGTTCGGCTCCGCCCGCATCATCTGGCTGTCGCTTGCGGTGACCGGGCCGATCACCCTCCTCAGTCCGCTCGCTCAGCCCGGCTGGATGGTGGTCCTCATCTTCGTCGGCATGGCCGCGGGGGAGTTCGGGCAGATCATCTACGCCGTCACCAACGTGAGCCTGCGCCAGCGGCTGTGCCCGGACCGGATGCTGGGCCGGGTGACCGCGACCATGCGCTTCCTCATCATGGGGCTGTTCCCGCTGGGGGCCCTGCTCGGCGGCGTGCTCGGCGAGTTGCTCGGGGCGCGTCCGACGCTGTGGGTGGCGGGTGCCATCATCGTGCTTTCGCCCCTGCCGCTCGTCCTCGCCCTGCGGCGCACGCGGGACGTCGAGGAGCTGCCGAGCTGGCACCCGGCGGACGCCGCCTAGCGCGACACCGCCTGGCGCGGACACCGCCTGGCGGTCGGCGACGATGGAAGTCACCGCCTCCTGCGACGCCCGCAGGTACCACCGAGGCGTTGCACCCTGAACGGGGACTAGGCCCCGGACGCCGGATCGTTCATCGTGGATACCCGGCACAGTGTGAGGAGACCCGTGTGATTTCGATGGCATACCTGAGTTCGGCGAGCTTCCCGTACTCGGACGACGATCTGGCGACCCTGCTCATGAACAGCCGCGCGAACAACGGGCGCGCCGGCGTCACGGGCATGCTCCTGTACCGCGACGGACAGTTCATGCAGGTGCTCGAGGGACCGGAGGAGGCCGTGCGCGAGCGTTTCAGCCGCATCTCCGCCGATCCCCGCCACCGCGACGTGCACAAGCTCATGGAGACGGCCATCACCGAGCGGCAGTTCCCCGAGTGGACCATGGGGTACCGCGCCGTGACCGACACGATCGCCGAAGCGATCCCCGGTTACGTCGACTTCTTCGGGCCGCGCACCAGCCGCCTCGACCTCACGGAGAAGGCGAACCGCGCCCGGCTTCTGCTCGAGTGGTTCCGTCACCACACCTTCGAGACGACGAACGCCTGAGAGCCCGCGGCCGTCAGCTCGGAGCCCTCATCCCGCTCCGCCCTCCCACGGGCGCGCGGGAGGGCCGGCGATGGCGGCGTTCCTCTCCTCGATGATGCGGCGTAGATAGCGGGCGAGCACGAGCCGTTCCGCGATGACCCCGAGCACGCCGAGCGGCGCCGTGAACTGGATCCGGTCGATCATCACGCAGCCGCCGTCGACGTCGGTGAAGAGGTGCTCGTGGCGGAACCGGCGGAAGGGGCCGCGCACCTGTTCATCCACGAAGGTGACGGGCGCGGCCATCGTGGTGATGCGGCTCGTCATGGTCAAGGGCAGGCCGAAGTGCGTGCCGCGCCAGGTGACCTCGTCGCCGAGGCCGAGCAGGCCCGACGTGACACCGCGCACCGCACGCTCACGGGACCGGGACATCGACGTCACGTGCGCGTCCACGCTCCGCGCCAGGTCGAACAGGTGCGCGGCCGAGCTCGTCGACCGGGTTCGGAGTTCGAGGCGCACGACCACCTCTCGATGATCCCACCGAAGGGCGGGGTCCCGCTGCGGGCCGCGCGGCGATGCGGCCCGCAGCGGGGGTCACCGGACCCGGCGCTCCTTCATCGTGTACGCGTGCACGTAGTCGAACTCGGCGGTGAACTGCGCGCCCGGCTCAGCCGCATAGGCGACGAGCGAGATGCGCGCGTTCTCGCCGAGCGAGTGGGTCCACGTGCCGCCGCGCACCCAGTGGACGCCGTCCTGGCTCGTGTACGCGGTGTAGCCCTCGGTGTCGCCACCGGCGGCCTTCCTGTCGCGACCGGTGAGGCGCTCGGCGACGATGCGCAGGTACGTCCACTCCTCCGACGGCGGGCCCACGACGGTGTTCCCGTACCGCGCCCAGCCCTCCGGCACGGGGTTCACCTCCTTCGCGAACTCGGTCTGCCGAGTGTTCCAGATGGACGAGTTCGTGAGCTTCACGTAGTTGTCCTCGTCGCCGTACACGACGATCCCGGCCTGCGCGTAGTTGAAGCAGCAGCCCTCGTCGGGTACGGAGACCCGCACTCGCGTCTCGATCACGTAGTCCCGGCGCGGGCCGTCATGGAGCAGCACGTAGGCGTTGTCCGCGTCGACGTAGAGGTCGCCGCTCTGGATGGGCACGGTGAGCACACCGTTCGCGACAGTCGCCGTCGGCGCCGGGGGAGCGGTGGTCGGGTCGCCCGGCCACTCCCAGGTCCAGTCATCGGACAGCGCCGAGCCGTCGAACTCGTCGGAGTACGCGGGCAGCGGCTTCTGCGCCACCTGCGCCTTCGCGAGCGTCGTCCGGTGCCGGGACACCTGGCCGGGCTGGCCGGCCGGCGCCTTCTGACGCTCGTCGGACGGGCCGGAACCGCCGTTCACGGTGGGCCACCCGTCGACCCAGTCGATCGGATCGAGCAGCGCCGGCCGCTTCGTGAACCCGACGGAGGTCTCGAAGAACGGGTCACGCTGATCCACGGCGTGGTAGATGGTCCACCAGTCGCCGTTGGCGTCGGTGAACACGGTGTTGTGCCCCGTACCGACCCAGCGGTTGCCGTTCATGGTGAGGAACGGCGTGCCGCCCGCCTGGGCGTCGACGAGCGAGTTGCCCTGCTGGTCGACGAACGGCCCGGTCGGGCTCGTCGACCGCCCGACGAACACGCTGTAGCCGGTGAGGGCTCCGTTGCAGCAGTTCGTGGCCGACAGGAAGATGTAGTAGTAGCCGTCCCGGAACACGACGTTCGCGCCCTCGTACTTGTTGTCGATCGCGACGAGCGTCGCGTTCGCGGTGTCGGCGACGGCGCCGTCCCGGGTGAGCGTCACGGGGGCCGCGGACACGCCGCCGAAGTAGCTGCCGTAGTAGAGCGTCGACGAGTCCTCGACCGTGTCGTCGAGCACGTCGGGGTCGTAGGTCCAGAGGAAGTTGCAGACGCCGCCGGCACTCCGCGGCGCGACGACAGGCGCATCCGAGAACTCCCACGGTCCGGTCGGGCCGGCGCTCGTGGCGACGCCGATGGCACTGTCCGTCGCGCAGCCCTCCTCACCGCTGACCGACGCCGCCGTGTTCGTCACCACGAAGAACAGGTAGTACTGGTCGAACGTGGACGAGTAGGTCACCTCGGGCGCCCACAGCGCCGCTTCGGGGTCGGCCCAGCTCGGCAGCGCGTCGGAGGCGTCCCCGACGTAGGTCCAGTTCACGAGGTCCGTCGACGTCATCATCGGGATGCGGTGGAACACCAGCTCGCCCTCGGCGTCCAGGTCCTCGTCGTTCAGCGGGTCCGTCGTGCAGTACATGTACCAGGTCGTGTCACCCGGCTGCTGTCCGCGGATCACCGTCGGGTCCGCGCAGCTCTCGACGACCCCGTCACCCGGCACCCGGGGCTCCAGGGGATTCTCGTAGGAACCCGGACTCTTCCCGTGGCCGTGGCCTCGCCCCTCGTCCGCCGCGACACCGGTCGCCGGCACCGCCAGGGTCAACGCGAGGAGCGACCCGAGGAGGACCGAGATCCCCCCGCCCAGTCGACTCCGCTTCCATCGCACCATCACACGCTCCTTCATCGCAGGGTGTGGGTCGACGCTCGCCCCCGGAAGAGGCGGGCCGCGTCGGCCTCTCCGGGTGACGCTACGCCGGAACCGCTCCTCCGCGCCATCGCAGCGGGCCCCCGGGGAGCCGACCGCCGAATCGCGACCGGCAGCGCTCACCAGCGCACGGTTCTCCCATCGCGCCTACGCTCGGTCGCGTGTTCCTCCTCTTCGGTACCCGTCCCGCGCTCACGCTGCTCACGATCGTGACGTTCCAGTGCGACTACTGCGGCCGGACCGCGGCCCAGCACGTCTACAAGAAGACGAACAGATTCACCCTGTTCTTCCTACCGCTCTTCACCTTCTCGACGTCGTATTTCGTGGAGTGCTCGAACTGCGGCGGTTCCACGTCGCTCACCGAGGCGCAGGCCCACCGCTCGATGCAGACGTCGGGCGGCACCGCGCACTGACCGTCGCGGGGGCGCGGTGGAGGGCAGTGCGATCGAGCCGCCCCGGTGCCGGTTCCGGTACTCAGTGGACGGGCATGCCCTCCGGCGCGTGCTGGTCATCCGTGCGACGGATGAAGAACGCGGCCGGAATCGCGAAGAGCGAGATGATGGCGCCGATGACGAAGGCCATGTGGATGCCGCCCGCGGTCGCGGACACCTCGGACGAGCCGCCCGCGCCGAGAGTCGCCGCCTGAGCGGACATCACGGTCACGAACAACGCCGTGCCGGCGGCCGCGGCCACCTGCTGCACCGTTCCGACGACGGCGCTGCCGTGCGAGTACAGCGACGGCCGGAGCGCGCCGAGCGCCGAGGTGAACAGCGGGGTGAAGAGCAGCGCGAGGCCGAGGCTCAGGCCGATGTGCGCGGCGAGCAGCCACCAGAACGGCGAACGCTCGTCCAGCATCGTCATGAACCAGAACGCGAGGCTCACGATCGACGACCCGGCCATGAGGAGTCCGGTCGGCCCGAAGCGGTCGTATGCCCGGCCGACGAACGGCGCGAGCAGGCCCATGAGCAGCCCGCCCGGGAGCAGGAGGAGCCCGGTGCTGAGGGGGTCGAGGCCGAGGACCGTCTGCATGTAGATGGGCAGAAGGATGAGCGTGCCGAAGAGGGCCATCATGCTGATGGTGAGCATCAGGATGGCGAACGAGAACGTGCGCGATCCGAAGGTGCGCAGGTCGAGCAGCGCGGAGTCGCGCCGCTGCAGCACCAGCTGACGGAGAACGAAGATCGCCAGCGCGAGCACGCCGACGGCGAGCGGCGCGAACCGGGTCACCGCTCCCGCGCCCTCCGACGCCTCGCCGAGGGTGCTGAGGCCGTAGACCAGTCCACCGAAGCCGAACGCAGACAGGATGACCGAGAGCACGTCGAAGTGGGTGCGGCGCGGCGTCGTCACGTTCCGGATGCGCGCCATGCCGAGCAGCAGCGACCCGACGGCGATGGGCAGCACGAGGATGAACATCCAGCGCCAGTCGAGCACGCTCAGGATCAGGCCGGAGATGGTGGGTCCGATGGCGGGCGCGACCGAGATGACGATCGAGATGTTGCCCATCGTGCGGCCGCGCGACGCCGGCGGCACGAGCGTCATGACCGTCGTCATGAGCAGCGGCATCATGATCGCCGTGCCGGTCGCCTGAACGACCCGCCCGGCGAGCAGCAGCTCGAAGCCCGGCGAGACCGCGGCGAGGAGCGTGCCGGTGCTGAACAGCGACATGGCGGCGATGAACACGGGACGCGTGTGGAAGCGCTGCAGCAGGAACCCCGTGATCGGGATCACGACGGCCATGGTGAGCATGAACGCGGTGGTCAGCCACTGGCCGGCGGTCGCGGCGATGCCGAGGTCGTCCATGAGCCGCGGCAGGGCGACGCCCATGATGGTCTCGTTGAGGATGACGACGAACGCCGAGACCAGCAGGAGCGAGATGACCAGCCGGTTGCGCGCCGCGGTCGCGCGCTCCTGCTCGAAGTCGTCGGCTGCACCCGGCAGCGAGATAGGTGCGGTCTGTGTCATGCGGTGTCCGTCCAGAAGGCGTGGCGGGGCGGCGGTCCGTCGAGGACCGGGGGAGCGGCGATGCCGGCCGGCCTCAGCCGACTCGTTTCCTAGCAAGCGCAGGAAGGGGCTTCTTTATTCCGGACTTCTGCGGGGGCCGGAGAACACGTTCCCCCGCGGGGGCGGTGGGACCGATGTTCACACTGTCCACAAGCTACTGCAGCGCGTCGCCGGAAGGGAAGGAGAGCGGTCGCGTTCGAGTCCTCGGTGCCGTGAGAGTGCCCCATCAGTCGGCCCCTAAGGGCCGGAGAACCCGCCTCAGGGAAGGATGGCGTCGACGTAGCCGCCGTCCACCCGCACCGCGCCGCCCGTGGTCGCCGAGGCGAACGGCGAGCTGAGGTAGACGACCATGTTCGCGATCTCCTCCGGCTCGATCAGCCGCTGCAGGAGGGACTGCGGGCGGTGCAGGCGCATGAACTCCCGCTGCGCCTCGTCCCAGGGCAGTTCATCATTCACGAGCTCGTACACGAAGTCCTCGACCCCGCCCGTGTGCGTCGGTCCGGCGATCACCGAGTTCACGGTCACGCCGGAGCCCGCGGCCGCCTTAGCGAAGCCGCGGGATACACCGAGCAGCGCGGTCTTCGAGACGCCGTAGTGGATCATCTCGACGGGGGTGACGACCGCGGAATCGCTCGCGATGTACTGCACCCTGCCCCACCCGCGCTGCATCATGCCGGGGAGGAAGGCGCGGGTCAGCCGCACCGCCGACAGCACGTTGGTGTCGAAGTAGCGGCGCCACTCGTCGTCGGAGATCTCGAGCGGCGCGACCGCTCCGAAGATGCCGAGATTGTTGATGAGGATGTCCAGCTCGGGCAGGGCGTCCACGGCGCGGTCGGCGCCGGACTGCTCGGTCATGTCCGCGGCCAGGGGTACGACGTCCGCGTGCGGCACCGCGCGGCGCACCGCATCCGCCGCGCTCGCCGCGCTCTCTTCCGACCGGCCGTTGACGGCCACGCGGGCGCCGGTCGCGGCGAGGCCGGTGGCGATGGCGAGGCCGATGCCCTGGGTGGAGCCGGTGACGAGGGCGGTCCTGCCCGACAGATCGATGTGCATGGGGTCCTTCCGTGTCCTGCGCCGAGCGGCGCCGTGCCCATCCTGCACCCGGGCAGCCCTCCACCCGGGCGGCCCTGCACCCGGGCAGGCCGGAAACAGAAGAAGGGGAGCCGGGCGCTCGGCCCGGCTCCCCTCGCGACCTCGAGAGGTCAGCCCTTCTTGTCGGTCTTGGCGCGCTTCTCCGCGCGCTTCTCCTTGAGGGACTTCGAAGCGGTGGTCTTCGTGCTGTTCTTCTTCGGTGACTTGTCGGCCATGGGTCGCTCCATTCTCCAAGCGCGTCGGCTTCGGCTCCTGCAGGATACGGCCGTCGAACGAGTCCCGGTAGGCCCGGACGCACCTTTGGGGATCGCCGGCCGGGCGGTGGGCCCCCGGCCGACGCGGATGCGCGTAAGGGTCCCACTACCACTTCCGATGGCACCGGTTCCCAGGCTCCTTCGAGTCATCGCGACGCCGCCCCGGCGAAACTGAGCGAATGGATGCGAACGACGACGTTGTAGGGGGCGCCTCGGCGCCGATGATCCCGCCCACCGCCCGCGGTCCGGCCAGCGGCGCCCTCCTCGACGTGCTCCTCGGGCGCGTCGCGGAGCCGTCCGCCCTCCTCGATGCCGTGGGAACGGCGATGGACGCAGCCGTGGACCTGCTGCGTGACGAGGACCTCCAGCTGACTCTCTTCACCCTCTACGAACTGCAGTACGGCGGCATCGACGGCGTCGACGACCGGTGGGAGTGGAATCCCTCGCTGCTCGCGGCGCGCGCTGATATCGAGGAGCGCTTCGAGCGCGAACTGCGCGATCGCATCCCCACGCCCGAGCTCCCCGAGTGCACCGCCGAGGCCGTCGCCCAGGCACTGTTCGACCTCACCTCCGCGGAGGGCGGGCCGTCGGTCTCACGCTTCGTGGCCAAGAAGGCGACCGACGAGCATCTGCACGAGTTCCTCATCCACCGATCCATCTACACGCTGAAGGAGGCGGACCCGCACTCCTGGGCGATTCCCCGCCTGCGTGGTCGGGCGAAGGCCGCCCTCGTGGAGATCCAGTCCGACGAGTACGGCGGCGGCCGCCCGGCACGCGTGCACTCGGCGATCTTCGCCGGCACGATGCGTGGGCTCGGCCTCGACGACCGCTACGGCACCTACATCGACCAGGTGTCGGCACTCACTCTCGCGTCGATCAACATGATGTCCATGTTCGGTCTGCACCGGCGCCTGCGCGGCTGCATCGTCGGCCACCTCGCCGCGTTCGAGATGACGTCGTCCATCCCCAGCCGTTTCTACGGCAACGGCTTCCGGCGCCTGGGGTACGGCGATGACGTCACCTGGTACTTCGACGAGCACGTCGAGGCCGACGCGGTGCACGAGCAGATCGCGGGCCGCGACCTCGCCGGCGGGCTCGTGGAGTCCGAGCCGCGCCTCCTCTCCGACGTGATGTTCGGCGCGGCAGCCTGCCTCGCCGTCGACGGCTGGGCGGGCGAGGAGATGCTTGCGGCGTGGACGACGGGCGTCACCTCGCTGCGGGTGCCGGTGCGCCAGCCGCTTCCGGCATGATCGACGCGGAGTACGTGCTGCCGCTGCGCTGGTCGAACGACTCCGAGCTGGACGAACTGGCCGCCTACCTGCAGGAACTCCGCGGATGGGTGCTTGTCACCGTCGTGGACGGATCCGGCGCGGACCTGTTCGCTCGCCACGCGCGAGCGCTGCCGCCGGGGGTCGTGCACGTCGCGCCGGAGCCCTGGCCGGGCGGCAACGGCAAGGTCGCCGGGGTGATGACCGGGATGCGGCTCGCCCGTGCTGAGCGCGTGGTGGTGGCGGACGACGACGTGCGGTACACGGAGGACGAGCTCCGCCGCGTCGTCGGCCTTCTCGAGCACGCCGAGATCGTGCTCCCCGCGAACTACTTCGACCCGCGTCCGTGGCACGCCCGCTGGGACACGTCGAGGAGCCTGCTCAACCGCGCTCTCGGGTCCGATCACCCCGGAACGCTCGCCGTGCGGAGGTCGGTGCTGCTCGCGGCCGGCGGCTACGCCGGTGACGTTCTGTTCGAGAACCTGGAACTCCTGCGCACCGTGCGTGCCGCAGGCGGACGCGAGCGGCGTGCCGACGACGTGCTGATCCGGCGGCTGCCGCCGACGTTCCGGCACTTCCGCAGTCAGCGGGTGCGCCAGGCATACGACGACTTCGCGCAGCCGCCCCGGCTCATCGCGGAGCTGATGATCGTGCCGCTCGTCCTGGCCGGGTGCGCGGCCCGCCGGCCCGGGCCGATCCTTGCGGGCGTATCCGCCCTCGTCGTGCTCGCGGAGGTTGGCCGGCGGCGGGGCGGGGGAGCACGGGTGTTCCCCGCGACGTCCGCGCTGTGGTTGCCGCTGTGGCTGGGCGAGCGCGCCGTCTGCGTGTGGCTCGCGCTCGCCGCCCGGCTTCGGGGCGGGGTGCGGTACTCCGGCGGGCGTCTGCTGCGGGCCGGAACCCCCAGACGTGAGCTGCGTCGACGCGTCGCAGCTGCCGCCGCGGTCGCGGCATCGGAACCGGAACACAAGGCAGTCGCGGACGCGGCGGAGAGGGAGCGGACATGACATCCGAGCGCGAGGAACAGGATCTGCCCGAGATCGTCGCCTGCCCGAACGGGCCACTGCTCGTGCGTGGCATCGTACGCATCGTGACGCCCGGCGGGGAGCCGGTGCCGCGCGACCGCCGCACGGTCGCGCTATGCCGCTGCGGGGTCTCGACCCTGAAGCCGTACTGCGACGGCACCCACAAGGCCATCAACTTCCGCACGGAGTAGCGCGCCGTTCCCGACCCGCCGGATCGGCTCGCGCGCGGGGTGACCGAGGGGCGGGGCGTCAGGAGGGCTCGAGCGTCGGCTGTGCGCGGCGGCCGAAGAGGAACTGGATGAGGGTGGAGGCTGTTCCGCTCAGGGCGGGGCCCTCCCCGAAGCGCCAGTCCGCGTCCGTCGCGGTGAGGGTGCGTGCGCGCAGCACGGCCTTGATGGGCGTCGGCGCCATCAGGATGCGCGCGAGCGCCACGGCGCCCGTCGCCCGCGGGTCGATGCGCAGATCGACACCGAGCGCGTGGGAGATGTCGTACGCGTGCACGACCGCCTCCGTCAGCTCGCTGATGCGTACGCGACCCACACCCATGCGCTTGGCGTCGGCGATCTCGCGGATGCGGTCGACCAGGTCCTCGTATGTCGCGTCGGCGGCCTGGACGCCGAGGTCGCCGATGGCATCCATCGGGTTCAGGTGCTTGCCGAGCCACGCCCGCCCCGCCGTGATGACCATGTGCGGCGTGCTCGAGCCGAGCCGCCACACGATGTGGCCGGCAACGTCGCGGATGCGCCACCCCTCGCACATGCTCCGGCTCTCCCACCGCTCGGGGGTGAGGCCGTCGAGGAGGTCCGCGACCTGCTCGAGGATCACGGCGATCTCGCTGCTCCAGTTGCCGGTGACGCGTGGCTCGGGGTGACGCGAGCCCTGGCTCAGGGGCAGGAACCGGGCGAAGTCGCTCATCACCCCAGCCTACGGACGCGTCACCAGCCCCGCCGTAGACTTGCTCGGTGCAGAATCCCCGCCCGGCTCCCATCTGGGCGGGTCGCGGCCTCGCGGTCGTCGGCCTCGTCGTGCTCGCTCTCAACCTCCGCAGCGCGGTCGCCGTCTTCTCGCCCATCATCGACGAGGTGGGCGCCGACATCCCGCTGAGCACCGCGTCCGTGGGCGTCCTCGGGATGCTGCCGCCCGTCTGCTTCGCCCTGTTCGGGCTCCTCGCACCGACCGTCGCCCGCCGCGTCGGACTCGAGCTCACCGTGGTCCTGGCGCTCGTGGCGATGACCGTCGGGCACGCCGTGCGCGGACTGTCCGGCTCCGTCGAGGTCTTCGGCGTCGCCACGGCGCTGACGCTCGCCGGCGCGGGCTTCGGCAACGTGCTGATGCCGCCGCTGATCAAGCGCTACTTCCCCGACCGCATCGGCCTGTTCACCTCCGTCACCACGGTGATGCTCTCCATCAGCACAGCCGTTCCGACCCTCATCGCCGCCCCCGTCGCCGACAGCGTCGGCTGGCGCGTCGCAATCGGCTCATGGGCAGCCCTCTCGCTCGTCGCCCTCGTGCCGTGGGTCGCGATGCTCGTCGAGCACCGACGCCGGGTCAGAAGGGAGACCGCACCCGAACTCACCGGTGCCCCGTCCGGCGCCGTCGGCCGCGCGTGGCGATCACCCGTCGCGTGGGCGATCATGGTCGTGCAGGCCGCGTCGTCCTTCAACGCGTACGCGATGTTCGCGTGGCTTCCCCTGCTGCTCGTCGACACGGCGGGTCAGACGCCGGCGTCGGCGGGCGCCCTCCTCTCGCTGTTCGGCGCGGCCGGGCTGCCCACCGCGATTGTCGTGCCGTTCTTCGCGGTGCGGATGCGCAACGTCGGAATCCTCGTGCAGGTGGGCGTCGTCTTCTTCCTCGCGGGTTACGCCGGCCTGCTGCTCGCGCCGGACACCGCGACCTGGCTCTGGGTGCTCCTCGCCGGGCTCGGGCCCATCCTCTTCCCCGTTGCGCTCGTGCTCATCAACCTCCGCACCCGCACCCAGCGGGGGTCGGTCGTGCTGAGCGGATTCGCTCAGGGGTTCGGCTACGTGATCGGCGCGCTCGGCCCGCTGCTGTTCGGCCTCGTGCACGAGACGACGGGATCCTGGCACGGTCCGCTGCTCATGCTGCTCGTGCCCATCGCCGCGGCGAGCGTTGCGGGCGTCTACCTCGCGCGACCGCATATGCTCGAGGACTCCTGGCACGGCAGGGCGGCCCGCCCGGTCTGACCGGGTGCTGCGCTCCGACCGGCCGCACCGCGTGGGTCGACCGCGTCGCCCAGGACGCGCGGGCGCGTTCGGGGCACGTCAGGGGCTCTTCAGGGGCACTTCAGGGCGACGTCAGAGGCGCTTCAGGGCGACGATGGTGACGTCGTCGAAGAGATCGTCGGGATCCACGGCCTCGGCGAGCGCCCGGACCGCCTTCTCGGGCGACCCGGCCTCGGCGACGACGCGCGCGACCTCGAACAGCGACGCGAGGGTGCCGTCGAACAGTTCGAGCACGCCGTCGCTGAACACGAGGAACGTGTCGCCAGGATCGAGCGACACGCTCAGCCGCTCCCAGGTGTCCTCGCGGAAGAGGCCGAGGGGCGGGCCGCCGGACGGCACACGCACGAAACCGCCGCTCGAGGGCACGATCATGGCGAGCCCGTGCCCCGCGTCGATGTAGCGCACGACGTTCTCACGCACGTCGAGGGTGGCGTGCAGCAGGGTCACGAACGATCCCGTGCTGGTGAGGTCGTCGAAGATGGCGTCCGCCACCCGCTGCATGGTCGTGCCGGCGCCCTCCGTGGAGGACGAATAACGCAGCACGGCGCGCAGGCCGGCGGCGATGATCGCGGCGCCGATGCCTTTGCCCATGACATCGGCGACGGTGAGCGTGAGGTCGCCGTCGGCATCCCGCTGCCAGTCGAAGAAGTCGCCGCCCACGACGCGGGCCGAGGTCGATGCGCCCGCGATCTCGTACCCGGGCATGGTGATGTTGGCCGCGGGGGCGAGCGCCTTCGCCACCTGCTGAGCACGCTCCGCATCCGACTCGCGCGCGAGCTCCTCCTCGAGGAAGCGGGCGATGACGCCGAGCGCCGTGCGGTTCTCGGACGTGAAGTCCCGCGGCTGGTGGTCGGCGATCGCGAAGAATCCCGCGACCTGGCCCTCCTTGGTGCGCAGCTGGTGCGCGGCGTAGAAGCGGATGTCGTACCTCTCCGCGACACTGCCGGAGCCGGCGTACGCGGCCGCGGCCGCGGCCGCCAGATCCTCGACGACGAGCAGCGGTGAGTCGAGCGTGTTCTCGCTGAGGCTGCCCCGACGGGGGATCTCGATGTCGCTGAAGCCCACGTGGGACTTGAACCAGATGGACTCCTCGCCCAGCAGGCCGAGTCCGGCGATCGGCACGCCGAAGTACTGCGCCGCCATGTAGGTGAGCCGGTCGAACCGGGTCTCCGCCTCGGTTCCGAAGAGGTTGAGGGCCTGCAGGCTCTCGAGCCTCAGCTGCTCGTCATCCGTCAGAGGCAATCCGCGCTTCCTTCGTGCTCGCCCGTCATCCTGGTGCGGATGCGCGCTCTGGTGACGTCCGTGACGAACGAGAGGCAGCCCCCGCGGGTGGGTCCCGCCCGTGCCACGCCCATCGAGGGCGTCGAACCAGGATACGGCGAGACGTCGGGATCCGACCGCATCGGGGACGCGACATCCGGGCGAATCGCAGGTTGACGGTCCCCCGCCTCCGCCGATGTCGGAGGCGGATGGCAGCGTGGGAGGCGGGTTTTCCCGGCCTGCGCAGGGCGCCCCGGCCGGGATCGGGCGACACGCCGGGGATGTCGGCCGGGATTGCTATCGTCGAAGCTATGTTCGATCATGGAGGGGTGATCTCCGCAGCGGCTTCGAGCGTATCTACGCATGATACCCCGGCGTCCGCTGATGCCGCGGGGTCGCAGGCGGCGCCCTCGTCCCGCCCCTCCTCGCCGGCCGACACCGTGCGCACGCTGCAGTCCCGCATCCGGCAGATGCAGGCGAGCAAGCTCGACAGCAGGAGCATCCCCACCCACCCCGCGATCGCGGAGCTGCTGCCCGGCGGGGCGCTCAAGCAGGGGGCCGTCTACTCCGTCGACCGGTCCGCGACCCTGCTCATGGCCCTGCTGGCCGGCCCGTCCGCGGCGGGATCGTGGTGCGGCGTCATCGGCGTGCCGGAGTTCGGCGTGGAGGCGGCCGCCCGGTTCGGCATCGATCTCGACCGGCTGGTGCTCGTGCCCGATCCCGGCGACCAGTGGCTCGCCGTCACCGCGGCCGTCGCCGACGTCATGGGCGTGGTCGTGACCCGTCCGCCGCGCAGGGCCGACGACGGCAGCATCGCCCGCCTCGCGGCGCGGCTGCGGCAGCGCGATGCAACGCTCATCGTGCTCGGCACATGGCCGCAGAGCGAGGCCATGCTGAGCCTCTCGGAGAGCGACTGGGCCGGCATCGGGCACGGGCACGGCTACCTTTCCGCCCGCCAGGTGACGGTCACCGTCACGAGCCGCACGCACGCGCGGCCACGGAGCGCCCGTCTCTGGCTGCCCGACCGCGAGGCGGCCTTCCGGTCGGCCGGCCGCATGCCGTCGGCGGGCCGCGAGCCGCAGGCGCAGCCCGAGCTGCGGCCGGTGCTGCGGGAGGCGGCGGGATGATGCGGGCTGGGGGATCTGTCAGAGCGGCACCGGACGCACCGGCCGTCATGCGCACGCTCGTACTGTGGTGCCCGGACTGGCCGGTCACGGCCGCGGTTCGAGCGGGGCGCCTCGACGTCGGCGCACCCATCGCGCTCATCGAGAAGGGACACGTGTTCGCGTGCTCGGCGGCAGCGAGGCGCGCGGGGGTGCGCCGCGGGCTGCGCGTGCGGGAGGCCCAGTCCCGGGCCACCGACCTGATCGTGCAGCCGTACGACCCGCTGATCGACCACCGCGCGTTCGACGACGTCGTCGACGCGATCGAGGAGCTCATGCCGGGCACGCAGCTGCTGCGGCCGGGCATGTGCGCGATCCGCAGCAGGGGGCCGAGCCGTTACTACGGCGGGGAGGAGCCGGCGGCGCGTGCACTGCTCGACTGCCTCGACGCCCAAGGGCTCGCCGACTCCCGCGTCGGTGTCGCCGATGGCCCGTTCACCGCCGAGCACGCGGCGCGCGGCACGCTGACCGCGGGCGGCCGGGTGAGAGTCGTGCCCGAGGGGGAGTCCGCCGCGTTCCTCGCTCCGCTGTCCATCGGCCTGCTCGACGATCCCGCACTCGTCACCCTGCTGCGCCGCCTCGGGGTGAACACGCTCGCCGATTTCGCCGCCCTGCCCGCGGTGGACGTGCACGGCCGGTTCGGCGAGCACGGCGCGCGCCTGCACGCCCTCGCGAGCGGGCTGGACAGCCGCGCCGTCGTGCCGCGCGTGCCACCGGAGCAGCTGGAGCGCGGCATCGAGTTCGAGCCGCCGCTCGACCGCGTCGACCAGGTGACGTTCGGCGTCCGCGCGACCGCGGACGGCTTCCTCGAGGCGCTCACCGAGGCGAAGCTCGTCTGCACGGCCATCCGGATCGAGGTGACGACGGAGTCGGGAGAGAGCTCGGAGCGCACGTGGCTGCATCCGCGCTCGTTCACCGCAGCAGACGTCGTGGACCGCGTGCGCTGGCAGCTGCAGGGCAGCGGCGCCATCGACAGCGGCCTCAGCTCCGGCATCGCACGGGTGCGGGTTGCGCCGGAGACCGTCGACGCCATCGGCAACCACGAGGTGGGGCTGTGGGGAGGGGGGCCGGACGAGCGCATCCACCACGGTCTCTCGCGCGTGCAGAGCATGCTCGGCCACGGCGGCGTGCTCACGGCGGTGATCGGCGGCGGCCGCAGCCTCGCCGACCGGCAGAACCTCGTGGCCTGGGGAGACCGGCCGGTGCCCGCCAAGCCGGTGGATCAGCCGTGGCCAGGTCGGCTGCCGCCGTTGCCGCCGTCGACCGTGTTCCGCTCCCCGCCGTCGGTGATCGTGGTGGATGCGCTCGGCCGGTCGGTCGACGTCGACGAGCGCGGCACGCTCTCCGCGCCGCCCGCGGCGTTCGCGCCGGCGACCGCGACGGACGCCCTGCGGTCCGTGACCGCGTGGGCCGGCCCGTGGCCGCTCGAGGAGCGCTGGTGGGACGCGGAGGCCGGCCGCACCGCGCACCGATTCCAGGTGGTGGACGCGGACGGCACGGCGTGGCTCCTCGTGCTCGAACGGGGTGCGTGGTGCGCAGAGGCGAGGTACGACTGATGGACGGGAACCGCTGATGGGCTTCAACAACCCACCGATCCCGTGGTCGGAGCTCGAGCGACGGCTGACCGGCCGCCCGAGCCTCGAGCACCCGGCCGGCGACGGCGGCGACAGCCCCGCGTGGTCGCACAAGCGCGGTGCGTACGTGCCGCCCGAGGATGCGGACCCGGCGTCGGCCGGCCCCGCCGTGCCCTACGCGGAGCTGCACGCGCACTCCAACTTCAGCTTCCTCGACGGCGCGAGCTCGCCGGAGGCGATGCTGGAGGAGGCGGCGCGGCTTGGCCTGCACTCGCTCGCGCTCACCGACCACGACGGCATGTACGGCATCGTGCGCATGGCGGAGGCGGCCGAGGCGCACGACATCGGCACGGTGTTCGGGGCGGAGCTCTCGCTCGGGCTCACCGCGCCGCAGAACGGGGTCGCCGACCCCGAAGGCAGCCACCTCGTGGTGCTGGCACGCCGCGAGGAGGGCTACCACCGGCTCGCGGCGGCACTGACGGCGTCGCAGCTGGCGGGCGAGGAGAAAGGCCGCCCACTCTACGACCTCGACGACCTCGCGCGGCGCGCCGCCGGGTCCTGGGTCGTGCTCACCGGCTGCCGCAAAGGGCGCGTGCGCCAGGCCCTCGTCGCGGAGGGGGAGCGCGCGGCCGGCCGGGAGGTGGACGGCCTCATCGAGCTGTTCGGCAGGGACAGCGTCGTCGTGGAGCTCTTCGACCGCGGCGACCCGCTCGACTCCAGCCACAACGACGCGCTCGCGGGAATCGCCCGGATGCGGGGGCTGCCCGTGATCGCGACGGGCAACGTGCACTACGCGACGCCGAAGCAGCACCACCTCGCCACGGCGCTCGCCGCGGTGCGGGCGCGCCGCAGCCTCGATGAGATGGACGGCTGGCTGCCCGCGTCGAGCGGTGCTCACCTGCGCTCGGGCGCGGAGATGCGCACGCGCTTCGCGCGGTATCCCGGGGCGGTGGAGCGCACGGTCGAGCTCGCCGACGATCTGGCCTTCGAGCTGCGCCGCGCCCGCCCCGGGCTGCCCAAGCAGCAGGTGCCCGAGGGGCACACGCCCATGAGCTGGCTGCGGAAGCTCGTCTGGGACGGCGCGGCCGCGCTGTACCCGAACCTGCGTGAGGAGGACCGGCAGCGCATCGAGCGGGAGCTCGACGTCATCGAGGCCAAGGACTTCCCCGGCTACTTCCTCATCGTGCACGACATCGTGAGCTTCGCCCGGCAGCGCGGCATCCTGTGCCAGGGCCGCGGCTCGGCCGCGAACTCCGCGGTCTGCTACCTGCTGCGCATCACCGCCGTCGACTCGATCTTCTACCGTCTGCCGTTCGAGCGGTTCCTCTCCAGCATGCGCGACGAGGAGCCCGACATCGACGTCGACTTCGACTCCGACCGGCGCGAGGAGGTCATCCAGTACGTCTACGAGAAGTACGGCAGGCTCAACGCCGCGCAGGTCGCGAACGTCATCAGCTACCGCCCCAAGAACGCGGTGCGCGACATGGCGAAGGCGCTCGGCCACAGCCCCGGGCAGCAGGACGCGTGGTCGAAGCAGGTGGAGCGCTGGGGCTCCCTCGTCTCGAGCGATGACCACGACATCCCGGAGGCCGTCGTGGGCCTGGCCACCGAGGTGCTGAAGTTCCCGCGGCACATGGGCATCCACTCCGGCGGCATGGTGCTCACCGACCGTCCGGTGGGGGAGGTGTGCCCGATCGAGCACGGGCGCATGGCGGGGCGCACGGTGCTGCAGTGGGACAAGGACGACTGCGCGTGGATGGGGCTTGTGAAGTTCGACCTGCTCGGGCTCGGCATGCTCGCGGCACTGCAGCACACGTTCGACCTCGTCCGCGACTGTCTGGGGGAGGAGTGGGGGCTCGACAGCCTGCCCCGCGAGGAGCAGGGCGTGTACGACATGCTCTGCCGGGCGGACTCGATCGGCATCTTCCAGGTGGAGAGCCGTGCCCAGATGGGCCTCCTGCCGCGGCTGCAGCCACGGCGGTTCTACGACCTCGTCGTGGAGATCGCGCTCATCCGTCCCGGGCCGATCCAGGGCGGTGCCGTGCACCCGTTCGTGCGCCGCAAGCTCGGCGACGAGCCGGTGACGTATCTGCACCCGAAGCTCGAGGAGCCGCTCGAGCGCACGCTCGGCGTGCCGATCTTCCAGGAGCAGCTCATGCAGGTGGCCATGGCCGTCGGCGGGTGCACGGGCGAGGATGCGGATCTGCTGCGCCGCGCGATGGGATCGAAGCGCGGCATCGAGCGCATAGAGTCGCTGCGCGAGAAGCTCTACCTGGGCATGGCGGAGAACGGCATCACGGGCGAGGTCGCCGACGACATCTACGCCAAGATCCAGGCGTTCGCGAGCTTCGGCTTCGCAGAGAGCCACTCGCTGAGCTTCGCGCTGCTCGTCTATGCGAGCTCGTGGCTGCGGCTGCACTACCCGGGAGCCTTCCTCGCCGGCCTGCTGCGCGCGCAGCCCATGGGCTTCTACTCGCCGCAGACGCTCGTGGCGGATGCGCGCAGGCACGGCGTCGAGGTGCGGCGCCCGGACATCCTGCGCTCCGGCGTGCTCGCGGGTCTCGAACTGATCGACGGGCGGGATCCGCTGCCCACGGGACGGGACGCCTGCCTGGCGTTCGAACAGCCGCCCGTTGAGCCGTACGACCGCACGGCCCCCTTCGACCACGCCGATCACCGGCGTGACGGCGCGTTCGCCGTGCGGCTGGGGCTCGACGAGGTCACGGGCATCGGGAAGGCGCTGGCCGAGCGCATCGTGGCCGAGCGGGACCGCGGGGGAGACTTCCGCGACATGAACGACCTCGTGCGGCGCACCGGGCTCACGACGGCGCAGGTTGAGGCGTTCTCCGCCGCCGGCGCGTTCGACGGGTTCGGGCTCTCCCGGCGGGAGGCCATGTGGAACGCGGGCAACGCCGCGCAGGACCGGGAGGAGTTCCTGCCGGGCACGGTCGTCACCGTGCAGCCGCCGCTGTTCGCGATGCCCACCGACCTCGACACGCTGCTCGCCGACCTGTGGTCGACCGGGATGTCGGCCGACGACCACCCCGTCCGCCACCTCCGCGCCGCGCTCGACCGCCGCGGCGTGCTCGCGGCCTCGGCGCTCGCCACCACCGAGCCGGGCCGGCGCGTCGAGGTGGGCGGCGTCGTTACCCATCGCCAGCGCCCGGCGACCGCGAGCGGCATGACGTTCATCAATCTCGAGGACGAGACGGGCATCCTCAACGTCATCTGCAGCGTCGGCGTGTGGGGGCGCTACCGCCGGGTGGCGCGCGACTCGCCCGCGCTCATCATCCGGGGCATGCTCGAGCGCTCGCCCGAGGGCGTGACGAACCTGGTCGCCGACCGCTTCGAGCCCCTGATCATGGCGCCGCCCACGCGCTCCCGCGACTTCCGCTGACCGGGCTGTGTTACCGCCGGACTTCACCCCCGCAGGACGCGCACTCAGAAGCTGGGGACCATCTCCTTGTGGTGCACGAGCGCCGCTGCACCGACGATCGGTCCGTCGCTCGAGAGTCCGGACGGCACGACCTTCACCTTCGTGACGAACGCCATGCCCCGTCGCGCCGCGATCGCCCTGCGGATGATGGGGAAGATGTCGGGCGTCACCCTGATGAACCCGCCGCCGATCGCGACGATGTCGAGGTCGACGAGCGCGGTCGCGGAGGCGATGGCCTGGCCGATCGCGCTGCCGGCTCGCTGCACGGCCGCGATCGCGATCTCGTCCCCCGCGGCGTAGCCGGCCGCGAGCTCTTCCCCGGTCGTGCCGGACCAGCCCTGGGTGCGCGCCCAGGCCACCGTGCGGGGACCGGACGCGACCGCCTCGACGCAGCCGAATCCGCCGCAGGGGCACGGGTCATCGAGGCCCGCGACCTCGACGTGACCGACGTGGCCGGCATTGCCGGTCGGCCCGGCCACGGTGCGGCCGTCGAGGATCAGACCGCCGCCGATGCCGGTGGAGACGATCATGCCCATCACGTTGTCGAACCCGCGCGCGGCACCGACCCAGTGCTCGGCGAGCGCGATGCACAGCCCGTCCATCTGCAGGGTGATGGGCACGTGCGGCGCCACGTCGTGCAGCGTGTCGCGGAGCGGGAAGTCGCGCCACACAGGGACGTTGAGGGGGGACACCCGGCCCTCGCGGATGTTGACGGGGCCGGCGCAGCCGATGCCGATGCCGGCGAGCTCCGAGTCGTGCGGCAGTGCCTCGAGGGCGAGCCGCGCGGCCCCCACCACGTTGGCCGCGAGCTGGTCGGACGACGCCGCGGACCCGGTGGGATTGCGGAACCGGCTTCCAGCCAGCACCTCGCCCGCCTCGCTCACGAGCGCGGCCTCGACTTTCGTGCCACCGAAGTCGACGGCGAGTGCGTAGCGTGCAGACATGGTTCGGCCCTGGGCTTTCCGTGAGGGGTGACGAGCGGCGCGATACACGCCCGGCGTCATCGCCTTCCCAGATTAGGGTGTCGCTTCGCGGGTTCCTCAATCAGCACGGCATAGCCTGGGGCGGTGGAGCCCGACCGAGCAGGAGCCCGCCCCGCGGACGATGCGCCGGGCGCCGGCAGCGGGGGCGCTCCCGGTGGTCCGCCGCCGCCGGGTGATCCGCACGGGACGGGCGAGCTGGTCATCCGGGGGCTGATCGACCTGCCGCGGGGCATCGTCTGGGACGCGATCGCCGATCCGGTGCTCGTGGCGGGCTGGCTGGGCGAGGCGGACATCGACGCCGTCCCCGGGGGCCGCTTCGTCGTGCGCCCCGGAGCCCCGGTCGATCGCCGTCCCCTGCAGGGGCTGCGGGGGAGCGTCAGCCTCGTCAGTGCCCCGGCGGAGCTGGTCGTCGAGTCCGCGCCCGAGACCGGGGACGAGTGGTCGCGCATCCGCTTCACGCTGACCGACGTGCCGGGCGGCCCGCGCGACCGGTCGACGGAGCTCACGATCACCGTCTCGTTCGACCCGCCCCGGGCGCGAACGGAGGAGACGCGGTGCGCCTGGCTCACCCACCTCGACCAGCTGCGGGAGCTTCTGCACGGCCGCCCCGTCGACTGGAACCGCTGGACCTCGGACTGGGAGCCGGTGTGGGCGGCGCACCGAGCGCGTCCCGCCGCCTGAGCCGCAGCGTGACGGGCCAATCACCCTGTTCTCCGAACCTGTCCGCACAGGGCAGACTGGAAGGGTGGGCCGCCGGATCGGCGTGCCCGCCCACCGTGCGCCGCGACCGAACGGGTCGCGCCACCCGAGACTCCCTGGAGGACCCGTGACGATCGACACAGCGTCCGCCGAGCGCGCCGTCGCGCCCGCCGCACGCGCGATCGAGGTGATCGGCGGCGACCTCACCGAGAAGAGCCTGCGCCGCTACCTCGAGGGCATCCCCGGCGTCGACGCCGTCGGCCTCGAGCAGCGCGCCGCCGGGCTCGGCACGCGCTCGATCAAGACCACGTCGAAGGCCTGGGCCCTCGACCGCATCATCGAGCTGATCGACCTGACGACGCTCGAGGGCGCCGACACCCCGGGCAAGGTGCGGTCGCTGGTCGCCAAGGCGCTCGTGCCCGACGCCGCCGACCCGTCGACACCGCGGGTCGCCGCGGTCTGCGTCTACGGCGACATGGTGCCGCACGCCGTGCGCGCCCTCGGCTCGGCGCACGCGGCGGGCGGGGACACCGGCATCAACGTCGCCGCGGTCGCCACGGCCTTCCCCAGCGGACGGGCATCCCTCGAGGTGAAGCTCGCCGACACGACCGACGCCGTGCGGGCCGGCGCGGACGAGATCGACATGGTCATCGACCGCGGCGCGTTCCTCGCGGGCCGATACGGCCAGGTGTTCGACGAGATCGTCGCCGTGAAGGAGGCCTGCCGGCGCGAGAACGGTTCGTCCGCCCACCTGAAGGTCATCCTGGAGACGGGCGAGCTGAACACGTACGACAACGTGCGCCGCGCGTCGTGGCTCGCGATCCTCGCGGGCGGCGACTTCATCAAGACCTCGACGGGCAAGGTGTCGCCGGCGGCGACCCTGCCGGTCACCCTGTCGATGCTCGAGGTCGTGCGCGACTGGCACCGTCTCACGGGCGAGAAGATCGGCGTGAAGCCCGCGGGCGGCATCCGCTCGTCGAAGGACGCGATCAAGCACCTCGTCACGGTCGCCGAGACAGTGGGCGAGGAGTGGCTTCAGCCGCACCTCTTCCGCTTCGGCGCCTCCAGCCTGTTGAACGACGTGCTCCTGCAGCGTCAGAAGCTGCGCACCGGCGCGTACTCCGGACCCGACTACGTCACCGTCGACTGACGGTCCCACGAGAGAAGAAACACGCATGAGCTTCCTTGACTACGCGCCGGCCCCCGAGTCGACGGCGATCCTGAATCTCCGGCCCGAGTACGGCCTGTTCATCGACGGCCGCTTCGTCGACGGGCACGGGAAGGCCTTCGACACGATCTCGCCCGCCACAGAGAAGACCATCGCGCGCATCGCCACCGCCGACGCGCACGACGTCGACCTCGCCGTCGCGGCGGCCCGCCGAGCGTACGAGGGCACGTGGTCGCGCCTGTCCGGCGTGGACCGCGGCAAGTACCTGTTCCGCATCGCCCGCCTCGTGCAGGAGCGCAGCCGCGAGCTCGCGGTCGCCGAGAGCCTGGACAACGGCAAGCCGATCAAGGAGACCCGCGACGTCGACGTGCCGCTCGTCGCCGCCTGGTTCTTCTACTACGCCGGCTGGGCCGACAAGCTCGACCACGCGGGCCTCGGCGCCGACCCGCGCTCGCTCGGCGTCGCCGCCCAGGTCATCCCCTGGAACTTCCCGCTGCTGATGCTCGCGTGGAAGATCGCGCCCGCGCTCGCCGCGGGAAACACCGTCGTGCTGAAGTCCGCGGAGTCGACGCCGCTCACGGCCCTGCTGTTCGCGGAGATCCTGCAGCAGGCCGAGCTGCCGGACGGTGTCGTCAACATCCTGAGCGGCGCGGGCGACACGGGCGCGACGCTCGTGAACCACCCGGACGTCGACAAGGTCGCCTTCACCGGCTCCACCTCCGTGGGCCGCGCGATCGCCCGCTCGGTCGCGGGGACGCAGAAGAAGCTCACGCTGGAGCTCGGCGGCAAGGGTGCGAACATCGTCTTCGACGACGCGCCCATCGACCAGGCCATCGAGGGCATCATCAGCGGCATCTACTTCAACCAGGGTCAGGTCTGCTGCGCAGGCTCCCGCCTGCTGGTGCAGGAGAACGTGCACGACGAGGTCGTCGAGCGGCTGAAGGCCCGGCTGTCCACCCTTCGCGTCGGCGATCCGCTCGACAAGAACACGGACGTCGGCGCCATCAACTCCGCCGCGCAGCTGAAGCGGATCACGGAGCTCAGCGACATCGGCGAGCAGGAGGGCGCGGAGCGCTGGAGCCCGGAGTGCAGCCTGCCCGAGAAGGGCTTCTGGTTCGCACCGACCATCTTCACGAACGTGTCGACGAGCCACCGCATCGCCCGAGACGAGATCTTCGGCCCCGTTCTCTCGGTGCTGACGTTCCGCACCCCCGGGGAGGCGATAGCCAAGGCGAACAACACGCCGTACGGGTTGTCTGCGGGCATCTGGAGCGACAAGGGCAGCCGCGTGCTCGCCGTCGCCGACCGCCTGCGTGCCGGCGTCGTCTGGGCGAACACGTTCAACAAGTTCGACCCGTCAAGCCCGTTCGGCGGCTACAAGGAGAGCGGATTCGGTCGCGAGGGCGGCCGGCACGGACTCGCCGCGTACCTTGCGCCGGCCCTGCGTCAGGCCCCCGGCTCGGTGCCCGTGTACGAGTCGCTCGTCGAGGCCCCGGCGGCGGCGGAGTCCCTGGCCATGGAGCCCGCCGCGCCGTCGCTCGGCACCGCCTCCGATCCTGCACCCGCGCCCACCGCTTCCGAGGGGAACGTCCGATGAGCCGCCTCGCCATCCCGAAGACCTACAAGCTCTACATCGGCGGGAAGTTCCCCCGCAGCGAGTCCGGGCGCGTCTACGAGGTCACCACCAGGGAGGGGGCCTTCGTGGCCAACGCCGCCAAGGCGTCCCGCAAGGACGCCAGGGACGCGGTCGTCGCCGCCCGCGCCGCCCTCTCCGGCTGGTCGGGGGCCACCGGGTACAACCGCGGCCAGGTGCTGTACCGCATCGCGGAGCTGCTCGAGGGGCGCCGCGCCCAGTTCGTCGACGAGGTCGCCACGACCGAGGGCGTCTCGTCGGCCTCGGCGGAGGCACAGGTCGACGAGGCCGTCGACCGCTGGGTCTGGTACGCGGGCTGGGCCGACAAGTACGCGCAGGTCGCGGGCAACGGCAACCCCGTGGCGGGACCGTACTTCAACATCTCGGTGCCGGAGCCGACGGGCGTCGTCGCCGTTGTCGCGCCGCAGAGCGAGGGCTCGCTGCTCGGCTTCGTGAGCGCCGTCGCCCCCGCCCTCGTGGCGGGCAACACGGTCGTCGTCATCGCGTCCGAGCGCTACCCGCTCTCGGCCGTGAGCCTGAGCGAGGTGCTCGCGACGAGTGACGTCCCCGGCGGCGTCATCAACATCCTCACCGGTTCCCCGGCCGAGATCGCGCCGTGGCTCGCGAGTCACGCCGACGTGAACGCGCTCGACCTGCTGGGCGCCGGGGAACTGGACTGGGTGGACCTGCAGATCGCGGCTGCGGAGACGCTGAAGCGCGTCTCGCCGCCCGAGAACGGGCCCGACGCGGGCGCTCCGCGTCTCGAGCGCATCACGGCCTTCACGGAGACCAAGACGGTCTGGCACACGAAGGGCCTCCTCTAGCATCCGTGATCCGGTGCGGCCGCGCGGTCGCACCGGATCCCGGATGAGTCGGCGCCGCGTCGAGCACGGACGCTGCGAGGCCGCTCCCAGCGCTCAGTCCTATCGTGACGGGATGAGCAATGCCGCGGCGGAGTCCGAATCGAAGCTGGTGCTCGTCACCGGCGCAACCGGCTACCTCGGCGGCAGGCTCGCACCCCGCCTGCTCGACGCGGGATATCGGGTACGGGTGCTCGTCCGCAGCCCCGAGAAGCTCGCGGACGTGCCGTGGGCAGACCAGGTCGAGATCGTGCGAGGCGACCTGGGCGATCCCGCGTCTCTCGCGACCGCCACCGCGGGCGTCGACCTGCTCTACTACCTCGTGCACAGCATGGGGGCGAAAGGCGACTTCGAGGCGACCGAGCGGACGGCCGCGCGGAACGTGGCGGCAGCCGCGCGCGCCGCCGGGGTGAAGCGCATCGTCTACCTCGGCGGCCTTCATCCCGCGACCGAAACCCTGTCGAAGCATCTCCGCTCACGCAAGGAGGTGGGCGACGTGCTGCTCACCTCCGGCGTGCCCACGGTGGCGCTGCAGGCCGGCGTCATCATCGGCTCCGGTTCGGCATCGTTCGAGATGATCCGCCACCTCACCGAGGTGCTGCCGTACATGCCCGCGCCGTACTGGGTGCGCAACCACATCCAGCCCATCGCCGTGCGTGACGTGCTCTACTACCTCCTCGCGGCGGCCGTGCTGCCGGATGGCGTGAACCGCACCTTCGACATCGGCGGCCCCGACGTGCTGCGGTACGGACAGATGATGAACGGCTACGCTCTCGAGGCCGGCCTGGGGCAGCGCCCCATCGCGTCCATCCCCGTGTTCGCTCCCCGGCTCGCCGCGCACTGGGTGAACGTGGTCACGCCGATCCCGCGCCGGCTCGCCGTGCCGATCATCGAGTCGCTGCAGTACGACTGTGTCGCGCTGGAGACCGACATCCGGGAGCTGATTCCGGATCCTCCGGGCGGCTTGACGGGCTACCGCGACTCCGTGCGGCTGGCGCTGGGCAGGGAGCGCGCGGGCGAGGTGGAGACGAGCTGGCAGAACTCGTCGGTCATGGACGCCCCGAGCGACCCGCTGCCGAGCGACCCGGAGTGGGCCGGCCACACGGTGTACACCGATGTGAAGGAGCGCCACACGAGCGCGCCGGTGGATGCGCTCTGGCGGATCATCGAGAGCATCGGCGGCGACAACGGCTGGTACTCCCTTCCCGTCGCCTGGGCCGCCCGCGGCCTGATGGACAAGATGGTCGGGGGTGTGGGCCTGCGCCGCGGCAGACGGAACCAGGAGCACCTCAAGGCGGGCGACGCCCTCGATTTCTGGCGGGTGGAGACGATCGAGCGCGGCCGGTTGCTGCGGCTCCGCGCCGAGATGAAGCTGCCGGGCCTCGCCTGGCTCGAGTTGCGCAGCGAGCCCGACGGCGACGGCGGCTCCACCTACCACCAGCGCGCGGTGTTCTTCCCGCGCGGACTCGGCGGTCGGCTCTACTGGCTGTCGATCCTGCCGTTCCACGGCGTCATCTTCCGGGGGATGGCCAACCGCATCACGGCCACGGCGGCGCGCCGCGCGGGCACCGCGTCCTGACGCCCACCCGCTCCCGCTCCCGTTCGCGGCCCGCTGCGGGTGCGGGTCCGGGTGCGCAACACAAGTTCGCGTGCGGATGCGCAGCACAGGCTCCCGGGTGCGCAACGCAGGCTCCGGCCAGGGTCCACCGCGTCATCCCGGGGGCTCATGAGCGAGCGACACCGCGCGGGAACCTGTGTTCAGAACCGGGGGAGCCTGTGTTGCGCGCCGACCCACCCGGGCCGACGACCCGACCGACCCGCCCAGCCGAACCCACCCCACCGACCCACCCCGCCGCCCCGCCCTTCGCCGCCCGCACCCCACCCCGGCGTCCGGCGGCGGCTCGCGCTTCGCGCTCATTCAGCGGAGAATGGAAACGACGTGGGAAGGCAGGCAATGACTGACGAGGACACGACACGCGACGCGACCGCCGCGCAGACGGCGGACGACACGACGGCGAACGAGACGACGACAGACGGGGAGCGGGCGATGAGGCCCACGATTTTTCTTGGCGACAGCATCACGGAGGCCGGGCGCTGGACGGAATGGTTCCCGGAGCTCGAAACGCAGAACATGGGCATCGGCGGTGAGACGACGGACGACGTCATCGCCCGGTTGCAGGATGTGATCGACGCCGAGCCGGAGACGGTCGTCGTGCTGGTGGGCACCAACGACATCGGCCGCCGGAGGCGCAGCGCCGAGTACATCGGCCGCAACATCGAGACGATCCTCGTTGAGCTGCGGAAGAACCTGCCGGAGGCGCGCATCATCCTGCAGTCCGTGATGCCGCGCACGAAGGACTACGCGAAGAGCGTGCACGAGATCAACGTGCACATCCGTCAGTTCGCGGCCGTAGCCACGGTGAAGGCCGAGTGGCTCGACCTGTGGCCGGTGCTCGCGGACGACGAAGGATCGCTCGCCGAGTCCTTCAGCGACGACGGCCTGCACCTGAACGAGGCCGGATACTCCGCCTGGGTCGAGGCGCTGCGGCCGGTACTGCTGCGCCAGGACAGCAGCGCGGGTCACTCGGACGGGCGCGGCGGCGCAGGACGCGCGGGAGAGTTCGACGGGGAGTCGGAGAACGGCGTCGACCCGATGTTCGAGCGTCGTCGGCGTGCGGAGTCGGTCGCCACCGCCAATCCCGACCGGCCGTAGCCCCGACCGGCCGTAGCCCCGTCCGCTGCCTCAGCCCGCGCCGACCGAGCGGTCGACCGCCCTCGCGAGCGAGGCGATGTGGGCAGGGGTCACACGGCAGCACCCGCCGACCGCGCTGAGACCGGCTGCGAGCCAGGCGCCCACAAGGGCGTCGTCGAATCGCGGCTCGCCCGTCCAGCGGCGCGCTGCGGCGTCCCACGACTCACCGCTGTTCGGGTATGCGATCACGGAGCCGACGCCGGCCGTCTTCGCGATGCGGATCGCCGGCAGCACCTCCGCCGGTGCGCTGCAGTTGATGCCGGCCGCCACGATGCACCCCGCCGACGCGGCGATGCGGAGCGCCTCCTCGATGGGCTCGCCGGAGCGCAACCGCCCGCCGTGCGTGCTCACCGCGACCCACGCGGGAACGCCGAGGCGATCCGCCTCGGCGGCGACGGCCTCCGTCTCCGCGATGCTCGGGATGGTCTCGATCGCGAGCAGGTCGGCGCCGCTGTCGGCCAGCACCTCCATCCGGCGCCGATGCCATCGTCCCAGCTCACGCACCGACAGCCCGTAGTCGCCCCGGTACTCCGAGCCGTCCGCGAGCATCGCGCCGTAGGGCCCGACCGACGCGGCGATCACCCGTCGCCCAATGCCCGCGTCACCGACGGACGCGTCCGCGCGGGCCGCCGCCTCGCGAGCCAGCGAGACGCTCCGGCGCAGCAGCCGCTCCGTCTCCGCATTGTCGATCCCGATGCGCTCGAAGCCCTGGAACGTCGCCTGGTAGCTGCAGGCGGTCGCCACCCGCGCACCGGCGGCGAAGAAGTCGAGGTGGGCCGCGACGATCTCCTCGGGGCGCTCGGCGAGCAGCCGGGCCGACCAGAGCTCGGAGTCCAGGCCGTTTCCCCGCCGCTCGAGCAGGGTACCGAGGCCACCGTCGAGCACCATCGGCGCGCCGCTGAACAACTCGCGAGCAACGTCGACGGACCGCGCGCTCACGCCCGGCACCCGTCCCGTCCTCTATCCCGAGCCACGAACCGACACTACCGACGCCCGCGCGGCGCGCGTGGATGACGTCGCCCGGGCGTGCGGTGGGAGGTCCCGCGCCCGTGGTCGTGTTTCTCGCGGGTGCGGAATCCGCTGGCGTATGGTGGCCGGAGGGAGGCACACCGATGTCCATGAAGTCGCTCTGGCTTGACCGCCCACCGATCACCATCACCGACCCCGTGCCGTTCGAGGCGGGCGCCACCTACGACGACATCGTCGTCGGGGCGGGCCTCACCGGCCTGACCACGGCCCTGTTGCTCCAGCGGGCGGGGCGCCGCGTCGCGGTGCTCGAGGCGCGCACCATCGGGGCCGTGACGACGGGCAACACCACGGCCAAGCTCTCCCTGCTGCAGGGCACGCGACTCTCGCGCATCCTCGCGGCGGCGTCCGAGGACACAGCCCGGGCCTACGTCGAGGGCAACAGGGAGGGCCGTGACTGGTTGCTGCGCTACTGCGGCGACCACGGCGTGCAGGTGCAGCGGCGCGACGCGTTCACGTACGCGGGCACGCCGGACGGGCGCGAGGCGGTGCAGCGCGAGTACGAGGCCGCGCTGTCGCTGGGGCTCGATGTCACGTTCGAGAGCGACGCCGGCCTCCCCTTCGAGACCTACGGCGCGGTTCGACTGCCCGATCAGGGGCAGTTCGATCCCATGGACGTGCTCGCCGCGCTGGCCGAGGACTTCGCGGCCCGCGGCGGTGGCATCTTCGAGGGCGTGCGCGTTCAGGGTGTCGACGCCCGGAAGCCGGCTCGTGCGAAGACCACGAAGGGGGAGGTGTTCGCCGAGCACGTGATCCTGGCCACCGGGATCCCGATCCTCGACCGCGGCCTGTACTTCGCAAAGCTCACCCCGCAGCGCTCCTACGCGCTCGCCTATCGCGTGCCGGGTGCCATTCCGGCCGGCATGTACGTCTCGGCCGACACCCCGACGCGGTCGCTGCGCACCACGCCGGACCCGGCCGGTGCGGGGGAGCTGCTCATCGTGGGCGGCAACGGGCACGAGGTGGGCAGGCATGCGTCCCCGCAGGCCCAGATCGACGACCTGGAGGCGTGGACGACCGCCACCTTCCCGGGCGCGGAGCGCACACACGCGTGGAGCGCGCAGGACTACGACTCGCACAACGAGGTGCCGTTCGTCGGCTGGCTGCCCCGCGCGCACGGTCGCGCGTTCGTCGCCACCGGTTACAGCAAGTGGGGCATGACCAACGCCGTCGCCGCCGCCGTGCGGCTGTCGGCGGAGATCCTCGGCGGGAACCTGCCGTGGGCGCAGCAGCTGGGGCACCGCATCACGCGGCCCCAGTCCATCGTCGAGGGCGCCATCGCCAACCTGAAGGTGGGAGCGGAGGCGACGCGGGGCTGGGTGGCTGCCGAGCTCGGGTCGCTTCCGGACTCACCGCCGGCCGAGGGCGACGGCGTCGTCGGAAGCGACGGCGCAGCACCCGTCGCGGTGTGCACCGTGGGGGGTGTCACGAGGACTGTGTCGGCCGTGTGCCCGCACCTCGGCGGCATCGTCACCTGGAACGACGCGGAGCGCTCCTGGGACTGCCCGTTGCACGGCTCACGGTTCGCCGCCGACGGCGAACTGCTGGAGGGCCCGGCGACCTCGGGGCTCACGCCGCGCGGCTGATGCGAGACTGGGACGGTGACCCGTTCCACTCCCGCAGCCCCCGCCTTCACGAGACCCGCCCTCGCACCAGGGCTGCTGGGGGCCATCGTGCTGCTCGCGGGTCTGGCCCTGCTGCACTCGGGCTGGTTCGTCCCCGTGCGTTTCGTCGTGACGATCCTCGCGCTCGTCATGTGCGTCTTCGCGCTGCGGGGCCGCGTCTGGTGGGCTTTTCCGCCGCTCGCCGCCATCGCGGTGCTCTGGAACCCCGTCGTCGTGCTGCCGATCGACGACCGCCCGTGGCAGGCGTTCCAGTTCCTCGCCGCGCTGGCGATGGTGATCACGGGCATCGTCATCCGCGTGCCCGTGGAGGATCAGCGGGCTAGTGCAGGTCCCAGGCCGGGATCACGCTGAACGCGTCCTCCTCGCGCAGCCCGCGGCGGAGGAAGTCCACGGTGTCGTTCAGCGCGCGCTCGCTGATGGCCCGCTGGATGCCGGGGTAGCGGAACCAGCCGTTCGCGGCACCCGCGTACTCCACTATGCGGGCGGGCACGCCGGCCCGCTTCAGCGCGTCGACCCGCTTCGACGTCACGTCGATGGCCTGATCATGCTCGCTGACCAGCACGAGCGTGCCGGGGAAACCCGTCCCGTCGACGAGGGGCGCGACATCGTCCGTGGGGGAGATGAGCACCTGACGCGCTATGTGCGGTCCCCGTTCCGCCACGTTGCGGGGCACGAGGGCGTTCAGGAGGTCGGCGCCCGGTCCGTCGCCGACGAGTCCGAGGTGATCTCCGGCGGCACCCCAGCCGGCGGCGTGCCCGGTGCTCCAGGTGATGACCGCCGCGGCGGTCGCGAGGCGCTGTTCGGGCGGCAGCGACGGGGACAGCGGCTCGAGCACCAGCACGACGGCGGCGTGCAGCCGCGCGGCGATGCGGCTGGGGAGCCAGGCCGACGTGGCGGCGCCGTCCGCCGGGAAGACCACGACGAGCGGGCGCCCCGGCTGGTACGTCTTCGGGGTGTACACCCGCACCCGCACTGCTCCGCCGGGCTGCGGGAAGGAGCGCTCGTCGACGTCGACTTCTGCGGCGACCCCGCCGCGGAAGCCGGCCACGAACCCCGGGGACAGCGCCCCGAGGGCGCTCAGCAGCCGTACCTTGACGGGGATGCGGGCCATCGCCGCTCCTTCCCATTCGCTTGCGGTGGTTCGATTCGTCGTTCGAGTGAGGTCGTCCGCCGGTCAGTGCGGCGCGGAACCGGAACCGCCCGCGCCGTGCTCGGCGGGAACGGTCTCGTCGGCCGGCGGCGGAGGCGGGGGCGTTCCGTCGCCGAAGGGACGGCCGCCGAGCTGTTCGCGCCCGTGCTCGGTGAGCCAGTTAGCGGTGTCGGGGCCGACGGGCACGACGCCCGTCGGATTGATGTCCCGGTGCGTGCCGTAGTAGTGCTGCTTGATCTGCACGAAGTCGATGGTGTCGCCGAACCCCGGCGTCTGGAAGAGGTCGCGCGCGTAGGCCCACAGCACGGGCATCGCGGCGAGCGTGCTCCGGTTGGCCTTGAAGTGCCCGTGGTAGACGGGATCGAACCGGGCGAGCGTCGTGAACAGTCGCACGTCGGCCTCGGTGATGGTGTCGCCCACCAGGAACCGCTGGCGCTCCAGCCGCTCGCTCAGCCAGTCGAGCGCCGTGAAGAGACGGGAGTACGCCGCCTCGTACGCCTCCTGCGTGCCCGCGAAGCCGCAGCGGTACACGCCGTTGTTGACCTCCGTGAAGACACGCCGGGACACGGAGTCGATCTCGTCGCGCAGCGCATCAGGGTAGAGGTCGGGTGCGCCGTCGCGGTGGTACTCGGTCCATTCCGTCGAGAAGTCGAGGGTGATCTGCGGGTAGTCGTTGGTCACCACCATGCCGCTCGGCACGTCGACGATGGCGGGCACCGTTATGCCGCGCGGGTAGTCGGGGAACCGGCGGAAGTACGCCTGCTGCAGTCGCTCGATGCCGAGCACGGGGTCGACGGCGCCGGGGTCGAGGTCGAACGTCCAGCTCCGCTCGTCGTGCGTCGGCCCGGGAAGGGCGAGCGAGATGGCCGACTCGAGACCGAGGAGGCGTCGCACGATCACCGTGCGGTTCGCCCAGGGGCATGCCCGGGCCGCGACGAGCCGGTATCGACCGGGCTCCACCGGCCAGCCGTCCTTCGCGTCCCGCGTTATGCGGTCCTCGATGTAGTTGGTGTCGCGGGTGAACTCACCCTGCTCGACGTACCGGCCCTGCGCGGCCCGGGTCGGCGGGGCCGTCGTCTCGCTGCTCATCCCCCCAGCCTAGGCCGATGGGCCGGAGCGACGGGCGGGGTACCGAACGGCGACGCCGCGTCGGGCGGCGGTGCGGGATGGGCGCGGGATGCCGGTGGGACGCGACGCGGGCGCGACACGCCGGGCACCGCCCGGACCGACGCCCGCGGAGGAGCCCGCGTGGCCTAAACTGTTCGTGCGCACGGTGGGGCGCCTCATCACCATCTCGACCCGGAACGCTCAGGTTGCTCGAGAGACGGAGCCCCCCGCACGGAGGTGCATTCGGTCCGTCAGGATGCGACCCCGCGCACGCGGCCGAGGACGGCCGCAGCCCATTCCTCGCCGAGCGGCAGGGATGGTTTCCGATCTCAAGGAGAAGCATGGCTCGAACCGGCCAGCGTCGTTCCGCCCGTTTCCGCAGCGTCGACAACGACGGACTCATCCCCGTACTCGCCCGTGCGGTGCGCGAGGTGGAGACGGCCGCCCAGCGCGGCAAGCTCAAGCCCGCGAACCGCACCAAGTTCCAGGTGATCGCCCTGCTCATGCGCGAGGAGCGCGCGCACGCGAAGACCGACCCGGACCTCACCGACGCGGAGCGCGCCGAGGTGCTGAAGCGTCTTGACGGTATCGCGTCGATCCTCGCCAAGACCGCCGCCCGGGACACCTCCGTACTGAGCCTCCTGGATCCCGACGCCGTCGTGTCCGAGGCCGCTCGCAGCCTGCGGAAGCAGATGCTGTTCGAGGGCGGCATCGAGATCGTCACGGAGGACGCGCTACCGGCGAAGGAGCCGGAGATCGACGTCGAGCTCGCGCAGAAGCAGGTCGTACCGCCGTCCGTGAAAGCCCGCGCGCTCGCGAATCCCTTCCTCGCGCCGGACCTCGACCGTACGGTGCCCGCGCCGGCACCGCGCAGGCTCGCCAACTGGGAGCTGCTCGGTCCGCTGTTCAAGTCGTTCGAGTACGGGGCGGGCGGGCAGATCGCCAGCATGGACCTGCCGGAGTCGCCGCGCATCGACCGGCTCTCGCCCGAGGGACTAGAGCTCATGCGGCACCAGGCCCGCTTCGTCGAGAGCGTGCGACTCGGCCACCGCAGCTTCCTGCTCGCGGACGAGCCGGGCCTCGGCAAGACGGCCCAGTCGATCCTCGCCGCCTCCGTCGCCGGTGCGTACCCCCTGCTTGTCGTCGCGCCGAACGTCGTCAAGATGAACTGGGCCCGCGAGGTGCAGCGCTGGACGCCGGGACGGCGGGCGACCGTCATCCACGGCGACGGCAACAGCCTCGACGCGTTCGCCGACGTCGTCATCGTGAACTACGACGTGCTCGACCGGCACATCGGCTGGCTCGGAACGCTCGGCTTCAGAGGCATGGTCGTCGACGAGGCGCACTTCATCAAGAACCTGCACTCCCAGCGCTCGCAGCACGTGCTCGCGCTAGCGCAGAAGATCCGCGAGCGCGCCACGAACCCGCTCATGATGGCGCTGACCGGAACGCCGCTCATCAACGACGTCGACGACTTCCGCGCGATCTGGAGGTTCCTCGGCTGGATCGATGACAGCAGGCCGCTCGGTGAGCTCATGTCGCGGCTCGAGGACAACGGGCTCACGCCGGCGGACTCCGGCTTCTTCGCCGAGGCCCGCGCCGCCGTGATCGACATGGGCATTGTGCGCAGGCGGAAGATCGACGTCGCCGCCGACCTGCCAGCCAAGCGCATCGCCGACCTTCCCGTCGAGCTCGACGAGGATCTCGGCCGCTCCATCCGTCAGGCGGAGGCCGAGCTGGGGCAGCGCCTGCTGCGCCGGTTCCAGGCGCTCGCCTCCGCGCGCAGCACCACGGTCGCCGAGGTGCTCGCCGGCCCGTCCGCCGAGCTCGACTCGATGCTGCGGATGGTCGCCCAGGGCGAGCTCGAGGAGTCGAAGGCCGCGAAGACCGGCGAGAACGTGTTCACCATGGTCCGCAGGATCGGTCAGGCGAAGGCCGGCCTGGCCGCGGACTACGCCGCGCAGCTCGCGCGCTCCGTCGGCAAGGTGGTGTTCTTCGCCAAGCACATCGACGTCATGGATCAGGCCGAGGAGACGTTCGCCAAGCGCGGGATCAAGAGCATCTCGATCCGCGGCGACCAGTCACCGGCCCAGCGGCAGCAGCAGATCGACGCCTTCAACACGGACCCCGACGTCTCGGTGGCCGTCGCGTCGCTCACCGCGGCGGGGGTCGGCCTCAACCTGCAGGTCGCGTCGAACGTCGTGCTGGCCGAGCTGTCCTGGACGAGCGCCGAGCAGACGCAGGCGATCGACCGCGTGCACCGCATCGGGCAGGAGGAGCCGGTGACCGCCTGGCGCATCATCGCGTCGCAGACCATCGACGCGAAGATCGCCGAGCTCATCGACAGCAAGGCCGGGCTCGCGTCCCGGGCCCTGGACGGTGAGGACGTCGAGCAGGTGGAGGCCGGCTCGGTGCAGCTCGAGGCGCTCGTCGCCCTGCTCCGAGAAGCCCTGGGCGGCTGACGCGTCCGCTAGAGGCGGGCCGTGACCTCGGCGAGCGACGGGTTCGTCGCGGTGCTGCCGTCGGGGAAGATGACCGTCGGCACCGTCTGGTTGCCGCCGTTGACCTTCTCGACGAGCTCCGCGGTGCCCGGCACCTCCTCGATGTTCACCTCGGTGTACGCGACGCCCGCGCGGTCGAGCTGCGTCTTCAGCCGGCGGCAGTAGCCGCACCAGGAGGTGGAGAACATGGTGATCGATCCGGCGGAGGGTACGTAATCCATGCCCTGTCCAACCGTCCGACCCGCCCGCGGATTCCCGTAGCCGCGGAATCGCCTCAGGCGCCCGCGGCCTCGCCGCCCTCGTACTGCCACCCGGTGACCCAGTCGGGGTCCTCGCCGTGCGCGTATGCGTAGCTGCGGGCGTCCTCTCGCCTCCGGTGCCACTCCTCGACGAGGTCCGGATGCGCGTCGGCGAGCCCGGGCACCCGGCGCAGCACGTCGAGGGCGAGCCGGTACCGGTCGATGTCGTTCATCCGCGCCATGTCGAACGGCGTCGTGGTCGTGCCCTTCTCGTTGAACCCCCGCACGTGCAGGTTCTCGTGGTTGTTGCGCTGGTAGGTGAGCTGGTGGATGAGCGACGGGTACCCGTGGAAGGCGAAGATCACCGGCCGATCGCCCGTGAACGTCGCGTCGAACGCGTCGCTCGTGAGCCCGTGCGGGTGCGCCGACACGTCCTGCAGGCGCATGAGGTCGACGACGTTCACGACCCGGACGCGCAGGTCGGGCAGCGCCTCGCGCAGCAGCTGCGCGGCCGCGATCGTCTCCATCGTCGGCACGTCGCCGGCGCACGCCATCACGACGTCCGGGTCCTCCCCGTGCCGCTCGTTGCCCGCCCAGTCCCAGATGCCGAGGCCGCGCTCGGCGTGCAGCACGGCGTCGTCCAGTGACAACCAGGCGGGTTCCGGCTGCTTGCCCGCCACGATGACGTTCACCCGGTCGCGCGTGCCGAGGCAGTGGCGCGCCACCGCGAGCAGGGTGTTGGCGTCCGCGGGGAGGTACACGCGCACGAGGTGGGCCTGCTTCGTCACCACGACGTTCAGGAAGCCGGGATCCTGGTGCGAGAACCCGTTGTGATCCTGGCGCCAGACGTGCGACGACAGCAGGTAGTTGAGCGACGGGATGGGCAGCCGCCACGGCACGCGCGCCGCGCTCTCCAGCCACTTCGCGTGCTGATTGAACATCGAGTCGATGATGTGGATGAATGCCTCGTACGAGGTGAGCAGCCCGTGCCTTCCGGTGAGCAGGTAGCCCTCGAGGAAGCCCTGCACGAGGTGCTCGCTCAGCACCTCCATGACGCGCCCGCGCGGGCCGAGGTGCTCATCCGTGTCGAGTCTCTTCCCCTGCCACACGCGGTCGGTGACCTCGAACACGGCCTGCAGCCGGTTTGACGCGGTCTCGTCCGGCCCGAGCAGGCGGAACGTGCGGGGGTTCGCCCGGATGACCTCGGCCAGCCAGCCGCCCAGGGTGCCCGTCGTGCTCGCGAGCACGGTGCGCCCGCCCTCCGTGTCCACGGCGTGCTCGCGGATGTCGGGCAGCACGAGGTCCGTGGCGAGCCGACCGCCGTTCGAGTGCGGCACCGCACTCATCCGCCGGTCCCCGTGCGGCTGCACCGCGCGGAGCGACGCCACCGGCCGCCCCTCGTCGTCGAACAGCTCCTCGGGACGGTAGGAGCGCATCCACGCGTCCAGCTGTGCCAGGTGATCCGGGTCGGTCGTGACCTCGTCGAGCGGCACCTGGTGCGCGCGCCAGGTGTTCTCCACGGGTGTGCCGTCGACCGACTTCGGGCCGGTCCAGCCCTTGGGGGTGCGCAGCACGATCATGGGCCAGCGCGGGCGCCGCTCGTCTCCGTGCTCGCGCGCGCCTTCGCGGATGGCCGCGATGGCGTCGAACGCCCGGTCCATGGCCGCCGCCATGTCGGAGTGCGCGAGGAACGGGTCCTCGCCGTCGAACCCGCGCGTGACCACGATCGGGTCGTAACCGTATCCGCGAAGCAGCGAGTCGAGCTCGTCCTCGTCGAGCCGGGCGAGGATCGTCGGGTTCGCGATCTTGTACCCGTTGAGGTTCAGGATGGGCAGGACGGCTCCATCGTCTACGGGGTCGAGGAACTTGTTGCCGTGCCAGCTGGCGGCGAGAGGGCCGGTCTCGGCCTCGCCGTCGCCGATCACGCAGGCGACGACGAGGTCCGGGTTGTCGAACGCGGCGCCGTACGCGTGCATGAGCGAGTACCCGAGCTCGCCGCCCTCGTTGATCGACCCGGGCGTCTCCGGCGCGGCGTGCGACGGGATGCCGCCGGGGAAGGAGAACTGGCGGAAGAGGCGCCGCATGCCCTCGTCGTCGCGGGTCACCTCGGGGAAGAGCTCGGAGTAGGTCCCCTCGAGCCAGGTGTTGGCCACCATCGCGGGACCGCCGTGGCCCGGGCCGCACACGTAGAGCACCTCGGCGTCCCGCTCCACGATCACCCGGTTCAGGTGGGCGTAGACGAAGCTCAGCGCGGGGGAGGTGCCCCAGTGCCCCAGCAGGCGCGGCTTGATGTGCTCGGGCGCGAGGGGGCGCCGCAGCAACGGGTTGTCGAGCAGGTAGATCTGTCCGACGGTGAGGTAGTTCGCGGCCCGCCACCAGGCGTCCACGACGGCGAGGTCGACCACGGGTGCGGCCGGGGAGGTTCCGTCTTCGTGTTCCGCCGGCCGCATGGCGATCAGCTCTGCTGGACGGCGCGTGCGGCGAGGCGGCGGACGGCGCGGGCCGGGATCTCCAGCCAGTCCGGCCGGTTGCGGATCTCGTAGATGGCCTCGTAGACGGCCTTGTCGATCTCGAGCGCATCGAGCAGCGCCCGGTTGGCGCGCACGTCGCGGCCGGACTCCTCGATGTAGCCGTCGAGGAAGGCGCGCCTCGCGGAGTGCGCCCACTCCGCCGCGGCGTCGGCATCAGCCGTGCCGCCGAGCGTGAGCGAGCCCGCGACGTAGTCGAACGACCGCAGCATCCCGGCGACGTCGCGCAGGGCGAGGTCCGGCACCGACCGCTCGGTCATCGGCCGCAGCGGCTCGCCCTCGAAGTCGAGCAGCACCCAGCCACGGTCCGGCACGGCGAGCACCTGACCGAGGTGGTAGTCGCCGTGGATGCGCTGCAGCCTCGGCCACTCCACGGCCTCGGCGGCCGCGTACACACGCTCGATGGCGGCACGGTGCTCCTCCAGCTGCGGAACCTCCCGGAGGGCGGTGCCGAGTCGCGAGCGCAGGCTCGACATGACGCCCGCCACGACATCCGTCGCGGGCTCGACCGTCGGCAGGGCGGTGGCGAGCGTCGCGTGCACGGACGCCGTCGCCGCACCCAGGCTCCTTGCCCTGTCCGAGAAGTCCTCGCCGCCCTCGGCGGCCTGCAGCGCGACGCGCCACGCGTCCTGCACGCCGGGCAGGAACTCCTGGGCGAAGGCGAGGTGTCCCGTCGCGATGCCCTCGGCACGGCCCGGGTCGTGCCAGCTGCCCTCGACGTACCCGACGGAGAGCGGGACGTTGCGCGATCCGGCGCCGGCGAGCGCGGACTGGAGCACGACGTCGGGGTTCTCGCCGTGGTGGATGGCGCGGAAGACCTTGCAGATCATGGGGTTCACGGCGTTGCCGTCGCCGTCGACCATGTCGTAGATGATCGAGGTGTTCGACTGCTCGCCGCTGAGCACGCGGGAGCCGACGACGGTGACGACCTCGACGCCGGGCTGGCGGTGGCCGCGGGCGGACGATCCGTCGGACTCCTCGCTGGTCTGCGCCTCGGCCTGGTCGAGGATGAGACGGATCAGGGCCCAGGCGTATGCGGGGTCCTTGGGGCCGTCGTAGACGTACAGGTGGGTGCCGTCGTCCTCGGTCACCTCACCGATGAGGTCGGCCTCGTGCCCGGCGAGCGGGGCCTCGCGGAACGTGAGCGGCACCTGGTACAGGGCGGGCTCGTCGCCGGAGCTGTCGAGCAGCAGGTGGGTCTCGATGCGGGCGAACCAGCCCTCGTCGCGGAAGGACCAGTGGCCGCGCCGCTCGAGCTCGGGGGTGCGTCCCTTGCCGCCGTACCATCGTTGGGTGGCGATCCAGTCGGGGAGGAAGTCGGGAACGGCGCTCATGGTCCCGACCCTACGCGAATCGTCGGGCCCGCGTCCCCGGCTCTCGCCGGGCCGGGACGCCTCCGGATCCGGTGTCCGAGGGGGAGCGGTTCAGGCGCCGAGGATGCTGCGCTCGAACCACGGGTTCCGGAAGGCGCCGCGGGGGTCGAGGCTCTCGACGAGGTGCAGGAACTGGGGCAGTTTCGGGTACAGCGGAGCGATGTCGGCGGCACCTGAGGTGAACACCTTGCCCCAGTGCGGGCGCGCGCGGAACGGACGAAGCGCATCCTCGATCACGGCGAGCACCCGTTCCACGTTCTCCTGCTCCTGAAGCCAGGTGAAGTGCAGCCCGATGGTGTCCGTGCCGTATTGGGGGCTGAGCCACAGCCGGTCCGCCGCCATCGTGCGGATCTCGCAGATCTGCAGCAGCGGGACGATCTGGTCCCGCAGGCCCTGGACCGCCCTGATGGCGGCGACCGCATGCTCCCGCGGCACGAGGAACTCCGACTGGATCTCGTCGCCGTTGCTCGGCGTGAAGCCCATCACGAAGTGGGGGAGGCGCTCCCACCAGGGCCCGGGCACGCCCAGCTGCGGCGTGGTGCGCTCGCCGGACAGGCCGGGGATCGGGTGCCGTTCGTCGGGGGCGGGCGTGGCGCCGTAGAACTCGGGCCACACGGACTCGTCCTCCCCGGTGACGCGGGATTTCAGCCAGACCATGTCGACGGTGTCGCCGAATCGCGTGAAGAGGCTCGTGCTGTACGCCGCGCCCGTGACGTCGTCGAAGTGGTCGTACACGGCTTCCCAGGGCAGGTGCTCGAACACGCGCTGGCGCACGCTGTAGGCCGGCTCGACGTCGAGCGTGAGGCTGGTGATGGCGCCGAGCGCGCCGACGTTGACGACGAGGCCCTCGAAGTCGGGATCACTGCGCACCGCGTTGAGCATGTCACCGTTCGAGGTGATGAGCTCGAGGCCGGCGACGGCCGTCGCGAGGTTGCCGTTCCGGTTGCCGGAGCCGTGGGTGCCCGTCGCGACGGCACCCGCGACCGAGATGTGCGGAAGGGACGCGAGATTGTGCAGGGCGAGGCCCTCGGCCTCGAGCAGGGGCGCGAGCTCGCCGTAGGTCATGCCGCCCGAGAACGTGACGGTGCCGGCGTCCCGGTCGACCTCGAACCGGCGGGGCAGGCCGCCGATGTGCACGAGCTGCTCGGAGTCCGCCACGTCGCTGAACGAGTGACGGGAGCCGAGCACGCGGACCCGGGGGGCCCGGGACACGATCTCGCGCAGCTCGTCGACGCTCGACGGTCGGTGGATCTCCGCGGCCCGGTACGTGTAGTTGCCGGCCCAGTTGCGTTCACCGGTCACGACCGTGTGTCCATCCATCGGTCCAGGGTATACGGGTGCCGAGCCCACCGGGCGCGCGAACGGACCCGCACGGTCGTGGCGCGCCGCGCCCACCGTCACCGCGTGCCGTCGAGCGCCTCCAGGGTGATGGCGAACGAGCGCGCGCTCGGCCAGTTGGCGTGCCGGGGCAGCACGTCGAGGCCGCAGGCGCGGGAGCCGAGGCCGTGCTGGCGCTCGTCGAGGTAGAGGTAGACGTGCTCGCTCGGCGGCAGCTCATGCGGGTGCGTCGCCACGTCGAGCTCGCGGGCCGTGTGCCGAGACACCGTGAACCCCGCTCGATGGCCGTGGGCGTCCGGTTCGGTCGTCACGCGCAGTCGCGGCCCGTGCCTGTCCTCGAGCACCAGCTCTCGGAGGCTGCTGCGGTGGCCGTTCTCCTGCGGCATCGAGTAGTGCACGCCGAGGTCGTCGATCGCCTCCGTGAACCGCCCGACCCGGGCGGCCCGCGAGCTGTCCGGGTACGACTCGAGCGGACCGGTGCCGAACCAGTCGGCGCGGGTGAGCTCCGCGGGCAGCACGAAGCGCACGCCCGTGCGCGGCCAGGTGACGGACCAGTCCGGCGTCGGCACGAGGTCGACCTGCAGTCGCAGGGCGCCCTCCGACAGCGTCCAGCGGTAGACGACCTCGATCGCGCTCGCACTGTTCGCCGCGGAGGTGAAGACCGTCGTCGTGATCCCGGTCTCGGTCGCGACGACGCCGTCGACGCGGTGCACGAGCCGGTCGAGCCCCGCGCGGCGCCAGCGCTCCTCGGAGGAGGGGCCCGGCTCGCCGCGGCCGAAGGTGAGCTCGGGATCGCCGAGCTCGTAGGACCCGCCGCTCGCGCCGCGGTCGTTGTCGGTCGGCGCGCGCCAGAGCTCGAGCCGGGGGCCGTCGACCGGCGTGCCCGCGAGGCGGACGAGGCCGCCGGTGATCGCGTCGAACTCGGCGGGGCCGAGGGTCACGGTGCCGGCCGGGCCCGGTGCGCCCTGTGCGTCGGGCGGCTGGGGCAGCGCGTTGGTGCGCAGGAAGTCCGCCGTGCTCAGCGTTCCCGCCTCGGACTCGGAAGCGGCCGGCAGATCGGCCTGCGGCGTCACGTCGTACTGCGCGAGGGCGACGACGTGCCCGGCCGGGGCCCATGCGGTGTCCTCGCGGAGCGCGGCCCGCACGGTGATCCAGAGCTCGCCCGGTTCGCCGTCGGTGAGCGGGGACTCCTCGGGCAGCGGGGGAGCGATCTGCTCGAGCGCCTCAGCGAGGGTGGCCTCGACGGTGCCGCCCGGTGGGATCACGGGCATGTCGACGCCGTCGCCGTCGATGGCGACGCCGTTGCGCTCGAGCACCCAGCTGAACTCGAGATGCGACGTGTCGAGGGAGTGGTAGCGGTTCTGGATGTGCAGCAGGTGGCCGTCGGCCTCCGCGTTCGAGCCGAGCAGCTCGCCGAAGCGGATCGGCTGCACCACAGCGGCGAACTCGGCGAGGCCGGGCGTCGGGGTGTCGTCCGGCAGCACGAGACCGTCCATCACGAAGTTGCCGTCGTGCACGACCTCGCCGAAGTCGCCCCCGTAGCCGTAGAACGGCGTGCCGTCCTCGGTGGCCGTCAGGATGCCGTGGTCGCGCCACTCCCAGACGAAGCCGCCGTGCAGCCGCGGGTAACGGTCGACGAGGTCCTCGTACTCGCTCAGTCCGCCCGGGCCGTTGCCCATGGCGTGCGCGTACTCGCAGAGGAGGAACGGCATGGCGCGCAGGCGGGCGCCCTCGGCCGGTGTGGCGCCGAGGAGTGCGCCCGGGATGCTGTCCGACCCGATGGACTCCGTCTCCTGCAGGTTCGAGTACATGCGGCTGTACACGTCGGTGTATGCACCGGCGTGATCGCCCTCGTAGTGCACGGGGCGGCCGGGGTCGCGGTGCCGCACCCAGGTGGACATGGCGGCGAGGTTGCGGCCGGTGCCCGCCTCGTTGCCGAGGGACCAGATGACGACGGCCGGGTGGTTCTTGTCGCGCTCCACCGTGCGCTCCATGCGATCGAGCAGCGCGGCCTCCCAGCGGGGGTCGTCGCTCGGGTTGCCCGCCCAGCCGATGTGCTCGAATCCGTGCGTCTCGAGGTCGCACTCGTCGATCAGCCAGAATCCGAGCTCGTCGGCGAGATCGAGCACGCGGGGGTGCGGCGGGTAGTGGCTCGTGCGGATCGCGTTGACGTTCGCGCGCTTCATGGCCGCCATGTCGGCGCGGGCATGCACCTCGTCGAACACGCGACCGCGCTCGGGGTGGGTCTCGTGCCGGTTGACGCCGTGGAACACGACGCGCGACCCGTTCACGGTGAAGATGTCGCCCACGATGCGCACGGTTCGGAAGCCGAGCCGCAGGGACACCGTTTCGGCGGCGGATGCAACCGTCGCGTCGTACAGGCGCGGGGACTCCGCGCTCCACGGCTCGACGGCGTCGACGGGAACCGGTGCGACGTCGTCCGGCGCGTCCCACCTGGCGGAGATGCCGAGCTCGGCGACGGTCAGGGTGACGGGGTAGGCCGCGGCATCCGCGCGGACCTCAACGGCGAGAAGGCCGGCGCCGCTCTCGTGGTCGTACTCGGCACGCGCCCACACGTCCTCGATGCCGCCTTCGGGACGACCGAGGAGGGTGACGTCGCGGAAGATGCCCGGCAGCCACCACTGGTCCTGGTCCTCGACGTAGGTGGCGGCGGACCACTGGTGCACCCGCACCACGAGCACGTTATCGCCCGGGCGCACGAGGGACGTGATATCGAACTCCTGCACGAGTCTGCTGCCCGCGCCGACGCCGACCTCGTCGCCGTTCAGCCAGACGCGGTACATCGACTCGACGCCGTCGAAGCGCAGCAGCACCTGCGCGAGGTCCTCCCAGCCCTCGGGCAGGTCGAAGCGCCGTCGGTGATCGCCCGTGGGATTCTCGTGCGGTACCCGGGGCGGGTCGATCGGGATGGGGAACTGCACGTTCGTGTATGCGGGCCGTCCGTACTGTCCGTCGCCCTGCAGCACCCAGTGCGACGGCACGGGGATGGTGTCCCAGTCCGCGTCGTCGAAGTCGGCCGCACCGGCGCTGTCGTCGAGTCCGCGCGGGGTGGGGGAGAGGCGGAACCGCCAGTCCCCGTTGAGGGACAGCGCCGGCGCATCGGTGTGCAGCCAGGAGCGGACGGGCGATCGGAGACCCGATCCCGGCGCGAAGTCTTCGTAGTAGTTCTCGGTCACGTCAGAAGATGCTTTCTCGCTCGTCCCCGGGGCGGGCGCTTCAGACGGGGGAGGGCGACCCTGCCCGAACCGATGAAGCTTTCGACTCAGAATACGTTTCCACGCGGTGGGGCGACAACCACGCGCGACCCCTTGTGACACCGCGCCTCATGGGCTAGGCCGTGCTGCTGAATCCCTATCGGGCAGGGAACGTCGGATAGCGGTTCTCTGAGCCGTCCCAGGTTCTACGAGTCGTCCCAATGAGAAGGCCGCTCGAAGCCGCGCGGGAGAATGGTGCGGCTGTCGCCTCGCGCGCTGTTGACCTGCATCTGGGTCAGGTAGATGGCACCGCCGAGATCGGCCCCGCTCAGGTTCGCGTCCCGCATGTCGACTCCGAGGACGTCGCACCGCGCCATGCGCGCATCGGAGAGATCGGCGGCGATCAGGATGCTGCCGCGGATGGTGGCACCCCGCAGGTCCGACGCAGCAAGCCTCGCTCCGATCAGGTCGCTTCCCGGCACGAGCGCCCGGCCGCCGGATCGGCTCCTGCCCCGTTCGACGCCGGTGCGGGCGATCTCGCTTGCTTCGACCAGAAGGTCGCGGACTGCATCGTATTCGGAGTCGACGTCGAGGCCGGCGAGCTCCTCCGCCGTCTGATCGCTGAGCCTGTGAACGCGCTCGAACGCGTCCGACCACGGCGTCGCATCGCGGTCGCCTTCGACGAGCGCGATCGCCTCATCGAGGTACCACAACAGTTCATGGAGGCGTCGAACGATGGGGAACGTGGAGAACATCGCCGCACGCGTAGCCGGATCGTCTCGCCAGGAACGGCCATCGAACGTGCCACGGGAGACCTTCTGACCTGCCCCGAAGCAGTCGAACACCGTACAGCCTTTGAAACCACGCTCCCGCAGGTGTGGATGGATGCGGCACCCGTCGCGGGTGTCCAGATTCACGCACGGCTCACCCGCAGGCTTGTCGAAGGGGAAATCGGCGGACTTCGTGAAGGCCAGCGCGACGCAGCACAGACCGAAACAGTTCGCGCAGTCCGCCCCGAGATCCTCGCGCCGGCCCAGCTCGACTCGCGTTCGCGTCCCCATCCGAACAACCGTAACGGGTGGCCGAGGCGCATCGAGCGGCACGGCTCAGGTCGCCCGGGCGGAGCTCCCGCACCGCCCCGGACCGCCGGCGGGCGACCGCGATGGCGTCCAGGGGGTGGCAGGGTGGACGCATGGCGCAGGCAGAGGGACTCGACGAGGTGTGGGACGACTGGCGGGACGCGGTCAACATGACGGCCAAGGAGCTGACGGACTGGCTCGGAACCGAGGAGTCGCAGTCCGTCGGGGACACGGGCGGGGACGGCGAGTCGACCGGTCACCGGTCGGGACGGCGCATCGTCGACATTCTGCACACACGGAAGGTCGATCTCACCGATGACGACGTCGCCTGGATGCGGAAGGTCGTCGGCTACGTGCACCGGCACCGCGCGCAGCAGCCGGACGGGGACGTCGAGCACACCAGGTGGCGCTACTCCCTGATGAACTGGGGCAACGACCCGCTGAAGGGCTGACCCGGCCTCAGCCGGAGCCGTTTCCGGAGGGACCCGGTCGCCCGGCGGGCGGAGCGCCGGGACCCGCCCGGTGGGACTCGGGCTCAGGCGGCGCGCGTGATCCGGCCGAGCGTGCGCCACACGGCCGTCGACAGGGCGGGGTAGTCGAGGGCGATCTGCCGCAGGATGCGGTACTCGAATCTCTCGGCCGCCGCCGTCGGGGCCGCCGGGTGGTAGACCCGGGCGCGCTCCTCCTCGAGCGTCGGCTCCTCCAGTGCCTCGGCGCGCAGCGTCGCCACGACCTGCTCATCGACCGTCGGCAGCTGCCACATGAACTCCCACGGGTCGTCGCCGAGCCGGCAGCGGTAGTCGATCACCGCCTGGAGCTCGTCGCGCGCCTCCTGGCGCATCAGCTCCAGGCTGATCGGCAAACGCGAGGTCACGAGCGGGCTCCTTCCAGGTTCGCGTCGCATCAACGGTACGCGATACCCGGGCGTCGTCCCGCGGCACCGGCGCGGCGGGGCGGGGCGTGGCCTCGGCGGTGCGCCGTGCGGCCGGTCAGTCGCGGCGCGCGAGCAGATACTCGTTCATCGCCGCGGTGAGCTCGCGGTCCATGGGCAGGTCCTCGCCGTCGACCTCGCGCACCGGAGCGGCATGCCGCACGCTGGAGACGAGCCAGGCCGCATCGGCCGTGCGGAGGTTTCCGGGGGTGAGCAGCTCGTACGCCGTGTCCATCCCGAGTCCCCCCGCGAAGGCGAAGAGGTCCGCCTGGGTCGTGCCGGCGAGGATGCCGGTGTCCGTGGGCGGGGTGACGAGCCGGTCGCCGACCCGCAGCACGACGTTCGAGGTCGGTCCCTCGAGCAGATATCCGTCCGTGCTCACGAAGACCACGTCGTCCGCGCCACGGCTCGCGGCCTCGCGCCCGGCGGCGCGGTTCAGCGCGTACGAGAGGGTCTTCGCGCCCTGCAGGAGCCAGGGCAGTTCGCGCGCGACGGTGGTCGCATACCCGCGGCTCAGGGTCACGACGCGGATGCCCTCGGCGCGCGCGGCGGAGAAGTCCGCGCTCGGCTCCATGTACACCCAGCCCGTCGGCCGCCCGTCGCCCTCGACGCCCCGCGTGAGCACGGCCTTCACGTACGCCTCGGGGAAGTCGTCGTGCAGCGCGATGGCGGCGAGCACGGCCTCCCGCCACACGTCGAGGTCCGGCGCGGGCAGCTGCAGGATGCGGGCGGAGACGGCGAACCGCGCGAGGTGCGCCTCGAGGGCCTGGGCGCGGCCCTGTGCGACGCTGATCGACTCGAAGATGCCGTCGCCCCGCGTGACGCCGAGGTCCATGACCCGCACCTGTTCGTGCGCCGGATCGACGCGGGTGAATGGCGACCCGGCGGGCTCGTGCGCGTCGGCCTCCTTCGACGGACGGGTGAGCATCAGCAGCACGGGCGAGGTCATGCCCTCAACGGTATCGGTGCGGCTGTCGCGATCCGAAAGACCCGCGCTCGACGGGGATGCGGGTCGGCCGCTGCCCATCCGGTTGACTGGGAGCGTGAATCGACGCGAGCAGCCCAGCCCACCGCCGTCCCTCGAGTGCGTGGCCGCGCTGCGCGACGATCTCCGCGCCGCCCGGTTCGGCGTCGACGCGGTGGAGCGGCTTCTCGGCGACGCGGCACGGGCCGCGCTCGATCGGGCGCGGCGGGTTCCCGCCCGGCGCGCACTGCGTCCGCACGCGGGGGAACCGCTCGCGACGCTCGTCAGCCTGTTCCTCCTCGGCGACCCCGTGCCGCGGGACGCCGCGGAGGCGGCGTTCCCCCTGCTCGGGCTGGCGGGCGCGGAGCGGGGCGGCCTCGTGGCGCTCGCGCCCGACGGCACGGTGAGCGCGGTCATCGACCTGCGGCCATACGGATTCGTCGACACGGCGGGGGTCGGTGAATGGTGGATCGCGTCCGACCTCGGTGAGCTCGCGTCAGGCGGGGCGCTCCGCGAGGACCACGTGCTCGGTATCGGCGGAGCGTCCACGACCCTCAGCGGCCTCATGATCAGCGAACCGGTGGGCTCCGTGCTCGATCTCGGCACGGGCTGCGGCATCCAGGCGCTGCATGCCGCCCGTCACGCGCAGCGCGTCGTCGCCACCGACATCTCCAAGCGGGCGCTCGCCATCGCGGCCTTCAACGCGCGGCTCAACGAGGTCGACGGCATCGAGTTCCGGCGGGGCAGCCTCTACGAGCCGGTGCGGGGCGAGCGCTTCGACCACATCGTCTCCAATCCGCCGTTCGTGATCACGCCGCGGAGCGAGGGTGTCCCCGAGTACGAGTACCGCGACGGTGGAATGGTGGGCGACACCCTGGTGCGCGAGGTCGTGCGGGGCGCGGCCCTGCACCTCGTGCCCGGCGGGGTCGCCCAGCTGCTCGGCAACTGGGAGTACCACCGCGACCGCGACGGCCTCGACCGTGTGCGCGAGTGGCTCACGGGCACGCGGCTCGACGCGTGGGTGATCGAGCGGGAGGTGCAGGATGCCGCCCAGTACGCGGAGACCTGGATCCGCGACGGCGGTACCCGCCCGGGTCCGGAGTTCGACCGGCTGCACGACGCATGGCTCGAGGACTTCGAGGCGCGCGGGGTCGAATCCGTCGGGTTCGGCTACGTCACGCTGCGCGCGGCACGCGCCGATGCCGCCCGCGGCGCCTGGCCGCTACGGGTGCTGGAGCGGCTGCCCGGGTCGCTCGGGCACAGCGCGAGCGGCCTGGGCGAGCACGTCGCGGCGAGCCTCCGAGCGCGGGACTGGCTGTCGACACGCGATGATGCAGCGCTCGCCGCCGAACGCCTGACCGTGGCGGCAGACGTGACGGAGGAGCGGCACTACTGGCCGGGGCAAGAGCATCCGACCGTCATCGTGCTCCGGCAGGGCGGGGGGTTCGGCCGGTCGGAGCGCATCGAGACGGGGCTCGCCGCCCTGGTGGGCGCGTGCGACGGGGAGCTGAGCGTCGGTGCGATCACCGCGGCGGTTGCCCAACTGCTCGAGGTGGATCCCTCCGACCTGCTCGCGGATCTGCTGCCGCGGCTCCGGAACCTCGTCGCGACGGGATTCCTGCACCCGTGACACGCACGCGGCCCTCCGTCTGGGACGGGGGCCGCGTGGGTGTTTCTTCGGACGGTCCTACCGGCCGTCGCCCAGGTCGATGTCCTGGCCCTGGAGCTCATTGGGAGCGAGGATCGGTTCGCCCTCGATGGACGAGCCGTCCGTCGTGCTGATCGCGCTGTCCGGGAACTCCGACTCGAGGTCACCGGGGGCGGCGCTCCCGGAGTCCGACACGTCGTCCATGTCGTCGACCTCGTCCTGCTCGTCGCCCTCCCGGTCGTTGTCCGTCGCGCCCTCGTCACCGGTGAGCCCCATGCCGCCGCCGGTCACGTTGGTGCCACCGTCGGCGCCCAGCGCGTCGACGTCGCCGTCGTCGTACCCGTCGGTTCCACCCGGGAGCACGGTCTCGCCGGCGACCGCGTCGTTCGTGACGGTCTGTTTGGCCTCCGCGTCCTCGCGGGCCGTGTCCCGGGCTCCGTCCTCGGTGCCGCCGCTGAAAACTCCGCCTGTGTCACTCATGTGATCCTCTCGTGGTTGTGCTCCGCCGCGTGGCGGACCCGTGGGACGCGCGCCGCTCAGGACGCGGAGTCGTCGCCGGGCTTCGGGTGTCCGGGAATCGAGTCACCGCTCATGTTGAGCTCCGCGGGATCGACGTCAATTTCGCCGACATCGTCCGGTCCGCCTGTCCCGGGCAGGACCTGCACCTCATCGGCGTCGACGTCGTCGGTCGCGCTGCTCGCGGCGACGTCCGTGTCCTGTTTCGCCTGCGTGTCGGTCTCGCTCGCCGGGTCGTAGCGGGGGAGGAACTCTGCGCCGGTCGCGTCGTCGTTTCGATCTTCCTTAGTCATGCGTCGACGCTACGCCGGAGGCCCGGCCAGTGCTACGAGTGGCCCATCTCCGTGACGCCGTCGCCGAAGTCGTCGGCCGCCCCGTCCACCGCTCCCTCGTCGGTCGACGCGTCGGCGCCCGGGATGGTCGTGTCATCGGCGACCGTGTCGCCCGCGCCGTCCAGCCCGCCCTCGCCCGGCAGCCCGCCCTCCAGCAGGTTGTCCGTGGCCGTCCCGTCGGGGACGACGCCGGCGGCGGTGCCGGGCGGTGTGTCCTGCCCGGCGAAGTGCGCCTCGACGCCCGCCGCCCCGTTCTGATCCACGCCGTCATTGGTCATCCTGTCGTCCGTCATGCGGTGAGGCTACGCCCGCGTCGCCGCGGTCGCGAGGCGTAGCGTCGGACACGCGGCACCCCGATCGGCGCAACCGAGAACGCGGGCCGCACCGGAAGAATCAGACGAAGGAGAAGCAGATGGCGAACGACAGCACGGGAACCCACGAGGACGCGGTCGCGAAGGTCGCGGAGCTCATCAAGGACATCCGCACGGCCATGCTGACGACCGTCGAGCCCGACGGCTCCCTGGTCAGCCGGCCGATGGCGGTGCAGGAGGTCGAGTTCGACGGCGACCTGTGGTTCGCCACCGACGCGGACTCGCACAAGATCGCCGAGATCGGCAGCACGACCAAGGTGAACGTCGCCTTCAGCTCCTCGGGCGCCTGGGTGTCCGTGTCGGGCGACGCCGAGGTGCTCGACGACCGCGCGAAGGCCAAGGAGCTGTGGAACCCCGCCCTCGAGGCGTGGTTCCCGGACGGCCCCGAGTCGCCCAATCTCCGCCTCCTGAAGGTGTCCGCCGATTCGGCGGAGTACTGGGATGCGCCTGGCCGGATCGCGACGGTGCTGAGCTTCGTCAAGGCGAAGACGAAGGGCGAACGGTTCGACGGCGGCGAGAACGAGACCGTGGAGCTCTGACCCCCCCTCCCACGCACGAGCACGGCGCCCGCCCCCTGGGGGACGGGCGCCGTGCTCGTGCGTGGGATGGACTAGGGAAGGGTGGTGTCGCCGGCGTCCGCCTCGTCGGAGTCGCCCTGGAGGCCCTCGACGATACCGTTCGTCTGATCGAACGGGTGTGCGGGGTCGCCGAGGTCGCCGAGGTTGCCCCGGGCGGGGGCCGCATCGCTGCCGCCCGTGGTGCCGGTCGCCGGCGTGGTGAGGCCGGTCGTGCCGTCGCCGACGCCGTCGGCGCCGCCCGCGAGGGCGTCCGTCCCGGAGCCGACGCGGTCGGCCGACGTGCCGCGCTGAGCGTCGCCGCTCACGAAGTCGACGTCGTCGTACTGGCCCGTGGACGGGGCGCCGACATTCACGTCGCCCGGCCCGACGGGATGTGCCGCCGACGAGGCCGTGCCGTTCGCGTTTCCATCATCTTTGAGGTTGCCGCTAAGCGGTTCGTTGTTCGTCATGTCGGCAGACTACGCGTCGGCCCCCGCGGGCCGGAAGAGCGTCCGCCCCGGATCAGCCGTCCGTGCCGTAAACGTTGCCCGGGGGGTTGAGATGGGACAGCGGCGCGTCCCCGTCCCCGCTCCCGCCGTCTGCATCGGACCGGTCCGCGTCGAGCTTCTCGGCCTCACCGATCTGGTCGAGCGTGACCAGCCCATCCGGATCCCTCTCGTCCCGCTCGCCCGTGATGCGCTCGACATAGGCCGTCGAGCCCCCGCCCTGGGAGCCGTGCTGCTCCGCGTCGCGGTCGTCCCGGCCGGAGCCCTGCGTGTTCGCCATGCGGCAACGCTACCCGTGCGCGTCCGCGGCCCGCAGCCGCACGCCGGAGGCGCGTAGCGTTGCCTCACCTCGACGACCCACATCCTTCTAGGCGGAGCTCATGGCTTTATCGAACAGCGGCGGCACGGCGGACGACGGGCGGCCCCGGGTGACGCGGAACCGGCCACGGGGACCTCGCCGGTTCCAGCCCGTCCTCACGAAGAACGTCGCCCCGGGCATCCACCGCCTGGAGCACGCGTTCGTCAACGTGTACCTCGTGGAGGAGGGCGACGCGGTCACGGTCGTCGACACCGGCCACCCCTCCACCTGGCCTCTCCTCCTGCGGGCGCTCGCGATCCTCGAGCGGCACCCCGCCGACATCGCCGCCGTGGCGTTGACGCACGCGCACTTCGACCATCTCGGCTTCGCCCGGCGGGCGCAGGGCGAGCTCGGCGTGCCCGTCTGGGCCCACGAGGAGGAGGAGTACATCGCCCGGCACCCGTATCGGTACGCGCACGAGAACAACCGATTCCTCTATCCCCTCCTGCACCCCGCCTCGCTTCCCATTCTCGGAAGGATGGCGGCGGCCGGCGCGCTCGACGTCGACGGCATAACGGGTCTGCGGACCTGGCAGCCCGGGACGACCGCGGACATCCCCGGTCGCCCGCGCGTCGTGTTCACGCCGGGTCACACCTTCGGGCACTGTGCGCTGCACTTCCCGGAGCGCGACGTGGTGATCAGCGGCGATGCGCTCGTGACCCTCGACCCGTACACGGGCGTCACCGGCCCGCAGATCGTCTCCGGCGCGGCGACGGCGGACAGCGGCGAAGCTCTGCAGGCCCTCGACGCGCTCGGGGCGACCGACGCATCCGTCGTGCTGCCGGGGCACGGCGAGCCGTGGCGTGGCGGCGTGGCAGCCGCCGTCGATCACGCGCGCGCGATGGGACCGTCATAGGCGACCGGGCGGCGTCCCGCGGGCCTGCGGTTCGTACCCGACCCGCGGCGAGCACGCGCGCGTGACCGTGAGGCGACGCTCGGCTGTCTCCCGGGCGAACGCCCGTTAACATCGGACGGTGACCTCTCTCGCCATGGGCTACCTGCCGTCGGAACTCGACGTCGAGGTGACCGGTGGTGTCGTCCGCGGCGTGCGGGAGCGGGCCGTCGACGCCTGGCGGGGCATCCCGTTCGCGGCACCGCCGCTCGGCGAGCTGCGTTTTCGCGCCCCCCGGCCGGTGGTGCCCTGGGCGGGTGCCCGGTTCGGCGATTCCTTCGGCAAGGTCGCGCCGCAGTCCCGCAAGGGTGCGTTCCTCGGGGCCTCCGAGGGCACCCCGATGGGCGAGGACTGCCTCACGATCAACGTGCTCGCGCCGGCCGGCGTGTCGCCGAGCGCATCCGCAGCGGTGCGTGCCGCCCAGCTGCGCCCCGTCATGGTGTTCATCCACGGCGGCGCCTACAGCGTCGGCTCGTCACGCGAGTTCCCCCAGCAGGGGGAGGCGCTCGTGCGGCAGGGCGGGGTGCTCTACGTGAGCTTCAACTACCGGCTCGGCGCGCTCGGCTACCTCGACTTCAGCCGCTACTCCACTCCCGAGCGCCCCATCGAGAGCAACCTCGGCCTCCGCGACCAGGTCGCCGCGCTCGAGTGGGTGCGCGACAACATCCGCAACTTCGGCGGCGACCCCGACAACGTCACGATCTTCGGCGAGTCGGCCGGCGGCAACGCCGTCACGACGCTTCTCACGGTGCCGTCGGCGCGGGGTCTCTTCGCCCGCGCCATCGCGCAGAGCCCGCCGCCGAACGCGGTGTACCCGCCCGACCTCACGGCGCGCTGGGCCGCGGAGTTCGTCGCCGCCCTCGACGGCGCGGAGCCGGGTGCCGAGGAGACGGATCCCGTGCGCGCCGTCGACCTGCTGACCGGGTCCCCGTGGTCGCGCCTCGTCGAGGCCACAGACGCGATCATGCTGCGGACGCCGGACGAGTACCCGGGCAGCATCAGCCTGTGCCCGGTCATCGACGGGGAGTTCCTCCCCGAGCGGCCGCTCGACGCGTTCAAAGCCGGACGCGCCGCTCCCGTGCCGCTGATCATCGGCACCAACGACCGCGAGGGGTCCCTGTTCCGCAGGCGCCTCGACATCCTGGCCACGACGCCCAAGCGCATCGCGGCCGTGTTCGCGCGCACGGATCCCGGGGCGCGCGCCGAGATCGAGGCGGAGTACCCCGGCCTGCCGCGGCGCCGTGCCGGGCTGGATTTCGGCGGGGACTACGCGTTCTGGTACCCCACGGTGAAGCTGGCGGAGCGGCACGCGCGGTTCGCCCCCGTTCACTTCTACCGCTTCGACATCGCCCCGCGGGTGCTGCGCATCGCCGGATACGACGCGACGCACGGCCTCGAGCTGTTCGCACTCTTCGACCGCATGGACGGCTGGTTCGGTCGCGCCATCAGCGTGCTGGGCGGCCGTCGGGCCTTCGTCGCGGCGGGGGAGCGGATGCGCCGGGCCTGGCTGTCCTTCGCGCACGACGGCAGCGTGGACGAGAGCTGGCCCGCATACGACCCGGAGTCCCGCCTCACCCTCATCATCGACACCGCGGATCGCGTCGAGTCCGACCCGCGGTCGGGTCGGCGCGTCGCGTGGCAGCGCTTCGTCCCGCACCTGTGAGTGCCGAACGCCCACGGGGCGACGCGGAGCCGGCGATCGACGGCGCCGATCCGGGCCCGGGCGGCGGCATACCGCGGGTGTGCGTGTGCTATCTCGTGCGCCGGCGGCCCGACGGGCGCGACGAGGTGCTGCTCGGCCGCAAGAAGAAAGGCCTCGGCCTCGGCAAGTACGTCGCCCCCGGCGGCAAGGTTGAGGCGGGGGAGAGCATTCGGGATGCGATGGTGCGGGAAGTGCTCGAGGAGGTGGGGCTGGTGGTCGCACCCGACGACCTGTCTCCCCGTGGCGTGCTCACCTACCTCTTCCCCCACCGCCCGGCCTGGAGCCAGCAGTCCTCCGTATTCGTCGCCCGGGCGTGGTCCGGGCGGGAGAGCGAGTCGGACGAACTGGCGCCGGAGTGGTTCGCGCTCGACGATCTGCCGCTGGACTCGATGTGGGACGACGCCAAGCACTGGCTGCCTGCCGCGCTCGCGGGGAACAGCGTGAGCGCGACGTACTCGTTCGGCCCCGACAACTCCTCCGTGGTCCCCCCGGTCGCCTGATCCACGCGGCCGATCGACCGCCACGGCACCCGGCGCCACGGCGCCCGGCTCCCGCACCGGGGCTTCGGCGCCGACCGGCGTGCCTCAGTCGCGCGGGACGTGCTCACCCTCCTGCAGACGCTGCAGGAGGTCCGCCTTGCGGAGCCGGTAGTACCCGGTGAGCCCGAGCCGGCGCGCCCGGGCGCGCAACTGCTCGACCGTCTCCGTGCGCGCCGCCGGCGGCACCGAGAACGGTACCGAGGCCTCCTCGGCGCGCGGAGCCTCGCCCTGCCCGCCGGCCTTCCGGGCGCGTTTGCCCTTCTTCTTGCCCGCCTTCTTGCTGCTTCCGCCCGCCATGCTCCCCCTTCCCTCGGATCCCGTCGCCCGGTCGCCCCAGTCTCGCGGGCCGCGCGGCGCCCGCGTGCAGAATTCATCGACTGTTTTCGCGGCAGTAGTATCGGCCACGATGTATTCACAGTCTGAGACCACCTGATGGACTTCGCCTTCATCGTCGTGCTGGTCGTTCTGCTGGCCCTGGTGTTCGACTTCACCAACGGCTTCCACGACACGGCGAACGCCATGGCCACCCCGATCGCGACGGGGGCCATGAAGCCCAAGGTGGCCGTGACGGTCGCGGCCGTCCTGAACCTCGTCGGGGCGTTCCTCAGCACCGAGGTGGCCAGGACCGTCTCGGGCGGCATCGTTCGCGAGGGGGAGGGCGGGGTGCAGATCTCGCCCGAGATGATCTTCGCCGGGCTCATCGGTGCGATCACCTGGAACCTCATCACGTGGCTGCGCGGGCTCCCGTCCAGCTCGAGCCACGCTCTCTTCGGCGGGCTCATCGGCGCCGCCGTCGTGGGGATCGGCACCCAGTCAATCGACTTCGCCGTCGTGCTCTCGAAAGTCATCCTTCCCGCGCTCCTCGCTCCGGTGATCGCCGGCACTGTGGCGTTCGCCGCGACGAAGCTCGCCTACGCCATCACGCGTCGCTCGGCCGGCCCGAACGAGCGCGGCGGTTTCCGCACCGGGCAGATCTTCACGTCGTCGCTCGTCGCCCTGGCGCATGGCACGAACGACGCGCAGAAGACGATGGGCGTCATCACGCTCGTGCTCATCGCGGGTGGCTTCCAGGCCGTCGGCAGCGGGCCGCAGTTCTGGGTCATCGCGGTGTGCGCGCTCGCCATCGCGCTCGGAACCTACATGGGCGGCTGGCGCATCATCCGCACCATGGGCTCCGGTCTCACCGAGGTCAAGCCCGCGCAGGGCTTCGCGGCGGAGGCATCGACGGCCTCCACGATCCTCGCGTCCTCGCACCTCGGTTTCGCGCTCTCCACCACCCAGGTAGCGTCCGGCTCGGTCATCGGCTCCGGACTCGGCCGCCGCGGATCGTCGGTGCGCTGGAACATGGTCGGCAAGATCACGGTCGGCTGGCTGCTCACCCTGCCCGCGGCCGCCGCGGTGGGCGGCGTGGCCGCGCTCATCGCCCGGCTGGGACCGGCGGGCGTCATCATCGACGCCTTCCTCGGCCTCGCGGTCATCGTCTTCATCTACGTGTGGTCCAGGCGGCACCAGGTCGGTGCCGGCAACGCGATCGAGATCGACCAGGCCGGCCGCGCGGTTCGCGGGCGCAAAGCGACGGCGAAGGCGCGGAAGGCGAGGCAGAACGCATGATCGACTGGATGGCTTTCCTCATCGTCGCGGGCGCATCCCTGCTGGCCGCCTGCCTGGTCTCCGCCCTCTTCGCCCTCGGGGTGCGTCTGCTCGCCGTCGGCACGGAGTACGACGACGAGGGCCGCAAGGTCTCGGTCACCGGCATCCGGCCGCAGGCCGCGACGGTGGCCGGTTCCATCTGCTTCGGCCTGTGCGGCCTCGCCGTGCTGTTCGGCGTGTACCTGATCGTGCCGGCGCTGCACGGCGGCTGACCCCGGCACCGGAGTTCGAGCGGCGCGCCGACCGGTGCGTGCCGCGAACCCGCGCGAGCCCGGCATAGGCTTGCCGCAGGCGCCGCCCGTCGCCCGCGTTCCTCCTCTCCCCTTCTCGTTGGAGCAGATCATCTCGATGACGCAGCGGCCGCGCCGCACGATAGCCGACGCCCTCGACCGCCGCTTCCGCTACACCGAGCGGGGGTCCAGCCTCAGCCGGGAGATCCGCGGCGGGCTCGTCACCTTCGTCACGATGGCGTACATCGTGATCCTGAACCCGCTGATCATCGGCGGGTTCAGCCCGGACCAGGCGGCGACGGACGTCGACGGCGGCTACCTCGCCGCCGGTGCGGTGAGCGCCGTGACGGCGATGACCGCCGGCGTCATGACGATCCTCATCGGCGTGATCTCCAACCTGCCGTTCGGCATCGCGGCCGGTCTCGGCATCAACTCGTTCCTCGCCGTCAACGTCGTGGGGCAGGTGACCTGGGCCGAGGCCATGGGCCTCGTGGTGATCAACGGCCTCATCATCGTGCTGCTGGCATCGACCGGTCTGCGGGTGCTCATCTTCAACGCCGTTCCGGCGGAGCTGAAGACCGCGATCACGGTGGGCATCGGCCTCTTCATCGCGTTCATCGGCCTCGTCGACTCCGGCTTCGTCCGCCCGAGCGGCGTCGCCTCACCGCCGGTGCAGCTGGGCGACCAGGGCTCGATCGCGACCGTGCCGACCGTGGTCTTCGTCATCGCGCTGATCATCATGGGCGTCCTCATGGCCCGGCGGGTCAAGGGAGCGCTGCTCATCGGCATCCTCGCGAGCACGGTGATCGCGATCATCGCCGAGGCGATCTTCCGCGTCGGCCCGTCTCAGGGCACGAACCCGGCCGGTTGGAACCTGAACGCCCCCGTTCTGCCGGACGCGGTCGTGTCGCTGCCCGACCTCTCGCTCGTCGGCGCTTTCAGCTTCGGGGCGTTCGAGCGCATCGGCGCCCTCGCGGCGATCATGCTCGTCTTCACCCTCGTGTTCACCAACTTCTTCGACGCGATGGGCACCATGACGGGCCTCGCGCGCGGCGCGGAGATCGCCGACCGGAACGGCAACTTCCCGGGACTGCGCTCCGGCCTCATCATCGAGGGCGTCGGCGCGGTGGCGGGCGGCGGCACGTCGTCGTCGTCCAACACGATCTTCATCGACTCCGCCGCCGGCATCGGCGAGGGCGCCCGCACCGGCCTCGCGTCCCTCGTCACGGGCCTGCTGTTCCTGGCCGCGATGTTCTTCACCCCGCTGACCCAGGTGGTGCCGCTCGAGATCGCGGCCGCGGCGCTCGTCGTGGTCGGGGCGCTCATGGTGTCCCAGATCCGGCACGTCGAGTGGACGGACTTCTCCGTCTCGCTTCCGGTGTTCCTCACGATCATCGTGATGCCGCTGACCTACTCCATCGCGAACGGCATCGGCGTCGGCTTCATCTCCTGGGTGCTCGTGCGCGCGCTCTCCGGCCGTGCCCGGCACATCTCGCCGCTGCTCTGGATCGTGGCCGCGGGCTTCCTCGTCTACTTCGCGCGCGGTCCCATCGAAACCCTCATCGGCTAGGGTCTGCTCCGCATGGCACCGCGGCACGGGAAGAGGACGGCATGATGGAATGGCTCGGCGCGTTCGGAGCCGGCGCCCTCGCGGGCGCGGCTCTGCTCATCGGGGCGGCGGTGGCGTGGTTCGTGCACGTGCCGCGCGACGTCGTGGCCGGCATCATGGCGTTCGGTTCCGGCGTGCTCATCTCGGCGCTCGCCTTCGACCTCGTGCAGGAGGCGCAGGAGACCGGCGGCACCGGCCCCACCGTCGTGGGCTTCCTCGCCGGCGCTATCGCCTACGTCACCGCGAACCTCGCGCTCGACCGGGTGGGCGCCCGCAGGCGCCTGCGCACGGGCAAGAGCAAGTCGGGCTCGGGATCAGGCACGGGCATCGCCGTGGGAGCGCTGCTCGACGGCGTGCCGGAGAGCGCGGTGCTCGGCCTCAGCATGGTGGGCGGTGGCGGCGTCAGCGTTCCCATCCTCGCCGCCATCTTCATCTCGAACATCCCCGAGGGCCTCGCGAGCACCGCCGATCTGAGGCGCGAGAATCGCGGGTTCCGTTATGTCGTGACGCTCTGGGCCGGCATCGCGTTCGCCTGCGCGGTGTCGTCGCTGCTCGGCTTCGCGCTGCTCGACTCCGCGACCCCGCAGGTCACGGCGGTCATCAACGCCGTGGCGGCCGGCGCGATCCTCGCCATGATCTGCGACACCATGATCCCGGAGGCGTTCGACCGGGCCAGGGCACTGACCGGGCTCCTCGCGACCGTCGGGTTCCTCACGAGCTTCACGATCCACCAGCTCGCCTGATCCCGCCTCAGGATCCGCCGACGGCGGGTTCGCCGGTGGCGGCTTCGACGGCGGTCGGATCGCCGGCTGCAGAATCGCGACCGCCCGCGGCGCCCGCCCGATCATCTCCGGACGGGTGCCGGGGAATGAGGGGACTGGGGCCGCGGGCGGATGCGGTGCGTGGCGCGGGTCAGGCGGAGCGTTCGCCGTCCGAGTCGCCCGAGTCGGAGTCGCCGGACGTCGAGCTGCCGGACTCCGAGTTCTCGCCGCCGCCGAGCACGGTGTGCGCTACGCCGCCGAGGGCGGGTGCCTTGTCACCGACGAACGCCTCGACCTTCTCGGCCGCGTTGCGCACCGCCGGGCTCTGCCACGTCTTGTTCGCGGTGTCCTTGATCTTGCGGTACTGCTCGCGGCCGGCCTTGCTGCCGAGGACGTATCCGATGCCGAGTCCGATGAGGAGGATCAGTCTTTTCATGGCGGGGTGGCTCCATTCGCTGTCGATGAGTCCGTCAACGCTACGCCACGCACCCCGCTCCTCCTACCCCGCGCTCCGCTGCGGGGTAGGAGGCGGATCGGGACGAGCGCTCGCGTGGGGCGCGGCTCGGGCGGATCGCGGGCGGTCAGTCCCCGTCGGCGCTGTCGAGCGGCGCCTCGGGGTCGAGGTCGGTGTCGTCCTCGACGCGCTCGTCCGGGTCCACCGTCGTGGGAGCCACGGGCAACTCCTCGTCATCGACGAGCGGGACGACACGCTCGTCGTCGGGGTCCGGTTCGAATTCTCTCTCCATGGTGCAACGGTACTAGCGCCTCCGCCGGCCGGGGGAGTACCGGGAAGCGGCATCCCGGGGTGCGAGCGGTAGAGTCGGGCGGTCGACCGCCACAAGCAGACACCTGGAGAACGCGTGACCAGCACAGCCTCCCCCCGCCACATCGCCGACCCGGAGGATGGGCCGACCCGCACGGAGATCGACTCGCTCGGGAGCCTCGTCGTCCCGGCGGACGTGTACTGGGGCATCCACACGGCCCGTGCCCTCGACAACTTCCCCATCGCCCGGCGGCCCATCAGCGTGTACCCCGAGCTGGTTCGGTCGCTCGCCATGGTCAAGCAGGCGGCCGCACGCGCCAACGCCGAGATCGGGGTGCTCGACCACCAGAAGGCGCGCGTCATCGACGCCGTGTGCGCCGAGATCCTCGACGGGAAGCTGCACGACCAGTTCGTGGTCGGGGTGATCCAGGGCGGTGCGGGCACGAGCACGAACATGAACGCGAACGAGGTCATCGCGAATCGTGGCCTCGAGCTGATGGGGCACGGCCGGGGCGAGTACCGCCACCTGCATCCGCTCGACGACGTCAATCGCAGCCAGTCGACGAACGACACCTACCCCACCGCCCTGAAGATCGCGCTGAGCCTCTCGCTGCAGACGCTGCTCGTCGAGCTCGAGCTGCTGCGGGGCAGCTTCGCCGCCAAGGGCGAGGAGTTCGCGTCGATCCTGAAGATCGGGCGCACGCAGCTGCAGGACGCCGTGCCGATGACGCTCGGACAGGAGTTCCGCGGGTTCGGAACGACGCTCGGCGAGGATCACGCGCGGCTGTCCGAGACCCTGCCCCTGCTCGGTGAGATCAACCTCGGGGCGACCGCCATCGGCACCGGCATCACGGCCGACCCGAACTACTCGTCGGCCGTGCGGCGGCAGCTCAGCGAGATCAGCGGCTTCCGGCTGGTCACCGCGTCCGATCTCATCGAGGCCACGAGCGACGCGGGAGTCTTCATGACCGTGAGCGGCGCGCTGAAGCGCTCGGCCATGAAGCTGTCGAAGATCTGCAACGACCTGCGGCTGCTCTCCTCGGGACCGCAGGCCGGGCTCGGGGAGATCACCCTGCCCCCGCGGCAGGCCGGCTCCAGCATCATGCCCGGCAAGGTGAATCCGGTCATCCCCGAGGCCGTCAACCAAGTCGCGTTCGCCATCGCGGGCACCGACGTGACCGTCACCATGGCGGCCGAGGCGGGGCAGCTGCAGCTCAATGCCTTCGAGCCGGTGATCGCGCACAGCCTGCTGCAGTCGGTGTCCTGGCTGCGCCACGCCATGCGAACACTGCGGGTCAACTGCGTGGACGGGATCACCGCGAACACCGACCGGCTCGCCGCACAGGTGGAGACATCGGTGGGGGTCGTCACGGCCCTCGCCCCGTACATCGGCTACGCGGAGGCGTCCGCCCTCGCGAAGAAGGCGCTCCTGACGCACGCGAGCATCAGCGAGCTCGTCGTGGACTCGGGCCTCATGACGCGCGAGCAGGCTCGGAAGCTGCTGGCGCGCGACCGCCTCGCGGGCATCGAGCCCGTCACCGCCGCCATCACCGTGATCACGCCGGAGATGCTCGCGGAACTGGGCCCCGTCGACGCCGGCACCGTCCCTTCCAGGCTGCACACCGACCCTGTCGCGGACCCGACGCCGGATCCCGCGCCCGGCGCCGCCGTGTCGTCGGGGGACGTCGAGCGCGGCAGCGGCGAGGACTGACCGCGGGCGGAATCAGGCGGAGGGGCGGTCGTCCTCCTCGTCGAGCACGATCGTGCCGTCCTCATCGAGCACGACGGTTCCATCCTCGTCGGCGATGAACACGGCATCCGTGTTTCCGTTTCCGCCCGAGCCGAAGTCCCCGTCGAAGATCTCGTCCAAGTCCTCGTCGAGATCGTCGTCGAGCTCCGCGAGTGCGTCGTCGCGGCGCTCGCTCGCCGACAGCACCGCTTTCGCTCCGGCGTCACTGCTGCGCTGACGCAGGTCCTCCGCGGTCTCGGTCACGCGCGTGCGCGCGTCCGTCGTGGTCTCGACGACGCGGTCCCGGAGGTCCTCCGCCGTGTGGCTCACGGTGTCGGCGACCGAACGCGCGCGACCGGCGAGCAGCTCGCTCACCTCGCGTGCGGTGTCGCTCAGCCGGGACGACACATCCTTGGTCGTCTCGGCGACCCGCTCGCCCACGTCCTTCGTCGTCTCGGCGACCCGCTCGCCCACGTCCTTGGCGGTTTCGGAAACCCGCGCGGAGACGTCTTTCGCTGCGGTGGTCACGCGCTCCTGCACGACGGGGGCGTTCTCGGCGACGAAACGCTGCGCATCCGACACGCTCTTCTGAACGCGGGGATCCTCCCACAGGTCCTCCGCCGTGTGCCGGATGCGCTCGTAGCGCGATCGTCCGGCGCGGGCCCCGAGCAGGTAGCCGGACGCGACGCCCAGCAGGAAGAGGAATCTGGTCATGGGATGCTCCGATCGTGAGGAACGAGATCAGCACTCAGCCTAGGAGATGCCGCCGTCCTTCTCCCCGGATTCGGCGCCGGATCGCCCCACGGCGGTGTCCTCGTTCGCGTCGTCCTCCGCGGTGAAGTCGGGGTCGCCCGGCGTCGAGTGGTCGTGGATGGGGTCGATGCTCGGGGAGTCGCTCATGGTCAGACCCTACGCCCGCACGACGCGGGTGCGAGTGGTGAGCTCGCCGATGCCCTCGACGGTCGCCGTGACGGTCGAGCCGTCGACGAGGAACACCTGCGGGTCGCGCGAGTAGCCGGCGCCGCTCGTCGTTCCCGTGGAGATGAGTGTGCCGGGCTGCAGCGTGGCGGAGCGGGAGAGGAACGAGATGAGCTGGGCGACCGAGCGCACCATCTCGCCTGTGTTGCCGTCCTGCATGCACTCGCCGTCGAGGTGGGTGCTGATGCGCAGGTTCTGCGGCTCCGGGATCTCGTCCGCGGTCACCACGACGGGACCCGTCGGGGTGAAGCCGTCGAAGCTCTTGCACCTGCTCCACTGCTGCTCGGAGAACTGCAGGTCGCGCGCGGTCATGTCGTTGACCACGGTGTAGCCGAACACGTGGGACAGCGCGTCCTCCACGGCGACGTCCCGGGCCGGGGTGCCGATGATGACGCCCAGCTCGACTTCGTAGTCAACCTCGGTGCTGAGGGAGCTCGGCCACTCCGTGACCCCGTTGTGGCCGGCCAGGGAGTTGGGCCAGAGGGCGAAGACGGTCGGTGCGGAGGACGAGACGATGTTCAGCTCATCGGCGTGGGCGCGGTAGTTGAGGCCGACCGCGTAGATGGCGGGGGGACGCAGCACCGCGGATGCGTACGTCGCGTCCGCGACGGAGGTCGCGCTCACGCCGGAGCCGCGCGCGCGGTCGGCGAAGGCGCGGACGCGATCGAGCTCCGCCGGCCCGCCCTCGATGAGGTCCTGCAGGTCGCGCGGCGCGTCCTCGAGGATCTCATCGAGGAACACCGCGGATGCGTCGTCCAGCATCACGGCGAGACGGGGGGACGTGCCGCTGTCGGCGACCAGGTGCGCGAATCTCACGGTTCGAGGCTACAGGGGGCGGGTCGGTCCGCCCGGCGTTCTCTCGCCCGCCCGGTGCGACGAGCGGGCCCGTCTGTCTCCGTTGACACTCACCCGCCGTTCCACTTGGGGGTGGAACAGGCGGACCCGCTCGCCTCGCGCTGGGGTCCGATGTGCCGGCTCACGATCGTCCCCCCGAAGTCGTGGTGCGCGGTCCGTTCCGCTGGCACTCTCCAATAATGCGGTGAGAACCCTCCGCGCGCCGGACTCCGTTGTGCCGATCAGGCTAGCCACGGGCGGGCGCCCCCACAAGAGCGCCCCCGAACCACCAGTGGTCCGACGGTGGATTACCAGGGGACGCGGTGCGGCGACGCGGACCGCCGGCGTCAGCGGGGCAGGCTCTCCTCGACGACGTCGCCCGGGTCCTTGTCCGGGCGCCAACCCCGCCAGCTCGCCTGGCGCAGCCTCCTCGTCGACGTCCACTCGGCGAACTCGACCTCGCCGACGAGGGTCGGGGTGACCCAGCGTGCCCCTGCCGCGTCCGCTCGCGGGATGTCGGCCAGGGGCGAGGAGGGGGACTCCATGGCGGCGAGCCGTGGCACGAGATCCTCGAGCTCGGCCTCACGGAACCCCGTCCCGACCTTGCCGACGTAACGGAGGCCGTCGCCGCTCGGCACCCCGAGCAGAAGCGAGCCGACGCTGCTCGCCCGTCGCCCCTTCCCGGGCTGCCATCCGGCGATCACGACCTCCTGATGGTTGCTGTGCTTGAGCTTGACCCACGCCCGCGACCGACGCCCGGACGCGTACGTGCTGTTCCGCTTCTTGGCCATGACCCCCTCGAGCCGAAGGGTACGGCTGCTCTGCAGGGCCGCCTGGAGGTCGCCCTCGAAGGCGGGCGGCACCTGAACGACGGAACGCGGCGGCGGGGAGAGCAGAGCGAACAGGGCGTCGCGGCGCTCGTCGTACGTGCGGTCGAGCATCAGCCGCCCGTCGTCCTCCAGCAGGTCGAAGACGAGGAAGTGCACGGGCTGGGCCGCACGGGCGCGCTCGATGTCCGCGCCGCGAGTCAGGTTCATGCGGCCCTGCAGTGCGCCGAAGTCCGGCCGCCCCTCGCGCAGCGCGACGATCTCGCCGTCGAGCACGGCGGTCTTCCCGGGGAGCAGCGCGCCCAGCTGCGCGAGCTCGGGGTAGGCGTGGGTGAGGTCGTTGCCGGCACGGCTCACGAGCCGTACCCGGCCGTCCTCGACGTACGCGAGGGCCCGGATGCCGTCCCACTTCATCTCGAACGCCCAGTCCTCGTCTGCCGTGACGTCCGTGGCCGAGCCGAGCGATGCCGACATCGGCGTCAGCGTGCGCGCGCGGCGTTCACCGGCGGCGCCGTCCCGGGCGGCGTGATGGGTGCCGGTGCGGTCGGCGTCCCGTGACCCGGTGGGCTCCATGAGGTGCATCAGCCAGTTGTCCGGGCCACCGGTCCCCGAGGTGCGGATCAGGGCGTATCGCCGCGGCTCCGTGCCGATGCCCGAATCGCCTTTCGTGCCGCGCAGCGTGACGATGACCTCGCGGCCGTCCCGCCATTTCTCCTCCTCGTAGTCCCCAGCCTCCCAGATGGTCACCTCGCCCGCCCCGTACTCGCCCTCGGGGATGCTGCCCTCGAAGGTGCCGTACTCGAGCGGGTGATCCTCCGTCTGCACGGCGAGGTGGTTCTGCCGGGGATCGGTGGGCAGGCCCTTCGGCACCGCCCAGCTCACGAGCACCCCGTCGTGCTCCAGGCGGAAGTCGTAGTGCAACCGGCGCGCGTGGTGCTCCTGCACCACGAACGAACGCCCGGCTGACGGCCCGGGCGCCTCGTCCGGCACGGGCTCCGCCGTGCGGTTCTTGTCGCGCATGCTGCGGTACTTCGCGAGCCGGTCGCGCGACTGAGCCGTGGCCACGAAGGAGTCGAGGTGGTCGCGGGCTGGCTCGAGGGCCGCGAGGCCGCCGGACTCGATGCCGGCCATCGGATCCGTCCGCTGCGCCATCCTCGCCATGACCTCCTGATGGTCCAGCTGCCGTAGGTCGCCGTCGTCGAGCTCGTCCCAGCTGCGTGGCACCGCGGCGGTCGGCCGGTGGCGGCCGCGCAGCGAGTACGGCGCGATGGTCGTCTTCTTGCCGTTGTTCTGGCTCCAGTCGACGAGGACCTTGCCCGCGCGGAGGGTCTTCCTCATGTCGCTGACGATGAGGTCGGGATGGTCGGCCTCGAGTGCCCGGGCGAGCTCGTGCGCGACCGCGGACACCTGGTCCGAGGTCTGCCGGCCGTCGAGGGCCGCGTACAGATGGATCCCCTTGCTGCCGCTCGTGACGGGGTACGGCTCGAGACCCATGTCGACGAGGATGCGCCTCGCCAGCTTCGCGACCGCCACGCACTCCGGCAGGCCGGCGCCTTCGCCCGGGTCGAGGTCCAGCACCAGGCGGTCCGGGTTGCTCGGCTCGCCGGTGCGCCCGAACTGCCACTGCGGAACGTGGATCTCGAGCGACGCGATCTGCGCGAGCCACGTGAGGGTGGCGAGGTCGTTCACGAGCGGGTAGTCGTACGTGCCCTTGCTGTGCCGGATCGACGCGCGCGAGATCCAGTCCGGCGCGGAGCCGTCCAGATTCTTCTGGAAGAAGACCTGACCCGGCTCGCGCTCGCTGCCGACACCGTGCACCCAGCGTTTGCGGGTCACCGGCCGGTTGCGGGCATGGGCGATGAGATGCGGGGCCACCGCGGCGTAGTAGGCGATGACGTCGCGCTTCGTCGTGCCGGTCTCGGGATAGAGGACCTTGCCGAGGTTCGTGAGGGTCAGACGGCGGCCGTCGATCGTGACCACCTGCTCGTCTTTTCCCGCCATAACACTCCATCATTGGACGTATGAGATCCATCTGGAAGGGCGCGGTCACGTTCGGCCTCGTGAACGTGCCGGTGAAGCTGTACAGCGCGACCGAGGATCACGACGTGAGCCTCCACCAGGTGCACGACCAGGACGGCGGGCGCATCCGGTACCAGCGGCGGTGCGAGATCTGCGGTGAGGTCGTCGACTACGAGCACATCGCGAAGGCGTACGACGACGGCGACCGCACCGTCGTGCTCACCCCGGAGGACCTCAAGTCGCTGCCCGAGGAACGCAGCCGCGAGATCGACGTCGTGGAGTTCGTGCCCACCGAGCAGGTCGATCCCATCATGTTCGACCGCAGCTACTACCTCGAGCCGGACTCCGCGTCGCCCAAGGCGTACGTGCTGCTGCGCGACACGCTGGCGCGCACCGACCGCACCGCCATCGTGCAGTTCGCCCTGCGGCAGAAGACGAGGTTGGCGGCGCTCCGCGTGCGGGGGGACGTGCTCGTGCTGCAGACCCTGCTCTGGGAGGACGAGGTGCGCGAGGCGAAGTTCCCCTCCCTCGACGAGAAGGTGAAGACCTCGGCACGGGAGCTCGAGATGTCGTCGCAGCTCGTGCAGAGCTTCGAGAGCGACTTCGAGCCCGGGAAGTTCACCGACGAGTATCAGGCGCAGTTGCGCGCCCTCATCGACGCCAAGCTCGAGGAAGGCGACGCGTACGACACGGAGTCGACGTTCGGCGAGATGGACTCCGACCAGGGCGGGGAGGTGCTCGACCTCATGGAGGCGCTGCGCCGCAGCGTCGAGAGCAACCGGGCGACGCCCGAGGCGAAGCCGACGGGCGGATCGACTGCGGCGAAGAAGCAGGCCGATACCGATGCCGGCACCGACGACGCGGCGACCGACGACGCGGCGGACGACGACGCCGCGGAGGAGAAGCCCGCGCCGAGGAAGCGCGCCCCGGCCAAGAAGTCTCCCGCCGCGCGGAAGGCCCCGGCGAAGACCCCGGCCGCAAAGAAGTCGGCTGCGGACGCCGAGCCTGCGAAGAAGCCGGCGCGGCGCAAGACGGCCTGACGGCTCCGTGAACCGTCGCTGGGCTCGCGACCGCGAGTCCCTTCGGGACGCCCGGCGCGCGTCCGTCGCGGCGTACACTGGTGCCGAACACGGGAGTCCGGTGAGCCGGGCTGAGAGGAAGATCCGCAATCTTCGACCGTCGAACCTGATCTGGATCATGCCAGCGCAGGGAGATGATTCTCTGACCAGCCGTCGGCCCGATGCCGGCGACTGAACCCGTGCCCGTTTTGCAGTCGAAAGGGGCACGAATCGTGCACGACACCACCGTCCTTCCTTCCACCACCGGCACGTCCGCACGCGGCCGCCGACGCTGGCGCGTCGTCGACATCGTCATCGCGAGCGTGCTGGGCGTCGCATCCGGCCTGCTGTTCCTGCTCTGGAACGCCGCGTACAACCCGCTGAGCGCACCGCTCGAGCTCGCGTTGCCCGGCCTCCAGGCACTGCTCGGCGGCGGCTGGCTGTTCGCCGGCGTGCTGACCGGCCTCGTCGTCCGCAAGCCGGGCGCGGCGCTGTACGGGGAGCTCCTCGCGGCCGCGGTCTCCGCGCTCGTGGGCAACCAGTGGGGCGCTTCGACGCTGCTGTCCGGTCTCGTGCAGGGCCTCGGAGCGGAAATCGTGTTCGCGCTGTTCCTCTACGCGAACTGGCGGCTGTACGTCGCGGTCCTCGCCGGCATGGGCGCGGGTCTCGCCCTCGCCGTGAACGACCTCATCTTCTACTACGCCGGTGCGAGCGCCACCTTTGCCGTCATCTACGTGATCGCGGCTCTCGTGTCCAGCGCGGTGATCGCCGGTCTGCTCTCCTGGCTTGCGGTGCGCGGGCTCGCGCGCACGGGGGCGCTCAACCGATTCGCCTCCGGCCGCGACGCCTCCGCACGGCTCTGACGGGCACGGCGGAACGCATGGAACCGACCGGGGCCGCCGTGCGCGCACGCGGCTGGGGCTGGCGGCACGCCGGTCGCAGCCGGTGGGCCCTCCGCGGCCTCGACCTCGACGTGCAGCCCGGGGAGCGCGTCCTCCTGCTCGGCGCCAGCGGGGCCGGCAAGTCGACGCTGCTGCACGCGCTGGCCGGCGTGCTCGGCGGGGAGGACGAGGGTGAGGCCGAGGGCGGGTTGACCGTCGATGGCGGCCACCCGGAGGAACGCCGTGGAAGGGCCGGTCTGCTGCTGCAGGATCCGGACTCCCAGGTGATCCTGTCCCGCGTCGGCGACGACGTCGCGTTCGGCTGCGAGAACCTGCGGGTGCCACGGGACGAGATCTGGCGACGGGTGCCGCAGGCGCTCGCCGCGGTCGGGCTCGACCTGTCGCTCGATCACCCGACCGCCGAGCTCTCCGGCGGGCAGAAGCAGCGCCTCGCGCTCGCCGGGGTGCTCGCCATGCGGCCCGGTCTCCTGCTGCTCGACGAGCCGACGGCCAACCTCGATCCGGGCGGCGTGGGGGAGGTGCGGGACGCGGTGGGCCGGGTGTGCGAGGCGGGCGGGGCGACCCTGATCGTGGTCGAGCACCGGGTGAACGTCTGGCGCGGCCTCGTCGATCGCGTCATCGTGCTCGCCCCCGAGGGCGGCGTGCTCGCGGACGGCGCCCCGGACGATGTGCTGGGGCGGGAGGGGGCCCGGCTCGCCGAGTCCGGCGTGTGGGTCGACGACCGGCTCCCGGCGCTCCCCCCGCGTCGAGCGCGCGCCGACGGCGTCGGGGAACCGCTTCTCGTGGCGAACGGGCTCTCGGTCGGGCGGGTGGCCGGGCGCACGGTCGCCTCGGGCATCGACGTCGGCATCGCCGCGGGCCGCGCGCTCGTCGTCACCGGACCGAACGGCGCGGGCAAGTCCACGCTCGGCCTGACCCTCGCCGGGCTGCTGAAGCCGGTCGCCGGAGAGCTGCGCGCCACCGAACCCCTCGCCCGCGGCGCCGGCCCGGTGCCGCACCGGTGGCGGTCACGCGAGTTGCTCACGCGCATCGGCACGGTCTTCCAGGATCCGGAGCACCAGTTCCTCGCGCCCACGGTGCGCAGGGAGCTCGAGATCGGTCCGGCTGCGCTCCGCCTGCCCGTCCCGGAGATCGCCGCGCGCGTCAACGAGCTGCTGGAGCGGCTGCGTCTCTCCGCGCTCGCCGACGCGAACCCGTTCACGCTTTCCGGAGGCGAGAAGCGCAGGCTGTCGGTCGCCACGGTGCTCGCGACCCGGCCGGACGTGCTCGTGCTCGACGAGCCGACATTCGGTCAGGACTCCCGCACCTGGCGGGAACTCGTGGCCATCCTCGCCGGACTGGTCGACGACGGGTCCGCCGTCGTCGCGATCACGCATGACGAGCTACTCGTGCGCGCGCTCGCGGGCGGCGAGCTCCGGCTCAGCGCTGCCCCGACCGAACCCGTCGCGCCGTCGATCGGGAGGCCGCGGTGAGCCTGCTCGCAACGCCCTCCCGGTCGGGTCGGCGCGCCCTCCCCGTCAATCCGGTCACGAAGCTGGCCTGCGCGCTGCTGCTGAGCCTCGCCCTCGTGCTGTCGCTCGACTGGGTCTCCGCGACGGTCGCCCTTCTGCTCGAGTTGCCCCTGTTCCTCATGGCGGGACTGCGTCCGCGCGCCCTCCTGCTGCGCACCCTTCCCGTGTGGATCGCCGCGCCGGGGGCCGCAGCCACCATCGCGCTCTACGGCAGGGTCGGCGGCGATGTGCACTTCTCGTTCGCGCTGGCCACGGTTTCCGACGGCTCGCTGCAGCTCGCGCTCGCCACACTGCTTCGCGTGCTCGCCATCGGGCTGCCGGCGATCGTGCTGTTCGTGACCGTCGACCCGACGGATCTGGCCGACGGGCTCGGCCAGATCGTGCACCTGCCCAGCCGGTTCGTGCTCGGCGCCCTGGCGGGACTCCGGCTCGTGGCGCTGTTCGTGCAGGACTGGCGCTCCCTCGAGTCGGCGCGCCGTGCCCGCGGGGTCGCGGACCGCGGTCGGCTGCGGCGCTTCGCCGGTCAGGCGTTCGCGCTGCTCGTGCTCTCGATCCGGCGCGGCAGCAAGCTGGCGACGGCCATGGAGGCGCGTGGCTTCGGCGCCTCCCCCTCGCGCACGTGGGCGCGGCCATCGGTCCTCGGGCGCGGCGACGCCGTGCTCCTCGCCTGGACCCTGGTCATCGCGGCGGGTGCGATCACCTCGTCCGTCGTCGCCGGGACGTGGAACTTCCTTGGCCGCTGACCTGCCCGAGGGCGAGGCGGATGCGGACGCGGTGTCCCGCGTGCTCGCCGCCGCACGGACCGGAGCGCCGCGACCCGTCGTGCTCATCGACGGCGGGTCGGGATCCGGCAAGAGCACCCTGGCGACGGCTCTCGTCGCGGCGTGGCCGGGCGACGTGTCCCTCGTGCGGCTGGACGACGTCTACCCGGGCTGGGAGGGGCTGGCGGCGGCATCCGAGCACGTTCGGCAGCACACGCTGGGTGGCGATCATCCGCGGTGGCGGCGCTGGGACTGGCAGGCGAACCGGCCGGGGGAGTGGCACGCGGTGGACCCGCGGCTTCCGCTCATCGTCGAGGGCTGCGGCAGTCTCAGCCGCGCGAACCGCGCGTTGGCGACGCTCGGGGTCTGGCTCGAGCTCGACGAACGGGAACGCAGGCGGCGGGCCCTTGCCCGGGACGGCGACGCCTACGCGCCGTACTGGGACATCTGGGCACGCCAGGAACGCCGGTTCGCCGCCGCCGAGCACCCGCGGGACCTGGCCGACGTCGTCCTCCCCGGTGGATTCGGCCGGACCACGGGACAGCCGGAGTAGCGTTGAGACATGACTGACAGCACCAAGCAGAACGACAAGTACCTCGCCGTCTTCGCCGACGGACCCGTCGGCGGTACCACCGAGACCCGCCAGCTCGAGGACGGGAAGTACGACGAGCGGCTGAGCCGCATCGCCCTCCTGCAGAACGTCGACGCCATCTTCTGGTACCGCGCCACGGAGAGCCGCGAGATCCAGGGCGAGCAGCACGTCACGTACGTCTTCGAGCCCGAGGGCAGCGACACGCTCGACACCAACGACGAGGTTGACTCGCACGCCCTCTAGGGTCCACCGCCCCTTCACGATGAGATCGTCCCCGCCGGGCGGCGGCCCGGTCATAGACCGGTGATCACGCCGCCCGGCCCGAACACCCAGCCCCAGAAGCTGCGCAGCATCCGAACGGGGTGCAGGAGGCGCCACCCGGGCCCCGGGTCGGTGATCGACGCCGTCGCCACCAGCGGGACCCGCACCGTGCTCTCGTTCACCTCGAACGCGATCGTGCCGACCTGCTCGCCCTTCCGCACCGTCCGCACGTCGCCCGCCTCGACGCGGCCGCTCGGCGGAGCACCGGACCAGCTCGTCGCGCGCAGCTCCTGGCGCGCGACGGCGGTCGTGCGCTGACCCCACGCCGTCTCGTAGACCGCGACCTCCGCTCCGGCCTGTGCGAGCACGACCTCACCGATGCGCGCGCGAGCGTCGGCGAGGAAGGCGTCCATGTCGGCGTCCAGCCGGTCGTAGGACGGCTGGCGCACGAATGCGCCGTACACCGTCGTCGTACTGTCGCCGAGCGGCAACGGCACCGCGAACAGCAGGCAGACGCCTGCCGCATCCGTGAAACTGCGACTGATGCCGCGGATGCCCTCCGGGGAGCGGTACGCGGCGTCGTTCGGGATATCGACGCCGCGCGATGTCGTCGCGGCGGGCGAGGACAGCAGCTCGCTGAGAAAGGCCGTGGTGTCCGCGATCTCGGCGAGGCGCACGAGGTCGGCCGCCGTGCCGACGCTCCGCTCGTCCAGGCCGGTCGCATCGGCGACCGTCGTCTCCCGGAGCCCGTGGGACCGCAGCCAGCGTTGCGCGGCCGACGTGTACGCGTCCTCCGACTCGAACGCCCACCGCACCAGGGCGTCGGCGTGGTTGTTGCTCGAGCCGAGCAGCACGGCCTGCAGCATCTCGCGCTGCGTCCAGGTGTCGCCCTCGACGACGGCAACGGTCTTGGCGCCGGCGTCGCGGTATTCGAGGAAGGATCGATAGTCGTCCGCCGTCACGGGGATGCTCTCGCCGTTCCTGCCCGGGTCCAGAGGGTGCTCGTCGAGGACCACGAGAGCCGCGATGAGTTTCGCGACGCCGGCCACCGGCACGGCGTCCGGGGTGCCCGACGCACCGAGCAGAGTCGTGCTGCCGGCCAGCAGCGCCGCGCTCGCACCCTCGGCCGGCAGGAGTGGAGCCGCCGCGGGGTCCGCGGCGGGCGCGGCCGGAGCGGAGAGGCGGGCCGAAGCGGCGGGCAACGGGGGCAGCAGCGTCACGGGACCGTACAGCCCCACCGCGAGGATGACGAGTGCACCGAGGGCGCCGCTCACCGCGCGACGCGCCCGCCGATCCTCGTTCGTGCCCCGCGCCATCCCGACAGGCTAGCGAACGGGCGGTCAGTCCCAGCCGAGCTCGTGCAGCCTGTCGTCGTCGATGCCGTAGAAGTGCGCGATCTCGTGCACGAGGGTCACGTGGATCTCGTCTCTGAGGTGTTCCTCGTCCTCGCTGAGAGCGAGCAGAGGCTCGCGGTACAGGATGATGCGATCCGGCATCTCGCCGAAGCCGTACTGACCGCGCTCCGGCAGGGAGACGCCGTCGTAGAGTCCGAGGAGGTCGAGCGACCCGTCCTCGGGACGGTCCTCGACCACGAAGATCACGTTGTCGAGTCCGTCGACCATGTCGTCCGGCAGTTCGTCGAGCTCCGCGACCACGAGCCGCTCGAACTCCTCGGCATCCAGTTCGCGCATCCGTTCAGCCTGGCACAGGGATCGGGGAGCCCCGCTGGGAGGGCCGCCGGCCGGGGCGGCATCTGCCGCCGGTTGCGGCCCGCCCGACAATGGAAAAGCCCGGTCCGACACGAGGTCGGACCGGGCGATGGGGTGGACGACGGGGCTCGAACCCGCGACATCCGGCTCCACAAGCCAGCGCTCTGCCAACTGAGCTACGCCCACCATGTGCTCCGCTCACCCCGAGGGGGAGCATTGCGACGGGAAGAGTCTATTACAAGCGGGAGCCCCACTTGTCCACCGTCGCCGCGGAGATCGCCTGCACGTCCTCCGTCGCCGGCCCGGGTGCCGCCACGAACACGGCGGAGCGGTAGTAGTCGAGCTCGCGGATCGACTCGAGGATGTCGGCGAGGGCCCGGTGCCCGCCGTTCTTCGCGGGGGAGTTGAAGTAGATGCGCGGGTACCAGCGCCGCGCCAGCTCCTTGATCGACGACACGTCCACGCTGCGGTAGTGCAGGTGACTGTCGACCCGGGGCATGTACTTGGCGAGGAATGTGCGGTCGGTGCCGATGGTGTTGCCGGCGATGGGTGCCTGCTGGCCGGCCGGCACGTACGTGAGGATGTACTCGAGCACGGCGTACTCCGCGTCGGCGAGGCTGACGCCGTTCGGGATCTCGTCGATCAGGCCGGAGTCGCGGTGCATCGCCGTGACGAACTCGCCCATGTTGGCCAGGGCGGCGTCATCCGGCTTGATGACGATGCTGAACCCCGGGTGCACGGGCACGAGCTCCCAGTCGGTGATCACGACGGCCACCTCGACCAGCTCGTCGATCGCGATGTCGAGTCCCGTCATCTCGCAGTCGATCCAGACGAGGTGCTCACCGTTATTGGCCATTCCGCCAGTCTACCGAGCGGGTCCCGCGTCACCCGCGGGCTGCTTACACTCGGTCGGTGACCATCGCCCTCGCCGTATTCCTGCTCATCAATGCCGCCTGGAGCTTCTTCGTCTGGCCGGCGTTCCTCCGTCGCGTCGCGAAGGATCCGCGCGCCCGCACCTCGGCCGGGGCGGCGACGCGATTCCTCCGCGTGCATCAGATCCTGGTGACGGTGTCGCTGCTGCTGGCCCTGGGACTCGCGGTGTTCGGCGTGCTCGGCCTGGTGCGCGGCACCTACGCCTGACATCCATCCGAAACACGGCCGCGGTATCGTGAATACCGACCGCTCCGTGCCGGCCCGTCCGGATCGAGCGTCCCGCCCTCGTAGCTCAGCGGATAGAGCAGGAGCCTTCTAATCTCTTGGTCGCAGGTTCGATTCCTGCCGAGGGCACGTGACCGATATGCGCGAACTCCAGACCCGTATCATCGCCGACCTGAACGTCGCGGCCGAGATCGAACCCGCCGAGGAGGTGCGCAGGCGCGTCGGATTCCTCAAGGACTACCTGCGACGCACGGGCGCGGCGGGGTTCGTGCTCGGCATCAGCGGCGGTCAGGACTCGTCCCTGGCGGGACGGCTCGCCCAGCTCGCCGTCGAAGAGCTCGCGGAGGAGGGCGTTCGGGCGACGTTCATCGCCGCCCGCCTCCCCTACAACGTGCAGGCCGACGAGGATGACGCGCAGCTGGCGCTCACGTTCATCCGGCCGCAGCGCAGCGTGGCGTTCAACATCCACCGCGCCGTGGACGGCTTCGAGGCGGAGTACTCGGACGCGGTCGGCGAGGAGATGACCGACTTCACGAAGGGCAACGTCAAAGCCCGCGCGCGCATGATCGCGCAGTATGCGATGGCGGGCCAGGAAGGGCTGCTCGTCATCGGCACGGACCACGCGGCGGAGGCGGTCACCGGCTTCTTCACGAAGTACGGGGACGGCGGAGCGGACGTGCTGCCGCTGACCGGCCTCACGAAGCGGCAGGGCCGGTCGCTGCTCGAGCACCTCGGCGCACCCGAGCGCCTGTACCTGAAGGCCCCGACGGCCGACCTGCTCGACGACACGCCAGGCCAGACCGACGAGGCGAACCTCGGCCTGCGCTACACCGACATCGACGACTATCTCGAGGGCAAGGAGGTGGCGGCCGACGTCGCCGAGGCCATCGGAGGCCGGTACCTGGCGACGGAGCACAAGCGCCGCGTGCCCGCGTCCCTCTTCGACGACTGGTGGCGCTGAGCCGACGCGGGCAGCGCGCTCGGGTGCGATCGCACCCGCCCGGCCGATGAGCGGCCAGCTGTACTAGGCGCTACGACCCTCGCCGGCGCGGTCGGCCCCTGCGGCCACCGGCTGCACGGTGTAGTCATCGACGGGCGCCTCCACCTCGCGGCTCGCGGGCTGCTGGCGGGGGATGGGCGACACCGGCAGGGCGACGGTCTCCTGCTCGGCCGACTCCTGGCGGGCGGACGGCCGCACTGGCTGCGCGGCCGGACGCTGCTCCGTCGATCCGGCGGATGCTCGCGCGCTCCGGTTCTGCGACTCGTACCGCTCCGCGTGCTGCTGGGTGACCCACGCGTCCTGCCGGCCCTGCAACTCCTTCTCGGTGTCGCTGACCTCGATCTGCCAGCGGGCGATGTCGCTCCGGAAGATCTTACGGGCGCGGGCCGGGTGGTGCTGCCACTCGACCAGGCGGTTGCGGAACTCCGTGAGCATCGTCTCGAACTGGTAGGCGAAGGTCGCGCTGCCGCGCTTGAACTCCGCGATCTCGTGCTCGGCCCAGTCGGCCGCGACGTCCGCACCGCGGATCGGCAGCATGCGCACCTGGATGTCGGCCTCACCGGCCGCTCGGTCGGCCAGCAGCTGCTCCTGCGGCGACAGCGAGTTCCAGACGGCTGCCTGGCGCGCGGCACTGACCAGCGTGCCGATGGCCGCGGCCTTCAGTTCGCGATCCTGCCGGGCGAGGAGGCGCTTGATCGCCCCGCGTGCGATGAGGGCCGCGATCACGCCGGCCAGCACGATCGCGACGAACGGGATCACGGCGCTTGTGACGATCGTCGAGCCCGGCTCCGAGGTCACCCAGGTGACGAGACTGTTCCACCACTCCATGCACCGCACACTACGTCCGGCGCCCCGCTTCCCGGCGAAGGAACCGCGGTGTGGCGTCAGGCGAAGCGCAGGCAGTCGATCGCGTCCTGCAGCCGCCAGAACTCGCCGAGCGGCAGGAAGCCGCGCTTGTCCGCCGTGAGGCGCTTCGCCCGGAATCGCTCACCGCGCTCATCGGGAACCGTCTCGATGTAGCCGAGCACGCTGCCGGATGGCCGGAGCACCCGCCACAGGCCGTTGTGCAGCTGCACGAGAGTCGGCGCGGACGAGACGCGGGGCGGCAGAGTGAGTGCTGGCATGGGTCCTCCGTTCGTGCCGCCGGCCCGGCGGTGCAGTCCTGATGAACCCCACGCTAGAAGCGACCACCGACATTCCCGGGGCAGCGGGGAGCCGCGGCCGGCGCCGAGGACACGGCCCGAACGAGGAACGAGCACGGGCCGCGGGCCCGTGCTCGTCATGGTGTCAGCGGGTCAGAGACTGGTGCCGTCCACCGCGTTCGGCTCGATGGCGGCGAGCTCGTCGTCGGACAGCGGCGCCGCAGCCAGGGCGGCGATGTTCTGCTCGAGCTGCTGCACGCTCGACGCGCCGATCAGGGCGCTCGTGACCTGCGGGTGCCTGAGCACCCAGGAGAGGGCGAGCTGCGCGAGCGTCTGGCCGCGCTCCCTGGCTACGTCGTTGAGCGCGCGCGCCTTCTCGAGGTAGGCCTCGCTGATGGAGGTGCTCGAGAGGAAGTGGTTCTGCGCCGCGCGGGAGTCCGACGGCACGTTGCCGTCGAGATAGCGGTCGGTCAGCAGACCCTGGGCGAGCGGCGAGAAGACGATGCTGCCCATCCCGGTCTCGTCGAGCGCCTCGAGGAGACCGTTCTCCATGCGCCGGTCGAACATGTTGTACCGGGGCTGGTGGATGACGATCGGCACCTTGTGCTCCGCGATCGCCGCGACGGCGGCCCGGGTCTGCTCCGGGCTGTAGCTCGAGATGCCGGCGTAGAGCGCCTTGCCCTGCTGCACCGCCGTTGCGAGCGCCCCGACCGTCTCCTCGACGGGCGTGTTGGGGTCCGGGCGGTGCGAGTAGAAGATGTCGACGTAGTCGAGGCCCATCCGGCCGAGGCTCTGATCGAGGGACGCGAGCATGTACTTGCGGGAGCCCCACTCGCCGTAGGGGCCCTCCCACATGTAGTAGCCGGCCTTCGTGGAGATCACGAGCTCGTCGCGGTAGGGACGGAAGTCGTCGGCGAAGATGCGGCCGAAGTTCGTCTCCGCGGATCCGGCGGGCGGCCCGTAGTTGTTCGCGAGGTCGAAGTGATTCACACCGAGGTCGAAGGCCCGGCGCAGGATCGCCCGCTGGGTGTCGATGGGACGGTCGAACCCGAAGTTGTGCCAAAGACCGAGGGACACCTCGGGCAGCTGCAGTCCGGTCCTGCCGGATCGTCGATACGGCATGGACTCGTAACGGTTGTCTGCGGCGACATAGGTCATGCTGCAACCCTATTGCCCGCGCCGGTCCGACTCGCGCGCGAGGGTGGCCGGCGGAATGCGAGCGGGTGTTCTCCTGTTGGGGAACAAGGCGGTGGACAACCGCGGAAAACGACGGAAGTAGGCTGATCCCATGCAGACCTTTGTGCTCGCAGGCGGATGTTTCTGGTGCTTGGACGCGGTGTACCGCACCCTCGACGGCGTGAAGGACGTCATCTCCGGCTACACCGGCGGCGCCACGGCGCGGCCCTCGTACGAGCAGGTGTGCACCGGCGGAACCGGCCACGCCGAGGCCGTGAAGGTCGTCTTCGACGAGACCGTCATCCCGGCCGACGTCATCCTCGACGTGTTCTTCACGCTGCACGACCCGCGTCAGCTCAACCGGCAGGGTGCCGATGTCGGCACCCAGTACCGGTCCGCGATGTTCTACTCGGACGACGAGCAGAAGGCGCTGTTCGAGGAGTCCATCGGGAAGGCGGCGGACCTGTGGGACGGCACGGTCGTCACCACTCTCGAGCCGCTCGGCGACTGGTACGACGCCGAGGACTACCACCAGGACTTCTTCGCGAAGAACCCGGGTCAGGGCTACTGCATGGCCGTCGCGGTGCCGAAGGTGAACAAGGTCCGCAAGTCCTTCGCCCGGTACGTCCTGGCGTCATAGCCCGCTGCCCGCGGGGCGCCGTGAATGGGCGCAGCCGCGGGGTTCAGCCTCGCGCTCTCCGGGCGTACCCTGGCGGTAACACGGGACCAATGGAGGGCTGTGGCTATGTCGACGACGATGACGCACGTGACGGGCAAGACCTGGGTGGCTTTCGGACCGGCGGGCGCCGTCGGCTCCATCCACTCCCGGGAGGACGGCTACATCGTGCGCCTCTTGAAGCGCGATGAGGAGCACGGCGCGTACCCGACGCTGGAGATCGCGAAGAACGCGCTCCGCGGCATGGCGGGGGACCTGGAGTTCCGCGAGCACTGACCGCTCGCGTGCGGTGACTCCGCGCGTGCCCTGATCGCGCGCGTGCAGGACTCACCGCGAGCGCTGACCGCCCGTCTGCGGTGATGGTGCCGGTCCCGCCGCCGTGCCCGCGAGACCCGGGATGGGGGCGTCGAGCTTGCGGACGGGTGTTCCCTCACAGACGCCGATGGAACGCGGTACTGCACCGGGATCCGACGCCGTCGGCTCCGATCCGCCGAGCCCCGCGACGATGACTGTCACGGGCCGGGGAGCGGCCGACTGGCACGAGCGTCGCTCCCCGGTTCGCCACAGCGGCGGAACGGAAACGGGAGCGACATGTCCGACATCATCACCCTCACCGGGCTCGTGGCGACGGTGCCGCGGCACCTCGTGACGAGCGAGGGGCTGCCCATCACGAGCTTCCGGCTCGCCTCCACCCAGCGGCGGTACGACCGCCGAACAGCCGAGTGGGTGGACGGCGACACCAACTGGTACACCGTCAGCGGTTTCCGCCAGCTCGCCGTTCACGCCGCCGCGTCACTGGGCAAGGGCGACCGGGTGATCGTGACGGGGCGGCTGCGCATCCGGGACTGGAGCAGCGGCGACCGGTCGGGCACGACCATCGAGGTCGAGGCGGAGTCCCTCGGCCACGACCTCGCCTGGGGCACAGCGGCTTTCACCCGTGCGGTCTCATCGGCGGTGCTGCGCGGAGAAGGTGCCGTCCCGGACGAGCGCACGTCCGGCGCACCCCTTGAGGCGGTTCACGACCCGTCCGTTCTCCCGGCGTCCGGCTCGCCCGCTCTCTCGGCGGCGCCGGGGGAGCACGGTTCATGACCCTAGAATCTCGGGAGCGGCACACGGCCGTGGGAGCGATTGCGAGGGCCGGGTGCACGGATGGCGTGCGAGCATCAGCGCTCGAGGCACCTCGGCCGCGCGACGCGGGCATGGTTCGCCCGGTGTCGTCCGCCCCGTGCGCGCACTCGCCGCCGCGGCCCTGCTGATGGCTCCGCTGGCCGGCTGCTCCGAGCTCGGCATCCCGGGGGGCGACGGCGGCCCACCGACCACGGCGCCCTCCGCCGCGTCCGCGGATGCGTCGGGAGCGCCGCCGGTGCTCGTGCCGGGAGGCACCGCGGAGGAGAACCGGCCGCTGTTCGACGCCGTCAGCGGCGGGGTGGTCGCGGCCGATGCCGGTGCGGGTGGGCGAGCGTTCGTCGACGCGCTGGTCGCGGCAGGGTTCGACCGGGCGGCGCTCGAGGTGACCGACGACACGACGGCGATTGGCAGGGCTGCCGACTCCGTGCAGTTCGCGGTGCGCCTCGGCGACGGATGCATCATCGGTGAGCGCAGCGCGTCCGGGTACGGCAGCGTCGTCGCACCCGTGCTCGGCACCGGCCGATGCCTCGTGGGGGAGACCCGGGCCATCGACTGGTAGCGGTCGCCGACGGGCAACGGTCAGCTGCACCCGTGACGTCGATTGACCGACGGGCAGTGCGGGGCCAAATAGACTGGGTCCATGGCCGAATACATTTACTCGATGGTGCGCGCCCGCAAGGCCGTGGGCGACAAGCTGATCCTCGATGACGTCACGATGTCGTTCCTCCCCGGTGCGAAGATCGGCGTCGTCGGCCCGAACGGCGCGGGCAAGTCGACCATTCTCAAGATCATGGCGGGGCTCGACACCCCGAGCAACGGCGAGGCGAAGCTGTCGCCCGGGTACACCGTCGGCATCCTCATGCAGGAGCCCGAGCTCGACGAGTCGAAGACGGTGCTCGAGAACGTGCAGGAGGGCGTCGGCCCGATCAAGGCGCAGATCGACCGGTTCAACGAGATCTCCGCCGCGATGGCGGAGCCCGACGCCGACTTCGACGCGCTGCTCGCCGAGATGGGCACGCTGCAGGAGGCCATCGACGCCGCGGACGCGTGGGACCTCGACTCCCAGCTGGAGCAGGCCATGGACGCGCTGCGCACCCCGCCGGGAGACGCGTCGGTCGCCAACCTCTCCGGTGGTGAGAAGCGCCGGGTCGCCCTCTGCCGGCTCCTGCTGCAGAAGCCGGACCTGCTGCTGCTCGACGAGCCGACCAACCACCTCGACGCCGAGAGCGTGCTGTGGCTCGAGCAGCACCTCGCCAAGTACCCCGGCGCCGTGCTCGCCGTGACCCACGACCGGTACTTCCTCGACCACGTTGCCGAGTGGATCGCCGAGGTCGACCGCGGCAAGCTCTACCCCTATGAGGGCAACTACTCCACCTACCTGGAGAAGAAGGCCGAGCGCATGAACGTGCAGGGCCGCAAGGACGCCAAGCTCGCCAAGCGCCTCTCCGAGGAGCTCGAGTGGGTGCGCTCCAACGCCAAGGGCCGCCAGGCGAAGTCGAAGGCCCGTCTCGCGCGGTACGAGGAGATGGTGACGGAGGCCGAGCGCACGAGGAAGCTCGACTTCGAGGAGATCCAGATCCCCGTCGGCCCGCGCCTCGGCGCCCAGGTCATCGAGGCGAAGAAGCTGCACAAGAGCTTCGGCGAGCGCGTGCTCATCGACGACCTCACGTTCACGCTGCCGCGCAACGGCATCGTCGGCGTCATCGGCCCGAACGGCGTCGGCAAGACGACGCTGTTCAAGACGATCGTGGGCTTCGAGTCGCTCGACGGCGGCGACCTGCGCGTGGGCGAGACGGTCGACATCTCGTACGTCGATCAGAGCCGCGGCGGCATCGACCCGAACAAGACGCTGTTCGAGGTGGTCTCGGACGGCCGCGACTACATCCAGGTCGGCAAGACCGAGGTGCCCGCGCGCGCGTACGTCTCGACGTTCGGGTTCAAGGGACCGGACCAGCAGAAGCGCGCCGGCGTGCTGTCGGGCGGAGAGCGCAACCGGCTGAACCTCGCGCTCACGCTCAAGCAGGGCGGCAACCTCCTCCTGCTCGACGAGCCCACCAACGACCTCGACGTCGAGACCCTGGGCAGCCTGGAGAACGCGCTCCTCGAGTTCCCCGGTTGCGCCGTGGTCATCACCCACGACCGGTGGTTCCTCGACCGCATCGCGACGCACATCCTCGCCTACGAGGGCACCGAGGAGGACCCGGCGAACTGGTACTGGTTCGAGGGCAACTTCGAGGCGTACGAGGAGAACAAGGTCGCCCGCCTGGGGCCGGACGCCGCGAAGCCGCACCGCTCGGCGTACCGCAAGCTCACCCGGGACTGACGTGACCCGCATCCATGTGCCGATCCGGCTCCGCTGGTCGGACCTGGATGCGTACGGTCACGTGAACAACGCCGAGATGCTGCGCCTCCTCGAGGAGGCGCGCATCCAGGCGTTCTGGGTGGCCGAGGACGACGGCGAGGCCGGCGCCGAGGGGGAGGCCATCGGCGGGCGCGGTCCCGCGGTGCTCGACGGGCGGCCCGGCGCCGCGACGCTGTCGCTGATCGCGCGCCAGGAGATCGAGTACCTCGCGCCCGTGCCGTACCTGCGCCGACCCCTGGACGTGCAGCTCTGGGTGGGCCGCCTCGGGGGCGCGAGCCTGGAGATCTGCTACGAGGTGCGTTCACCGGCCGGGGTGCTGCCGGGGGTGCTGTTCGCCCGGGCGGCGACGACCCTCGTGCTCGTGGACGCCGTGTCGGAGCGGCCGCGGCGCATCACCGACCTCGAGCGCGCGGCATGGTCGCCGTACCTCGAGGACCCCGTCGCGTTCACGAAGCGCGGCTGACCCGAGCGGCGGACCGGCTACCGCCCGTCGACCGGCCATCGCGCGTCGGCTCCGGTGTCGGCGGGGCTACGGCTGGCGGATCTCCTCCGGGCGTGGGGCGCGCACCATGCCCTCCTGCGCAACACTCGCCACGAGCGAACCGTCGCGGGTGAAGATCCTGCCCTGGGCGAGGCCCCGGCCGCCCGTGGCGCTCGGCGACTCCTGCACGTAGAGCAGCCAGTCGTCGGCGCGAGCGAAGCGATGCCACCACATCGCGTGGTCGAGGCTCGCCACCTTGATGCCCGGCGTGCCCCAGGTGAGACCGTGCCGCCTCAGGATGGACTCCAGGATGGAGTAGTCGCTCGCGTACACGAGCGCGGCACGGTGCAGGTTCGGGTCGTCGGGCAGCGGACCGATCGCGCGGAACCACACGGCCTGGTGCGCCGTGCGGGCGCCGACGGGTCCGAAGTACACCGGTCCGTTCACGTGGCGGATGTCGAACGGGCGTCCGCTGGCCCAGTACTGCGCGACCGGGTGATCGATGCTGCCGAGGTAGTCCTTCTCGCTCGGCAGGTCCTCCGGGGCGGCAATGCCCTCCGGGAAGTCCGTCTGGTGCTCGAGGCCCTCGTCGTCGCGCTGGAACGACGCGATCATCGACAGGATCGGCCGCCCGTCCTGGTACGCCTGCGTGCGGCGCGTCGAGAACGACCGCCCGTCGTGGATGCGGTCGACCGAGAAGGTGATCGGCTTCTGCACGTCGCCGGGGCGCAGGAAGTAGCCGTGCATCGAGTGCACGACGCGATCGTCGTCGAGCGTGCGCTGCGCGGCGACGAGGGACTGGGACAGCACCTGACCGCCGAACACCCGGCCGAGAGGCATCCACTGAGACGGCCCGGTGTAGATGTCCTCGCTGGTGCGGGCGCCCGTGTCTGTGAGGTCGAGAGCGGTGAGCAGGCTTGCGAGGGGCTCGGCGACGCCGGCCTCGGGGATGTCCGTCATGTGGCCTTTCCGGGATGCGGGCCGCCGGATCGTGCGGGCGGGATGCGTCAGATAAGTTTAGAACCCCGATGACTTCCACCTTCTTCCTCTCGGACGCCCTCGACCTCGCCGACCTCTCCGTGTTCCTGGGCAGGGCCGCCCGCGTCGACGACGGCGTCGTCCGGCTCATCGCAGCGGAGGGCGTGCTCGCGGCCTACGTCGGCGTGCTCCAGCCGGCCGGCATCCTCGACCGCAGTCCGACGGTGCTCGCCCTTCGCGCCTTCACGCTTCCGCGCCGGGAGCGCTTCGACGCCGTCGTGCCCATCCGCGGGATGCTCGACCGGCTCGCCCGTGCCACGAACGAGGTGGCGGACCGGGCGGAGACGGATCCCGTCGAACTCTCCCTGCCCGTCGAGGCGGGAACGGCGCCGTGGGCGGGCATCTCGCCGCCACGGTCCGGCTGGCGGCCGCACGACCTGCTGGACGGCGGGATCGCGGCCGACGTGCTGGAGCGCGCGGCCAGGGACGGCATCGACGAGATCGCCCGCGCGCTCCCGAGCGGTACCGGCGAGCAGATCGTCGGCCGGGTGCGCTCGGAGGTCTGGGGCCGCGAGGTGGACGGTGCGCCCCGGGTGCCGGCCGGAGCCGCCTTCGCCGCGTACAGCCTGGGCTTCCTCGCGGCAGGGGACTCCGCGCTCGTCTACGAGAACGGGCCGTGGCTGCGCCTCAGCACGTCGCGCGGTCACGTGCTCGTGCGGCGCGCCGGGGGGATGCTCGGCTGACGGCTGACGGCTGACGGCTGACGGCTGACGGTGCTCCGTCGGGCCGTGCACTTCACCCGGCGCCTCGGGTCCCACCGGCGCGCCGCACGAGCACGTCCGCCTGCAGCCGCGGGTCGGTCGGTGCCGACTCCATGGCGAGCAGAACCAGGTGCCCTGTCACCCGAGGCCCGGCGCGCGTCGAGGCGACCCCTCCCGCGGCGCTGCGGCGCCCGCGTACCCGGTCAGTCCTCGAACGTGTTGACCATCGCGTGCGCGGCGCGCTCGAGGTAGCCCCACAACGTCGCCTCCTGCAGCGGAGGCAGCCCGAGGGAGTCGAGTGCCGCCCGCATGTGCGTCAGCCAGCGGTCGCGGGCGTCCGGATTCACCCGGAACGGCATGTGCCGCATCCGCAGCCGCGGGTGGCCGCGTTGCTCGCTGTAGGTGGTCGGACCACCCCAGTACTGCTCGAGGAAGCCGGTGAGCCGCTGGATCGCTCCCTCGAACTCCTCCTCCGGGTACATGGGCGCGAGCACGGGGTCGGCGGCAACGCCGCGATAGAACTCGCGGACGAGCCGCTCGAAGGTCGCGCGGCCGCCGATCTGCTCGTAGAAGTTGCCGTCCGGGCGGTCGCCGCCCGCCGCGGAGCGCAGGGTGAGCGGGGCCGGCGGCGCGGCGGACGTCGGGAGGAGGGGACGCTGCCCGGCTCCCGGCTGCTCCGGTGCGTCGGTCACGGCAGCTGCTGCGATCGGGGGTGACGGGCCGCCTTCTTGGCGACGCCCTTGCCTGTGACGCCTGCGGCCGGCCCGGAGGCCGATCCGCTGCTGACGAGCGGGCTCGGCTTGGTGCGCGGCGGCCGCGACCCGCCGACGCTGGCCGCGCCGTCGAATCCCGTGAGCACGACGCTGGTGAGCGACGGCAGCGTCACCCCCATGTCGTCGAGCGACTTCTTCAGGCGCGCGCGGAGTTCCCGGGCGACGTCGTCCTTCGCGCTCGTACGGGTCTTCACGACGATCCGGAGCACGACGGCGTCCGCCGAGATCGACTCGATGCCCCAGACCTCCGGCCTGTCGAGCACGCGGGTGCGCCACTTCGTCGAGGTGGCGAGCTCGTTCGCCGTCGCGAGCATCCGGTCCTGCACCGCCTCGACGTCCGCGTCGTACGGCACGCCGAGGTCGATGATGACCCGCGCCCAGCCCTGCGACATGTTGCCGACCCGCAGGATCTCGCCGTTCCGCACGAACCACAGCGTGCCGTTCACGTCCCGCACCTGCGTGACGCGGATGCCCACCGCCTCCACAACGCCGGTCGCCGCCCCGAGGTCGACGACGTCGCCGACGCCGAGCTGGTCCTCCGCGACCATGAATAGGCCGTTGAGGACGTCTTTGATGATGTTCTGCGCGCCGAAGCCGAGGCCCGCGCCCAGAGCGGCGGTGAGCAGGGCGAGCGAGCCGAGGATGTTCTCGTTGATCGTCGTGAGGATCAAAAGGAGCGCGACCACCACGATGACGACCGTCACGACGTTGCTGAGCACCGTGCCCAGGGTCCTCGTGCGCTGGACGAGCCGCACGGCCGCGAGCGGGGACGCAGCGATGGACTGCGTGTCGTCGACGTTCTGCCGCTTCTTGACCCCGTTCACGATCTGGTTCACGACCCGCCGGATGGCGAACTGCATGGCCCAGCGCACGACGACGGCGATCAGCAGGATGAGGACGATCCCGAGCAGCGGCCCGACGAAGGGCATGGTGAAGACGGAGTCCATGACGGTGAGGAAGTCATCGGCGAGGGGCATTGGCTGGCGGCTCCAGGGAGTGAGGGCGGGAGGAAGCGACCCCGTCGTCCCCACCATCGTAGGCGAGGGAACGGCTAGCGCCCCGGGAACGACACCGGGTCGCGCACACCCGATCCAGACGGGTCGGGCTGACCGGGAGGCCGTGACGGGAAGTCGTGACGGGAAGGACCTGCCCGCCGCACGCGAACGCGGCCGCCATCCTCGGGATGACGGCCGCGGTCGATTCGTGCGGGCGGTTACTCCGCGTCCCGCGCCTGCGCGGTCAGGGCGCGCTCGACGGCGGCGAGGTTCTCGATCACGAGACGGCGGAGCGCCGGCGGCTCCGGGTTCGCGTCGAGCCACTCCTGCGTCGCGGTCCGCAGCTCCTCGCTCGCGAGCGGCGAGGGGTACAGACCGTTGATCAGGGCGGCGGCGATGCCGTAGCTCCGCTCCTTCCAGATCGTCTGGAGGGCGCCGAAGTAGGTCGGCACGAACGGCTCGAGCAGCGACGTGTCCGCCGCCCGCTTGAAGCCCTGGGCCGTGGCGCGCACGATGGCGTTCGGCGCCGTGGCCGTATCCACCAGCGACTCCCACGCGGCCTGCTTGCCCTCCGCGGTCGGGATGGCCGCCGTGGCGAGCGCGGCGGACTGGCGGCCCGTGGCCGTCCTGTCCCGCTCGAGCTCGGCGTCGATCTCGGTCTTTCCGGCGCGACCGCCCGCCACAAGGGCCGCGAGCAGCTCCCAGCGCAGGTCCGTGTCGACCTCGAGTCCGGGGAGCGTCGTTCCACCGTCGAGCAGCGCGGCGATGGAGTCGAGGTGGTCGGCTGCGGTCGCCATCGCGGCGAACGCCTTGAGGAACTGGAACTGAGCGTCGGATCCGGGCTCCGCGGTACCCGTGAGGGTCCAGAGCTCCTGCGCCGTGTGCTGCAGAAGCTCGTCCCTGTGGTCCCGCGCCGAGTAGTTCAGCACCGCGAGCTGCAGCTGGGCGAGGACCGTCCGCAGCGTGGTCGACTCCGTCTCGCTCGCGATGTTGCCGAGCACGAGGCGCACGTAGTCGCGCGGGCGGGTCTCCGCGTCGCGGGTCGCGTCCCAGGCGGAGCCCAGCACGAGGGAGCGCGCGAGCGGCTCGTCGATGCTGGCCAGGTGGGCCGTCGCCACCTCGAGGGACTGCGGGTCGAGCCGGATCTTGGCGTATGCCAGGTCGTCGTCGTTGAGCAGCACCAGATCCGGGCGCTGCTGCCCGACCAGCTCGGCGACCTCCGTGCGCTCGCCGGCGACGTCGAGCTCCACGCGGTGCGACCGCGTGAGGCGGCCGCCCTCGAGCGTGTAGAAGCCGATGGCGAGGCGGTGCGGGCGGATCGTCGGGTAGTCGGCGGGCGCCTCCTGCAGCACCGCGAAGCCCGTGATGACGCCGGCCTCGTCGGTCTCGATCTCGGGGCGCAGCGTGTTCACTCCCGCCGTCTCCAGCCAGGCCGAGGTCCACTCGGACAGGTCGCGGCCGCTCGTCGCCTCGAGCTCGCGCATGAGATCGGGCAGCTCGGAGTTAGCGAACGCGTGGGCCTTGAAGTACCGCGCGACACCGGCGAGGAACTCCTCCTGGCCCACCCAGGCGACGAGCTGCTTCAGCACCGATGCGCCCTTGGCGTACGTGATGCCGTCGAAGTTCACCTGCACGTCTTCGAGATCGTTGATGCTCGCGAAGATCGGGTGGGTGGATGGCAGCTGGTCCTGGTTGTACGCCCAGCTCTTCTCGAGCGCGTTGAAGGTCGTCCACGCGCCGTGCCACTCCGTCGCCTCGGCCGTGGCGAGGGTCGAGATGTACTCGGCGAACGACTCGTTCAGCCAGAGGTCGTTCCACCACTTCATGGTCACGAGGTCGCCGAACCACATGTGCGCGAGCTCGTGCAGGATCGTGACGACCCGGCGCTCCTTGATGGCGTCGGTGACCTTGCTGCGGAAGACGTAGCTCTCGAGGAAGGTGACGGCGCCCGCGTTCTCCATGGCGCCGGCGTTGAACTCCGGCACGAACAGCTGGTCGTACTTGGGGAACGGGTACGGGTAGTCGAACCGCTCCTCGTAGAACTCGAAGCCCTGGCGGGTCTTCTCGAAGATGTAGTCCGCGTCCAGGTACTGCATGAGCGACTTGCGGGCGAAGACGCCGAGCGGGATGGTGCGGCCGTCGCTCGAGGTCAGCTCGGAGCGCACGACGCCGTAGGGACCGGCGATGAGCGCCGTGATGTAGCTGGACATGACGAGCGTCGGCTCGAACGCCCACGTCTTGGCGCCGTCGCCCGCATCCGTCGGCTCGGGCGTCGGGGAGTTGGACACGACCTCCCAGTGGCCGGGGGCGGTGATCGTGAAGCGGAACGTCGCCTTCAGGTCGGGCTGCTCGAACACCGCGTACATGCGGCGGGAGTCGGGCACCTCGAACTGGCTGTACAGGTAGACCTCATCGTCCACGGGGTCGACGAAGCGGTGCAGGCCCTCGCCCGTGTTCGTGTAGATCGCGTCGGCCACGACGGTCAGCTCGTTCTCGTCGTCGAGGTCGTCGAGCTGGATGCGGACGTTGTCGCTGACGGTCGCGGGGTCGAGCTCGCGACCGTTCAGGGTGACCGAGTGCACGGTGCGGGTGATCGCGTCGATGAACGTCGACGCGCCCTTCTTCGCGCTGAAGCGCACCGTCGTGGTGCTGCGGAACGTCTCGTCGCCGGCGGTGAGGTCGAGCGTGATGTCGTAGTCCTGCACCGACAGCAGCGCGGCGCGCTCCTGGGCCTCGATGCGGGTGAGGTTCTCTCCTGGCACGTGCGCTCCTTGTGTGTTGCGGTCGGGGGAGTGGGAGGACTCGGCCGGAAACGGCGGGGATGGTGTCCCCGGAGTCCGTCGATCAGCCTAGTGACGGCCGGGGGCCGTGCGATTGACTGACCGCATGCAGGCTCTTCCGGACTCCGATCGCTCGACGGCCGAGAGGTACCGCGCGTTCGCGCAGGTGGAGGCACGCGGACTCTCGCCGACCTACGACGCGCTCGCGCTCGGGGTCGCCGAGGATCCAGAGGTGATCGCGCTCATCGACGAGCTGCCCGTGCCGAAGCGCCAGGTGAACCTCGTCTTCTCCTCCTGCCGGCTGCTGTCCGCACCCGTCACGGGGTACGGCACGTTCCGGGACTGGTTCGTGCGGCACTGGCCCGAGGTGAAGCAGGTCGCCCTCACGCACGCGACGCAGACGAACGAGCCGCGCCGGGCCGCCGTGCTGCTGCCCGTGCTCGCGGCGCTCCCCGGCCCGCTCGCCCTGATCGAGGTGGGCGCGAGCGCCGGGCTCTGCCTCTACCCCGACCGGTACAGCTACCGGTACGACGACGAGCCGCCCATCCATCCCGCACCCGGACCGAGCCCGGTGGTGCTGTCGTGCGCGACGAGCGGACGAGTGCCGCTGCCGACCGCCGTGCCCACCGTCGTCTGGCGCGCCGGCATCGACCTCAACCCGCTCGACGTGCGCAGGGACGATGACGTCCGCTGGCTGTCCGCGCTTACCTGGCCGGAGCACGAGGAGCGCCGGCAGCGGCTGGCCGCCGCGGTGTCCATCGTCCGGGAGGACCCGCCGCGCATCGAGCGCGGGGATCTCACCGACCTGCTGCCGGCGCTCGCGGCCGAGGCGCCGGCGGACGCGACGCTCGTCGTCTTCCACACCGCGGTGCTGCTCTACCTCGACCAGGCCGCCCGGCGGCGGTTCGTCGACACCGTTCGCGGGCTGGACGCGGTCTGGATCTCGAACGAGGGCGACGACGTGACGCCGGGCGTCGCGGAGCGGCTGCCGCGGCGCAGCGGGACGCCCTCCTTCGTGCTCGCGCGCGACGGGCAGCCGCTCGCGTTCACCCACCCCCACGGCGCCACGATCGACTGGCTGCCGTGACGGGCCACCCGTCGCGGCCGACCGGGCGCGGCGGGGCAGGCGCCCGTGCCGCCCGCGACCGGAGGCGCGTCTAGGGTTGAGGGCATGGCCTCAGACACGTCCTCAACGCCCACGTCCGTCGAGTTCTGGTTCGACCCGTCCTGCCCCTGGGCGTGGATGACGTCGCGCTGGGTGGACGAGGTCGCCGAGCACCGGGACCTCGACGTGACCTGGAACATCATGAGCCTCGCGGTGCTCAACGAGGACAACGACGTGAGCGACGACTACCGCGCGTTCTTCCCCCGCGCCCTGCGCTACACCCGGCTCGTCGCCGCGGTGAAGGAGCTGCATGGGCAGGACATGGTCAAGCCGCTCTACGACGCCCTCGGCACGCGCATCCACCCGGGCGGGAGCACGGACACGGACGAGGTCATCCCCGCCGCGCTCGCCGAGGTCGGGCTGCCCGCGGAGCTCGCCGCCTTCGCGGAGAGCGATGAGTACGACGAGCCCATGCGGGCCTCGCACTTCGACGGCATCGGCCGCGTCGGCCAGGACGTCGGCACGCCGGTGATCGCCGTCAACGGCGTCGCGTTCTTCGGCCCCGTCATCTCGCCGGCGCCCAAGGGCGAGCAGGCGCTCGCGCTCTGGGACGGCGTCGTCGCGGCGGCGGGCTACGACGGGTTCTTCGAGCTGAAGCGCTCGCGCACCACCGGCCCGATCTTCGACTGACCCCGCTCCCGCAGAGCCGACACAGGAAGGCGTTCGCATGCGCGTCCACATCGCCACGGATCATGCCGGGCTCGACTTCAGCAGGCAGCTCACGGCGCACCTCACCGAGGCCGGGCACGAGGTCGTCGACCACGGGCCGGGCTCGTACGAGCCGCTCGACGACTACCCCTCGTTCTGCATCAACGCCGCGCAGGCCGTGGTCACGGACCAGGCCGCGGGCGTCGAGGCGCTCGGCGTGGTGTTCGGCGGTTCGGGCAACGGCGAGCAGATCGCGGCGAACAAGGTGCGGGGCGCGCGTGCCGCGCTCGTCTGGAGTCACGACACGGCGGTGCTCGCGCGCGAGCACAACGACGCGAACGTGATCTCCATCGGCGCGCGCCAGCACAGCCTCGAAGAGGCGACCGCGTTCATCGACACGTTCCTCGCCACCGCGTTCACCGGCGAGGAGCGCCACGCGCGCCGCATCGCCCAGCTGGCGGAGTACGAGCGCACCGGGCAGATCGCCGACCGTACCGTCGACGTCGTCCCCGAATAGGAGGGGCGGTGCCAGAGGGACATTCGATCCATCGGATCGCGCGGCAGTTCCGCGAGCACTTCGTGGGCTCCGTCGTGCAGGCGTCGTCCCCGCAGGGGCGGTTCGCCGCCGGCGCGGAACAGCTCTCCGGCCTGCGGATGCAGGGCGCGAAGGCCGTCGGCAAGCAGCTGTTCGTCGAGTTCGAGAACGATCACTGGCTGCGCGTGCATCTCGGGCTCTACGGCGCGTGGGACTTCGCCGGCTCCGTCTCGACGCTCTCCAAGCGCTTCGGTCAGACCGGCATGCGCGGCGACGTGCCCATCGACGTCGCCGCGGAGGACTCGCTGACCAGCATCGGCGCGCCGCGGCACGCGCGGCTGAGGATGGCGGAGCAGGAGGCTCTGCACGACGAGTTCGAGGGCTGGCCGCCGGTGCCGATCGGCGCCGTGCGCCTCCGCCTGCTCACCGAGACCGCGCTGGCCGACCTGCGCGGTCCCACGGCATGCGAGGTGATCGACTCCGACGGGGTCGCGAAGGCGATGGCGAAGCTCGGGCCGGATCCGCTCGTCGACGGGGGCAGGAAGGCGGAGGACCGCTTCACGAGCACCGTTCTGCGGAAGCCGACGCCGATCGGGCTGCTGCTCATGGATCAGAGCGTCGTGAGCGGCATCGGCAACGTGTACCGCGCGGAGCTTCTGTTCCGCGCCCGGCTGAACCCGCACACCCCCGGCAGGCAGGTTCCGGAGGACACGGTGCGCGCGCTCTGGCGCGACTGGAAGAAGCTGCTGAAGATCGGCGTGGAGCGCGGCCAGATGCTCACCATGGACGGGCTGCGCGGGGTGCGGCTCGAGAAGGCGCTCGCCAGCCGCGACGACCGGCACTGGGTGTACCGGCGGCAGGGGCTGCCCTGCCGGGTCTGCGGGACGAACATCCTCATCGAGGAGATGGGCGGCCGCAACCTGTACTGGTGCCCGAGGGACCAGGCGTGATCCCGTGAGAGACAGTCCCTCCTTCGCCGTCACGGACCCGGACGAGGTCAAGCGGTGGATCCGCGAGAACCCCTGGGTGATCCTCGTGAGCAACACGAGCGAGGGGCTCGTGGCGTCGCACTACCCGGTCATCCTCGACGAGGAGCACGAGGGCATCTCGGTGCTCAGCCACGTCGGGCGGCCGGACGAGCGACTGCACGAGCTCGGGCGGCACGAGGTGCTGCTCATCGTGCAGGGTCCGCACGGCTACGTGTCGCCCGGCTGGTACGGCGACGGACCGGCCGTTCCCACCTGGAACTTCATCGCCGCGCACCTGCACGGCGTGCCCGAACTGCTCTCCGACGAGGAGAACCACCGTGTGCTCGACCGGCTCGTCGACCACTTCGAGGACCGGATGCCGGATCCGCGCCGCATGGCGGCATCCGCCGATTCCGCGGAGTACGCGCTGCGGATCATGAAGGGGACGGTGGGCTTCCGGCTCACCGCGACCCGCTTCACCGCCAAGGCGAAGCTGAGCCAGAACAAGCCGGCCGAGGTCGTGGACACCGTCATCGACCGCCTGGAGCACGGGGACGTCTTCGCGAACCCGGAGTTGGCGCGCGAGATGCGCCGGGCGCACGGACTCGACCGGTGAGCGCGCGGCATGCGGGCGGCGCCCCGGCGGGCGCCGCGTCGCCGGAGCGCGGCATCGTGCTGACCGATGCGCGGCTGGGCACGGGAGCGGAACCGGTCGACGTCGTCATCGAGGGCGGTCTCGTCACGGCGGTGGCGCCGGGCGCCGCGGAACGCGCTGCACGCGGATACCGGCGGGTCGCGCTCGATGGACGGATCGTCGTCCCGGGGCTGTGGGACAACCACGTGCACTTCAGCCAGTGGACGCTCGCGCGTCGGCGCATCAGCCTCGAGGCCGCCACGTCGGCCGCGGATGCCGCACGCCTCGTCACGGCGGCCGGAAGCGACACCGCATCCCCGGGCATGCCGGTCGTCGGCTACGGGTTCCGCGACGCTCTGTGGCCCGACGCGCCGTCGCTCCCGTTGCTCGACGCGGCACTGCCGCACGCGCCCGTCGTGCTGCTGAGTGGCGACCTGCACAGCTGCTGGCTGAACACGGCGGCACTGCAGCGCTACGGCTACGCGGGCACGACCACGACCGGCCTCCTCCGCGAGGAGGACGCCTTCGAGGTCGTGCGCCGCATCGACCAGGTGCCCGAGGACACCCTCGACGCCTGGGCGGCGCAGGCCGCGAGTGCGGCCGCGGCCCGCGGCGTCGTGGGCGTCGTCGACCTGGAGATGACGTGGAACCTCGACACCTGGACCCGGCGCGTCGCGGCGGGGCAGCGAGACCTGCGCGTCGAGTTCGGCACGTACCACCAGGACCTCGACCGTGCGGTGTCGCTCGGCCTGCGCTCCGGGGCGGTCGTCGACGGCACGGCAGGCCTCGTCACGGTCGGCCCGTTCAAGGTCATAACCGACGGGTCGCTCAACACGCGCACCGCCTTCTGCTTCGACGAGTATCCCGGCGGCTCCGGGCAGCATCCGCGCGGGGTGCTCACCGTGCCGACGGAGGATCTCATCGACTGGATGACCATGGCGACGCGCGCGGGGCTCCGCTGCGCGATCCACGCGATCGGCGACGAGGCGAACCGTCTCGCGCTCGACGCGTTCGAAGCGACGGGTGCCTGCGGCTCCATCGAGCACGCGCAGCTGCTCGCGTGGGACGACGTGCCGCGGTTCGCCCAGCTCGGCGTCGTGGCCAGCGTGCAGCCCGACCATGCGCTCGACGACCGTGACGTCGCGGACGCGCTCTGGGCGGGGCGCACCGAGCGGGCGTTCGTGCTCGCCAGTCTGGCCGCCGCCGGGGCGACGATCGCCCTCGGCTCGGACGCCCCGGTGTCACCGCTCGACCCGTGGCTCACCATGGCCGCGGCCGTCTGGCGCACGAGGGACGGGCTGCCGCCGTGGCATCCGGAGCAGGCGATCCCCGTCCGAGCCGCGCTGGCGGCGTCGACACGCGCCGATGCGGTCGCCGTGGGAGCCGCCGCAGACATCGCCGTGCTGGACGCCGACCCGTTCACGGCGGACCTCGAGCAGTTCCGCTCGATGCCGGTGGCGGCGACGCTGCTCGGCGGCCGGTTCACCCACGACGCGCTCTGATCATGCTGCGCCGCGGAGCAGGTGGGTTGGCCGCGGGGAACGCGGGGGAGAACCCCCGCGATCGGCTGCCGGCCCGCTGCGAGGCTTGAGCCGTGACGAACGCACCCGCCGCGGACATGCCCGCATCCACCGCCCCGACCGAACCGCGAACGACCTACTGGCGCCTCTGGCGCGCGGTGCCACGCGAGCTCGGGTTCCTCCTGCTCGCGCTGCCGCTTGCGGTGGTCTCGTTCACCGTCGTGCTGACGCTGCTCTCGGGCGGACTCAGCCTCATCGCCGTGTTCGTCGGCGTGTTCCTCGTGATCGGCGCGCTCATCACCGCCCGCGCGTTCGGCACGCTCGAGATGACGCGGCTGGAGTGGGCGGGTCGCCCGCCGATCCCGAGGCCGATGTGGACGCGCACCGGTGACGCCACGGGCTTCTGGCCCGCGCTCCTGCGCGTGCTCGCGAACGGCCACTACTGGCTGCACCTGCTGCACGCGGTCGTCGTCAACTTCCTGCTGAGCCTCGTGACGTGGACGATCGTCATCTCCTGGCTCTCCGTCGCCGTCGGTGGCATCACGTACTGGTTCTGGGACCTCATCGCGCCGAACGGTGATCGCAGTGACTTCTGGCTCTACCGCATCGAGCTCCGCTGGATCGCCTCGGACGCGGTGCCGACGACCCCGGGAGCGCTCGATCCCGGCATCCTGGTGAGCCTGTTCTTCCTTCTGCTCGGGCTGGTCGCGCTGGCCGCCCTCCCGCTGCTCACCCGCGGGCTCACGCTGCTGCACGACGTCATCGCCCGCGGCATGCTCGGCGCGTGGCGCTCCGAGTTCCTGCAGCGCGAGGTGGCCGACCTCAGCGCGTCGCGCGGCGCGGCGCTCGTGGCGGAGGACCAGTCGCTGCGCCGCCTCGAGCGGGACATCCACGACGGCCCCCAGCAGCGACTGGTGCGGCTGCAGATGGACCTCGCCGGCGCCGAGCGCCGGCTGGACGACGATCCCGAGGGCGCCCGGCGCCTGCTCGCGGAGGCGATGCAGCAGTCCCGGGACACCCTGGCGGAGCTGCGTGCGCTGTCCCGCGGCTTCGCGCCCCCCATCCTGCAGGACCGCGGGCTCGTGGCCGGCCTCGGCTCGCTCGCCGAGACCAGCACCGTGCCCGTGCGGGTCTCGACAGACCTCGAGCCGGGCACGCACCTGCCACCCGAGATCGAGCGGAACGCATACTTCGTGGCGGCCGAACTGCTCGCGAACGTGGCGAAGCACTCCGGCGCGACGGACTCCGTGCTGCACTCCGCGCTGCGGCGCGGCGAGGACGGCGGGCTCTGGCTGGACATCACGGTGACGGACAACGGGCGCGGGGGAGCCGCCCTGGTGCCGGGCCACGGACTGGCCGGGCTCGCCGATCGGCTGCGGGGTCTCCGGGGCGTGCTGTCGGTGGAGAGCCCCGCGGGTGGGCCCTCGGTGCTTGCCGCGCACATCCCCGTACCGCCGCCGCGAGCCGCGCCGCTCATCTGACGAGGGGTCAGGGCGCCGGCCCTAGGCTGGGGCGGTGACCGCCTCACCCGCCCCGGGAACCCCGCTCCGGCTCGTGCTCGCCGAGGATTCGGTGCTGCTGCGCGAGGGGCTGGTGCGGCTCTTCGACGAGGCCGGGTTCGACACCGTCGCCTCGTACGGCACCGCGGACGACCTGATGGCGGGTGTCGACGCCCTCGCACCCGACCTCGCCGTGCTCGATGTGCGCATGCCGCCGACGTTCCGCGACGAGGGCGTCCGCGCCGCGATCGAGCTGCGCCGTCGGCTGCCCGGGGTGGGGGTACTGCTCCTCAGCCAGTATGTGGAGGGCACGTACGCGCAGGAGCTGCTCTCGGCGGGCACCGGCGGCATGGGCTACCTGCTGAAGGACCGGGTGAGCTCGCTCGATGAGCTGCGGGACGCCGTCACCCGCATCGCCGCCGGCGGCACCGTGCTCGACCCGCAGGTGGTGAGCCAGCTGCTCGGCCGGCGCAACGACCCGCTCGGCACCCTCACGGCGCGCGAGCGCGAGGTGCTCCAGCTCATGGCGGAGGGCCGCACGAACGCGGGCATCGCCGCGAAGATGTTCGTCGGGGTCGGCGCCGTGGAGAAGCACGTCACGTCGATCTTCGCGAAACTGGCGCTCGACGACTCGGGCTCGGATCACCGTCGCGTGCTCGCGGTGCTGGCCTGGCTGCAACGCTGAGGCGCCCGCGCCGTGGTACCGTCCCTGGAACCTGATTTCCTGAGAAAGGACCGCCGCCATGGGGACGCTCGTCTACGGCGCAGCGCCGGCGATCTCCGTCGAGGACCGCACGCTGAAGCATCTGCAGGCCGTCATCATCATGAAGCTGCGGCGGGATGAGCCGTTCGCCTTCAACTGGGACGCCGAGCCGGGGGTCGGCGAGGACAGGCTGCACCCGAACGCGGCGCACGGCACCATCTGGGTCTCGCAGGCGTCGCAGCTCTACTTCCGCTACGACGGCACGAGGAATGACAAGCTGAACCCGGAGTGGATCGAGCTGCTCACGAAGACGGCGTACAGCCCGCGGGGCCTCTGGGCCGTGCCCGAGCCGGAGTCCGTCGGCGCCTCCAGCTGACGGCTGCCCGCCGCTTCTGGCGCCGGCGGTGCGAAGGGACTGCGCGCGGCCGGGGGACGGCCTCGCGGGAGGGGATCGCCCTCCGGAGGGCGGGAGGGATTGGACCCTCTATGGAGGGGATGACGGGAATCGAACCCGCGTGATCAGTTTGGAAGACTGAGGCTCTACCATTGAGCTACATCCCCGCAGCGCCTCCGACCCGGTCCCGAAGGACCGCGTCCGGTCCGGTCTCGGGAGGCCGGGCCGCTGACGTGCGCCAGCCAGCCTAGTACAGGCTCCGTCGGGCTCGGGACCACGGCGCCCATGCGAACTCCGTTAGACTTGCGGAGGCCATTTCGCCCGCACGCGCGCTTTTCGCATGCGTTCGAGCGGAGAATCCAGCCGGGTTGTTGCATCAGTCCGGGGCGTAGCGTAGTGGCTAGCGCGTCCGCTTTGGGAGCGGAAGATCGCAGGTTCGAGTCCTGTCGCCCCGACCACAACCCCCCACCGACCTGCCGCCCCAGCCGGGGCGTGCACCGCGAATCAGGAGACCCCCACACGTGAAGACCACGGTCGAACAGCTGAGCCCCACGCGCGTCAAGCTCGCCATCTCTGCTTCATCCGAAGATCTGAAGCCGCACCTCGAGCACGCCTACGGCCACATCGCCGAGCAGATCAACATCCCCGGCTTCCGCAAGGGCAAGGTGCCGCCGGCGATCATCGACCAGCGCGTCGGTCGTGAGGCCGTCATCGAGCACGCCGTGAACGAGGGCATGGACGGGTTCTACCGCGCCGCCATCGAGGAGACCCAGATCCGCCCGCTCGGCCGCCCCGAGGCAGACGTCGTGGAGTGGCCCGACAAGAAGGACTTCTCCGGCGACCTGCAGCTCGCCATCGAGGTCGACGTGCGTCCAGAGATCGAGCTGCCGAACTACGAGGGTCTGACCCTCGAGGTCCAGCCCGTCGAGGTGACCGATGAGGAGCTCGAGAAGGAACTCGAGACCCTCCGCGCCCGCTTCGGCACGCTGAGCACCGTCGACCGCCCGGCGAAGACCGGTGACTTCGTGCAGATCGACCTGGTCGCCACCATCGGCGGCGCCGAGGTCGACACCGCCAAGGGAATCTCCTACGAGATCGGCTCCGGCGAGCTGATCGAGGGCATCGACGAGGCCCTCGACGCGCTCAGCGCCGGCGAGACCACGACGTTCGAGTCCGAGCTGCTGGGCGGCGACAACGCGGGCCAGAAGGCGGAGATCACCGTGACGCTCACCGCCGTCAAGGAGCGCGAGCTGCCCGACGCGGACGACGACTTCGCCCAGATGGCCAGCGAGTTCGACACGCTCGAGGAGCTCCGGAACGACCTCCGCAGCACCGTCGAGAAGTCGAAGGTCTTCGGCCAGGTGACGGAGGCGCGCGATCAGGTCGTCGACAAGCTGCTCGAGTCCGTCGAGATCCCCGTTCCCGAGAAGCTCGTCGAGGACGAGGTGCACCGTCACCTCGAGAACGAGAACCGTCTCGAGGACGACGAGCACCGCGCCGAGGTCAAGGAGGCGAGCGAGAAGAGCTTCCGCTCGCAGCTCCTGCTCGACACGATCGCCGAGAAGGAAGAGATCAAGGTCAGCCAGGACGAGCTGAGCCAGTACATCATCCAGGGCGCGCAGCAGTACAACATGCAGCCCCAGGAGTTCGTGCAGATCCTTCAGGAGAACGGCCAGGTCCCGGCGATGGTCGGCGAGGTCGCCCGCAACAAGGCTCTCGCCGTCGTGCTCGACCGCGCCAACGTCGTGGACACGAACGGCAAGGCCGTCGACGTCTCGGAGTTCACCAAGCCCGTCGTCGAGTCCGACGATGACGCCGACGCCGAGGCGGACGACCTCGACGCCGAGGAGCTCGAGGCCGACGAGGCCGCGCAGCCCCTAGCGGCGGATGCCGTCGAGGCCGTCGAGGCGCCCACCGCAGAGGCGGACGCCGCGGATGTCGCAGTGGACGAGGCTCCCGTTGCCGAGGTGGCTCCGGAGGAGGCTCCGGCCGCCGAGGCCAAGCCGAAGAAGAGCCGCGCCAAGGCGAAGAAGGACTAACGCCACAGAAGCACGAGGAAAGGGCCCGGGATCATTCGATTCCGGGCCCTTTCCCGTGCTCACGGTCGTCCCCCTGCACGCCGCGGTCACCGCGCGTCCCGTTCATGCGCCGCGGTCGCCGTGCCTTTCACGAGTAATCAAATCCGGTCTCTGATCCTGTCTGTCGCGCGCCCCACAGGGTCCCTGCACCCGTCGAAAGGCGCGCGCCCCGTCTCGTCCTGTCCCCGGGCGGGCCTGTGGACAGAACTTCTCCCCATTGGGCTCGGTCCCTTGTAGTACACACGTACGATGCGCAATAATAGGGGGCATGAGCAGCCCGGCGACGACCCTCCTCCGCACCGCGGACACCGTCGCACGCTTCGGCGCCTCCCCGTCCGCGTTCGCGCCCCTGCCGAAGCAGGACCTGCTGGCCGCGTTGCACGCTATCGCCGATCTGCGTCAGGCATGTGACGTGTACACAGCGTGGATCTCCGGCGAGCTGACCCGCCGCTCCACCACTGATCTCGGGTCGGCAGGTCTGGCGCAGCAGGAAGGGTTCCGTACCCCGCAGGCGATGGTGGAGTCGATGACGGGCACGACCAAGGGG